>Ga0315283_10001458_pt1 | contig 19116 bp, 19 predicted proteins | sample YL17G09_0_MG_FD_204541 | JGI IMG/M metagenome (GOLD analysis project Ga0315283, IMG submission 204541) | Sediment microbial communities from Yellowstone Lake, YNP, Wyoming, USA - YL17G09_0 | ecosystem: Environmental > Aquatic > Freshwater > Lake > Sediment | place: USA: Wyoming | collected... | reverse complement strand
CTTTTCATCATCCTTCCATTTTTTCAGTTCCCCAGACTTCCATCAGCTTTGCGTAGAACTTAACCGTCTTTACCATCTCAGAGACAGGGATACGTTCATCAATGCCGTGTTCCAACCCGGCATAACTTGGGTCCATGATCAATGGGGTAAAGCGGTAAATATTTTCACAAACCTCCACATAGTGACCGCAATCCGTGCCTCCCAACATTACAAAAGGCGCAGCCGGGTAATCTCCATATATCTTTCGGATTGCCAGGCCCAGGCCTTCATAAACCGGGCCTGTTGTGGGGGAAGGTCCCACCACTTCGTTGGCTTTGCCTTCAACCGGGTTGAATTTCACCCTTTCGTCGCCAATGTGTTTGTGAGCAAAATTCACAATATCTTCGATTTTGTATCCGGGGAGCATCCTGTAGTTCACAAAAGCCGTTGCTTCTTCCGGGATGGTATTATCTTCGGTACCTGCATTAAATATCGTTAGTACACCTGTGGTGCGGATATACGCCCTGGTTTCATCTTCCTTGTTCATCATCCTTTTCAACAGTCCCCCGAAAAGCCAGACGTTTGCCCAGGCGACCCGAAGCCAGAAGGGGGTTGCGGGACCGATACTGGTATAAAGAATTTTCGCGGCACGGATCCGTGAAGGTAGTGGGTGCCTTGCCAAATTCGTCAAACCTCCGGCGAGGATACTTATCGAGGTTTCCCGGGGTGGGGCGGAGGAATGACCCGGTTTGCTCCTTACATAATACTTCATGGTGAGGTATCCCTTTTCGCCAGTCCCGATCAGCGCCACGGGTTTCTTGACGAACGGGATGACCCCATCAATAATACCCCCGCCTTCATCGACGATGGCAGCTAAATGGATTTTTCGGTCTTTGAGCAGTTTTCCTAAGACAGCGGCGCCATTAGCTCCCCCCGTCTCCTCATCATGTCCGAAGGCGAAATGAATCGTTCTTTCCGGTCGGAAACCCTGATTTAATAAGGCTTCCGCAGCTTCCATGATCCCAATCAGCTGGTTTTTAATATCCAGGGTGCCGCGCCCCCATACGATTCCGTCCTTGATCACACCATCGAAAGGCGGGTGGGTCCACTCAGCAGGGTTCGCAGATACAACATCCTGATGAGCCATCAACTGGACGGGGTCCAGCTTTGGGTTCGTGCCTTCCCAGATATATAAAAGGCTGTAACCGCCAATGACTTCTTTTTTAAGGTTCGCATGCACCAGCGGATATGTTTTTTCAAGAAAGGAATGCAGCTGGTGAAAGGCTTCCGGTTCCGGAGTTCCGCTGTCATCCAGGGGTACCGTCTTGCAGCGGATGGAAGCCGCCAGATTCTCGCCGAGCTTCTGGGGATCAACAGGAATCCCCTCTTCTACAGGAATCGCGCGATGGCGAAGCCGGTACATGATCCCCCGGATGATGACCAGGATCGAGGTGACAACCAATATCGCGAGGACGATTAACAAAATAGTCTTAAGCATACAAGCCTGCCTTTCATCTTCGTATGATTAGTTTACGGATTCGTTTTAAATCCTGATCAAATATCTCTTTCACTTTACTCCGGCTCCGGCTTGATTTCAATCGTCATTTCTTGTATTTGCTCGAAGGTTTTCTTACTGATGATATCCGGCCAGCGCTCAAATAACAGCATGGAGGTGGGTGTCCACAGACTGACCCAACCGATGATCATGAAACCGTTGTACATAAACCCGCCCAGTGCGTACAGGTACGCAGTGGGGGCGATAGACGTTAAATAAAACCCTAATCCGGAAAATAACAGGCAAATGATCAAGATTGTTAATCCGTAAATAAGCGTCCTGCGCCCCTGCCGTTTTTGCATATCCAAACTTTGTTGGATCTTGTGGACCTGGAATCTGCAATAATCTTCGATCCCGGTTTTTAGTTTAATTTCATTTTTTGAAGTCACCTGGTTTTTTGCCAAGTAAAGTATCAGACGCGGGCGGCTTTTCACCCCGCTTGCCCTCACCTGGTCGTAAACCGTGTCGATACCCGGCTCAAATAACTGATTTCCTGCAAGGGGATCAGGATCAGGGATATTAAAAAAATTCCCGATTTCATCAAGATGAATCACGATTTCTGTTGTTGATTCCTTCATTTTTCACCTTTGATTTTTGTCAGTATAGAAATCCGATTTCCGATTTTCGCGTAGAAATACTAACGAAGACAATAGACAAAGTATGACCCATTTTCAACGATGACGCCATGCGTTTCATGTTCAAATCCGGGAAAATGCTGATCCCAATCTTGAAGTGCTCGTAAATAACCTATCCATGGGCCATTCTCCGGACCTGCGTTCTCACCGGGCATGATCATCGGGATGCCGGGTGGATATGGCACGATACCGGTAGCCAGAGTCCGGTTTGCCATCTTCTCCACAGCTACTTTTTCGATCTCGTTATGCACAAGCCTTGAGTAAGTCGCCTGGGTGGTAATCTCTACTTTTGGAAGGGAAGAGAAGGCATCCGATTGAAGCTGGAGTTGACTTGATGTTTTATGCTGTAAAAACATCTCATCCGCCAGGTCACGCAAGCCTATATTTTGGTATCTTTCAGGATGATTTTTTACGAGCTCCGTCAGGCATTCCGCCAGGGGTTTGTTGGCATCGTAATCCGCTTTAAAGTCCAATAGGGCATTTACAAGGGTACCCCATTTGCCTTTGGTGACTCCGAGAGAAAAAAGGAAAAGGATAGTGAAGTCTGTCGTTTTCTCCACCTCTATACCAATTTGATCCAGGTAGGCTGTGACAAGCGTGGCGGGTATGCCGCTTTGCTCAAATGAGCCGTCCAACTTCACTCCGGGTGTCACCACCGATACTTTGATCGGGTCGAGCATGCAATAGCCATCTTCCAGGTCTTTGAATCCATGCCATTTGTCCCCTGGATGCAGCACCCAACAGTTAGGCTCAGAGATCAGAAGTGAGGCTGGCGCCTGATCAAACGCAACTTTTTTTCCGTTTGCCGGGTCTGTCACCTCATCTGCATTCCAGGTGGAGAAGAACCAGGACCCTTTTTCTTTGAATTCCTTGCGCATTCGCCACATTGCCTGCCGGAAAGCAACCGCCTCCGTGATCGACTCGGTTGTAAGGTTAACTCCTGATTGCCCCTCCATCATCGCTGCAGAAACTTCATTTGAGGCAATGATGGCATATTGCGGAGACGTGGAGGCATGCATCATGAAGGATTCGTTGAAACGGTTATGCTCCACCGGGTTGCGCCCATCGCGAACATGAATGAAAGAAGCCTGAGAAAGTGCCGCCAGTAGTTTGTGGGTCGATGTGGTCGTGAAGATCGTCGGTGCATCGCTTGGATAATCCTTGGGATCTCCATACATTCCGTACCGATCTTTATAGAGAGGGTTGAAACGTGCATAACCGAACCAGGCCTCGTCGAAGTGGATCCGGTCGATGCTCTTTCCCAGCAGCTCCACCACCCTGCGCGCGTTGTAGCATAAACCATCATAGGTTGAATTGGTGATGATGGCATGCTGCGGTTTCGCATCATGGTCTGCGATCAATGGATTGGCTCTTACGGACGCCTTGATCGCTTCAGGAGTAAGCCGCTCAGGGTAAATGGGGCCAATGATGCCAAGGTAATTGCGCGAGGGCATCAGGTAGGTGGGCAGGACGCCCGTCATGGTCAGTGCCTGCTCGGTGGATTTGTGTGCATTGCGGTCGCAAAGAGCCAGGTCGCCATGGGTGACGGAGGACATCATGATCACCCGGTTGGAGGTTGAGGAGCCATTGGTCACGGTATATGACCGGTGGGACCCGAAAACACGGGCAGCATATTTCTCACTTTCACCGATGGGTCCACTGTGATCTAAAAGGGAGCCTAATTCTCCGACGGATATCGAAAGATCCGACCGAAGGAGGTTCTCGCCAAAATAATCGTAAAACGATCGACCTATCGGGGATTTTAGAAAAGCCGTTCCTCCAGTATGGCCTGGAGTATGCCATGAATATTCATACACCTGGGCAAAAGACATCAAAGCTTTATTGAAGGGAGGTGCAATTTCATCGCGGTAGCGCCAAATGGCTGCAATGATCCTTCCCGCGAGGAAGAAGGATGTATCTTCAAGCAGCAGGACAAGCTCATCAGCCTGGGTCATCACCTCAGCGGAAAGTGCCCCGGCATCTTCCGGATTGGTCATCAGGAAAATTGGGATTCTATCGTTGTTCGCCCGAATGGTATTCAAGAGCCTTTTCTCGCTACCATGGTCTTTATTACTTCCTTCCGATAAATCCCAATCCAGGATCACACATTGGATTGATGAATCTGTGAGGAAGACCGATTCTCCATCCAACTCTGAAGTGGATTCGACAACTTCGACCTCATTTTTCTTCAATTCTGAAATTAATGCCCTGACTGCCCTCCCGTTTGCAGTAGGTGAATTCAGCTCGTTGTCGATGATCAACACCTTCAAAGCGATAATTATTTTGTTGTGCTGTGCCATACCTATCTCCTTTGTAGATCTTAATTCCCCACGGGAATGGATTTATGAATAATTCATATGTGAGTATACGATTGTCCAATATAAAAAACAACACTCCCAAGGTAAAATGCGACTGTGGGAGTGAATTCTGATTTTCGAAACGGAATAATTAAAGGGGGTTGTGATTCTTCTTCCAGGTTTGATATTTTTTTTACCTTCCCATTCCGACGAAAACCCCGTTGAAGAACGGTATCAACCAGATCAACCAGACCACCAGGCTGAACTTGTGGAAATTGCGGATCATATTCTCCTGTTTCCGAACCAGAACGACCGTCGCCCAGATGGAATGAGACAGCATGAGCAGAATCGCCAGGGCACCCGTGATCGAATGCATATTCAATTCTAATCCACCTGCCATTTTGCTCATCAAAGTCGTACCGGTGGTGTCGAAAACAAACCCGGTCCAAAAGAGTACCAGGTGCCAGGGTTTCAACCTGCCGGCAGCCCGCTCGCTCCACACCGCCACCGTGTAGCATGCCAGCGCCAAAATCATTGAAACTATAGAAATCATTAAAATTTTACTCACCATTGCTCCTAAAATAATTTTGTACGGTGTTCTCAAAAGCTAGAAACTTTACCTCAATTAAGTATTGAAGTCCGTTTTTTCTTTTATCGATGGAATGTTGTTTTTTATGGGATAATCCTGGAACTTCCCGCTCCTTTTAAGAAAAGATCGGTTAGTCCTGATGCCAGAACCGAATTGGTAATTTCGGTTTCTTTCCCCCGGCCAATGAAATTATTGATAATCCCGAGAAAAGCCAATGTCAGCATCTCACGGTTTTGATCTGCAATCTCACCTGACTCGATCCCTGAACGCATAATCTCGTTTAGCGGCTGAAAAAACTCGGCATGAAAGGCATCTTTGATTTTTTTTAGATTTTCAGCTCGTTTGAGGTGCTCGCGATCGCGCAGGAGAGAGGAGTATTCAGTTTGGAAACTATCCAAAATGGAGACTGCGGTTCGTTGAAGTTTTTCCATCAATGTACCCGGCATTTCACCGGCTTTGTGAAACCCTTTCAGCTTATGCATTAGCACCTGTACAAAAAGGTCCTCTTTGTCCTCGAAATAATAATAGAGGGTGGGTTTGGTCAGCTCGCACTGAAGGCAGATTTCATCCACACTGACGCCCCGGTACCCTTTTTGCTGGAACAACAGCCAGCTCTCTTCAAGAATGCGCTCAGGATTTGCTCGTTCTGTATGGATTTCGTTCATATGACCTCTATATACCGAATAGTATATAATATACTAAATAGTATACAGTTTGTCAAGAGAAATAATACGATTGGTTTGTTTTCCGGGAATTATTTATGAGAATTAAGTATTAATAAATGAGGCCACGCCGAAATTCTTTTCGGATGACTTCTTGAGTGCTAAATCAATTCCCCCTCACCGAATAAACTTCAACATCTTTGTTACTATATAAAAGAGGAAATGCTTCAAGAGATATTTTTAACATGGCAAGTTCTGCTGAATCGCGGAAGAAGGAAAGAGGAACATAAATATAATTTACATTCGGATATTTTTCGAGAAGGGCATTAGCCGTCAATCTACCGGATTTAATCGTGGAATTAAGCTCCTTATAATCCGCGATTTTCTGCTGGTAATTCGGTTTCCACTCTGACCCCTGGACGGTTAATACGTTATTCCGCTCGGTCAATGCGGGGAACCATTCCCCCACCGTGTCGGTTTCCCACCACTTTGAAGAAGGCAGGCTGATAAATTGCGCATCAGGAGAGGTATTCTCCTTAATCCAGGTCATTGCCTGGCGATCTCCCTTTGACAGGATATGAGTAAGCGCCTCATCTGTATACCTTGCCAGGTAGGCGGTTAAGACCACTTGCGCACAAAGGACATAAATGATTAGGATCCCGGAACGGGTGAAAAGGCCACCGCCTGGTTCAGAACCATCGATATTAGTCTTATTCTTCGAACCGTATTTCCGAATCAATAGGAATACACCGTCCACGATCCCGATCGATATGAGCATGGCTGCCGGAATAACATCGCTGCGGTTCACACTGCGCGCATCCATAATGGCGTTCAAAACAAGCCAGGCTGGGAAAAGGAACTCTCGCCTGATCAATGTGATCACTAATCCAATTAGGGCGATTATGGCAAGAATAGGAAAGATCAGCTCTTCGGTAAAGTTGAAGTAAAAAAGCTCAAACACGCTCAGAAAGGGGCTATACCCGCCGCTGAACAAACCCGCCAGGAATGGTTGCAGCGAATGATGCCGAATAACCTGGATCCAGTATGGGCTTGTTACGATAAATGCTCCGGCAGCTATAATGGCTGACGAAATGAAATTCTTCCAAGATCTGCCTTTAAAGAACCACAGCAGCGCCAGGGAATAAGTTGTGAACCAGCCGATCTCCATGTGGAAAAGAAATGTCAACGAATATAAAAGGATTACAGTAATAATTCTGCGGGTGCGCTTTTCCTCGGATTGAATCAATACCAGATACCGGTCCAGGGTCAACAGGGAGAAAAACAGCGCTGGTGAGCGAGTGAGTCCCCCGCCCATGATCAGCCATTCATATCCCGGTTTTAGCAATGCAAAAAACAAAGTCGCCAACCCTGCCCTGATTGGTTCCTTGAAAAGCTGTTTCGCAAAATGGTAAAAAATGGGAATGGCTAGGATATTGAATACCAGAGGAAGCCACCGCATCAAGGATAAAAGATCGAATCCAAAGAAAGAGTTAAGAAAACCGGTCAGGTAGAATGCCAGCGGTGGGTAGGCGAAAGGCAGATCACTCAAGTTATATTGCGTGACCGCAGGGATGAGAAAACGATTGGCCTGTAGGTCCCGCACCATTGTGTAGAAAAGCCCCCCGTCGTTGAGCGGAAAATCATCCTGGAAAAGATAAACCAGACGTACGAAAACCCCCAAGATCAGGGCAGTCGAGACTAAAATCGTCGCGGTTATTTCCTCCCTGTTTTTATGTTGGAGATAACTGGACAAGTAACTTGAATAACTTTGTTGTCTCACAATTAATTGATCCTAATGCACACGGTACAAGAAAAGCACCAGTTCTTGATGGATATTTTTCTAAGCTGGTTTCATTTTTTAGGTACTTCTTTTAAGAGGTATTTTTGAAAAAATGACTTTTCGATATTTGCAATGAAATTGGTAGCCTGTTCAGGTTTGAGGTTTTTTAAGGTTATATACGAATCGGCAAGCAAAGTTTTGGGATGATCCATCTCTGGGGCAAAAGGGAAATTTACCTCGTCATTGATTTTCTGAGATATTTGGCCAGAAGATTGTCTGGGGTTTGCATAATACTCGAAAGTTCGATAGATCGACCTGTTGATTTCATATAATGGGGTTAACGCACCAATTATTAATACGGTGACTAAAATCGGCCGACAAACATGTTCTGGATTTAATATTGCTTTAAAACACCACATCATTAATAAGAACATTGCGGGAATTGATATGCGCAACGCCGGATTAATTCCTTTTCCTATGACAAGAAAAGGAATGATGATAAGCATTATCCCTGCCAAATACCAGTTAAGGTCCAAATAATATTTCTTGGCGATCAATATCCAAAGAATCAACCACTCCAAAAGCATGAAAATAATAAATATCAAACTCGAGTATATATTCAAAAAAATAATTCCCATTGAGGATGACGCTGGATTTGAAGAGAAATATGCATATGAAATTAATAAAACCAAAACACCTCCGATGAGGTTCTCCGGTGAAATAATCGCCTTTAAATCCTCCCAACAATGTTTAAAGAAAGAGTTGAAATGGAAATCGTGAAAATTAAATGCCAATTCCTCCGGATGGAAAGTTTTATTGGGAATTTCGAGAAAAATAAATGGGATAAATCCAAGAGCGGGTAAGGGAGCAAAAAAAAAGCAGAGGCTGAACAGAAGCAGGCAACGACGAGGATCCGGACTGGCCAAATGCAATGCAATACATATCCATACAGGTACTGCCTGGTTGAATACCCAAAACAATTGGGTTGTAATTGAAGAGTATTGAAATGCACCTGTCCATCCTTCCAGATGTTGGATCGGAGGCCAAAGGGATGGGTAATGGGATGGATTAAAGAAGGTTCGAATAACTTGTGCACCAGATGCATCCATCCCACTGAAGAAAACAAAGAACAGGAGTATGAAAACAATGGAAGTTTTGACATAGGTTTTCAAAAGCATGGTCGATATGAAAACGCCAAGAATCGTCCAAACAACCAGTGCAAATTGCGCAGCTCCCCACCCGGCCAGCTTTCCAACAAGAGCGGAAGGTAGCCAATACCCGAAGTAATAAACAAGGGAATATACAGGCGGTGGTCCTGATCCCCCTTGAACCTGATATGTGTAATTTACAGGCCAATTAGAATTAATCAAGTCACGAAAAACTGCATTGCGCCAATGAAAATCCCAGTTCTGAAAGGCATGCCCGCCGATCCCAGAAAGCCAAACCCAACAAACGATTAATAAAACCCCGAAAATCAGCTCATTCTTTTTTAATTTCAGAGTTCCTTCTTCGGGTTTTTCTATTAATTTATAAAAAATATAACAAAGAATTATTGAAATTGGTATTGAAAATATTGTCCTTAAGAACCCCAAACAAAATATCAAAAATGGGATAATCAAATAACCGTATGCCCCCACAGACACCCAATGTTTTTTAATGACCATCCATTAATTATATTGGAAATCTGCTCATTTGAAGTAATTGAGAGCCAAAAACGAATAAGGAAATGCCGATCTTTGTTTTATTTTTTTCCCCGCACGATCGATCTCTTAACTTTTGCCCGATATCCTTACGGTTGTATCAGGTCCCATTTGTTGCCATAAAGATCCTGAAAAACCACCACCTGACCGTAATTTTCCCGGCGTGGCTCTTCAATAAATCGGACACCGTGCTCTTTCATATATTTGTAATCTCCCCAAAAATCATTGGTCTGTAGAAAAAGAAACACCCTTCCCCCGGTCTGATTACCGGTGTGCGCTTCCTGTTCTTCGGTTGCCGCTCGAGCCAGCAGCAGCGACGCCCCATTTCCTCCAGCAGGAGCAACAATCACCCAGCGTTTTCCACTACCCATCGGGGTATCTTCCACAAGGGTGAATCGGAGGCAATCGGTGAAAAAATGGATCGCTTCGTCATAATCCTTTACGACCAGTGAGACTGTTAGGATCGACGATGGCATCTTTTTTACTCGGGACGATAAGGGGCTTTTCCGTCAAGATCCCCAACAAAATTTGGGAGGTCTGTGTGTCCCAGCATCTGCCGGATCGCACAATTTTCCCCGGTGTGATACCAGTAATGATAGATGGTGCGGAGGATCACATTCCCGTAGGTGAATTCCATGGTTTTTCCATCGAGAACCACCTGTTGGAGTAGAAGCTCATCCGAGACATCTTTCAGCCAGGAATCTGCCTCCCGGGTTATCGCCTCCCAGGCTTCAAGCATTTCCTTTAAGGTAGGAGTGCTGGCAGGAGCCCCTTTGGCCAAATCTTTTTGAATATCCTCTCTCGGGGTGATCCCCCGGGCATAGGTGAGATAATATTTTTGTTCCTGCCAGGCCAGGTGACCCACGTTCCAGCTGATGCAGTTCATGGGTAGGATCCGCTTTTGAGCGTCCTCTTCGGAAATGCCTTGGATCGAGCGAATGAATTCGCTGCGTGTAAAAAATAGCTGCTCCACCAAAGGATGCGTCAAGGAACCCTCCCTGGAATGTGAGATGATAGGATTATTCTACTTCAAACCAGGGCCCCGTCTTAAGGTCGCCCATGACGATGGTCTTATCCTCCGGGTCAGCGATGGTTTCAGCCGCTTCCGATGCCCGTTCCTTATATCTCCTGGCCTCCTGCTTCTCCCCTCTCAACGCGAGCACCCGTGCCATGGCTTCATTTGCGTATAAGAGATCGAAATCCTGCATCTCCGCTTGGTGCTTTTCGGTGATCTCCCGGCAGAGCTGGGCATGCTCCATGGCTGGTTCGGGTTTTTCCAGGATGGTATAAACATGCGCCAGCAGCCACTCCCCACGTTGGGCATGGACCGCCGTGCCAATCTGCAGCCAATGATAGAGCGAAGCACTGGCAGCGAGGACCATTAATTCATCCTCCTCCCGGGTGCGGTTTTCTTTCCCCAGCAAATCCCAGGTTTTCCCGTTCAGGGATTTGGCAAACTTTTCGTGCGCCTGGTCAAGAGTCAGTAATTTTTCAGTATCCATAATGGGTTTCTTTCAATATTAGAGTCTATCGTATGCCTTGTAGGAGCGAAGGATCAGCTCTTTCAAAACATCGAGGTCTACATCCGACAGGTGGTTGATATACAGGCAGATCTTTCCGGTTTTGTGTTTCCCCAACTTTGTCAACAGATCAACGTAATTCTCGAATCCGTAGGTGAGATAAACGGTTAGTGCCTGTTTCCGCGGCGAAAAGCCAACCTTTGGCATATCCCCTTCCCTGCCGGTGGCATACACATAGTGGTAGAGGCCAAATCCGACGATTGAATCCCCCCACATGACACCCTTCTCCCCGGTGGTTGATTCCATCATCTCCAGCACCACCCGGCAGTCCTGTTTTCTATCCTCTTCCGGGATGGAATTGATGAATTCGGTTACACTTTTAATCGTCGGTACGGTTTTATTCTCAGATTTCATTTCATTCGCTCCCAAATTCAACCCTGCTATTTATGCAGGATTATTCTCATAGCTCAGCATCCATTGGAACCCATATTTATCCACCAACTGCCCAAACCTCCCGCCCCAGAACTCGGTTTTCAGGGGGGAAACGACCTTGCCGCCCCTGGAAAGTGATTCAAAGTAAGTGTTGATCTCTTCCATGGAATCGCAGACCAGGGTGAGTTGAAGGGAATTGCCGTGAACAGAGCAATCAAACATCATATCCGAGGACATCAAAGCCAGGTCGCCATTAATCAGGGTTGCATGCATGATCCGAGACCCTGCTTCCGGGGGTTGCGAGGCTGCTGCTGGAGATTCGCCTACAGTTTGTATTTTCAGATCGCCGCCCAGGCACTCGTGGTAGAAATACATCGCTTCGCGGCAGGTACCGTCGAAGAACAGGTAAGGAGTTATCTTTGACATGATATTTCTTCATTTTTTTTAGATATTATATATCTACTTTATCCATATCCTGACATTAATATCAGCAAAAAGCAAAACTTCTCCACCCTCCGATCTCGCACCTGGTTCACTTCTGTAAAATTCTCATTTGCATTATTCAAATTATCCTGTATGATTTTTCTAATCGGTTCATCACCTTCTTTAAGGAAATAATCGATGGCATCGTTGCCTGCTTTCCGTATCAATGACAGGGATTAAATGCTGATAATGACTATTCTCACGGATTATATATATTCCGTTTCAGAAAGGACCGCCAATCGGAAATGGATACTATGAATATTCAAAGCTTGGATTCACAATTGAAATTGTGGGTTTATACCAATTATGATTGTAATTTGAGATGTTCTTATTGTCTTTCACGATCTGGTCCAACCACACCCAGAAACGCAATAAGCTACTCAGAAGTTTGCCGATTAATCGATCAAGCTTTAGATTTGAATTTCATTAGCATATTTTTTACGGGGGGAGAGCCATTCTTGCTGGATGATATTTTTGGGATGTTGGAGTATTCCTCAAGATTCATGACCACCGTTGTACTAACAAATGGCCTTCTGATAAATGGAATACGACTTGAAAAGTTGAAAACGATCAATAACAAAAACCTGATCATTCAAGTTAGCCTTGACGGTGCTTGCGCTGAACATCACGATCCCTACAGAGGAGAAGGGAACTGGAAAAAAACTGAAGCGATTATTCATAATTTAATCAGGAATGATTTCCATGTTCGACTTTCAACAACAATTACTCCCAGTAATTCATCATATATCGACCAACTTTGCGCTCACCATCTGGAAATGGGAATTAATGAAGATGACCACGTGATTCGCCCCCTTGCCAAACGCGGTTTTTCTTCGGAGGGGATAGAGGTTGGCTATGGTTGCGTATCACCGGAGATAACAGTAAATCGGGACGGTGTTTTTTGGCATCCCCTTTCGACCGATGAGGATATGCTGGTGACCAGGGAGATATTCCCCTTGTCACTCGCTGTACAAATTGTGAATTACAAAATAATCGAATTAAAAAACAATAAAAATACCTCTTTAAAATCAGTTCATTGAGGTTGAATTTTCCCTTCCGTTGGAAGGCTACTTCAAGAAATGGAAAATAAAAAGGTAAGCATAATCATCCCGGCTTTGAATGAAGCTGAATCTATCGGGTATGTGATAAATTCAATTCCAATAGAAACAGTGAAAGAAATCATTGTTGTAGATGGGGGATCAAGCGACGATACTGTATTCATTGCCGAAAGTTATGGTGCAAGGGTAATCCATGAGAACCGGCCAGGTTATGGACAAGCGTGTTTTACTGGATTGATGAATGCAAAAGGGCGAATTGTTGTTTTTCTCGATGCAGATGGGGCGGATAATCCGAAAAATGTACCTTTGTTAATTGAACCTATCGAAAAAGGGGATGCTGACCTTGTAATCGGATCCCGATTGGCTGGAAGAATGGATAAAGGTGCGATGTTCCCGGTGCAGAAGATGGGGAATAGAATCTCAGCCCTATTATTTCGGGTTTTTTACCGTATCGAAATATCCGATCTGGGTCCATTTCGAGCGGCGAAAAAGGAGATGATTCAAAATTTGGGTTTAAAAGAGATGGGATTTGGTTTCCCCACCGAAATGATAGCTTTGGCTTCGAAGGCAAATTGGCGGATCAAAGAAATCCCGGTTGATTATCACAACAGATATGGGGGGAAATCCAAGATTTCAGGTACTTTCCGCGGAACAATATTTGCCACGATCACGATCCTTCGTACGATTTTTAAGTACGCGTGGTGATTTCGTGGCCAAGCGAAATTCTCTGGTGATAATGGCAAAACAGCCAATCGCAGGCCGTACGAAAACTCGACTTGTACCACCTTTCAATTCCCAACAGTCAGCGGATTTTTTTGAAGCCTTGATGTTGGATACCATTGAACTTGCCCGGCGTATTCCGAATGTGGAATTAACTATAGCTTTTTCCCCTTCATCGGCTTTGGAGTACTTTAATCAAACCCGATTCCCTCAAACCGAACTATTACCTGTTGATGGAAGCAATATAGGTGATTGCCTACTCGAAACAGCAAAAATGATGATCGCAAAAAACCATACTCGAATTGTCTTAATGAATTCAGATGGTCCTTCACTTCCACCTGAATATATCCTTCAGGCTTATACGCTCCTCGAAAAAAATGATCTGGTATTAGGTCCAAGCGAGGATGGGGGATATTACTTATGTGGTTTTAAAAAACTTTTTCCACAGTTATTTCAGGGAATCGCCTGGAGTAGTGCCAGGGTTCTTGCTCAGACCTTGGAAAGAGCTCAAAGCCTTGACCTTAAAGTGGCTCTTACCCCGAGTTGGTACGATATTGATACAGCTGCTGATGCAAGACGATTGTTTAGGGATTCGCTTTCGATTCCAATTGATCACTTAATTCATACCCGTACATTTTTCCAAAGGATACCTGATCCGGAGCGCAGGTTATTATGGGATTGACGCGATCCGGAAAAGGAGGAATCCTAACCGGCATCTTTTTCGTGGCATCATTTTTACCCCTGGTATTCTTACCGGAAACCCGAAATGCAGCAATTCTTCTGTTGCTTGCATGCTTTTTTTTAGCTGGCACAATTTACATTATTGCAATCATTCTTCTTAAAACGGTAACTTTCTCTTTAGGCTTCATTTGGGTAGTAGCGATAATTCTTCGCTTAATTTTGCTTTCAACAAATCCAGTTTTATCAGATGATATTTACCGTTATCACTGGGATGGACACCTACTCATTAATAGTGTTAATCCGTACGCCGAACCTGTCAATTCTGCGAAATTGGATTCATTCTCTACATCATTGAGGGAAAGAATAAATCACCCGGAAATGGCCTCTCCCTATCTACCAGGTGCCCTGGCTCAATTCTGGCTTGTTGAATTGATCGCGCCGCAAGAAGAAAAGGCGATGCAATTCGCCTCTATGACTTTTGACCTCCTCACAGGATTAATCATCTTCATATTACTGGGTGAGTTAAGTATTAAGAAGGCTGCTGTACTAATCTATTTATGGAATCCTTTGGTCATTGTTGAATTCTCCCATTCAGCCCATGTTGATTCACTGATGCTATTTTTCTCCATGCTGGCGTGGTTCTTTATCCTATCTTCAAAGGGAAACCGCCTCGCCTCGTCATTTTTTCTGGGGATTGCCACCCTTACCAAAGGAATTGCAGTAATATTTGCACCTTTGTGGTTGAAACGCTGGAAATCTGCTGGAGTATTTATCTATGCACTGGTAGTTTTGATACCCATTTCACTCTTCGCAGTAAATGCCGGTTTGGGATTGCTTGGAAAGTTGGATGGAACGGGAGTGTTTGGAGCTTTACGCATCTATTCCCGTTACTGGCAATTTAATCAAAATCCAGTTATCAGTATTTTCACATCTATCCGGGGTTTTGATGATGAATCATACGGGTTGATTTTTAGAGGCGTGTTGGTCAGCCTTTTTATGATTGTTATCATTTGGAGCGCATTTAAAGCATGGAAAATGGATTCATCCAATCTGGAACTTACCAACAGGAATAGAAGTTTGATACGTCTTTCACTCATCCCTGCCGGAGCATTTGTGATCCTTTCACCCACGGTTCATCCCTGGTATGTTACCCTGGTGGTGGCATTCCTTCCTTTTTTTTATGCTTCAAAGGATGAGGCGTATTCGCTCTTATTCTGGGCTTACCCTTGGATCTGGTTTTCATTGACGGTATCATTAACATATTTGGCGTATTTAGACCCTTCAGGTTCGAACATACCCGGATGGGTGGTCTGGGTGGAATATTTACCCCTCTTTGGAGGATTAATTTGGGCATGGCGAAAAAAACCGGAGCTCCCTAATCAAAGTATTAATGTCATATAATGCTTGAAATTAGGATTCCCCGACTTAACCACATTTACGATCATTTCGAATTATAAATATTTTCATTAGGAGAATAGAACATGCTAAAGAAGAATATTGAAAAACAACCACAAACTTCCTTGACCTGGATATCCCTCTTGCGGATCATGGTGGGGATGGTATTTTTAACCACATGGTTCAATAATATGAATAATGGTTTTTATACCTCAGATGGTTTATTGCATTTTTTTACTCAAATATTCCCTCAATCGGAGAATCCAATAATCTTGTATGCCTCATTTATTAATTCGGTTATTCTGCCGATCCGGGATTATTTTGCACCTTTTCAGTTGGTTATGGAATTTATTATGGGTTTAGCTATACTCGTCGGGGGGTTCACCCGGTTATTTAGCCTGGCAGGAATTTTCTTTTTACTCAACACCTTACTCGCTACCTTTGGTCACGATTGGCCCTGGGCATATTTGATGCCTATCGGGATCCTGGGGATTGTTTTCCTGAGTAATGCCGGACGAGCTTGGGGATTAGATAGCTGGCTCTATAAAAGATATGGCCCTCGCGGTTTTCTTTTATGGTGATCAGTGGTTTATATCTCCTGGTTTCCATCTGCCTGGTTATTTATTCATTCCATAGCTTATATCTTTTAATTCTTTACCATCGATCTAAAGGATCGAATTCAGATACACCAGAGATAAACGAGTGGCCACGTGTCAGCGTTCAATTACCTGTTTACAATGAACTCAATACGGTTGAGAGGTTGATTCGTACAGTCGCGCGCCTCGATTATCCCTCAACCCATTTGCAAATCCAAATCCTGGATGATTCAGATGACCAAACCACAGCGTTGATTTCACGAGTGGTCAGCAAAATTCGCAAGGATGGGGTGAATATCTTACATATTCACCGTGAAACCCGAAGCGGGTATAAAGCGGGGGCGTTAGCAAATGGCATGACGCAGGTTACAGGCGATTTTATTGCAATTTTTGATGCGGATTTTCTACCTCCCCCTGATTTTCTTAAGAAAAGCATTCCTCATTTTTCTAATCAATCCGTGGGATGTGTTCAATGCCGTTGGGGCCATAATAATCGCGATTTCTCCCTCCTCACAAGAATCCAGGCGATGGCGATCGATGCTCACTTTATTGTGGAGCAAACTGCCCGGTCCAGGAATGGTCTTTTATTAAACTTTAATGGGTCAGGTGGGGTATGGAGAAAAGCTTGCATAGAAGATTCCGGGGGGTGGCAATCTGACACCCTTACCGAAGATTTTGATCTCAGTTATAGAGCTCAACTCCAAGGCTGGTCAATCGCCTATCTCCCTAATATCGTAGTGCCAGGCGAACTACCTGTGCAAATTGATGCTTATAAACAACAGCAATCCAGATGGGCGAGGGGGAGCATGCAAACTGCCCGGAAACAGCTGATTCCGCTATTCAAATCTGCACTCCCGCTGCGTCAAAAAGTGATGGGGGCTATACACCTTACCCATTACATGGTTCACCCTCTTATTCTTCTATCGTTGATGCTCTCGTTGTTTTTACATTATGAAATGAGTGGTGTAATTCGCTGGCTGCCTTTACTGATGATCACAATGCTAATATCGCCATTACTATATTTAACTTGCCCCGCCCCGGATGCTCCTAGTTGGACGCAGCGATTAATCCTGGTACCACCGCTGATGCTCATGAATGTCGGGATATCAATGAACAATGCAATATCCACTTTGAAAGGATTGTTTGATAAAAACGAGGGGATATTTATCCGAACACCAAAATATGCGATACAGAGCAATGCCGAAAGTAAGAAAGAAAGCCATTATGCTGTGAGGGAAGGTAAGTGGGTGACCGGGGAGTTGATGATCGGGCTTGTAGTTTTGATATTAATATTTCAAGCTTTTTTCTCCAAAAATCTATATCTAATACCTTGGCTCATTTTTTATGATTTTGGTTATGGTTTGATCGCCTTTTTTTCTATCGCGCAAAGAGGCCGGTGTATCGGAGCATTTATATGAACTTAACCCTAAATTGAACAAATGACTTAAAGATAACTTTTTTTACGGTGCGCAACTAGGAAAGGATTCTACTCCGTGGATGCAGGATCTTGGTTACATAATTAGAACCCCAGGCAAGGATTCGAAGGAAAATTCGGTGTTCTCACAATGCGTCCATACCGTATAAATGGCGGTAGGTTCGTCTATACTGTCTATATTTTCCACCGCTTTATACTCCATTTACACCACAACTGCACCAGGGGAGAGGAAAAAAGGCAATCTGCATGATCTGAGAATTATAATAAAGAGAAAGGAAACCAAATCCCTGAAATTGTGTGGCATCGGAATAATTGATTGGGGTTCGAATTTTCTCTAAATAAATGGACAACTCACCTCTTATTGTTTTTCCGAATTCTAAACAAACAGTACAGACGAAAATGTTATATTGCCTGATCCGCGAATATCAAGAATTCCTGAAATATCACAATAATATTTATTAAATAAACATTGATCTTGTCATTAAAGGAAAAACGGAAAAGAAAATTATTATGAATAAACTATGGAAACGAGTTTTACTGGTTGTTGCGATTCTCCTGATCGCCATCCCAGTTGGATTTGTGGGTTGGGCTTCATTTCCCTTAGAACCAGGAATAGCGGCCCTGGCTGCGATGCAAACCGATAAAGTTGTATCTGTAGAAAATGTACAAGGATGGACCGTTTTTCGTCCCACCGACATGGAAAAGAACACCGGTTTTATTTTTTACCCGGGCGGGCGGGTTGACTACCGCTCTTATGCACCAATTCTCAAATCACTCGCTCAACATGGTTTTTTAGTGGTGCTGGCACCTATGCCACTCTCGCTGGCCTTTTTTTCCCCCAATAAAGCTAACGAAATTCTGTCTGCATTTCCAGAAATTGAAAATTGGGTCCTAGGTGGACATTCACTTGGGGGTGCCATGGCAGCCCGCTATGTTCACTCCCATCCTGAAGAAATTCAGGGGTTAGTTTTGTGGGCGTCTTATCCGGCAGACACCGACTCTCTGGTGAATCAAAAACTAGCTGTGCTTTCCATTTTTGGCAGTGAAGACGGCCAGGTTAAAAAAATTGAAGCCTCAAACCCTCTCTTGCCGGTAGATACAACCTGGATAAAAATTGATGGCGGCAACCACGCCCAGTTCGGAGATTACGGACTCCAACCTGGTGACGGACTGGCAAAAATCAGTCCACTACAGCAGTGGGATCAAGTTATCACTGCCACAGCTGCATTTTTACAGAAAACTTCAGGTGAGTGATCGACCTGTACTGAAATTAAATCTAAAAATATCTCGTTTGAACCCAACGAAAAAGGACCACCAATCAAATCAAGAACCCAGTCGTGGGCCGATCACCGTTTTTGTACCCGGCATCAACCATCCTTTCCGTTCTTCGCCTCACCCTTTCTGCTCGCGAATAGAATGATAACAAACCCCGACCTTAATCGAAATACGGAAACGCAGGCGGGGGGTGGTTTATCCTTACCAATAATATGATTTTTTTTATGCATAAATCGACCGTCGGGAATAAAAAAAGATCCCGGTCTAAATCTGCAAAAAAACCTAAACCACTCTACTTCCCGATCTAGCCCCTGCTCACTTCAA
>Ga0315283_10001456_pt1 | contig 19141 bp, 21 predicted proteins | sample YL17G09_0_MG_FD_204541 | JGI IMG/M metagenome (GOLD analysis project Ga0315283, IMG submission 204541) | Sediment microbial communities from Yellowstone Lake, YNP, Wyoming, USA - YL17G09_0 | ecosystem: Environmental > Aquatic > Freshwater > Lake > Sediment | place: USA: Wyoming | collected... | reverse complement strand
GGACGTGGAAAGCATCTATGAGGTGCCGCTAAATTTTCACCAGGAGGGCCTGGATGACAAGATTGTTTCCAAGCTCAATATCTGGACTCGCTCCCCCCGTCTGGAAGCCTGGCAGTCCTTAAATGAAAGGATCGCCCGGATCACGGATCCGGTACATATTGCCATCGTCGGGAAATATATCGATTTAAAAGAATCCTACAAAAGTCTGAACGAGGCCCTGGTTCACGGCGGGATTCATAATGACTGCCGGGTTATTCTGGACTTTGTGGACTCCGAAGAATTGGAGAAAAAAGATCCTGAGGAATTGCTGGCACCTGGAGACGGAATACTCGTTCCCGGGGGGTTTGGGGCTCGGGGGGTAGAGGGTAAAATCAGGGCGATTGGCTACGCCCGGGAGCGGAAAATCCCTTTCTTCGGGATTTGTCTGGGCATGCAGTTGGCGGTGGTTGAATTTGCCCGACGGGAGGTCGGATACGACCAGGCCCACAGCACGGAATTTTTTCCGGAAACATCCCACCCGGTGATTTATCTGCTGCGGGAATGGTTTGACTATAAGGACGGTGTCATCCGGAGACGGGATGAACTCTCCGAAAAAGGCGGCACCATGCGACTGGGGGCCTATCCCTGCCGGCTTAAACCGAACAGCCGGGCCTTTCAGGCCTACCAGCGGGAGGAGGTCTTTGAGCGCCACCGCCACCGTTATGAATTCAATGTTGAATTCCAGGAGCCTCTGGAGGGCCAGGGGATGATCTTCAGCGGAGTTTCCCCGGACGGCGCCCTGGTGGAAATCATCGAATTACCGGACCATCCCTGGTTCTTAGGCTGCCAATTTCACCCGGAGTTCAAGTCCCGACCCATGGAACCCCATCCCCTCTTCCGGGAATTCATTCGCGCCTCACTGGAAAACGCCCAACGAAAAACAGCCGCGGGGCTGCCTTGAAAGAAGTACCGGTGGGTAAATTGATCCTGGGGGCGGCCCGGCCGTTAGTGCTGGTGGCCGGTCCCTGTGTGATTGAAGACGAATCCACCACCGTAGCCATTGCCCGGGAGTTAGTGGATATTACCCAGCGCCTCCAGGTGCCCTTTATTTTCAAGGCCTCCTACGACAAAGCCAATCGGACCTCCACGGGCAGTTATCGCGGGCCCGGTCTGGAAAAGGGGCTGGACTTATTGGATTTTATCCGTAACCGCTTCCAGGTTCCGGTGCTTTCGGATGTCCATCAGCTGACTGAAATTGAACCGGCATCCAAGGTATTGGATATTCTACAGATTCCTGCTTTCCTCTGCCGCCAGACCGACCTGCTGACGGCCGCCGCCCGGACCGGCTTGACGGTCAATATCAAGAAGGGTCAGTTTTTATCTCCCGGCGATATGCGTTATGCCGTGGAAAAGGTCGCTGCCGCCGGCAACGAAAAGATTTTGTTGACCGAACGGGGGACCACTTTCGGTTATAATAACCTGGTGGTGGACTTTCGGGCCATTTCCATCATGGGTCTCCTGGGTTATCCGGTACTATTTGATGCCACGCACAGCGTCCAGTTGCCCGGCGGGGGGGGGGTGGTTTCCGGGGGAAATCGGGAATTTGTGCCTGTTTTGGCCAAAGCGGCGGTGGCTGCCGGGGCCAATGGCCTATTTCTAGAAGTTCATTTCGAGCCAGATAAGGCCCTCTGCGATGGGCCAAATTCCTGGCCTCTGGGGCAGTTGGAGCCGCTGTTGCGATCCCTTTTAGCCATCCATCGGGCCGTCTCGGGAGCCTGCTGACTTCTTTTTCCAAAAATGATAACCTCGAAAAAAGTCAAAAACGATTTTCGACGAAAGGCCCGCGGGGTGGCGGTGCTCCTGCTGGATGTGGACGGGGTGTTAACCGACGGCCGCATTATCTTGGATGAGCGCGGGAAGGAAAAGAAAATTTTTCACGTCCATGACGGCCAGGGGATCCGCTGGTTGTTGAAGGCCGGAGTGGAGGTGGGGATCATTTCCGGGCGCTCCTCCGGATCCGTCCAGGCCCGGGCCAGGGAACTGGGGATCACCCTGCTTTTTCAGGGTATCCAGGATAAGTGGGCCGTGGTCCAAGCCCTGTTGAAAAATAAAGGCTGGGACTTGAAACAGGTGGCCTACGTGGGGGATGATCTGGTCGATCTCCCGCTTCTTCAACGAGTGGGGCTGCCGATCGGGGTCCCCAACGGTCATCCCTTGACCCATCGATCCGCGGATTATGTGACTCGAAAATCCGGCGGTTGGGGGGCGGTTCGAGAGGTGGCCGAAGAACTCCTGAAGTCCCAGGGTAAATGGGGAGAGGTAGTGAAAGGGTACGCCTTGGTTCTTGAGGAGTAACCCCCCGGGAATTGTCTCATTGACCTATGATCGGCATTGTGATTATAATAATCAAATGAAGAAAGTTAAAAACCTGCTGATGATCGGGATCCTGTGCGTGGTCGCTTTTTGGATCGGCCTGTACGCCTTCAGGACTCAGAACCCTCCCCTGACGCCATCCCAAAAACCGGTCACCGGGCAGACACCCGGCAATGTGGGTTTAAAAGAAATCAATTTCTCGCAAGTCAAGGACGGGGTTAAACTCTGGGAATTGAAGGCCCAGGAGGTGGAGTACCAGAAAGACCGGAATCTGGTTTCCTTTAAAAAAATAACTATCCTCTATTTCCCCAAGGAAGATAAACCGATATCCCTGGTGGGGAACCGGGGCTCCTTAGATACCCAAACCAAAAATATTTATATGGAAGGCGAGGTCGTCATTTCATCGGAGGCGGGATACGAGTTGAAAGCTCCGGCTCTCTATTATCAGGATGAAAAAAGGGAAGTCACCACCGAAGGGGTGGTGACGTTCAAGGGCCCGGAAATAATGGTGGAAGGCCAGGGGGCGATTATGCAACTGGATTCCCAGAGACTGTTTATCAAAAGCAAGGCCAGGACCACTTTTTATCAGGAATTTTTCAGGGGTGGGCGGGATCGGACCCGCGGATAAAAATTAATTCCGTCGGGAGACTTTAATTCATTAGCCGGAAATCCGGGTTGGGTCAGGGAGGATCGATGATTAAAACAGGCAAAATGGTACTATCGGCCATACTGGCGGGAATGCTGGGAGTTACCTTTTTCCATTCCCCGGCCTGGGGGGCCGGTGAAAAGCCCCTGGGGGGCAGTAAACATCCCGTGGTGGTGACTTCGGATACCCTGGATGCCGATAATAAAGCCAAGATCGCCACCTTTTCCGGGACGGTAGTGGCCAAACAGCTCCAGGAAAAGGAAACCCTTTTTATTTATTGCGACAAGCTGATAGTCTATTATGCCGACGACACGGAAAAAAAACCCATGGCGGCCCCCAAAAGCGAAAAAAAGGAAGGGTTGTCGCAACAAAGCAAGATCGATAAGATAATCGCCACCGGCCAGGTCAAGATCGTCCAGGGAGAGGAAGTGGCCACAGGGGATATTGCCACTTTCTACAACACGGAACAAAAAATTGTGTTGACGGGAAATCCAAAGGTCTGGCAGGGAAAAAATTTGGTTAAGGGTGAGGAAATCACGGTCTGGATCAGGGAAAACCGTAGTCAGGTCACCAGTAAAGGCCCCAATCGGGTTCAGGCGGTCATCCACCAAGAGGAAAAAAAGTAGTCCTTTTCATGAAACAACTCTCTGTCCAGGATCTGGTCAAGGTCTATCACCGGAAGACCGTGGTGAATCGGGTTTCGCTGCAGTTGACTCAGGGTGAGATCGTGGGGCTGCTGGGGCCCAACGGGGCCGGGAAAACCACTACTTTTTACATGATCGTCGGGTTAACCCGCCCCAATCAAGGCCGGATCTTGTTCGACGGGGAGGACATTCGGGAACTGCCAATGTACCAGCGGGCCCGGAAGGGCATTAATTATCTACCTCAGGAGCCGTCGGTCTTCACCAGGTTAACGGTGGCCGAGAATATCATGGCCATCCTGGAGACCCTGGACTTATCTTATCCGGAGAGGGAAGGGCGTTTGGAGTCGCTGCTGAAAGAATTGAAGCTCAGCCACCTGGCCCGGAATAAGGCCTATTCCTTGTCCGGAGGCGAACGGCGCCGGGTGGAAATAACCCGGGCCCTGGTCACCTCGCCTCAAATTATGCTGCTGGATGAACCCTTTGCCGGGATCGATCCGTTGGCGGTCAATGATATTCAGAATATCATCCGGCAGTTGAAGGAAAAAAACATCGGAATCCTCATTTCCGATCACAACGTCCGGGAAACCCTGTCGGTTTGCGATCGGGCCTACATCCTGAATGAAGGGGTCATTCTGCAGGAGGGGAGTCCGGAAGAATTGGCCGAAAGCGAATTGGCCAAGAAGATTTATCTGGGTGAGAAATTCCGGTTGAATTAATGGCTTTGGAAATTAAACAACAGCTCAGGCTTTCCCAGCAGTTGATTATGACGCCCCAGCTTCAGCAGGCGATCAAATTGCTGCAGCTTTCCCGGTTGGAGTTGCTGGAGACCTTGACCCAGGAAATCGAAGCCAACCCCGTGTTGGAAGATTTGAATGCCGAGGAACCGGAGTACCTGCCCGGGGAAAAGGAGAGCCAGGAGGCCTCCCCCGAGGTGGAAGCCCCGACCGGCGAGGTGGACCTCTCCGAAGGGGCCTTAGGGGCCTTGCAGGATTTGGACTGGGACAATTATCTGAATGAATACAGCGCCCCCCACCACGATGAGGGGACCGAAGACCGCGAACTCCCCTCCTATGAAAATATTCTTACCCGCAAGGTTTCCCTGGCCGAGCATTTGATTTGGCAATTATCCTTAGCCGTTTTTTCTCCCGCCGAACAAAAGATCGGTACCGAAATTATCGGCAATCTTGATCGGAACGGCTACCTGACCGCTTCGCTCGAGGAAATCGCCGCCGCGACCCAGGAGACCCCGGAAGCGGTTGAAAAAGTCTTGCCGGCCGTCCAGGAATTCGATCCCCTGGGGGTGGCCGCCCGGAATTTGAAAGAATGCCTGCTGATTCAAATCCGGCACCTGGGGGACCGGGTACCCTGGGTGGAAGAAATAATTCAAAACCATCTCCATCTCCTGGAAACCAAAAATTACCCCGCCCTGGCCAGGATACTGCAGGCCCCCCTGGAAGAAATTTTTCAGGCCGTCCGGATTATTCTGCAATTGGATCCCAAACCGGGGCGGGCCTACAGTACCGAAGAACCCCAGTATATCAGTCCGGATATTTTTATCTATAAGGTGGGCGACGAATATATCATCGTACTGAACGATGATGGCCTGCCCCGCTTACGGATCAATTCCTTCTACCGAAAGGCGTTAAGCAACAAAGAACGGATGCCGGAAGGGGCCAGGGAATATATTCAGGAAAAGCTGCGCTCGGCCCTCTGGATGATCAAGAGTATTCAACAGCGGCAGCGAACCATCTACCGGGTGACCGAGAGCATTTTTAAAATCCAAAGGGGGTTTTTAGATCACGGTCTTTCCGGCCTGAAGCCCCTGATCTTGCGGGATGTGGCCGAAGATGTGGAAATGCACGAGTCGACCGTCAGCCGGGTGACCACCAACAAATACGTGCATACCCCGCAAGGTATTTTTGAACTCAAGTATTTTTTCAATGGTTCCCTGCCCGGACCGGACGGGGAGGGCGTGGCTTCGGAAAGTGTCAAGGAAAAAATTCGGCAGTTCGTCGCCCGGGAGGACCACCGCCGACCATTAAGCGATCAGGAAATTACCGAAATGCTCCTACGGGAAAAGATCCATATCGCCCGTCGAACGGTGGCCAAGTATAGGGAGAATCTGGGTATCTTGCCTTCCAGCAAAAGAAAACACCCGGATTTTGGCCCGGGCGGGACCCACGAAATAAGCAACGGGCCGGATCATTCCCCAGAGGAAGAATCCATCATTCAATCAGAGGAGGGACTATGAAGATTTCCGTGACTTTTCGGAACCTCGATCCTTCGGATCATTTGAAAAATTATGCCGAGAGCCGGTTGAACCGCTTGAAAAAAATAATGGAAGAACCGATTGAGGTTCATGTGGTACTCTCCGTTCAAAAATTTAGGCACCTGGCCGATGTTTCCATCAACGCCAACGGGATCAAAATCAAAGCCCAGGAGGAAACCGGAGACCTTTATGCGGCCATTGATATGGTCATGGATAAAATTGAAAAGCAGATCAAGCGCCAGCGGGAAAAGATGAAAGATCATAACCCCGAAAACTGGTCCAAGTCCGGCGATAAGGAGCCGGAGTTCCCGGAAGAAGAGGAAGAAACACCGGCCCTGACTCCGGAAGTGATCCGGACGGAAAGGATATTTGCCAAGCCTATGGATGTGGAAGAGGCCTCCCTGCAGCTAAAACTATCCAGCAATGAGTTTCTGGTCTTTACCAATTCCAAATCCCGAGTCATCAACGTCCTTTATAAACGGAAAGACGGCAACTTCGGTCTGATCGAGCCCACCAACTAAATGAAAATTAGCGATTTTCTGAATCCGGAACTTATCCTTCCGGAACTCGCCGCCCGGACCAAGGAAGAGGTTTTAATGGAATTGGCCGATCGTATCGCTCGGAATTTCCCCGGGGTGTCGACGGAGAAATTACTCCGGATTCTCAAAGAACGGGAAAAATTGGGGAGTACCGGCATTGGCGACGGTTTCGCTATTCCCCATGGCAAATCTAAGTTTATTGATCAAATGATCATCAGTTTTGGACGATCCCGGGCGGGAATACCTTTCGATTCCCTGGATGGAAAACCGGCGCATTATTTTTTTGTTTTGATTGCACCTGAGAATTCCGCCGGAGACCATCTTAAGGCCCTGGCCAAAATTTCCCGTTTTTTAAAAAACAGCCTTTTCAAGGAAAGTTTGGCCAAGGCGGAAAGCCAGGCGGAATTGCAAAAATTGATTCAGGACCAGGATGACCTGACCCTTTAGATCTTTCCCTCCGCCCTGGGCGGGAAGAGAATAAAGCCACAACGGCATGGCCCTCAAACCCACGAAGAATACCCGTTTGGTTATTATCAGCGGCCTTTCCGGGTCCGGTAAGAGCACCGCGCTTAAAGCCTTCGAAGACATCGGTTTTTTTTGCATTGACAACCTCCCGGCCACTCTGCTGCCGCGTTTCCTGGATTTGAAAGACGAAATATCCAAAGAGGTTTTTAAAATCGCCCTGGTTATGGACCTGCGGGGTAAGGACTTTCTGACCAAATTTCCCAAGATCTATCAGGAAATCAAACGCAAGGGCACCTTGATCGAGATATTGTTCTTATACGCGGAAGACGAAGTCCTGGCCCGACGATTCAGCCAGACCCGTCGGCACCATCCTTTGGGCGATGGCCAGGCCCTATCCGGAAATATTCAGTTGGAACGACGGAAAATGGCCCCCATCCAAAAGTTGGCCACCTACCGGCTGGATACTTCCAATTTGAATGTGCACCAGTTGCGGGAGGAGATCCTGCGTTTGTTTTCCCGGGTGGCGTCCCCTCCGCCCATGGTCGTTCATTTGGTTTCTTTCGGCTATAAATACGGGTTACCTTACGATGCCGATATGGTTATGGATGTCCGGTTTTTGCCCAATCCCTTCTTTGTCTCCGAGTTGAAGGATCTGGATGGGAATCAAAAGTCCGTGGCCGACTACATCATGAAATGGAAAGAAACCACCACCTTCCTGAGGGATTTTTATAAACTGATTTCTTTTCTGATCCCGGAATATCAAAAAGAAGGGAAATCCAATCTGACCATTGCCGTGGGTTGTACCGGCGGGCGCCACCGCTCGGTGGCCATCGTCAATGCCTTGGCGGTTTTTTTAAGGAAGCGGGATTTGATGGTCAATACCAAGCACCGGGATATCCAAATGGGATAAAAGGCTTTTTCGTTGTTTGGTTCCTTTTAAGAGGTTATCAGATATGATTGGCATCATTGTAGTAGGCCATTGTAAATTAAGTGAAGAATTGGTCAGGGCCGCTGAATTCATCACCGGGAAGATCAAAGGCGTCCTGGCCGTGTCCCTGGACCCCGATGCCAAAGTGGACTTGTTGCGTCGCGAAGTGGCTTCGGCCATTGAGCAGGTGGATTCCGGCGACGGCATCCTGATTCTGGCCGATATGTTCGGCGGGACCCCCTCCAACATCAGCCTTTCCTTCTTGGAGGAAGGCAAAGTGGAAGTGGTGACCGGGGTCAACCTCCCCATGCTGATTCACATTGCCACCCGCCAACAGGGAACACCTTTAAATCAACTGGCCGAAGAGGTACGGACCTACGGAAAACGAAGCATCTCTTTAGCCGGGGAAATACTAAAAAAAGAAGTATCCTGAGCGCCCAGGGTCGGCGGGAACGGCCCGGTTTTTCTTGCCTGTGAATACTACCCCAGTGGATGTTTTGGTTATTGAACCGGCGCGGAAAAAAGACCTGGAGGCCGTTTGGGCCATCGAGCAGGCTTCTTTCAGCCATCCTTGGACCCGGGCCATGTTCCAGGAAGAGTTGGCCAAGATTCCTTCCACTCTCTATGTCCTTAAAGAAGTGCCGGGGAAAAGGGTGCTGGGATATAGTTGTTTTTGGGCCCTGTCCGGGGAAATGCAATTGGTGAATATCGCGGTTCACCCGGACCTGCGCGGTCAAGGCCTGGGAGGGAAACTGCTGAACCATCTCCTCCGGGAGGCTGAAAGGCGGGAAGCCGAGAAAATATTTTTAGAGGTCCGGCCTTCCAATCGACCAGCTATCGGACTTTACGAAAAGCTGGGATTTAAGGAGCTCTACCGCCGGCCACGTTATTACTCCCCGGAAGGGGAGGATGCTTTGGTCATGGTCTGGGAGACCCCCAACGGAATAAACTTTGGGAGCATTTAAATGTTAGTGAATTTGGGAAAAGCCAACAGGCTGGAATTCAGTGATGCCGAGCAGGCCCGGGATCATTATTACGACCGGGGATGGACCGACGGCCTGCCGATCATCCCGCCGACCGAGGGAAAAGTAAGGGCTTTTCTGGAGGCGGCCCAACTGCCGTCAACGGAAATCCTGGGATCCATCCCGGAACGAAACCGGGTCTTTACGGCGGAAAAAGCGGCCATCAATGCCGTCATGGCCGGGTGCCTCCCGGAATATTTTCCGGTGGTGGCGGCCGCGGTGCGGGCCATAAGCCAACCCGATTTCGGGCTGCACGGCGTAACGGCCACCACGGCCGGGACCGCCATTTTAATGATCGTCAACGGCCCGATTATCAGGGAGATCGGCTTGAACAGCGGGCAAAATGTTTTCGGGCCCGGCCATCGGGCCAACGCCACCATCGGCCGGGCGATCCGCCTGATCCTGCTCAATCTGGGGGGGAGAGAATTCGACCGGGGCACCCTGGGGAACCCGGGAAAATACACCTATTGTATCGCCGAAGAGGAAGACAGCCGTTGGGAGCCGCTGCAGGTGACCCGGGGCTTGGCCAGAGAAAGCAGCACGGTGACGGTATTCGCGGCGGAAGGACCCAACCAGGTTCAGAATCACGGGGCCTTGAGACCGGAAAATATCCTGCTGACCATGGCCGACCGGATGCGCAGCCTGGGCAGCTTCAACATGTTGGGCGATACGGAAGGGGTGGTGGTCCTCTGCCGGGAACATTACCAGACACTAATCGAGGGCGGCTGGCAGAAAGATCGGGTCCGGCAGTTTCTCTACGAACAGGCCTGGCGTCCCCTGGCCGATCTAAAACGGGGCGGCCTGATGGAAGCGCCGATAACCCCGACGGATGAAACCACTATGGTCAGGGCGGTATCCTCTCCGGACCATATTTTGTTGATTATGGCCGGCGGAGTGGCCGGGAGGTTTTCGGCTTTTATCCCGGGCTGGGGCGGGAGGCATATGTCCAAGGCGGTGACCTGGCCCATCGAGGCCGGCACCTGTTCGGGCGGGGTTTGAACCCGGTCCCTGGCCCAGTTGGGGACGATAGTACCAAAGGAAAGAAGGTTAGTTAAAACGGTTAAAATCCGAATTTCGAATTTAAGTTTTGCAGCTATCAATAAATTGGAGAGGACGCCCATGTCTTATATCGTACTGGATCCAACGGACGAACCGCTAAAAACCAGTTTTACCCTGGCGCCGAGACCGGAAAAACTCAAAGGGGTAACCCTGGGGGTCATTGACAACGGCAAAAAAAATTCCGATTATCTATTAAAAGGGATCCTGGAAAGATTGCAGGCTAAGGAGGAATTAGCCGGTCACTTCACCATTCGTAAGCCCTCAGTATCCCACGGCATCCCGGCCGATCAGGCCGAAATTCTGGCCGAGCAATGCCAGGTGGTGATTGCCGGGATCGGGGACTGAGGCTCCTGCAGTTCGGGCAGTGTGCTCGACGGCATCATCATGGAGAAGCTTAACAGACCAACGGCGGTGATCTGCACTGAACCCTTCCTGTCCTCCGGCAAGGCCATGGCCTTGGCCCATGGTTTCCCGGATTATCCCTTTATCCTGATCCCCCATCCCATCAACGCCACCTCGAATGCGGTACTGGATCAATGGGTGGAAAAATGTCTGGGGGAAGTAACAAAATTATTGGTGGGGTAAGCCGAAATAATTAAACTTTTGGATCGTTGTAGGGTGAGGGAGGATATTTTGGAAAATATTAGTAAAAAAATAAACCGTCGGCAATTTATCAAGGCGGGTATTTGCGGAGGGGCCGCTGCGGCCCTGGGGCTCACCGGGTTAAGCGAAATTGCCGAGGGCGCTTCGATGACCTCGGCTGAAAACCCCGTCCCGGTTTATCGGACCTTGGGGCGGACCGGCCTAAAAATCACAGTGGTCAGCTTTGGGGCCATGCTGACTCCCGAGCCGGAAGTCATTCGGGCCGGCTTGGACCAGGGCATCAATTACATCGATACAGCCCGGCGTTACATGAACGGCAAGAACGAGGAGATCGTGTCCCAGGCCATCAAGGGCCTGCGGAACAAGATTTTCCTGGCCACCAAGACCCTATCCAGCTCAAACACTAAAGAAGACATTGTCCGGGATGTGGAAAAGAGCCTGTCGGTTCTCCAGACCGACCGAATTGACGTAATCCAGCTCCACAATCTCACCAGTAAGGAAAGGGCCTTTATCCCGGAAGTCCGGGAGGCCCTGGTCAAATTGCGCCAGGAAGGCAAGGTCCGATTCTTTGGCGTGACCACTCACACCAACCAGGCCGAGGTGGTCAACGCCGTGGCGAGCGATCCGGGCCGTTTTTTTGATACGGTCCTCGTAGGTTACAATTTTAAGAGCGGCCCGGAACTGAAGCAGGCCATCGCCCGGTCGGCCGAGGCCGGCATCGGGGTGGTGGCCATGAAGACCCAGGCCGGCGGTTATCAGGCTGCAGCCCTGGGGACGGTCAGCCCCCACCAGGCCGCTCTGAAGTGGGTCCTTCAGGACACGAATGTGACGGCCGCCATCCCGGGCATGAAGGATCTGTCCCAGGTCAAAGAGGACACCGCCGTCATGGGTCTGGCCCTAACCCGGCGGGATGAGCAGATCCTGAAACAATACGGCCGGGCCATCAGCCCCTACTATTGCCAACTCTGCGGCCGCTGTGAAGGACTCTGTTCCCGAGGGGTGGCCATCAGCGACATCAACCGTTGCCTCATGTACGCCGAGGCCTACGGCAGTCTTGACCTGGCGATGGATACCTATCGGGAAATCCCCACCCGGGCCTCCTTGAAGGCCTGCCTGGATTGTTCGGAATGTACGGCCTCTTGCGTCAATGGGATCAATATACCGGCCAAGCTGGAGCGGGCCAGGCAGCTTTTGGCTTAGAAAAAAACGATTAACCGCACACCATGAAAAATATTCGAAGGAAAACACAGTCTTTCGTAGGGGCGGGGTTCATCCCCGCCCGAACAAGCCTCGCAAGGTTCAACCGGGCTACGGGCGGGGATGAACCCCGCCCCTACGACATCCCCGACGGAATAATCCATTGTCATGCTTCGGAGGTGCCCCGCCGTGGACCAGGCATGAATTGTTTAATATGAGAAGGATATTCCTGGCCATTCAAATACTTTGTTTCTTCCTTCTGAGCCTGGTCACGGCCCTTCCTGTTGCGGGAAAGGATCAGGAGAAACGAGTGCTGCCGGTTTCCGGATTATTGCCCGGGTGGGCACTGGAAGGCCCAATCAAAAAATACACCGGGGAAGACCTCTTCGAATATATCAACGGGGAGGCTGAGCTATATCTCCAGTTTGGATTTAAAATCCTAACCGCCGGCATTTACTTAAAAGATGGCAATGAAAAACTGGGTATGGCCGCCGATGTCTACGAAATGGGTTCAGACCTGGAGGCCTTCGGGATCTATGCCAACTACCGCAAGCCGGAGGCCGAACCGGGAAAGGCGGGTACCGAGGGTTTTGTCAGCCCGTCGCAACTGATGTTTTACCAGGGCCGGTACTTTGTTCAGCTCAACGCTTCCGGTGCCGCCGTCCAAAGCCAGGCGGTTTTTTTGAATTTGGCCGGCTTGATTTCCAGGAACCTGCCTGCTTCACCCCAAAGCCCTCCGGATTTAACGTTGCTCAAAATTTCCGCCCTGATCCCCAAAACCGAAAAATATATACCCCAGAGTGTCCTCGGCTATCCTTTTTTCAAAAAAGGGTTAACCGCCCAAGCCCTCCTGGACGGCCGTCCGGTCCGGATCTTTGTTCTCCTGGAAGGTTCGATCGCGGGGGCCCGCCAAACGGCGCAGGCGTATGAAAAGACCCTGAAAGAAAAAGGGGTCGCCCTGAAAAGGGAACCGGGATCGACCGGTGAGATTCTTTGCGCCCAGGACCCCCTGTATGGCGGGGTGTGCCTGCAACCCTTGGGAAAATACGTTCTGGGGGTGGTTGATTTGCAGGACCCCGCTCAGGGCGTCCCTCTAATCCGGCAGCTTCAAGGACGTATCCCCTGATATGGTTTCATAGGTATATTATTTAATGACCGGGTTGGTTAATCATGTGACCCAGGTGACAACCTTCCAGACCTATGGCCTTAAATTTCCTTGACAAATTAACCGGTTTTGCTATCCAAGAGCTATTAAGGCGCAATTTTATGTCAGCGGAAAGGCGGAAAGGACGCGGAAAGGGGTCGGGCCACACGAACTATTTGATAAGACATAGATTATTGCTAATTTTGCCCCCTGGAATAAGCCTATATCGAATTTTTTAAGGGCAAAAAGAGGTTTTTTCTAAAAAACTTATGGCCAGGGCATAGCGCCATTTTAATTAGACGGGTGTTCAAGCGGCACCCGGGGAGGTAGCTATGAATACAGCCGATTCCAGTCCGGACAGCGACGAAGTCAGGATCGTCCGGACCACTTCCACCTTTGATTGCGGGGGTCGATGCCCACTCCGATTGCATGTAAAAGGAAACCGGATCATCCGGGTGGAAGGCGATGAGGGTCCGGAGCCGGAACAGCTCCGGACCTGTCTGCGCTGCCGGGCCTACCGACAGATGGTCCATCATCCGGAACGCCTCATGTTTCCCCAAAAGAGAGTGGGCGCCAAGGGCGAAGGGAAATTCAAACGCATTTCCTGGGACGAGGCCCTGGATCTGTTGGCCGGGGAGCTGATCCGGGTCAAAGAGCAATACGGAAACCAGGGCCTGTTCCTGGCCACCGGCGGCGGTTACCTGGCCAGCCTGCACAACGGCGGATTGGCCGCCTCCCGGCTCCTGGCCCAGTTCGGCGGGTACGTCACCCATTACGGGAACATCTCCTCGGAAGGGGCGGTCTGGGCCTCTCTGACCCAGTACGGCTCGGTGATGGTAGGTCACAGTCGGGAGGATATGCTCAACTCCCGGATGATCCTTCTCTGGGGCTGGGACCCGGCCCGGATGATCTCCGGTACCAACACCATGTACCATCTGATCAAGGCCAAGGAAAACGGGGCCCGGATCATCGCCGTCGATCCCCGCTACCACGACACGGCGGCCACCGTGGCCCAGGAATGGATCCCTATTCGGCCCGGGACCGACACGGCCATGATGATCGCCATGGCCAACGTGATGATCAAGGAGGGTCTTCAGGACCAGGTATTTTTGGATAAATACACCGTTGGGTTTGACCGCTTTAAGGCCTATGTCCTGGGTAAGGAGGACGGCCAGGACAAAACGCCGGCTTGGGCGGCTGAGATCTCGGGCGTCGCTGCAGCCACCATCGAACGACTGGCCCGCGAATATGCCGCCACCAAGCCGGCGGCCTTGATGGACTGCCAGGGCCCGGCCCGGAGCGCCATGGGAGAACAGTACAACCGTTGCGCGGCCACCTTGTGCGCGTTGACCGGTAATGTGGGGCGACCGGGCGGCAGCGCCGGTGGAGGACTCATGGGAACTCCGGTGGCCCACATGTTTCGTATGCCGGCCATCCCGCCCGGCAAGAACCCTTTTGAGCAGGATGGTCCCAACGTCAAAGGCACCTTGGACATCCGGCTCCGAGTCGTCAAACGGGTCCACATCAATAAAATCTTCGATGCCATCCTCCGCGGCCGGGCCGGCGGCTACCCGTCCGACATCAAGTTGATGTGGTCCATGTGCAACAACTACCTGAATCAGACCGGGAACAGTAACCAGGCGGCCCGGGCTTTAAAGACTTTGGAGTTCCTGGCCCTCAACGAACTGTTTCTGACGCCCCAGGCCCGGTACGCCGATCTGTTGCTGCCGGTGACCAGCACGGCCGAACGCAGTGACCTGACCCGGCCCTGGCCTTCGGGGCCTTATCTGACCTTTGTGAACCGGGCCATCGAGCCCCTGGGCGAATGCAAATCCGATCTCGATATCGTCACCGAGCTGGCTACCCGCCTGGGGTTCAAGGATTTCAACCCTTTTTCGGAGGACCAATGGCTCCGGATGTTCGTGGAAAAAACCCCGGACCTGGCGGCCCAGATCAAGGACTTTGATCAGTTCCAGCGGGAAGGGATTCAAAGAATTTCTTTGCCGGAGCCCATTGTGGCTTTCAAGGAGCAGATCGAGGACATCGAAAAAAATCCCTTTCCTACGCCTTCCGGGAAAATCGAGATCTATTCCCAGCGCGCGGCCGACCTGAATAACCCGCTCTGCCCTCCCATCCCTCAATACCTGGGTACCCCCGAGGACCGGAATGATCCCCTTTATGAAAAATACCCCTTGCAACTCCTGACCCCTCATCCCCGGAACCGGGTCCACTCCGAACTGTACAAAGTAGACTGGCTGCGGGAGGTGGAGCCGCACCGGGTTTGGATCAACCCGGTGGATGCCCGGCCCCGGGGGGTTAGCGACGGGGACGAGGTCTATGTCTTCAACGACCGCGGCCGGGTGGCCATTCCGGCCTGGCTGACCGAACGGATCATTCCCGGTGTGGTCTCCATCTTTGAAGGGGCCTGGTATGCCCCGGACGAACAGGGCATCGACCGGGGGGGCTGCGCCAACACCCTGACCAAGGACGCGTATTCACCGGGCGGCGCCAGCGTAATGAACACCGCCCTGGTTGAGGTCCGGAAGGCTTGAAGGAGGAAGGAAGATGCAAATTGGTTTTTATTTTGATCAGACCCGCTGCACCGGGTGCAGCGCTTGTCGCGTCGCCTGCAAAGACTGGCATGATATCCCGGCCGGACCCGAAAACTGGATGCGGATTCATTACACCGAAAAGGGAACCTTCCCTGCGGTATCGGTCAGCTATCTGATTGGACCCTGCTGGCATTGCCTGGAGCCGGTCTGCGTCCCGGCCTGCCCGGTGGGAGCCATCACCAAACGGGAAGAAGACGGGATCGTGGTGGTCGATCCCTCCGCCTGTCTGGGCAACGAGGCTTGTGACGAAAAGTGCCGCAAGGCCTGCCCGTATCAGGCTCCGCAATTTGGTTCGCAGCCGGGGGCTCGAATGGGCAAATGCAACTACTGCCTGGACCGCTTCCAACAGGGGAAGCTTCCCAATTGTATCGAGGCCTGCCCGGTACGGGCCTTGGATGCCGGACCGCTCGGGAAGCTGGAGGAGCTATATGGAACCATTCGGGAGACCGAGGGATTCAAGGTTTCCACCCGCACCCGGCCGGCGGTCGTCTTCAAACCCAAGGGTTGATTCCGGTAAACCCGAACTGGTCGAAGGATTCACGAAGAAGACCTTTACGGCTATGATTGAGGGCCTTCGTGAATCGGCCATTAAAGAGGGAGCGGCGTTTCTAAAAGCAAGGAGGGGAAACAATGATCGAAATTTTGAGGTCCAGGCGGAGCATCAGGAAATACGAGAAGAGACCAATCGACGAAAAGTCTTTGGAGACGTTAAAAGAGGCCTTGCTGCGATGTCCTTCTTCGCGGGGGATCAACCCCTGGACATTTATATTCGTCGATGAAGTCGATCTGCTCGCCGGGCTTTCCAAGGCTAAAGAGCATGGTTCGGGCTTTCTCAATAATGCCGCCCTGGCCATAGTGGTCTGCGGGGACGAGTCCGATTCCGATGTCTGGGTGGAAGATTGCTCCATCGCCGCCATCGTGGCCCATCTTACGGCCCACTCCCTGGGGCTCGGAAGCTGCTGGGTCCAGATCAGGAACAGGGCCCATTCCACTGAAAAGACCGCCGAAAAGTATGTCCGGGAACTTCTCGGCCTCCCTTCGAACCTGAGGGTGGAGTCGGTCATCAGTATCGGCTTTCCCGGGGAGACCAAGACGCCCCTTCCGGCGGAAAAACTCCAATTTGAAAAGATAAAGTACAATCGCTACGAATAAATGGATATCGCGTTCCGAAGCGCTTATTCGAGAAGCCAAGATAAAGGCCATGCCTCGCTCCAAGAAAGAGGAAATTATCCTCAAGGCATTCGATAAACCATTGCGTTAATGTTCATCCCGGCTCCCACGGAGGCAAAGACCGCGATCTCTCCGGAATGCAGTACGTGGTTGTTCATTTCTCCTTTTTGCAGGAGATCCAGGAGGGTCGGCAAGGTGGCCACGGAACTGTTGCCCAGCCAGGAAATAGTCATGGGCATTATGTCCAGGGGGCCCTCCTCGAATTGATACATTTTAAACAATCTTTTCAGGATGGCCTCATCCATTTTTTGATTGGCCTGGTGGATCAGGAGTTTCTTCACGTCGGATAAGGAAAGACCGGCCTGGTCCAGGCATTTTTTTACCGTATCCGCCACGGTCTTGACCGCATACCTGTAAACCTCGTGTCCGTGCATCTTGAGGAACTGCCGGTCTCCTAAGGATTCAGGGTGAAACGATCGGTCGAACCATAATAGATACGCGTCCTGGTGGGTATCGGACCGGGAAACATGGGACAGGATTCCGGCATTTTTTTCGGTTCCTTCCACCAGGGCGGCGCCGGCCCCATCGGAATAAATCATTTGGTCAATATCATGAGGATCGGAAACCCGGGACAGGGTCTCTGTTCCGATAACCAGTACCTTGCGGGCGTCCCCGGAGCGGATATAATAATCGGCCGCGATCATCCCTTGCAGCCAGCCGGGGCAGCCGAAGAGGATATCATAGGCCACGGTATAGGGATTCTTAATCTCGAGTTTATGTTTTACCCGGGCCGCAATGGAGGGAACGATATCGCAGCGATGAAGGTCCGACCTGATTTCCCCAAAGTTATGCGCAACGATTAGGTAATCCAGGCTTTCCCTGTCCGTACCCTCCAGGGCGCGTTCGGCCGACAGATAGGCGATATCGGAAGTATTGAGATCATCGGTCACATACCGCCGCTCCTGAATACCGGTTATTTCCTGGAATTTGGCAATAATGTCTGCATTCGGCCGGGCAAGTTTTTTCCCGTCGGCCCCATAAAAATCATGGTCCATAAAAAAGGCGTTGGGAATCCTTTGGGTCGGGATGTGGCATCCGGTTCCGGTGATAATCGAGTGGGGCATAATAAAAACCGCCTGTCTCCTTTTAAATAGGCAATCCGTCCAACTTAAACCTGCTGTGTTGTTTTTAAGTATAAAATAGTATTAAATGATATCATAAATCGGCCGGAAATTCTATCTTCATTTCTATTCATAAAAACGGCATCAGACTGCGGCGATTAACGACTTTTAATCAATACCGAAAAGCCAACCACGATCAGTATGACCGGCCACCAGGTCCTGAGAAAAACCCCGATATGGATGTTCGCTAATCCCAGATTATTTGCCAGAAAAATGATCCCCAAGGTGATCAGGACGATCGCACCGAACCTCTTTTTCATCGGACCTCCTCTACAAACATTTTTAATATACATTCAATTTGCTGAAAATTCTATCAAAAAACCTATCTATTATTGATTCCGGGACCATCGATCGGGCCAACTTTTTCCGGGCTAAAGGGTTGGCCCTGGCGACTGATGAAAAGCTCTATAGACATTTGAGTACGCCTGTGATAAAAATATTATTTTCCTGAAACCAAATGGCCAAGCAAGTCGTGCAGATTATTCAGGATTATTTGGAACAGGTCGCCCTGGAACGCCGGTATTCGGAGCATTCGCTGCGGGCCTATCGGCAGGACCTGAAGGAGTTCCAGAATTATTTGGTTGAACAGGGCGTCCAGGATCTGGAGGCCATCGATGCCATCCTGCTGCGGGGCTTCCTGGGTTCTCTATTGAAGAAAAACAGGAAAGCCACTGTGGGCCGGAAGGTGGCGGCCCTGCGGGCCTGTTTTAATTTTGCTCAGCGCAAGGGTTGGATCCTGGAAAACCCGACGGTCCTTCTGCGGGCCCCCAAACCGGAGAAACAACTCCCGCCCTTTCTGTCGGAAGGGGAAACGGAACGCCTCTTAAGGCCGCCGCTGGATGAAACCTGGCTGATTAAGCGGGATCAGGCGATTTTTGAATTGTTTTATGCTTCCGGGATGCGCTTGAGCGAATTGGCCGGGTTGAACTGGCCGAATATCGATTTTTCCATTCGGATGGTTCGAGTCCTGGGCAAGGGCGGGCGGGAACGGATCGTTCCCCTGGGTCGGGTAGCCGTTAAGGCCTTGCGGGAATACCAGCGGGCCGTTGAAGCGGCCGGCCAGACTTCGGGTCTGAAGGTGAAGGACCCTCGGATGGTGTTTATAAACCGTTCCGGGGACCGGCTGACCGATCGAACCATTGCCCGGCGGCTCAAAAAAAGGGTCCTGGCGGCCGGGCTGTCACCGACCATCAGCCCCCATGCCTTGCGGCACAGTTTTGCCACCCACCTGCTCAACGCCGGGGCGGACCTGCGGGTGGTTCAGGAGTTGCTGGGTCACCGGAGTTTGTCGACCACCCAAAAATATACCC
>Ga0315283_10001453_pt1 | contig 19148 bp, 20 predicted proteins | sample YL17G09_0_MG_FD_204541 | JGI IMG/M metagenome (GOLD analysis project Ga0315283, IMG submission 204541) | Sediment microbial communities from Yellowstone Lake, YNP, Wyoming, USA - YL17G09_0 | ecosystem: Environmental > Aquatic > Freshwater > Lake > Sediment | place: USA: Wyoming | collected... | reverse complement strand
GCCGCGAGCGGCCCGCATGGTAGCACGCGGACCAGGAGCGCCCGACAGTGTTGGGCTCAACCGCGGGGGTGGTGCTGGGCGTGGAGCTCCTTCATGCGCTCCCGTGCCACGTGCGTGTAAATCTGGGTGGTCGAGAGGTCGCTGTGGCCGAGCAGCATCTGCACAACGCGCAGGTCGGCGCCATTATTCAGCAGGTGCGTGGCGAAGGCGTGACGCAGGGTGTGGGGCGAGAGCTTGCCGGCGATATCGGCCTTTTTGGCGTAACGCTTGATAATGTGCCAGAAGGCCTGCCGGGTCATGCGGTCGCCCCGGCGCGTGGGAAACAGGTACTCGCTCTGCCGTTCGAGCAGGATCTCCACCCGCGGGCCGGTCAGGAATTCGCGCACCCAGCGCTGGGATTCCTCGCCGATCGGGATGAGTCGTTCCCGGTCGCCCTTGCCGCGGATCCGGAGCACGCCCTGGTTCAGGTTGACCTGGTTCTGCTTGAGATTGATGAGCTCAGAGACGCGCAGGCCCGTGGCGTACAGCACTTCGAGCATGGCCCGATCCCGGTGGCCGAGCGGGTCCGAAATCTCGGGGGCAGCCAGCAGCGACTCGACCTCAATTTCCGTGAGAGACTTCGGCAGCGAGCGGCCGATCTTCGGCATCTCGATCTTGACGGTCGGATCTTCCTGGATCACGCCCTCGCGAAGCAGGAAGCGGTAGAAGCGCCGGAAACTGGACAGCTGCCGGGCCGTGGAACGGGGCTTCGCACCTTCCTTCGCCCGGTTGGCGATAAAGGCGAGCAGATCGGCACGGGTGGCGAACATCAGGCTGGTGTCGCGCTGGGCGAGCCAGCGCTGCAAGGCCATCAGGTCGGCCCGATAGGCGCCGAGCGTGTTGATCGACAGGCCCCGCTCCATCCAGATGGCATCGAGAAACTTGTCGATGATTCCCTCAGACGACGTCGGGGTCGAGCGACTGCTCGCAACGTGATTGACGGACCCAGGTGACATCAGAGCTTCAGTCCCGTACTTTTTTGACGAGGTGGAGTATGCCGACAGCGGGTTTTTTCCGGCGTGACCACACTCACAAATTATGATGAATTACATAACCTTACGATTTTACTAAAGACGGGATGCAGCACATCTTTCGCCGCCTGGGCCAGAGCCTGTTTGGAGTCTATGCCACAGCCATCTTCGCGGCTGTGACGCTCGCCACTCTCGCCCTGCTGGCCGTGACGCCGCGGCTGTCGGCCCGGCGCCGCCTCGCGCGCCGCGCTGCCGTGAGCGTGTTTTGTCTCACGGGCACCCGACTGGTGGTCCGTGGATTGAGTCACATTCCCACTGAACCGTGCATTGTCGTCGCCAACCACGCGAGCTACCTGGATGGCCCGATTCTGACGGCGGCCCTGCCCCCGAAATTCGGCTTTGTCATCAAGCGCGAGATGACCCGGGTGCCCCTCGCCCATTTCCTGCTGCGGCGCATCGGGTCGGAGTTTGTCGAACGAAACGATGCGCACAAGAGCGCTGCCGACGCGCGTCGGATCCTCCAGAAGGCTCGGGCGCACGAGTCTATGGCCTTCTTCCCGGAGGGCACGTTCACGCCAGAGCCTGGTCTGCGACGCTTCCACAATGGGGCTTTCGCTGCCGCGATTCGCGGCCAGGTGCCGGTGGTGCCCGTGGTGATTCGCGGCAGCCGCCGCATGCTGCCGGCCGCGCAGGTGCTGCCCCGGCCGGGCCGGCTCGAAGTCATCGTCAAGCCGGCACTGTTCCCGTCCACCACGGCGGACGTTGCCAGTCTGCTGAAGGAAGCGAGGCGCAGCATCCTGGCGGAGCTTGACGAGCCTGACCTGCAGGCACCGCGGGACTGAGTCGCCGGGGGGAACCGCCCCGCCCTGGCAATACTGGCCTGACCAGGCTGGCTTGACCGCACGGGGGAGACCTCAGGCACGGGGGGCGGCTTCGGCTTGGCGCGCGGCTTCTTGCACTGCATACTCCGGGGCACTTTCGGCTAGGCCGTTGTAAGGGAGTGCGTTCTTGACCCGCGAATCCGTGGTTATCGTTGCTGCTCGCCGCACTGCGATCGGCGCTTTTCAGGGCGCACTCAGCGCCGTTCCCGCTCCCGAACTCTTCGCCACCGCCGCCCGCGCCTGCCTGGCCGATACCGGTGTGCCGGCAGGCGACATCAGCGAGACGCTGATCGGCTCGGTCCTCCAGGCCGGGCTCGGCCAGGCTCCGGCCCGTCAGGCCAGTCTGGCCGCCGGTGTGCCGACCTCCGTGCCCACCACCACCATCAACAAAGTCTGTGGCTCAGGGATGAAGACCATCCATATGGGTGCGGACCTCATCCGGGCGGGTGGCGCCACGATTGTCCTTGCCGGGGGCATGGAGTCCATGAGCAATGCCCCCTACCTGTTGCCCAAGGCCCGCGGTGGCTACCGCCTGGGCCACCAGGAAGTCCTGGACCACATGTTCTACGACGGGCTTCAGAACGCCTCCGACGGGCAGTCCATGGGCTTCTTCGGCGACGCCACGGCAAGACTCTACGGCCTCTCCAAGGCAGAACAGGACGACTTCGCCATTCAGTCTGTGCAGAGGGCGCTCGCCGCGGCCCGCTCGGGTGCGTTCCGCGATGAGATCGCCCCGTTGACGGTGAAGAGCAGGGCGGGCGAGACGCTGGTGGCGGACGACGAAGGACCAGGCCGGTGTGACATCACGCGCATTCCCACCCTGCGCCCACACTTCGCGAAGGACGGCACGGTTACCGCCGCCACCTCGTCGTCCATCTCCGATGGCGCGGCTGCGATGCTCTTGATGAGTGCTGGCGAAGCCAGTCGCCGTGGCGTCAAGCCGGTCGCCCGCATCGTCGCCCAGGTCAGCCACGCGCAAGAGCCTGAATGGTTCACCACCGCGCCGGCGCCTGCCGTGCAGAAGGTCCTCGCCGCCAGTGGCTGGCAGATTACTGATGTGGATCTCTTCGAGATCAATGAGGCCTTTGCCTGCGTGACGCTGGCGGCGATGCGGGATCTCGGCGCCCCCCACGACCGCGTGAATGTCCACGGTGGCGCCTGTGCGCTCGGCCATCCCATCGGCGCCACCGGCACTCGTCTTCTGGTGACGCTGATCAACGCGCTGAAGCAGCGCGGCGGGAAGCGGGGCGTCGCCACGGCCTGTATCGGCGGCGGCGAGGCGATCGCAACCGCCATCGAGCTCCTGTAGGAGCGGCGGTCGCCGCTCCTACATGCCCGAGTAGTTGGGACCGCCTCCGCCCTCCGGCGCCACCCACCGGATGTTCGCCGCCGGATCCTTGATGTCGCACGTCTTGCAGTGGACGCAGTTCTGCGCGTTGATCTGGAAGCGGGGACTGCCGTCGGCCTGTTGCACGATCTCGTAAACCCCGGCCGGGCAGTACCGCTGGGCCGGCTCGTCGTAGACGGGCAGGTTGCGGAGAATCGGCACCGTCGGGTCCTGCAACTGGAGATGGCAGGGCTGGTCCTCTGCGTGGTTCGTGCTGGAGAGGAAGACGGACGACAGGCGGTCGAAGGTGATCCGGCCGTCAGGTTTGTCGTAAACGATGCGTGGTGCGTCGCCCGCCGGACGCAGGGTGGTGTGGTCAGGCTTACGGCTGTGGAGGGTGAACGGCAGGCGTCCGCGGAAGACATTCTGATCGAGCCAGATAAAGGCCCCGCCCAGCAGCAGTCCGAACTTCTTCTGGGCAGGAGCGAAATTGCGGCCCTCTTCGAGCTCCCGCCAGACCCAGGAACTGCGCACGGCCGATTCGAAAGTATCAAGAACTGCAGGGGCGGCGTCGCCCTGCCCCAGTGCCGCGAAGACGGCCTCGGCAGCGAGCATCCCCGTCTTCAATGCGGTGTGTGCACCCTTGATCTTGGCGTCGTTCAGAAAGCCGGCGTCGCAGCCGGCGAGCAGGCCGCCCGGGAAGGCGAGCTTCGGCAGGGATTGCAGCCCGCCCTTGTTCACCGCCCGCGCCCCGTAGCTCACCCGCTGCCCGCCCTCCAGCACCGGGCGGATGGCCGGGTGCTGCTTCCAGCGCTGGAATTCCTCGAAGGGGTTCAGGTGGGGATTGGTGTAGCTCAGCGCGATGACGACGCCCAGATACACCTGGTTGCTCGCCGCGTGATAGAGAAAGCCGCCGCCCTGGGTGCCACTGGATAGAGGCCAGCCCAGGGTGTGGACGACGAGCCCCTCCCGGTGCTTCGCCGGGTCGATCGTCCACACTTCCTTGAGGCCGATGCCGTAGTGCTGAGGATCGCACGATTCCCGCAGCCTAAAGACGTCCATCAGCTCCTTGCCCAGGTGACCGCGGCAACCCTCGGCAAAAATCGTGTACTTGCCCCGCAGCTCATAGCCGGACTGGAAGCCGGGTTTCTCATTGCCGTCGGCGCCACGGCCCAGGTCGCCCGTGATCACGCCGGCCACCCGGCCGTTCTCGTAAAGCACATGGGCGGCGGCAAAGCCCGGGAACAGATTGGCACCGAGCGCCTCAGCCTGCTGCCCCAGCCATTGGCACAGGCGGCCCAGGCTGATGATGTAGTTACCCTGGTTGTGCATCGGGCGCGGGACTAGAAACTTCGGGACGAGCATGCTCGCCGTGTCGTCGCGCAGCCAGTGGACCTCGTCGTGGGACACCGGCGTAGTGACCGGAGCACCCCGCTCGCGCCAGTCGGGGAAGAGTTCCGTTAACGCGGACGGCTCAAACACGGCTCCCGAGAGAATGTGCGCACCGATCTCGGCGCCTTTCTCCACGACACAGACGGAAACCTCGCGACCGGCGGCCGCACTGAGCTGGAGTACGCGACAGGCCGCCGCCAGACCGCAGGGACCGGCGCCCACGATCACGACGTCAAACTCCATGCGTTCCCGTTCGGACATGCGGTCAGCAGTCTACCGTGGGCGCCCCGGAAACCGGTAAATTGGGCGCCCCGCAGTCAGCTGTCGTCGCATGGATCTCCTCACCCGCTATCAGTCCGCCAAGGCCGAACTCGGTCTCAGCGATGACTCCGCGCAGTACCGCGCCATGCAGGTCCTGGACCGGGTCGGCCGGGAACTGGCGGCCCGACCGGCCCGGCGGGTGCCACGCATGCTCCGCCGCTTCCTGCCCATCGCGCCCGTCCCGGTGCCCGTCCGGGGCGCCTATCTGTGGGGCGGCGTCGGTCGCGGCAAGACGCTGATGATGGACGTGTTCTTCGAGTGGCTGCCGTTCGAGGACAAGCGGCGCTACCACTTTCATCGCATCATGAGCCGGGTGCACGGGCGGCTGGCCGGGTTGCGTGACGCCCAGGATCCCCTCGCCATCGTCGCCGCGGACTTCGCGAAGGAAGCCCGGGTAATCTGCTTCGACGAGTTCGCTGTGGCCGATATCGCGGACGCCATGCTGCTCGGTCGCTTTGTCGAGAGCCTGCTCGAGCAGGGCGTCACGCTGGTGGCCACCTCCAACAACGCCCCTGAGGATCTCTACCGGGGTGGCCTTCAGCGGCAGCGCTTTCTGCCGGCGATCGATCTTCTCTTGCGGCACACCGAAGTGGTGCACGTGGACGGGCTCGTGGACTACCGTCTGCGCGTGCTCGAGGCTGCGGAAATCTGGCACGCGCCCCTCGATACGGCCGCCGACGCCAACCTGGAGCGCTACTTCCGCGATATCGCGCCAGACCGGGGCACAGGCCATGCCCGCCTCGAGATTCTGGGCCGGCGGGTCCCGGTCCGGCGCCTTGCCGAGGGGGTCGTCTGGTTCGACTTCGGCGCACTTTGCGACGGACCGCGCAGCCAGGAGGACTACATCCAGATCGCCCGCTCTTTCCAGACGGTGATCGTCTCCGGCGTACCCCAACTCGACGAATCCCGCGAGAATGCGGCGCGCCGCTTTATCGCCCTCGTGGACGAGTTCTACGACCGGCGTGTCAACCTGATCGTCTCCGCGGCGGAACCGATCAGCCGCGTCTACACCGGGTCTCGCCTGCAACGGGAGTTCGAGCGTACCCGGAGCCGGTTGCTGGAGATGCAGTCGGTGGAATATCTGGCAGCGGGCCATCTGCAGTAGGAGCGCCTTCAGGCGCGACCGCTAACGATCGCGCCTAAAGGCGCTCCTACAGTCTAGAATTCGCCCTGCGCAAATCTCGGAGCTTCGGAATGACAGGCAAGCTGGTCCTCTGTCGGCACGGACAGAGCACATGGAATCTCGACAACCGGTTCACCGGCTGGACCGACGTGGATCTCACGGACCAGGGGCGCGATGAGGCCCGGGCAGCCGGCCGCCAGCTGCGGACGCTGGGCTACCGGTTCGATATCGCCTACACCTCGGTGCTGAAGCGCGCCATCCGCACGCTGTGGCTGATCCTCGACGAAATGGATTTGATGTGGATCCCGGTGGAGCGCACCTGGCGACTGAATGAGCGTCACTACGGCGCGCTCCAGGGTCTGGACAAGGCCGAGACGGCGGCAAGGCACGGCGAGGCCCAGGTAAAAATCTGGCGCCGGAGCTACGACATCTCCCCGCCCCCGCTCGACGCAGCCGACGAGCGGCACCCGGCCAATGATCCGCGCTACGCCAACATTTTCGGAGTGCCCGGCACGGAGTCCCTCAAGGACACCCTGGCCCGGGTGCTGCCGTTCTGGCAGGACAGCGTCGCGCCGCGACTCCTCCGCGGTGAGAATGTCCTGCTCGCCGCCCACGGCAACAGCCTGCGAGCCCTCGTGAAGATGCTCGATGGCATCTCCGAGCAGGACATCCTGGAATTCAACATCCCGACCGGCATCCCGATGGTCTACACCTTTGATCCTGGCCTGAAGCCCCGATCGCGGGACTATGTGGGCGACCCGGACGCCATACGGAAGGCTGCCGAGGCAGTGGCCCGCCAGGGCATGGCCCGATGATCTACAGCCTCGACGGCCTGGCGCCGCGCCTCGGGCGCGACGTTTACGTGGCGCCGAATGCCACCGTGATCGGGGACGTCCAGCTTGGTGACGAGGTCAGCATCTGGTTCGGTGCCGTCCTGCGGGGCGACGTGGAACGCCTCACTATCGGCCGGCTCAGCAACGTGCAGGACAACTCGGTGCTGCACTCGGATCCCGGCTCCCCGCTGATCCTGGGCGACCGGGTGACCGTCGGCCACGCAGTAATTCTCCACGGCTGTACGGTCGGTGACGGCGCGCTGATCGGCATGGGCACCGCTATTTTGAACGATGCCCGCATCGGCCGGAACTGCCTCGTAGGCGCCAACGCGCTGATCACGGAGGGCAAGGATTTCGCTGACGGCATGCTGATCGTCGGCTCGCCAGCCCGCGCCATACGGCCACTGACGCCCGAGGAGTTGGCCCGCATGGCGGCTAGTGCGAGCCGCTATGCCGAGCGCGGCAGGTTTTATCAGAAGGCCCTTCGCCCCGTTCTGTAGGCGCGCCTGCTAGGCCGGCCGAACCCGGATCAGGCCTTCCTGGGCCAGCGTTGCGACGAGCTTCCCGTCCTCGGTGAAGACGTAGCCCCGGGCCAGGCCACGACCGCCGGACGCCGCCGGGCTGTCGAGGGCGAACAGCAGCCATTCGTCCACCCGGGCTGGCCGGTGGAACCACATGGCATGATCCAGGCTAGCCAGCTGCAGCCCGTCACGCCAGGCGTGCAGGCCGTGAGGCAGGGTTGCCGTGCCGATCAGTTCGTAGTCCGAGATACAGGCCAGTACGGCCTGATGCAGGAAGGAATCCGCCGGAAGACGTTCCGATGTCTTCATCCAGAGGTGCTTGGCCGGGGCCCCGATTTCCCGATTCAGGAATTGCCCGGAATCCACCGGGCGCATCTCGAAAGGCTGGTCCCAGTGCAGAAACCGCTGCATACGCGGCGGAAGATCGCCTGTGAACTCGCGAGCCAGAGTCTCCACGTTCTTGAGGGAGTCGGGCTTCGGCACGTTCGGCATCGCCACCTGATGTTCGAGACCGGACTCCGGGACCTGGAAGGAGGCCGTCATGTTGAAGATCTGCTCGCCGTGCTGGATCGCCACGATCCGCCGGTTTGAGAAGCTCCCGCCGTCGCGGGCCCGATCCACGTCGTAGATGATCGGTGCCTGCATATCGCCACGTTTGAGGAAGTACGCGTGCAGCGAGTGCACGACCCGTCCCTCCACCGTGCGGCTGGCCGCCGCGAGAGCCTGTCCAAGGACCTGACCGCCAAAGACCTGGCTCGTACCGAAATCCCGACTCTGGCCGCGGAAGATGTTCTGCTCGATCTGCTCGAGATCGAGCAGAAGGGTGAGGTAGTTGAGGCGGGAACTCATGCATGAATTGTACCCGGCCTGTGCTAAGGTTTCGGCACGGAGGGTGAGCAGATGAAAGACGCGCTACAGGCGATACCTCGCAAGGGCTCCCGGCTCTCCAGTATCGGCATCTGGACCGCCGTCATCGGCGTGGTCCTCGCCGCGCTGTCGGGCCTCGGTGCCCGGGCGGGATTCCTCGCGCCGATGGCTGCCTTTGGTGCCTATGGCATCGGCAGCATCCTGCTGGTCGTGGCTGTCGTGACAGCGGGGCTCGGCCTGCTCCGCAGTGACGGAACTGCTGGTGCTGCGTCCGCTCCGGCCACCTGGTTGGCCCTCCTGGCAGGCTTGGCGATCTCAGCCAACAACGCGGTGGTGACAAGGGCAGGTTTCTCCGCCCCACCTATCCACGACATTACGACCGATACCGACAACCCCCCGGTCTTTGTGGCCGTACTACCGCTGCGGCAGATCGATGCCCGGAATCCTCCCGAGTACTCGGGACCCGACACAGCCGCTGCCCAGAAACAGGCCTTCCCTGATCTGCAACCACTCCTCATCACCCAGCCCGCGAACGTGGTCTTCGCCGCTGCCAAAGACGTCGTGCTGGAAAAGGGCTGGACGCTCGTGGACGCCAGCGAGGTCGAGGGCCGCATTGAGGCCACCGCCGAAACCGGTTGGGTGCGCTTCAAGGACGACGTGGTGATCCGCATTCAGCCGGGGCGCGACCAGACCCGGGTCGACGTACGGTCCACGTCCCGCATCGGCCGCGGCGACATGGGTGCCAATGCCCGGCGGGTCCGGGACTATCTCAGCGCCCTCCAGGGCCGGCTCGCACGCTGACGGGCAAGACTGATCAGGTGGAGCCCACCATTCTTGAGATGGTCGAGTTCTATCTTCCCGTCCTGGTGACCGCAGGGGATTTCGCCCGCGGCATCCAGCCCAGGATTTCCGGCCCGCCGCAGAAACCCGGACAGAACGCCTGGGTGCAGGCCATCACCGATGCCGATCAGAGTGTGCAGACCTTTGTCGAGGTGGCCACCCTCGCCCGGTTTCCCACCGCCGCGTTCTACGGCGAAGAGCAGGACCAGTCGCGGAATACCCGCTACTTCCCGCTCGATGCGGTCACGAAGGTCTGGCTGGACCCGATCAACGGTACCTTTCTCTACCAGAACCAACGGCCGGGCTGGGACATCATCCTGTCCATCACGCGCCACGGCCAGTTGCTGGCAGCCATCAGCTACATGCCCGTCCGGGAACGCTTCTACCTGGCCATCCGGGGCTGTGGTGCCTTTACGGGCGACCGGAATGCCCGCCGGATCGGCGCCATGTCACCACTGGCGACCGTGCCCGGCAGCCGCGTGTGCGTGACTTACCAGGCACCGAATGCGTTGGCCCAGCTTCGCCGAAGCTGGGATGCGTTCGACATCGTCGACGACGATGACCCCCAGCGTAAGTTCGACGGTCTCAATGACCTGTTCACCGGCCGGTTGGCGGCCTATGCATCCGACAGCGCCGACCTGCTCGACTGGGGCGCCATGGCCTTCATCGTGACGCAGGCCGGCGGCATGGCCTCAGGCCTCGATGGGCGGCCGTTCGACGGGTTTGATAACTTCCAGCTGCGGAGCACGGACCTGCTCGTGGCAATAACACCAGCGGTCCACGCGGAACTGCTGGCGACGCTGCGCGGGTAGAAGCGCCTTCAGCTCTCGAAGAAGTACAACACCATCGTCTCGTTGGTGCAGGCCGGCTTCGACTCACCCTCGATCTCGATGGTGTTTTCCAGGATTACCAGTAAACCACCGGCCCGCTGACGGGCCGACTTCAGCTTACCTCGCATCCGCACCCGCTTGCCCGCCGGCACACTGTTCTTGAAGCGCACCTCATTGAGGCCAAAGTTGATGACACGCTTCAGCCGAGTGAACTCAACAAAGGTATCCAGCAGTTTCGGCATCAGAGAGATCAGCAGATAGCCGTGTGCGATGGTGGTACGGGTGGGCAGTTCCCGCCTGGCGCGCTCGACATCGACGTGAATCCACTGGTGATCATCTGTGGCATCGGCGAAACGGTTGATGCGCTCCTGATCGACCAGAATCCATTCGGAGACACCGACCTCCCGGCCCTCGTAGGCCGTGACATCTGCGGCGCAAGAAAATACGAGCCTCGACATCAGTGCAGTCAGCTCCCGGACCGGCCGATGGCACCGAGGAACTCGGCACGAATACGGTCGTCGTCCTTGAACGCGCCCAGCATTTCGCTGGTCGTCATCCACACATTGTCCCGATGCACGCCGCGGGTCGTCAGGCAATGGTGCTGGGCCTCGATCACGACGGCCACGCCCCGGGGCTCCAGCACCTGCTGGATGCAGCGGGCTATTTCCGAGGTGACCTTCTCTTGCACGATCAGCCGCCTGGTGAAGGCCTCAACAACCCGCACCAGCTTGCTGATGCCGGCGAGGCGGCGGTCCGGAAGGTAGGCGAGGTGCGCCCTGCCGATGACCGGCGCCACGTGGTGCTCGCAGTGGGACTCGAAATCCACGTTGGTCAGCATAACGATGCGGTCATAGTGCTCGACCTGGTGGAAGGAGCTGCCCAGCAGCTCGTAGGGATCGACCCGGTAGCCCGCAAACCAGTCCTCGTAGGCTCCCAGGAAGCGCGCGGGCGTGCGCTTCAGGCCGGATCGTTCCGGGTCTTCGCCGATGAAGGCGAGCAGGGTGCGGACGGCGGACTCGGCCTCCTGGTTCGAGGGTTTTCGAATTGACTTCTTACGGCTAGTGGCCATCGCTAAGTTCCAGATAACGGTGCAGATCGTCGGGCGTGTTGACACTACCTAGCACCGCCGGTGGGGCAGGACTCAGCAGCAGCGGATCAGCGGCGGCGAGCAGGGCCCGTGGGCTGACAGCGCCGTTACCAGCCTGCCTGACCACCGCTGCAAGGCGAGCGAGGGTAGCGGGTTCCCAGATGGCACACAACGGTTCGGGAAGATCATCCTCCGGGCTGCGCCAGGCGGTGCCTCCCCGAGACGGATCACGGCCGGTCACGAGTGCCTCCAGAGCGGTGCGCTCCATGGCCGGCATGTCGCAGGCAAGAACCAGCCACGCCGCGTCGGGATCGTGCATCCAGGCCGCCACCAGCGCGGCGGCAGGCCCCTGTGCGGGTGCCACGTCGAACAGGAGGGCGAACTGCCGGCGCAATTGACTGTCGGCCTGCTCAGCGCGAACTGCGACATGGACGGCTGTGGTCAAGGGTTGCAGCAGCTCCACACTACGGGCGAGAAGCGTGCGTCCGCCGATCAGCAGTGCCGCCTTGTCCGAGCCCATGCGGGAACTCTGGCCACCGGCGAGCACGAGTCCCCGGAGCTTTGGGTCAGTCATGGTCGGGACGGGCAACCCCAAAATCACTCTTGCCGCCCGTCTTGGCGACCAGGCGAACCTCGGCAATGACGATGTCGTGGGACAGCGCCTTGCACATGTCATAGATCGTGAGGGCGGCCACCGACGCACCGGTGAGCGCCTCCATTTCCACGCCGGTGCGATGCTCCACCCGGGTGGTGCAATCGACCAGGACGTCACCCGCGGCATCGAGGGCGATCTCGATACGGCACGCATCCAGGCCGATGGGGTGGCAAAACGGAATCAGTTCATGGGTACGCTTCGCGGCCATGGTTCCGGCAATGATCGCCGTCTGGAACACCGGGCCCTTTGGCGTGCGGATCTCGCCGTCGGCGAAAGCCGCGCGGACCGCTGGCGGAAGAATCACCCGCGCGCGGGCGTGCGCGGTTCGCCGGGTGACCGCCTTGCCGCTGACATCCACCATGGTGGGCTGGTTGCTGGTGTCGACGTGGGAAAGCATGGGTGGATTATAGCCCCGCGCCAGCAGGCACTTCGGCAGGAACGATTTCGCGGCGCTCACGGAAGGTGGTCCAGGCTGCCGCCAGCAGCGACGTGGTCCCCCAGACCAACCCCACCAGTACGCCCGCGTCCAGTATTCCCCGCCAGGGTTGGGACAGCTGATTGAAGATCAGCACAGCGAGGACAATGAGGCCGGTGCCGATCCAGGTGGTCCGCTGGAGCCTCAAGGTCGCCCCGAAGAACCCCGCACAAAACAGCGGTGCAAGGATCAGGCGCGGCAGCGTCGGGTACAGGTAGAGATTCAGTGCGCGAGCTGCCACCCGGGGTGAGAACCGCTGCTGGAAGCCCCGGTAACCCTCCGCCCAGGCCATAAAGACCGTATTCACGGCCAGCACGAGCGATTCAAGGGATCCCAGGCCCGCAGCCAGCGCATCGATTGCGTAGTGACCCAGGCTGATGGCCGCATAGACCAGCAGCGCGGCGATGCCAGCCAGACCCCAGGCGACCCCCAGCACGCGTGTGCCCCACCACATCCGGCCCGGGCGGTCCCGCTGTTCCTGAACTGCTATCATCGCGGCCGCATTTTCAGCCTATCGCGCCGCTGAATCCAGCAAGCTCCCGGAGTGACGCCACACAGCACCATGGGCCGCACGATTATCGACAAGCTCTGGGACGAGCACACGGTCGCCGACCTGGGTGACGACTTAAGCCTGCTGTTCATTGACCGCATCTTCCTGCACGAACGAACCGGCAGCGTCGCCCTCAAGGGACTGGAAGCGGCGGGGCGAAAAGTCCGGAATCCCGAGCAGGTGTTTTGCACGATGGATCACATCGTGGACACGACCCCGGGGCGCAGCGACGACACACGCATGCCCGGGGGCCGGGAGTTCATTACGAGCACAAGGGCCTCGGCCCGGGCCGCCGGCATCACGCTCTTCGATCTCGGCGACGACCGCCAGGGCATCGTGCACGTGGTATCACCAGAGCAGGGCATCGCGCTGCCCGGCGTCACCCTCGTCTGTCCGGACAGCCACACCTGCACGCTGGGTGGTCTCGGCGCACTCGCCTGGGGCATCGGCTCGACCGAAGGCGAACACGCGCTGGCCACCAAGACCCTGGCCGTCCGCAAGCCGCAGCGCATGCGCATCCGGTTCGAAGGCCAGCTGGCCCCGCGGGTCTATGCCAAGGACCTGATCCTGCACCTGATCAGCCGCTTCGGCGCGTCCGGCGGTGCAGGCTACGCCATCGAATTCGCCGGCAGCGCCATTCGGGCACTGCCCGTGGAGGCCCGCCTGACCCTGTGCAACATGGCCGTTGAATTCGGCGCCTGGACCGGCATCGTGGCTCCGGACGATCTCACCTTCGAGTATGTCCGTGGCCGGCCATTTGCCCCCCGGCCCGACCAGTGGGACCAGGCCCTGGCGCACTGGCGCACCCTGCCATCGGACCCGGATGCGCAGTTCGACCGGGAACTCGAGGTGGACTGCAGCCAGCTCGCGCCGCAGATCACCTGGGGTACGAGTCCCCAGCACGGTGGCAGCATCGACGGCCTGGTGCCCGACCCGGCCGCCGAGACGGATGCCAACCGGCGCCAGTCGGCCGAGCGGGCGCTGCACTACATGGGACTCACGCCGGGCACACGCCTGGCGGGTCTCCCCATCGGGGCTGCCTTCATCGGCTCCTGCACGAACAGCCGGCTCAGTGATCTGCGGGAGGCTGCCACTGTGTTGCGGGGCCGGCATGTGGCGACCGGCGTCAGGGCGATCTGCGTGCCCGGCTCCAGCCTGGTCAAGAAGGCCGCCGAAGCCGAAGGCCTGGATCAGGTCTTCCGGGATGCCGGCTTCGAATGGCGGGAGTCCGGCTGCTCCATGTGCTTCTACGCCGGCGGCGAAAGCTTCGGCCTGGAGGAACGCGTCGTGACCAGCACCAACCGGAATTTCGAGAATCGCCAGGGGCCCCGAACCCGGTCGCACCTGGCGAGCCCGGCCACGGTGGCCGCCTCGGCCATTGCCGGTGCGCTCGCTGACGTTCGCAAATTGCCACCAGCCTGAGCGTCAAGGCCCCGGGACTCAGTCATGGAAAAGTTCACCACGCTGACCGCTATCGCGGCGCCTCTCCTGCGTATCAACATCGACACGGACGCCATCATTCCCAGTCGTGAGATGAAGCGCGTCTCCAGGGACGGCCTCTCGGAAGGGCTGTTCGCCGGCTGGCGCTACCAGTCGCCGGGCAGCCGGGAAGAGAATCCGGACTTCATCCTCAACCGGGAACCTTACCGGCGCGCCCGGATCCTGTTATCCGGCATCAACTTCGGTTGCGGGTCGTCCCGGGAACACGCCGTGTGGGCCCTCCACGAATGGGGCATTCGCGCTGTCATCGCGCCCAGCTTCGGTGCCATTTTCCAGGGCAACTGTGTGCGCAACGGCGTCGTGCCGGTCGCGCTCGACAACGCGCTCGTGGAATCCCTGGCGCAGCAGGTCGAGGCAGACCCTGAGAACAACCAGGTGACGGTGGACCTGGTCCAGTGCCTGGTCATCGCGCCGGACCGGAATCAGCACGGATTTTCGGTGCCGAAGGCAGACCGGGAGATGCTGCTCGAAGGCCTCGACTCGATTGCGGTAACCCTGAAGCGCGACGCGGCGATCCTCGCCTTCAGGGAGCGCGACCGGGTCCGGCGCCCCTGGATTTACCTGCCCACCAACCTGTAGTGCCTGGCGCGATCGCCTATAAATTGACGGAGGGGATCGCGCCTAAAGGAGCGCCTACAACGCGGCAATAACCTTGCGCGCCAGCAGATCCTGCACCTCCGCGTCGCCATAGCCCGCTTCGCGGAGGAGTTCCCGCGTGTGCTCTCCTGCCCGAGGCAGGTCCCGGTGCACGCCGAAGCGCGCGCCATCCATCTCAAGCGGCAGGGCGGGCAAGCGGGTTTTCTCGCCCGCTCGCGGCCCATCCGTCACGGTAATGGGCACGAGGCCGTCGTTGGCCGCCAGATGCGGGTCGTCGAAGAGATCCTCCGGCTTCGTGATCGGCGCAAAGGGCAAGCCGGTCTTCTCGAGCTTGGCCATCAGGTCCTGCTTGGTGTACTTGCGGAAGGTGGCCTTGATGACCGGCAGCAGGCGCTCCTTGTGGGTGACCCGGTCGTTGTTGCCATCGAGGGATCGATCGGCAGCAAGTTCGTCGAGCTCGAAGGCAGAGCAGAAATCCTTCCACTGTTTGTCGCTCACCACGCCGACGAACACCTGCTGCCCATCGCCCGTCTCGAACACCTGATAGATGGCCCAGGCCGACACGCGCACCGGCATGGGCGCGGCGGGCTTGCCCGTAACGGCGAACTGCGCCATGTGCTGGCCGACGAGGAAGACCGTGCTCTCGTACAGGGAGGCCACAATGTTCTGGCCCCGGCCGGTCGCATGCCGCTGGTGCAGGGCTGCGATAATGCCGACCGCGCCGAACATACCGCCCTGCACGTCGATGACCGAGGTGCCAGCCCGCAGCGGCTGCCCCGGGGGCCCCGTCATGTAGGCAAGACCGCCCATCATCTGGGCGACCTCGTCGAGGGCCGTTCGGTTCTCGTAGGGACCACTCAGGAAGCCCTTCTCGGAACAGTAGATGAGCCGCGGGTGAAGGTCCTTGAGCGTCTCGTAGCCGAACCCGAGTCGCTCCATGGTGCCGGGGCGAAAGTTCTCGATGAGCACATCGGCACCATCGATCAGGCGCAGCACCAGCTGGCGGCCCTCATCGGCCTTCAGGTCCACGCACAGGCTGCGCTTGTTGCGGTTGTACATGGGGAAATAGCCCGCCCCTGACCCCTGCAGGCGCCGTGTGCTGTCGCCATCGACCGGCTCGATCTTGATGACGTCCGCGCCAAGGTCCGCGAGGATGAGGCCCGCGGCGGGGCCCATGACCATGTGGGTGAATTCGATGACCCGCACCCCGGCTAGGGGCAGCCCCTGTCGACCTGTCATTGCGCTACCTTTACTTGAGCTGTGGATTATCCCCCACCGCGGCCCCATATAGAATATTCGCCCTCAGTCGACAGGACTCTTGCATGGCAGACACAGGCAACATCGACATTCTCGTCAGCGAAGTGGGCCCCCGGGACGGACTCCAGAGCATCAAGTCCACTATGCCGACGGTGGCCAAGAAGGCCTGGATTGCGGCGGAAGCCGCAGCGGGCGTCCGTGAGATCGAGGTGTGCTCCTTCGTCCCGGCGAAAATCCTTCCGCAGATGGCCGACGCCGCAGAGGTGGTGACCTATGCCCGCACGATACCGGGCCTCACGGTGCTGGCCCTGGTGCCGAACTTCAGGGGCGCCGCGGACGCCATCGCGGCCGGCGCCCACAAGATCGCCATCCCCCTGTCGGCCAGCGAGACGCACAGCAAGGCCAACCTCCGGAAGACCCACGCTGAAGTTCTGGAGGACGTCCGGCGCATCGTCGAGCTCCTGCGTTCGTTGCCGGCCGACAAGCGCCCCGGTTTCGAGGGCAACGTCTCGACGGCCTTCGGCTGCACCCTTGAGGGTCCGGTGCCGGAGTCCAAGGTCGTGGAACTGGCCGTGGCGCTGATGGAGGCTGGCTGCGATGACATCGGCCTCTCCGATACGACGGGGTACGCCAATCCGGCGCAGGTGCGGCGGCTCATTCGCCTGGTGCGGAAGGAAGTGGGTGAGGACAAGCTGAGCAGCGTCCACCTGCACAACACCCGCGGGCTCGGCCTGGCGAATGCCCTGGCGGCGCTGGAAGAAGGCATCACCACGCTGGACAGCTCGCTCGGCGGCCTCGGCGGTTGCCCCTATGCGCCCGGTGCCAGCGGCAATATCGTCACCGAGGATCTGGTCTTCATGCTCGACGCCATGGGCCTCAGAACCGGGATTGATCTGGACAAGCTCTTGAAGGTCCGTTCGATCCTCGCCGAGGCGTTGCCGACCGACGAACTCTACGGGTTCACGCCGGATTCAGGATTGCCGAAAGGTTATGGTCCGGGCGGCTGGGGCATCGGTCCACGAGCCGGCTGACTCTGGCTCGCACAAAGAAAAGGGGGCGGCGTCCGCAGATGCCGCCCCCTTCGATTCATCCATCAATCAGTAAACGAAGTTCAGGTCCAGCTGGAGCCGGTCGTAGTCCTGCTCGGTACCCACATCCTGGTCGATGGTGTTGATGAAGTAGCTGAATGCCACGTTCGTCCTGTCACTGAGGGCATAGGCGCCCCGCAAGACAACGCCCTCATTGTCGGTGCCTCCGCCGCCGAAGTCTGAATCCGTCAGCGCGGCATAGACCGCGTCCGGATCCAGGGCCTGATAGCCGGCGCTGGCCTGCCAGGTGCCCTTGGCCTTTGCCGCGCCGATCAGTACGCCGGCAGCCCAGCCCGTGTCGTACTGGCCAGCATCGCTGTTGTTCACGTAGTCGCCGTAGATCGCGGCAGGCAGGCCGGCGACCTTGAAGCCCAGCTGCGCAAACACTTCCAGTTCATCGTAGTTGTACAGGTAGGTGTTGGTCACGGGATCAAAGCTATTGCCGGCGAAGGCGCCCGGAGGAGTGCCGTAGAAAACCCCCTTGCCCTTTGTATCGAAATGGAAGTAGCCGAGGCCGCCAGTCAGCTTGACGTTCTCACTGAGGTCCGCGGACGCGCCCACCTGGCCGCCGTAGGTGAACTCCTTGGTATCCTTGCTGTCGCTGTCGAGCCACGTGCCGATCACGTTGGCAAAGAAGGGTCCCTTCGTGTAGGTCGCGCCGACGCCTTGCGGATTCCAGTCGTTATCCCACAACAATTGCTGATTTCCGGGACGATAGAGGAAGTTCTTGAACTGGCCACCGGTTAGATTCAGACCCGGAAGCGCAGTCCAGTTGAAATACGCCAGGTTCACATAGATCTCACCAGGGGCACCGTTGTTCCCGATCGTCTGGTTCTGGGAGATGGGGTTATCGTCCTGGCTGGTGCTCAGGCCAAAACCGACCTGCAGGTTGTCCTGGGGCTTGGCGATGAGCACGGCCCGGGCCCGATACTGCTGGCGATTCCGGTCGGGCGATATCTCCTGATTGATCTGTTCCCAGCGATAGCGGAAGTCGCCCTGGAGAGAAAGCTTCTCTGCCCAGGCAAGTGACGATGGGGTGGTCGGGGCCGGAGCTGGAGCGGCGGCGGCGACCGCCGGGGCAGGAACTGGCGGTGGAGCGGCCGCTTGTTGCTCAGCGGACTTCTCCAGCTCTGCGATCCGCTTGTCCTGGGCGTCAATCCTGTCCAGCAACTGCTGAACCTGGGCGTCTGTTACGGCGCCGAAGGCCAACGGCGCGTTCAGCGCCAGTCCCGCGGACACAAGGAGTGCCAGCGCTAATGCCGCACGATTCATGGGAATTACCTCTTTCTCTTTGCCAGTTTGTGATCGGGAGTCGCGGGACGGCTGAGCCGGCGCGGCGGTCGGGGCACAGTCTGCTACGAGACTGTTACCAATTTATGAAATCGCTGCCACCCGGAAGCGAAATGGTAATACGGCGGAACACAGGACGCGGACCAACCCCGCCGGTCTAGCCGAAGCGGCCGGTCACGTAGTCTTCAGTGAGCTTGTGGGAGGGGTTCGTGAAGATCTTGTCGGTCGGCCCCACCTCAACCAGCCGGCCCAGGTGGAAGTAAGCCGTGCGGTTGGACACTCGCGCCGCCTGCTGCATGGAGTGGGTGACAATGGCGATGGCGTATTTCTGCGCCAGCTCGTCGATAAGGTCCTCGATGCGCGCCGTCGCAATGGGATCGAGCGCTGAACAGGGCTCGTCCATCAGGATGACCTCGGGGTTTACAGCAATGGTCCGCGCAATGCAGAGGCGCTGCTGCTGGCCACCGGACAATCCGGTGCCGGGCTCATCAAGCCGATCCTTCACCTCGTTGACCAGGCCCGCCCGCTCCAGGCTGCCGTAGACGATGTCATCCAGCTCCGCCCGGTTGCTCGCAAGCCCATGAATCCGGGGGCCATAGGCGACGTTCTCGTAGATGGACTTCGGAAACGGGTTGGGCTTCTGGAAGACCATGCCCACCCGGGCGCGCAGCATGACAACGTCGGTATCCCGGGCATAGATGTCC
>Ga0315283_10001451_pt1 | contig 19152 bp, 15 predicted proteins | sample YL17G09_0_MG_FD_204541 | JGI IMG/M metagenome (GOLD analysis project Ga0315283, IMG submission 204541) | Sediment microbial communities from Yellowstone Lake, YNP, Wyoming, USA - YL17G09_0 | ecosystem: Environmental > Aquatic > Freshwater > Lake > Sediment | place: USA: Wyoming | collected... | reverse complement strand
AAAAACCCTATTTAATTCGTCAGGATATAACAGAACATGTCATATCCTGACTGTCATCTGCCCTTCTGTTTTCCAAGGGGGCCACGTGGATGTCCTGGTCCCACAGGTGCAACAGGAGCTCAGGGACGAACGGGTCTACGGGGTATGACAGGTGATATGGGAGCGCAAGGATATGTAGGACCCCAAGGCCTTCCAAGAAGTGTAACAGACACAGGAGAGACAGGCGCCCAAGGTGCCACAGGCATAAAAGGTTTCACAGGAGCGACAGGGGCTCAGGGTGTTACAGGTGCAACAGGGGCAAAGGGTTTCACAGGCGCTCAAGGTGAGACTGGCACCCAAGGTTTCATAGGAGCCGAGGGTGCAACAGGCCCACAAGGAGCCACAGGCTCTCAAGGATTCACAGGCGCCCAAGGAGCCATAGGTCTACAAGGAACGACAGGAGCCACAGGAGCCACAGGATCTCAAGGATTTACAGGAGCCGAAGGGTTACAGGGAGTTACAGGTGTCACAGGAGTGCAAGGATTTACAGGCGCCCAAGGAGCCATAAGCATACAAGGCGCCCAAGGAGCCACAGGCGCCCAAGGACTTACAGGAAGTGCGAATATAGGAGATCAAGGAGCGCCAGGGCAAGGATTCACAGGAAGCACAACATCATCCGTGTTTGATATTAATCTAAGTGTAACAGACGCTACTTTACGAAAACAAACAATAAACGGTAGAAAAACATCTACTACTCTTATAAAAACAAGCAATATCACATCAACATTGGATGCAGCGCCTACAATTTCTCAATTGTATACATTTGGACAAAGTATTCTGAATCGATGGGTTGCGACAGGTAGATCAGGAGTAACAAATTTATTTGCGTATTCGAATGATGGCATAACATGGACCAGTGTAACGCAAACCCTTTTTACTGCTAATGTTAATCAATCAGCATGTCAAGGGCTTGCGTGGAATGGATCATTGTGGGTTGCGGCAGGAGGAACACCAGGCACATTGCCTCCACCACCAAACCCCGCTGGCGTAATGGCGTATTCTTATGATGGAATCAATTTTACTCAAACAACGTCTCCTTTCACATTTAATGGATTGGCGGTAGGATACGCACCCGAACTACGACGTTGGGTTGCGCTAGGTCAAGAAACAAATACAATTGCTTATTCCAATGATGGAATCAATTGGATAGGTGCTGGTTTTGTATTCGGCACGTATGGACTTGATGTAGCGTGGAATGGTTCACTCTTTGTTGCTGTTGGACAACCTGGTCCGTCAGGTTCGATTGCTACTTCTCCTGATGGCATAACATGGACGCTGAGAACCTATTCTGGTTTTGATACGGGAGGTGGAAGAGGAGTGGCGTGGAGTGGAACACGATGGGTTATTGTTGGTTATACGGGGTCAACAGCAAATACGGCTGTATTTATTTATTCTGAGGATGGCATAACCTGGACGGCGGCGGCAAATAATCCATTCATTGGCGATCCCGTTGGAGTGAATGGATACGGCTGGGGTGTAGTATGGAATGGTACATTATTTGTCGCAGTTGGTGAGTCAGCAGTAAACACGATTGCGTATTCATATAATGGAATAAACTGGACGGGCATTGGTATAACTATCTTTTCAATAGCAGGAAATAAAATAGCATGGAGTGGAACACGATTTGTTGCGACAGGAAGGGGAACAAACACGATAGCTTATTCTGCGGATGGAATAACATGGATTGGATTAGGACTAACATCTCCTGGAACTCCATTCACGACTTCTGGTGGAGGGATCGCTTTTAATGGCATAAGACCCAATACGATTACATTTCCACCTACGCGAACCGTTGCGGTTGGTCAAGGAACAAATAGCATTGCCTATTCTGCGGATGGAATAACGTGGGTAGGTGCAACAAGTTCAACAAGTATCTTTTCGTCAATAGGTTATGGAGTGGCGTGGAATGGAATCCGATGGGTTGCCGTTGGATCAGGAACAAATAGTATCGCCTATTCCAATGATGGTATAACCTGGACGGGTCTTGGCCTAACCATCTTTTCAACAGCAGGATTTGGAGTGGCGTGGAATGGATCACGGTGGGTTGCAGTAGGAGAAGGAATAAATACCATCGCTTATTCTGCCGATGGAATTGCGTGGACGGGTCTTGGAACATTAATTGCTACCACGCCCTTTACAACCCGAGGAAGAGGAGTGGCATGGAATGGAACACGATGGGTTGCGGTTGGCACAGGAACAGGAACAGTAAATACGATTGCTTATTCGGCAGATGGCATAACATGGGTAGGTAATGGAACCGCTACTTTTTCAACAACAGGTTTTGGAGTAGCATGGAATGGAACACGATGGGTTGCGGTAGGTCAGGGAACGAATAGTATTGCTTATTCAGCTGATGGTATTACATGGGTAGGAAATTTACTAGCGACCTTTACAATATCAGGCATTGGAGTAGCGTGGAATGAAAGTCGATGGGTTGCAGTTGGCTCTGGTGGAAATACGATCGCTTATTCTGCAGATGGCATAACATGGGCGGCGGCAACAGCAATCTTTGGAACCTCAGGTTATGGAGTAACATGGAATGGAACAAGATGGGTTGCCGTTGGTCAAGGAACAAATACAATTGCATATTCTTCTGATGGAATTACCTGGTCGGTAGTCGGTATAACAGGAGCCTTTACAACAGCCGGCTTGGGTGTCGCGTGGAACAGTGGAACAGGATCGGTCTATATCCAACAGCCAACGATTGCAGTGGGGTCAGGGACAAATAGTATCGCGTATTCACAGGATGGAATCACATGGACGGGTCTTGGAACAACTATCTTTTCAAACCAATGTTTTGGAGTAGCATGGAATGGAATTCGATGGGTTGCCGTTGGACAGGGAACAAACACAATCGCCTATTCCAATGATGGAATTACATGGACTCCTGTCGTAAATTCAACAAGTATCTTTTCATCAATTGGTTATGGAGTAGCGTGGAATGGAATACGATGGGTTGCGGTTGGAACGGGAACGAATACGATTGCGTATTCCGCGGATGGCATAACCTGGACTCTTGCAACAAACACGTTTACAACAGGTTCTGGTGTGGGATGGAATGGAACAAAATGGGTTGCGGTTGGTGCAGGACCAAATAGTATCCTAAATTCCACCGATGGAATAACCTGGACGGCAGCTGCAACAAATCCATTTTCTGTATCAGGGTATGGAGTAGCATGGAGTGGAATCCGATGGGTTGCAGTCGGACAGGGAGGAAACACGGTCGCTTATTCCACCGATGGAAGTACCTGGACGGGTCTTGGGGTAACAGGTCCAATTATTTTTACATCATTTGGGTTAGGAGTGGCGTGGAATGGAATACGATTTGTTGCCGTTGGACAGGGAACAAACAGAATCATCTACTCACAAGATGGAGTTACCTGGGTAGCTGCAACAAATGCATTTTCAACTCAAGGAAGAGGAGTAGCATGGAATGGAACACGATGGGTTGCCGTTGGAAATGGAACAAACGCAATCGCCTATTCCCAAGATGGTATAACATGGTATGGTGCACCCGTGTCAACGACGATCTTTACATCTCGAGGTAATGGAGTAGCAAGCAATCCGCGTATAGGAGCAGTCGTAGTGGATAGCCAAATTGCCCTAAATAATACAGGATATGGACTAAGTAGCAACTTGGATATCGTGGCGAGTAGTTATTATAATCCAGGATATACTAACTTTTCTATAGAGTCACAATATGGGGTGTAAAACAACCACACTCGCAAGTAACGATCGATGTATTTTCTACTGAAAAAGAGATTCATATTGTATAAAAATATAAAATGAATCGCTATGGACTTTATTTAACATATCATTCAAACCCTTGCTGAGCCCTTACAACTTGCCTGCCTTCTTGCGACGAGAGCACTCGCGCATGGCATCGCCGAGCTTCGTATCCTTGTTCTTCGCCTTCATCTCATGGTACACCTTCATGACCTTCTTGTTCCAATCCGATGGGCCGGCCTTCTTGGTTCCGTGACGCTTTGATGCCTTGTGAGACTTGTGAGACTTGGAGCTGTGCTTGCGGGTGTGACGAGGCATGGTTCTATCGGATCGTTCGATTTTAATTCCATACCTAAAGATATTCGTCGTATGATAACATAATCCGATGACTGATTTCTCCAGTTTCGTAAACGAACTCAACACGATTATCCAGCCAAAGGCACAAGTACAGCCAGAACCAATGCCAACCCAAACAAATCAAAAAACCGTAACCCTTTTGATTGTTAGTACGCATGTCTGTCAAGTAAACGGCTACAGCAAGGTCATCTATAACCTGATTCAGCAATTGGCATTACAGCCCTGGATCAAAATCGTCCATTTTGGTACGCAGAAGCTTGTCAGCGGTGATATCGGCCGTATCTATCCCTCGCAGGTGAAGGTCATCGACGCCACCGCGCGCGAGAAGGAGAAGCAGCCAGGGTTTGCCTTTGGTGAGCTCCCTATCGTCATTCAGGCAGAAAAGCCCGATATTATTTTCATTTACAACGATCTATCTGTCATTTGCACCTACATCGAGCAGATTCGCAAGTCCATCGATCACCGTACCTTTAAGATTTGGGCGTATGCGGATCTGACCTATGTGGCTCCGCCTCAGCCCTTGATCGACATCTTGAATCGCGATGTGGAGCGTATCTTTTGCTTTACCAAATCCTGGAAGAAGGCCCTTGTCGCACAGGGCATGACACGCCCCGTGGATGTGCTGCCGCATGCGGCAAGTTCCGCGATGTTGCGCCCGATTCCACGGGACATGGCCCGTCAAACACTGGGTCTCCCCAAGGATGTCTTTTTGTTTCTCTCGATGAATAAAAATATCCCGCGTAAGCGACTCGATCTGCTGATTATTGCATTTGTGAAGCTGATGGTTCGTTTCCCCATGAAGCAAATTTTCATGATGATGGTGGCAGATAAGGGGGAGCGAGGTGGATTTTCTCTCTTTGAGATTTTTGCCAGGGAGATTAAGTTGCAGGGTGGGTCCATTGATATGTATGGAAACCGTCTCTTGATTACTTCGAAGGATACTTGTTACAAGGATGATGATATCAATCTGCTCTATAATTGTGCTGATGTCTGTGTAAGTTGCGCGGAGGGGGAGGGATTTGGCCTGTGTTCGTTTGAGCCGATGTGGCTCGGTATTCCGCAGATTGTACCTGAGATCAATGGATACACGGAGTATTGTACGGAGGAGAATTCCATCCTGGTAAAGCCGAAACTGCGGTACTATATTCCACAGGCGCATTCCTCGGTGATGGGAGAGGCACAGATGGTAGACCCCGAAGATGTCTCAAAGGCGATGGAGCGTTATGTGTTTGACGAGGAACTACGAAAGCGCCACAGTCAAAAGGGTAAGGAGAAGGCGGCGGAGTACACGTGGGAGAAGTGTGCGGCAACCCTTATTAAGCGATTGTCAGCCGTTCACGAAGAGGAGGAGTAATTCGCAGGTAAAGAAATTCGTGCTCCAAAGGAATAACGGTGAGATGGTCGACGCGTACGGAGTGCAGAAAGGTACCCGCCGACCAGAGTTGAAGTTGTGAGGAATCCGCACGAATGTGAAACCATATGCGGGCACGCTCCAATAATGTAGGACCGGAAGTGGCGGAAATGCATTTGTAGCCGACACAATCCGCGTTAGCAGGGAGAATATTGTCAAGTTTAATATAATAATCGCGTGAACCTAATTCCATACTTTTTCTGATGAGACTACACCAGAAAAAGGATGCATTCAAATTTTTTAACTTCATATCATTTCATCCAGTAAGAGTCGGTACAGGCGGAGCCGTATATCGTCGCCAGGAAAGCCCCATGATCCAGCCGCGCTCCTCCGTCTCCGTCTCTTTCCAGTATCGAAACCCCCATTTCTGATACATTTTAATCGCGCCGACATTGGAGGTATCGACGAGGAGCCAGCAGGTAAAGTGTGTCGATCGTTGAAAGATGGCGTGCAGTGTTTCTTTCAACAATCGTGTTCCAATTCCGCGACCTTGACAATAAGGCGAAATGCCTAAAAATGCCAATTCATAACAGTCGGGAATCGTCTTCATAAAGGGATAATACTCTTTCGTCCATTTCTGGCCTACTAAAGCAAATCCGATGATCTTCTCATGTTCCACAGCCACAAAGGAGAGAGAAGGGATACAACAGCGGAGGGCGTTCTGGAGAAGAGGAATCTCATCCTTTTCTCGGAAGATGTTGCCTCCAAGTGTATGAATATGCGGTTTATCGGAGCGACGAAGTTTGCGAACATTCATTTCATTACATATACTAAGGACTTCGAAATTAAATTAATAAATTTATAAATTTGATTTTGCTTCATCCACACATTTTATCGACATGAAATTTGTAAAACAGGGCCAAGTCCTCCATTTGATCTATGACAATCATCGTGATCTTCCCGCTGAATTCCAAAGTGCATGCGATGCCTATGAAGGCGCCATGAAAGGCAGGGTGGGCTGGAATGTTCCCGCAACCATCATTCAAACACATCATCCTAAAAGCCCTCTACTGAAATACAACGCACAATATCTAATTGCCTATAAAAAAGGGGACATTCAGACGAAGCGACACGAATTGCAGCATGCACGGTTCTATCTGGATAAAAACTATCAGCAAGAGGTCCGCCAATTATGGAACTCACTTTCAGTGACTTTTCAGCAATCGGTCACGGCACTTTTACAAAAAATGAAATATCCAAATGATCCACACATTTTACTGGATGAATTCCAGGCCTATTATTTCACGGAAAAGACGCATTTCTTTGGCAAACAAACCTAATACAGTGACTTCCGGTTTTACCGTATTTTTATGGAAATTAACTTCTTCCAATGGGATAGGGATATGGATAGTATATCGATTGTGTATTTGATATGTACCATTCTATCAGGAATCATTTTGTTAGTATCATCTAATAAATCGTATGGTTTTGGTATCGGTATTGCTGTATTTTTCGTATTTCTAGGTCTTTTTTTATCAAGAAACCCTTCCGAAGAGGGTTTTGCAGACAAGAAGGTAAAAACAAAGGAGGATCAGATCGCATTTTTATCGCAGAAGTATAGCGTAGCATCTAATTCTCGACGGGCACTTTCCGATTATTTGGGGCAACAAACCACTCCTGCTGAAATTCCAGAAGAGGAGCAAATGTTAATTAACTTCTATGTACTCGGTTGTCGCCTAACAGGATATCTTGGTCCGATGAATAATGGATATTTTGATGCGAATGTGGCAGTACAATATGCAGTAAAAGCGGGATGCCGCACATTTGTACTGGATATTGATTATGTGGAGGATTGCATGTCTTCTGATTCCTATATTCCTTATCTTGTGGTTCGAAAGGGGACAGGTGCAAGAAATGAGAATTCCGAATATTTGGTAAATTGGGACGGAGATCTCTGCAAGAATATCAATGAAACCACCGTCAGTAAGGTATGTGTCGCCATTAATAACGCTGCATTTTCCAGTGAAACCTGTGAAAATAGTACCGACCCTGTGATCATTGTTCTGAACTTTCTCAGAATACCGGATCTAACGGACCGCTGTTCATTAAAGAATCTCAATTATTTCTCCCAGGTGGCAAAGGCACTCCAAGTATTTGGAACTCGACTATACCAGCAGGCCGCCAATGGAAATTATTTTCGTCAGCTTCAACCCGATCAACTTCTCCTCAATAAAATCACTGATTATAATGGAAAAGTACTCATTTTCAATAATGCGGATACCAGTGGGTTTGATCCAACCAATTGCACGAACATACCAAAATATGAACCAAAGGATGATTTAAACTATTGTACCAATCTACAATTGCATTATAGTATGAGACAGTTAGGTGTTACCGATAATAATACAGGAAATGGCATTTTAGATTCGGCGGATGAATATAAAAACATACCTGTCTCTGAATCGGCAACCTCTAAAATGAATACGACCAATAAATGGACGATGTGCCTACCATCCAATCCATTAACGCCGGTTCCAGAAAGCACATTTAGCTATATCACGAATACATTTGGAGTACACTGTGTTCCCATTACATTGTTTGATACATCCAATGATTTCATGTTCACCGATAAGAACTTTAAAAAGTACAGTTTTCGCCCCAAGCCAGCGAATTTGCGTCGTGCTCCACCAAAGGAAATTGTTCCAGGATTGGCACCTCTGAATCAAAATAGCAACGGAGGACAGCTAAGACCACCTATCCTTGAGTAATTCGCCCAACAATATACTCCGCCATTCCCTCCAGTGTAAAATAGCGCCGAACCCGCAACAGTTCCTGTTTCATGCGTTGATAGGTATCATCTGAAATGGAGCGAAGGCGATCATAAAGCTGAGGAAGATCCTTATGCGAAATGGAAATGGAAAAGGTGGAATAGTCCAGGATATCCTTGTAAGGGAGCCACTCGACATCGTCCCATAAATAAACGGGAATGGTATCGAGCTGCATGGCTTCAAAAAAACGGAAGGAACTCCGACCATACCCTCGTGGTGCCAAACAGAACTTCGAGCGCAGGGTCCATTCTACAAAGCGTGCTGCATCCTGTTCCACCACATTCACTTTCCATACAGGTGCTGCCTGGCACTGGATCCCCTGTTTTCCCTCCAGATGCTGAACCATTTCTCCGCGAAGAGGATGGGTGGTCTTTGTTCCCACAAAGGATGCCAATATGGTTTTTGTTAGACGCGGAGCCGTCAATAGTTTACAAGAGGTATCTTCATAGATGAGCGGCAAGGGAATGGTACCCGTGCACGCGCCAAAGACAACCGTCTGGGGAGGGATTCTTAGTTGAGGACCGTCGTCATGCTGAACGATGGTGAAATACTTCGTATCAGATGGTAGAAAGGATAATACCTGATCCAGCATAAATTGTAGCTTCACTTTCGTATTCGCAAATCCAGGATGATTTTGAAGGTTCGTCCAAAACACGGGGAGATAGACCCAGTCCGTCGATAGATTCTTTTGAGCCAGCAAGTATTCGTACATAAATTCCTCCATGTATCGACCCTTTTTAAAAGGCGGATACACGTGGGAGGTTCCAGGGCGGAACATTTTCCCCAATTCAACGATCTTCATTGTCGTATTCATTGACATGATTCTTTAGATGTGACATTTCATTGTCCGAGAATTACGATCATACTAGATAGAGCGATCATGGAGTCCGAACTCGAGCATATTACATCGGACATGTTCGATAAAGTCCAATTTGAAAAGCAACTACAGATTATTAAAAAAGCCTCCGAGATGGCACAGGCAAAGATTGATTATGATTCCGCCCACGACGATCACATTTTGCTAGCCATCCGCGTCATTGAGAATTTTTTGCGAAAGAAACATCGCATTTGCTATGGAGGCCAGGCGATTAATGCGTATCTTCCCGCCAAATACAAGTTCTACAATCCCGAGTATTCCATTCCAGATTATGATTTCTTTACCCCCTCGCAACATGAAGACATTCGAATGATCGTTACGGATTTAAAGAAAGCGGGATTTGCCGAGATTTCGGTGCGAGAGGGCATGCACGAAGGAACGCTGAAGGTCTATGTCGATTATATTCCTGTTGCGGATCTCACGGTGATTGATCCGAAGCTCTATCGCATGCTCTCCAAACGCGAATTTCGCATGGATGGAATCTCCTATTTGGACGCGAGCACATTGCGAATGTTGATGTATTTGGAGCTGAGTCGGCCGCGCGGAGAGGTTCGACGCTGGGATAAGGTATTTGAGCGCCTCATGTTGTTTAATGAGTTTGTCCCGATTCGTTCATGTTATTCTCGCTCTCCTCTGTTACGAAATGCACTCACACAGGAGCAGATCGAATATACGATTCATTTTGTGATTCAAAATCAACGCGTATTTGCGGGTGCCGATTTGTTGTCCTTTTACGAGCAGTCTTATAAGAAAAAGCTGGAACACACCAAGTGGATCCTTTCACAAAAGAAGCCGATTCTCTTCTTTTCATCCAATGCACTGGCAGATGCCAATACGATTCTTGCGGAATTTAAGCGAATGCAGAAAAAAGGGGACGATGTGATTCAGATTCAATCCTATCATAATAAGGGAGTGGAGCTCATTCCATCATTACATATTCTCTATCAAAAGAAACAACCGCTTGTGTTTATTATCGAGCAATCGGCATGCCACTCCTATTTTAATGTCCAAATGAAGGATAATAAAGTCCTGCAAATTGCCTCGATGGATACGCTGATTACGCTCTATTTTAGCCTGGGATTCATTCAGTCCAAATTTTTCAACATTGGTTCCATGGAATGCCTCGCCAATCAACTGGTTCAGCTTAATATCTATGCTCGTAGTCATCCGGATCAATTCTACTTTCCATTTGTATCACTGGAGTGCTCGGGTCATCAATCATCGCTTCCGTCACTCATTCGCTCGAAAGTACAGAGAATTACGGCAAAAAAGAAGGAGTTAAAGAAAGTTCTGGAGAATACGAATGGCAAACCCGTACTGACTGCGAATCGTACTGCGAATCGTAATGCGAATCGTACTGCGAATCGTAATGCGAATAGCGCCGCTGATCGTACTGCGATTCGTAAAACAATTCGTAACACTCGTCGTAACACTCATCGTAATAAACAATCATCAAAGAAATTACGCATGTAAATTCGTAGAGATATCATGCATCCAGCCTAAAATGGGGACAAGCCACGGCGGTGCTGTTTTTGCAAAATCAGCTGCATCTTCAGGGTGATTCCGTTTATAGGCATCCCATGCATTAAATTTAGGAGAAACGGCATAGGTAACAGGAGACGGGGTTGTATCTGGAGGGGCCTGATAGCTATTCAGAAGTTCACCGCTTTCTGCCTTATTTTTGATGTCATTCATTTCGGCAACAAGTTCTTTATTTCTTGCCAGATTCGTTTGTAGACTACCATTCTGTTTAAATGCATTCAGAATGCTCCTCATTTGACCGACCTGATTTTCCATCTCGCGTTTCTGCTGTTCTTGAATGGCATTCGCAATCATTTCAGGAGAGCAATCACATCCTGCATAAAAGCCTTCACCACCTTTTAATGCCTTATCCAGGCTTTGTTTCACACCCGATAGACTATCATTCACATATTGCATCGCATGATTAAATGAGTCGAATATGTGTTCGTATACGGGAGGATCTCCTGCAAGGGGAACAAAAATGGCAAGAATAGAAGGAAGGGTCTCGGGTGTAAGGGTCTCGGGTAATGTGACGATTCGAGGAAAATAGAGTGGAGGATGTCCGTGTTCCATTTCAGAGATGTGTTCATTGAGTTGATCTTGGGATGGCGGTGGTGGAGAGGATGGGATGGGGTCTTTTGGGCTGGTGAGGGGTACTTGTTTGATACTCATACGAATGGATGCACCAACCGCTTGTTGCCATATGTTTATGAAAGATTGATGAAAGGATACAAGGGATCGATAGTCGGATTGTAATGGAGCAAGTTGTGCGCGCATTTGGGAGGCCATATCGGCAAATCCTTCGGTACCCGAAAAGAGTCGTACAACAATAACTGCAAATAAAATGAGTAAGATGGCTAAGAATGGTGTCATTCTTCCTACCTAATAGGATGATAATATCCGGGTAGGAGTAATTATCTGATCTATCAATAAAATGAGTAAGGACCCTACAAAATTATTAAGTTATTATTGCAATAAAGTAAACATTTATACCAGCAAATGTTTTGTCCCAGTTCCTCCCAATAGCTGTCCTCCGCCACCGATGATCCAGCTACAGTATTATCCTCCACCATGTCCTCCATGTCCTCCACATCCTCCATATCCTCCTATCCAATAATTTCCGTATTATACCCTTTTTTATGTAGGAATGGGGGTTATTTTCATATAAATACTCATACCCAAACGATAGAGAATGCATTTCATTCTTCTACTCATGATCAAAAATGAGTCCCATATTCTGGAGCGTTGCTTTCATTATGCATTGCCGCATGTGGATGCCATTTTCATTTTAGATACCGGTTCAACCGATGACACCATTTCCAAATGCACGCACATTTTAAAAAATGCAAAAAAACCATTTGAAATAACCTCCGAGCCATTTACTCATTTTGGAAAGAATCGTACCCTCTCTTTTCAACGCGCTCAGACATTTGTAGAATCCCTTGGATGGAACAAAGATACCACCTATGCAATCGCGATTGATGCCGATATGATCCTGGTTCCCTCGCCTGCATGGAAGACCTATCCATTGACACACCCTGGTTATCGCATCATGCAAACCACTAATCACCTTACTTATTTTAATACGCGCGTCCTAAAATGTAGCTATGACTGGAAATGTGTAGGTGCAACCCATGAATATTGGAGCGGAGATCCCGTGGAAAATATTCCATCCGAGATGATTTATATCGCCGATCAAAATGACGGCGGATGCAAAGCCGACAAATTCGAACGGGACATCCGTCTGTTAACAGAAGAGCTTAAAGAAGAACCAACCAATGCCCGCGCTCATTTCTATTTGGCGCGAAGCCTACAGGACGCGGGTCGTACGAAAGACGCCATTCAAATGTATCAAAAGCGGATCGAAATGAAAGGCTGGCGAGAAGAGGTCTGGTATTCGTACTATCAAATTGCGAAATGCTACGAACAATTACGCGACATTCATAACATGGAACGATGGGCGAATGAGGCTTTCATGTATTATCCGATACGAGCCGAGCCGATGTATTATGTAACCCAGTACTTTCGAAAGACATCACAGCACTACAAAGCATATCACTATTACTTGAAAGGAAAGGATGTTCCCTATCCAAAGAAGGACATTCTCTTTATCGAGCACCCTGTGTATCACGGGCTCTTTGAGTTTGAGTATACCATTTTGGCGTATTATGTCACACAACAGACCAAGCAGGATGGCCTCTGTGCAATCATCTCGTATCTCAATCGAAATGTGCCGCATCATGTGCAGACCGTATGGGACAATCTGCAGTTTTACACGGAGCCCCTTCTATCCCCCACATATCGTGGCAAACAGATCCCCTTTTCCATTTCGCCGCAGGAACATTTTATGCCATCCTCTTGTTCTCTTTTACCCTATTCGGATGCAAATCAGCGATATCTTATGAATATCCGTTATGTAAATTACTGGATTGACAAAAAGGGAAAGTATCACATACGCGGCTCTTTATCTGAAAAGATACAAACCCAAAATGGCTATCTCTTTCTCAATGAATCCTATGAACCTACCACGGATGTCGTCATGATGAAAGAAGATTATCCCCGTTTTCCGAGCCAAGTGGAAGGTCTGGAAGACATACGACTGATTCGCCACAATGGTCTACTGACATGCATGGCATCCTGTAAGAACATCATAGAAGAGGATCGTATGGTAATGGTTCACGGTGACTATGATCTTACTACGAATCAGATCCGCAACCTCTGTGTTCTTCCCTATCAAAATAAACCCTGCGAGAAGAACTGGATCTATGTAGAGGATACTCATTTGGAACATACTCCGTATGCAAAAGGGAAATTCAATGTAATCTATCGGTGGAGTCCGATGGAAATGGGCGCAATAACAGACGAGGGTTTAACGATTCACACGGTCTATCCGACGCCGTCTCTCTTTCAACATATGCGCGGATCTTCTCCCCTTGTGGAATATGATAACAAAATGTATGCAGTGACTCACTTGGTACAATATTCAGAGCCGCGATGTTATTATCATTCCGTTGTCCAGTGTAACAAGAACACCATGCAGCCAGAAATGTATTCTGCACCCTTTACCTTTTGTAAATCCGCCATTGAATATTGTATTGGGTTTGACATCAAGGATGGGATCGCCTGTTTTCTTATTTCGCAAAACGACGCAAATCCATCAAGGATCATGCTTCCACTTGAGAATCTAAGGATGATTCCCATCAGAGCCTAAACCACAAATCTCCTACAAGAGTAGGATGGGAAAAAAGGATAAAACGAAAGAGGAGCGACTAACGGAGGGACTAAGTCTCTTGACCCAACTCCAAAAGGGAGGGGTACGATCCAATGTACTAAGTTTTTTGGAATTAAAGCAGAAAATCAGCACATGGATCGAATGCGGTGAGCCATGGTCGGGTACGATCCCCTTTCCAGAGTACAATCGTGAGGTCATTTTGGCACTCCCAAAATATAATAATAAGGCCGCCGATCTTCATTTTAAGGTGGTGAAGGACAATGATGAAAAATAAGCGTTTACGCAAATATTAGAAGTTGAGCTGCAGAACAACAGGGCAGTGATCGGATCCAAAGTAATCCGTAAGAATATCGGCTTCCACGATACTCTCACGAATAGAAGAGGAGACCAAGAAGTAATCGATGCGCCATCCCACATTTCGGGCGCGCGAATTGGCGAAGTTGCTGAAGTAGGAGTATTTCACGGTATCGGGGTGGAGAGATCGAAAGGAATCCACGAAGTCCGCGTCAAGCATCAGCTGGAGTTCATGGCGCTCTTCGGCGGAGAAGCCAGGTGATTTCTTATTCGTCTTGGGATTCTTTAGATCGATTTCTTTATGAGCGCAATTGAGATCGCCGCACAGAATCACAGGACATTCATAGCTTTGTTGAAGTTGAAAGAGATACATCCGTAGGACAGACTCCCATGCCACGCGCTCGTCCAGACGCGCCAGTTCAGGCTGGGAATTGGGGGTGTAGACCGTGACAACAATGCAGTTCGGAAACTTCGCCGTGAGGATACGACCCTCTTGAGAGAACTCGCGCTCTTTGTATTCGCCAATCACCTCCTCGTCGAACTCGTCAAATCCCTCCGTGATCCATTCGGGTTCCGTTTTGGATAGGAGGGCCACACCTGAATATCCCTTTTTCTCAGCCACGTTGATATAGACATAGGGGAAATGAGCTTTGAGCCAGGCAAGATCCGCCGCAGATTGTGTTTTGATTTCCTGGAAGCAGAGGACATCGGGCGCCTGCTCCTTAATGAGCGCAGTGAGAACACTGTTATTCACATCTCCCGTTTTCTCGCCGTTCTTGGATTTTCCTGTAATGGCACGGATACCGTTGACATTAAAGGAAATGAGCTTCATGGTTGCCTTTTGATTACCATCACATTATTTCAATTTTTTTATTTGCGCTTTCTCGTATTCATTTTACGAAGAAGGGCTTTCGCTTTTGCAGCGACGCGAGTATGTTTCCACTGACGCGCACGCTGATAAGCCGCATGAACGCCGCGAGAATTGACACGACAGGTCTTTCGCGCACAGATGGGGAAGCTCAGATGAGGTCCCAGAAAGCATGTTTTACCGCATTTCTTACACATAACGGTGCGCTCCTTTCCATGTGGGGCTTCATTTTTCCAACCGCGTGTGACGGATTTTCGAGTCTTTTGCATTTTCCGCATTTCTACAAACAGAACACATTTTACTCCCGTTTGACAACGATATGGAATCCCTTCATTTTCTTACATTTATTTTCTAAGCCTTCTCTCTTTGCCCCTTTTGGTGGCGACTCGCCCGTCATGGGATCCGCATATCCATAGTACCGCTGATAGGAATCTTCCCATTGAGTCTTTGTCATTTTTGGATCAAACTCACTTCGTGGAACATAACAATGATCCAGCATGAAATAGGCATTTTCGGTTCCTAATAGAACAGGGTAGGGGACATCACTGTTTCCAACAATGGAAAAATAGGTATCCACTTCATCTTCCATTTGAAATTCATAGATCTCGTGGCCGATATAGAGATACTTATTTCCAGAAACATGAATGAGAATGGAATTTCCAAGTTGTGATTTCTTTCCTCCCAGATGCACCTGTTTCGCCTTGATCGTTCGAACTAATTTATCATAATCATAGGTATAATCACTATTTAGTTTGCCGATGTAAATGCTGACGGTGGAACCATCGACATACACGCGGTAAGGGCGTGCACCATTATCAAGAACATCGTAGACTTTTCCTTTTCGCAAGTGGACTTTTTGTGTATTACGAAGTGCATTGCGCTTCGCATTGCCATCCGCTCTTACCCATTTATAAATGCCTCGCTTATCCGCCTTGGAGACATAGGTTCCATCCTTACCCTTCTTGGTAAGCCCCTTGCACGCCTGCGCGGAAAAGGCGGGTGATTTCCGTGTCTGATATTTTTTGGTTTTCAGCTCCTTACACGACATTCTATTACTACCCAAGATTAATAGGCAAACATAAGACCCGCACGCCCGCCGTAGACACGCAGCATGTTATAGGTTTCTGCATAGACATAAACGATGTAACGCCCCACATCGGTGCCTGTCGGCTGGCCCGTTAGTGTGCGATAGCGAAGCACGAGATCGCGATTGGTAATTTTATCGAGATTGGCCTCGCCCTGTGGGCGAGAAAACGGCGTATATCCATTTTGAATGCCGAAAGGAAAGTTATAATAATAGCGATTAACCCATGGTGATTTGCGCTGTTCGTAAGAGGGCAGAATGGAACGAAAGAGAGGAGGGCCTTCTGTACGAAAGCGGACAAGGGAGCCTTGATAGGAGATTTCGTAACCTGAAAGGGGTTCGGAGTTAGACAGGGCGAATCCCGCCCGTAAAAAGGAGGACTGTTGTTGGGCGTAGAGACCAAGAGCATCGGGCCACCAGATGACAGGATATTGGGTACTACTTGGAAGGGTATTGGCATTTCCTGTGAGGGTTCGTGTCGCCAAGAAAAAGGCATTATAGGTTGGAGCCAAATAGGGATTACACATAAAGAAAATGTCACGGGTAGGATTGGGTAGATCCAAGCGAATGCGGCTGCTGGGTAGTCCGCGTGAATCATAGGGGTTCATGGCGTAGTGTTGCACGACGGGGATTTGGAGATCGGCGAGACGAAATCGATTGGCCTCATTTTGATCCAAATAGGCATATTCAGCCATGATATAGCACTCGCCCAGTTGTAGTGAAAGGGGCATTTGAATAAGCCCAGCAGCATTGGATAAGGGGGCCTGATTCGGAGTCGTAACGGGATTCTGCGGATAAAAGTAGCTCCCTGCAAGAGAATAGAGGGAGGTTCCATCATCCGTAGAGGTATTGGGAACATGCGTATCCGTATAATACAGTCCGTTCAAGTCACGAAATGTGATGCCGACACGCACTTCATCCATGGGAATGGCATCAATAGGAAGAGCGCATCCAGGATCGCCGCGGGTAAACCAGAAAGGGAGGGGAACGATGACGGTTTCGGAATAGGGCATCGTACTTGGAGCGGCAGTAGGCGGAGGCCATCCAAAACTGGTTTCTGTAAACCCGTGGTCTTTTCGCCGAATGAGCTCGTTCATGACGGGCACTTTCTCCAGAGGGGTATTGTATTCGTCAAGAATCTCCAAAAGACGACTGTCGAGGGTTTCGACGCGGGCCGCGGCGATGTCAAGGGTGAGCTGAGAAACGAGAGCGTGCCCGAGAGAATTGGTCCAGCCAAATTGGGGATAGGCCTGTGTGGCAAGGGGATTCAGCGTCTTTGCCGCTTGGAGCGCTAAAGCCTGTGGACGATAGATGTCGGGCATGTTAGCAACCAGAAATAAGCGTGTCAAGATATGGCCTTTTCGTAAAATGCGGAAAAAGGCGGTGTTTCCGAAGGTGGGTGTATTTTCAAAATCAAGGCGCGACCATTGGGTGGTGAATCGGCCGCCTCGAATCCAGATCTTTCGAAAGGGATAGAGGGTAGCCTGAAAGGTGAGTCGCTCATCCTGAATACCTGATGACAGGATCTTCAATAAACTGGCCGTCATCCTCTTAGTAGTGGATATGATTTTTGCTCTAAGCCCTCGACACTTTAATCCGTAAACATACGATTGCAAATGCCGTTTTCAAATCGCAACCAGTTATAATGGATGGCATACACGAAGACCTCCCAGCCACCCACTGTCGCAGGATCAAACACGCATGGTGAACCCAGCGTAGCAAGGTTGGCCGCAATAGGGGTATTGACCCGCAGATTGAGTGTAATCGACATCGCTTTACTCATATTTGCCGTGCCACTGGGCTGATGTTCGTCAGGATAGGCTGCAAAGGAATATCCATACATATAGGACTGAAAGGCAATAATACCGCCCTTGTGTTTACTGGCAATGTGTTCGCGGAACCAGTCGCCCCGCGCCGAAATTAATTCAAAGCCGTTGACACGAATGGTGGCATAATCAAGCCAAGGTGGATAAACCGTTTGAGGAGTAAGTTCCAACCCGATGGCAGGTGTAAAATTCGACCATTCATTGTTAATGAGCGCGCCCTTTCTGCGGAATCCCCATACGATCTCAATGACGGGGTGATTCAATTCGAGTGGCAGTTGAATGTCAACCGTATCAGAATTAGAATTGGGCTTACTCACCAGATATTTCAGGGGTTCCTCGAAATGAAAGGTCTGCACCAATTTTACCATTTGTTCGAATGGTTGATGAAGAAATTTCTCGCGAAGGGTGCCAGATGTTAAAGCGCAACAGGTGATGATGCGAAAATCCTGAAATTCAGGCGCACATGCCAGCGTGGTCGTTGTCACGGTAGTAGAAGGCGCAGCTGTGTTTTTAAAGGTAACCGTTGAATTCAACGGAACCTCCGTGCAATTGGCGCGATATCCGATGTATTTTCGGACAACTTGGTCGAAGGGGCGCAGCTTCACATCAATGCGAACATTACCCTCATTGCAGGCCAGAAGGGGGAAAACCTCTTTCAGGCGGGTGCGAATGAAGAAGAAGGGGAGAATGCAAAAATAGGTTCCGTCCTCGGTAGGAAAAGGCCGATTGGGATTGAATGCGGTTTGAAGGACGGGTTCTACACCACCAATCGGCTTATTCGACAAATAGGAATAGGAGGCGGTTCCAATTCCGTCGGCAGAGTAGCCAATGGCGGTATTGACATCAGAGTAGACATTTAAAAACATCCGAATGAATTCGCCTGTGAGCCGCTCGATGGTTTGATCGTTGACAATGAACTCTGCATACTCGATAATACTGGTTCCCAAACTGTTCGCAAAGGTCCAGTATTCTGCCGCGTTCGTTACCAAATCGGGCTGAATGATTCCATTCGATAATTGCTGAACGATCGTACCATTGTACCAGCTCCCCAGACGAATTTGAAGAATAACGGATTGGAGGAGGTCGCCTGCGGGCAAACTGCCGATCTCAAAACTGAGTTTCTGCCCCCATTGGGCGGGACCGCGCTGG
>Ga0315283_10001450_pt1 | contig 19158 bp, 10 predicted proteins | sample YL17G09_0_MG_FD_204541 | JGI IMG/M metagenome (GOLD analysis project Ga0315283, IMG submission 204541) | Sediment microbial communities from Yellowstone Lake, YNP, Wyoming, USA - YL17G09_0 | ecosystem: Environmental > Aquatic > Freshwater > Lake > Sediment | place: USA: Wyoming | collected... | reverse complement strand
GCACCGACCGCGATGGCCCACACCGGCGCGTCCACGGAGCCGGGCTTGGCCGCGGCGTCGGCCAGGGTGGCGATGAGGTGGGGCGGGAGGGCGGAAGCACACGGCACGCGGCGCGCGGCGGGGGACCGGGCGGCGGGGCGGGCGGCCTGAAATGGGAAGGGAGAGGGAAGGGTAGCTGTGTGAGTTGAGACTTCGTGGGCGGTGGCGGCGGCGGGCGGCGGGCCCCTCTTTCCGGTCGTCGGCCGGAGGAGGGGCGCGCCCAGGCACCAAGCAGAGGGTCGGACACCTCAGCGCGTCACCCTCTGGCAGCGCGCCCCTGGGCGGCACGAGCGCGCCCCCTTTTTTAATCTGAGTCTGCGCTTGCTGTGTTCCGAGGGCGGCCTTGCCCACGCATGTCGACTCACCGTCAGGGGGCGGCTGGCGCAGGTGGCCTGCATTGCGTGTTGAAGAGGATGAAAGCAGCGATGGGGGAAAAAAATGAAATGAGAAGTGAGGGAAACTGGCTATTCTCATCATCTTTCGCCAGTTGAGGGGAGGGAGAGGGCACACGGTGGGGGGGACGCCCACGCAGCGACTCTCTCAAGGACGCAAAAGAAAGATGGCCGGCATCAACATTCCTCTCCCGTACATGGCCATGCACGACGCCCCCACCGCGTACTCCACACCCTTCTTCGGCACCGTTCGGGTCGGCCCGCTCGCGCAAGCGTCGGCCGTTGCGGCCTCAATTCAGGCCGACCTCCGTGCCGCGGCCGTGGCTGGGCGGCGGTCAGGAGGGGCGCCCCCGTCTGGCAGCGTCCTCCGCTTAGAGGCGGCGTCGGGCGGGCGGATCGTGCCCCTGCCGGCCGGGGCGGCCGTGTTTGGTGAGTTGAGCGAGAAAAGAAAAAACGTGCTTGCCCGATTTTCGCGCCGACCTCGGCCGTCTCTCATCATACTCTCCTCCACTCTCTCTCTCTCTCTCTCAGGCGCCCTCGCCGCCATGGGCCCGGGCGCCACCTTGCGCGCCATCCTAGAAGACCCCGTCGTCACAGTGGCCCGGCACGAGGCGGAGACGGAGGCGGCGCAGCAGGTGGTAGCGGTCCGGCGCTATCAGCAGGACGCGGCGGCGGTGGCAGCGGCAGCGGCGGCAGCGCAGTGGGCGGCCGCCGAGGCGCAGCGTGTGGAGAAGGGTGCGGTCAGGCAGGCCGCCCTCCCGCCACCCGCCGCCGTGGCTGCCGCCGTGGCCGCCCTCGCGTCCTTACCGCCCGCCGCCATGGCCGCCCTCATCAGCTCCCTGGCAGCGGGCGGGCACATGGCCGGGCAGGCGGGGCCGCCGACCGTGCCGCCACCGCAGCAGGCGGTTTTCCAGCACGCGTTTGCTGCCCTCACGCACCAACAGCAACGCCCGCAGCCACAGCCTGTCCGCCCGACGACGACGGACCGCCTGGACGCCTTGGCCGCCCTGGCCGCGGCGGACACGGAGGATATGGAGGAGGAGGAGGACGAGCCGCAGCAGCAGCAGGCGGCGGCGGCGGGGCCACCGCCCGCCCCGCGCCCGCCGCCGCCGCCGCTGCCGCCCCGCCCGACCCCACCACCCCAACAACCACCCCCTCCCCGCCCCCTCAACGACTTCAGGTCGTGCGTTCCCCTGGTCCGCCCGGGCGAGCTCGCTCTGCCCCCCGACGCCGCCCCCAGCCTGCTGGCCGCGGCCCGGTGCCGCCCTCAACCCCCTGGCGCCCGCCCCATCATCACACTCGTCCCCGCGGCCGTGACCGACCCGGCCGGCGGGGTGTGGGCGTGCGAGTGGGCGCACAATGCGGGCAGCGGGGTGCACGGGCTGGTCGGCGAGGCGTGGGCGTCCTTTGTGCGGGCGTGGGGCGGGGGCGGGGCCAGCGCGGCGGCGGCATCGCCCAGCCTGGTCGTGCTGGAGGGCAAGGGCCTGCCGCCGACGGTGGCGGGCGGGCGCGGCAGTGGGGGCGGGGGCGCGGCCGCCCGGGCGGCCGCGGCATCCCCTGTCGTCGGCATTACGGCGGCCATCGTGGACGCGGCGACGGGCGCGCCCCGGGTGGCCGTGCCGGTGGGCGGGGCGGCCCTGTTTGGCGCGCGCGCGGCGGCCGCGCTGGCGGGGGCGGCGGCGGCCTTGGAGGCGGAGACGGAGGCGGCGGGGAGGGCGGTTTAGATTTTCTTGTGTGGTGTGTTAGTAATGTGGGCTTGCGCTCGTGCGATTTTTGTCCAATGGTGATGAGAGAGAGAAATCGCGGCCACGGCCAGCGGTGCTGGGGTTTTTTTGTGACACGAGGAAGAGCAGAAGAGGCGCCGCCGGCTCCAGCTCCCGCTTGTCACTCCTTCTCTCGGCTGGAGGAGAGAGCAGTGTGCCTGCTCTCCCCAAACGCGCGCGCCCAATGTCAGGCCCGCCCTCCTCATGGCTGGCCGAGGGCCCCCCACCCCCTTCCACCCTCACGACCGCCACCCGCCCCGACGACTCGGCGGCCGCCCTCGCCGCCTCGCCCTCCCAACCCCCGCCCTTCCTGACTGCATCCGCCGAGGCCGCCTACACCACCTGGCGCCACGTCCGCCGAGTGGCCCGGGATGAGGCCGCCGCCGGCGGAGACCTGTACGACCAGCTGGTCAACAGCTCACGGGAGACCCAGTATTCGCTGCAGCCGGCGGGGGTGAGTTGTGATGGGGAGAGAGCAAGGAGCGGGTCGATCGATTGATGCGAAGACAGAGAGAGACGTCGTGCGGGGATGGCGCACCGCGCGAATTCGTACATCCCGCCGCATCATGCGATGAAGCGGCGGCCTGAGCTGCGCCTGGCGCTGGGGAAGTGCACGCCTGCCACTCGCCCTCCCCTTAGAAACGGCCCCCAAAACTTCCCGCAAGAAATTCGACGCCGGCAAACCAATTCACCATCTCCTTTCTCCTTCTCCGTCACAGTGGCCACCCCTCCTCCGGTCCTGCTCGCCCATGGTGGCGGCCATGCCGACCGCCGTGTCCGACCGGTACGCGGCCTGCCAAGTAAGTTGGTTGAATGGATGGACGGAGAGAGAGGAAAAGGGAGGCCGCATGCGGTTTCGCTCCTCGACCTGCTCAACCTCCCCTCCCCTCCCCTCCTTCCCATTCTTTATAGGCTGCCGCCCTCTGCGGCGTCTTCCCGGAGATCGGCCACGCGTGGGCCTCCATCGACAACTCCCTCTTCCTCTGGCGGTATGACCGGTGGAATGATGCGCCCGTCGAATACGCGGGCGAGGAGCACGCCATCTCCGCGGTCGGCCTGGTCCGCCCCCGCCCGGGCGTCTTTGTCGCGGCCGTCTCGCACGTCCTCGTCATCGCGACGACCGTCGAAATCGCCCTCGTCGGGGTGTGTGGGGGTGGAATAGGCGGCATGAGCGGTGCCGAGGGCGGACGAGGTGGAGCGCCGGCGGGCACGGCGGCCTCCAACAACCCGCTCGCCCTGCAGCCGCTCCCCCAATACGCGCTCCCCTCGGACGGCGTCGCGATGACGGCCGTGTCGGCGGGCCCGGCCGGCCGCATCTTCCTGGGCGGCGCGGACGGGCGCCTATACGAGCTGACGTACGCGGGCGATGGGAACAATGGGCTGGCGGAGGCGGCGCTGTCCTGGCGGGCGCCCCGACGGGTCGCGAAACGCGACCTGAGCGGAGGGCTCGCCTCCCTCCTCCCCTCCTTTGCGGCCTCCCTGCTCTCCCGCCGGCGCCCGGCCCCCGCCCTCCAATTGTGCGTGGACGCGGAACGGGGCGTCCTATACCTCCTGACCGGGACTGGAGGAGGCGGCGGCGGTGGCAGTGGGAGTTCGTCTCCTCCGTCCACCACCATCACGGCTTTTGACCTCGGGGCGGACGGGCGCGACCCCTCACCCCGCAAGTTTGCGGCGCTCGACGACGTGCCCGGCGCCGCGTCCGCCCGGGCCGTCGGCGGGCGGGACGTCTTCCCTGGCCGGTCCGCCTACTACGGGTCGTACGGCGGCGGCGGGGGTGGCGGAGGCGGCGGCGCGGCCGCGGTGGAAGCGCGGGGCGGGGCGGTTGTCCACCTCGCCCCGCTCCCGCGCTCCCAATCTGAACGCCTCGCCCTGGCCGCCGTCACCGCGGACGGCCGCCGCGTCTACTTCAGCCTGGCCCAGGCGCCGGCCGGGTACGGCAATGGCGGGGGCGGGGCGCCCAATGGCGGCGGCGGCGGCGCGCCACCGGCCCTGCCGCCCGCGCCCCGGCCGACGGGGCTGGTGGCGGAGGTCGCTCGGTCAGCGCCGCCTCGCCCGGGCGGCCCTGCCGCGCCCGCCTCCGGCCTGGACCCGCCCGCCTCCTCCTCCCGCCCGGCCGCCGGCGGCCTGGCCGTCTCGGCGGCCCTGTACGTGGGCGGCGCCCTGCTCCTGGCGGCGCCTGCCGGCCGGTCGGGGTCCCGGTCCCGGCTGCTCGCTGCCGCGCGCGACGTGGCAGGGAGCGGCGGGGCGCCCGGGCCTGTTGCGTCCGCCGGCCTGCCCTACGCTCCGCCGCCCCCAGGCGCCGGCCTGTCCGAAGTCTGTGCAGAGCTTGACCCGCCCCTGCCGGGCGAGGTGTGCGCCATCGCGCCCCTGGAGGGCGGTGGCGGCAGCAATGCCTCGCCCTCCCCGCCCTCCCCCCTCGACGCGGCCGCCCCGCCCGACGACCCGCTCTCCCCGCCGCCCCGGTACGTCGTCGTGACGACGGCGGGCGTGGTGGAGGTGGAGCGGCGGCGGCCCGTGGACGTGCTGGCCGCCCTGCTGGCAGAGGCGCCGGCGGTCGTGAGCGCGGGCGCGGGCGCGGGCGCGGGCGGGTACGGCGGGCTGTACGGGTGGAGCGGTTCGGCGCGGGCCCTGCCCGCGTCCGCGGGCCCCTCCCCCCGCGCGGACGCCTTCTTCGCCGCCGCCGGCCCCTCCCGCGCCGCGGCCATGTGCTGGGCCCTGGCCACCTGCCCGCCTCCCGGCACGCCGGCCGCGGCCCGGGCGGCGGCCCGGGCGGCGCTGGCCCCCGGCGGGCGCCTGGCCGGGCCGCCCGGCGTGCGCGACCTGCCTGCTGGGCTCCTGGAGCCGCCCGGGGACGCAACAGCCGCCGCCGGCCCACCCCTCCACCACCTCCACCACCCCCACTTTGACATGGGTGGGGCCGTCCCCGCCGCCACGGAGCCGGACTGGTCCGCCTGCCACCGGGGGCTGTGCGCGTTTACGGCGCGCTTGTTGGCCGGGGCGTGGGAGGCGCGCCTGCTGCCGCCGACGAGCAAGGTGGCGGCCGTTGCTGGCGCTTTGCCGCCGCCCACGCTGTCCCGGGCCGACATGCGGACGCTTGAGTCCCGCCTGCGTGCCCTGGCGGCTTTCCTGGCCGCCGCGTCCCCTCGGGGGGCGGCCACAGCGGCGGCGGCGGCGGCGGCGGCGGCAGCGTCGGCCGCCGCGGCCGCCTCCGCCGGCGCCGGCGGGTATTACAGCGGCCTGGGCGACGCCCCGCCCTCCTCGTCCAACCCATTCACCGGCCTGGGCGAGCCCGCCCCCAAGCGGGCCCGCCTGGCCGCGGCGGCCCGGGTGGAGGATGAGCGGACGGCCGCCGTCGCGGCCCTGGCCCAGCGCGCCGCGGAAGGCCTCTTTCTCGCCCGCCTCCTCTCCTCCTCCGGCCTGGCCCGCCTGGCCGCCCGGGCGGGCGGCCCTGTGGGCGCCGCCCTGGCGTCCCGGGGCATGCGCCTGCGGGACTGGGTGGCGACCAAGGAGGGCGACGCGGCGGCGGCAGCCCTGCTGTCAGCCTTGATCCTGGAGCACCTCGCGGGCGGTGGGGATGGGGGGGGGTACCCGGGCGCGGACGACCTGGCCTCCTCCCTGTCGGCCGGCTGCCCCTCCTACTTCCGCCCGGGCGAGCGGGCGTACTATCGGGCGGCCGCCGCCTTGCAAGCCGCGGACGCCGCGCGCACGCCGGCCGACCGGGACGCGGCCGTCCGGACGGCGGTGGGGCTGATGGCGGCCGCCCCCCTGGCCGCCGACCTCAGCCGAGCCCTGCCCCAGCTCGCCCACCTGCGGGCGTGGGGGCCCGCCGTGGACCTGGTGGCGGCCAAAGCGGCCGCCTTGGACCCCCACTGCGCGGCAGGTGTGGCGGGGGCGGGCGGTGAGCCGGCCAGGGCGGCCAGGGCGGAGCAGTGTTACGCGCCGCTGGCGGCCCTGCTGGCCGCCCTGGAGGGCCGGGGTGGCGGCGCGGAGGCTGCTGGTGCCGCAGCTGCTGGCGCGGGCGGCGGCGTGGACGCCGCCGCCCCCTCGGCCGCCCTCCTGCCGGAAGGCCCCTTCGACCGGGCCGCCCGCCTCCCCGCCCCCGACCGGGCCGCCGCCCGGTCCGCCCTCCTGGCCCGGGCGGCGTCCGTCGGCGACACCGGCCTCCTAGAAGCCTTGTACGCCGTCCTGCTGGACGCCCGGGACGTGAGCGGCCTGCAGGCGGTGGACGGGCCGGGGCTGGAAGCGTTCTTGAGGTCGCAGGGCGGGCTGCACGGCGTCGGCGGCCCCGACGCGGCCTCCCCCCCTCCCTCCTCCCCCCCCCTCCCCTCCGGCCCCATCGGCCCCCTGGCCCCGCCGCAAGTGGCCGCCGCCGAGCTCCTGGCCCGCCTGCACAGCGCCCGCGGGGCGCACGCGGGCGCGGCGGCGGTGTGGGATGCCCTGGGCGGGCGGGCCCCGCCCCCGCCCGGGGCGCCGGGCGCCGTCTCCCTGGCCGACCGGGCGGCGTGCTTCCAGTGCGGCGTGCTGGCGGCCAAGTGCGCGGGCGACGCGGACGGGGCGGACCGCCTGGGCGTGCGCCTGGCGCTGGTGGGCCTGCAAGCGCGCGCGGTGGCCGCGCTGGAGGGGCTGGCGTCGGCCGAGGCGGCGGGCGCCCCTGCCCGCCGCCCGGCCGGCGTGCCGCCCCCGTCCATCACCGCCGCCGCCCTGGCTGCCGCCCCGCGCTCCCTGGCGGAGCTGTACAACGATGTCGCCGCCCCGTACGCCCTGTGGGGCCTGGCCCTGGAGGCGGTCGCCCTGGCCCGGTACGGGGATGCATCCTTCATCCGGTCCCTGTGGGACGTCCACCTGCGGGCCGGGTGGGATGGCGGGGTGGCCAGCGCGGGGGGGCTGGGCGGGCGGGGGGGCGGCGGCAGCGGCGGCGGTGACGGCGACGCGGCGGACGCGGGGCGGGCGGCCCTGTGCGCGGCCGCGGCCGACGCGGCGGGCCGCCTGCCCCCGGGCGACCCCGCCGTCCCCCTGCCCCACCTCGCCCTGCGCCAGGCCCAGGCGCACGCCGGCACCTGGCCCGCCCCCGCGCCGCCCGCGCCGGGCAGCGCGGACGCGCCGTCCGCGCCGGCCGCGGCGGCCACCCTGGTCTCGTGCGCGCGCGGCGGCGCGGCAGCGGCAGCCGACGCGGCGGCCGCCCTGCTCGACGCCCGCCCGGGCGACCCGGGCGGGGATGAAGCGGCCGACCCAGCCACCCGGGGCGCCCTGCTGGCCATGCTCGCGGACGTGCTGGCCGCCCGGGCGGACCGGCTGGGCGGCGGCGGGGTGCTTGGTGCCGCCCCGCCGCCCTTGGTCATGTCGCCCGCCTCTGCGGCCTCCACCGGCGCCCCGCCGGCCGTGTCGGCCGCCTGCGCCGGGGGCGGCCCGCCCCCGCGCGGGCCGGCCGCCCGCCGAGAAGCCGGGACTGCCGCGGACGCCGCGGAGCGTGGCGCGGCGGAGGCGCGCCGCCTGGTGGGTGGCGGTGGCGGGGGCGCGCGGGCGGACGCGCTGGGGGCAAGGTTTGAGTCGCTCCAGCGCGCTTTGGACGGGGCCGCCGCCCGGGCGCCCGAGTGGGCGAGGTGAGAGATCGGAGAGAGGAGAGGTGTGTGTGTGTTGCGGGGGGGGGGGTGATGTGTGCGTTGTGATCTTTGGGGCGGGCTTTCTCTTTTCTTTTGTCCATCCATACACGCCCTCTTGCTCGCTCGCTCGCTCGCAACCACTCCACCACCCCCCTCTCGCTGCCGTCCTTCCCTGGGCGGGGTCCCCGGGCGCGCACGGAAAATGGCCCCCCTCTCACTCTTTTCTCTCCACGTTGATTGTGATGAAAACAGCCCCGCCCCCTCCATTCCACATCGCGCCTCCTCCCCCCCCCCTCTCCCCTTCACAGCGTCAGCTGTTCCGGGTCCTCAATGATCGCCTTGAGCGTCTGCAGGAAGCCCGCCGCGTCCGCGCCGTAGATGTGGCGGTGGTCAGCCGTCAGGTTGAGGGTCATCTGCTTGCCGACGCGGATGGAGCCGTCGGCCGAGGCGATGACGGTCGGGTTGGACCCGCCGACCGCGAGGATCGCGCCCGTGCCCGGCGGCAGGATGGCGCCGAAGCTGTCCACCCCGAACATGCCCAGGTTGGAGATGGTGAAGGTCCCCGTCGAGTACTCGTCGGGGGCGAGCTGCTTGGCCCGGGCGCGCTTCACCAGGTCCGCCCAGTTGCGGGAGAGCTGGTAGAGGTCAGTGGTGTCCGCATGCTTCAGCACGGGCGTGATGAGCCCGCCGTCCGGCATCGCCACCGCCATCGCGACGTGCACGTTCTCGTTGTAGGCGATGCCCGCGCCGTCGGGCGTGGTGGCGGCGTACATGATGGGGTGGGACGCCAGCGCGACGCCGACCGCCTTGGCCAGGAGGCCGCTCATCGTCACGCCCTTGGGCTTGACCCGCTTGTACATCGCGTCCAGCGCGTCCGTCGTCACTGTCATCGCCACCCGGAACTCCGGGACGGCCAGGGCCGCGTTCATGTTCTTGGCGACGGCCAGCTGCATGGGGGTGAAGGGGACGGTCGTCCCCCGCAGCTGGGCGACGGTGGTGGCGGGGACGGAGGAGGCGGCCGCAGGCGCGGCGGCCGCGACCGCGGCCGGGGCGCAGGCCGCCGCGGGCGCAGGCGCGGCCGCCGCCGGGGGCGCGCGCCCGCCCTTGAAGGCCTCCACGTCGCCCGCCGTGACGCGGCCGGCCGGCCCGGAGCCGGGCACCGCCGCCAGGTCGACGCCCAAGTCTTTGGCCAGCTTTTTGGCGAAGGGCGTGGCGATGACGCGCCCGTCGGCGCGAGGGGCAAACGCCGCCGCCGGCGCCGGGGCGGCCGCGGCGGGCGCGGGCGCGGCCGGGGCCGCCGCCGCGGGGGCCGCCGCCGCCGCCGGGGCCGCCACCGCCGCCGCGGGGGCAGCAGCGGGGGCGGCCGCGGCGGGCGCGGGGGCCGCCGCCGCCGCCGCGGGCGCCGCGCCGCTGCCCTTGGCCTTGGCAGCCTCCAGGTCGGCGTCCGTCTCTGCGATAAAGGCGATGGGCGTCCCCACGCTCGCGACGCCGCCCTCCGCGATGACGATGGAGCCCAGCGTCCCCTCCGCGAAGGACTCGACGTCCATGTCGGCCTTGTCCGACTCGACGACGACGATGGCCTCGCCCTGTGGGGAGAGGAGAGCAGGAGAGAGGGGGGAGAGAGGGGGAGAGGCGCGCGCGCGCGGGTGAGGGCGAGAAAAGACGAGTGGTGGAGCCGGGGCCCGTCTCTGGCGCCTCTCGCCTCTCCCCTGGCAAGACTCGGCCGCGTAGTCCGATCTTTGACACCCGAGCTCTCCAGCGAGTCCAACATGGGAGCCTGGCATCGGAGTTGGAGGGCGCGGGCGTGCGGCCTGCCGCCCAGCAGAGCAGGAAAGAGGCGAGCGAGCGCGCCGCACGAGAAAGCGATCGGCCTCGGCCCTGCCCCGCCTCTCTCCTTCTCTATCCCTTTCTCTCTCTCTCTCCTCTTCTCCTGTCTTTCTTTCCTATACCTTCTTGACCTTGTCTCCCGGGGACTTCAGCCAGGTGACTGCGTGTTTGGGTGAGGGTGGGGAGGTGTGAGGGGTGCGCGGCAGAAAAGAGAGAGACGCACGGGCGGCAAGGAGCTTGCGGCTAGGAGGAGCGTGCGAGCGGCCGCGAGAGAGCGCCGCCGCGCGCCCGCCGGCGCTCTCCACTCTTCATTCTCTTCCCTCCCGTTCTCCACTCTCACCGATCTTGCCCTCCGTCATGGTAGAGGACAGGGCGGGCCTAGAATGTGTGGAGTGGTGGGCGTGTGGTGTGTGAGAGCGCGAGTGCGAGGCGGTGGGCGGCGAAACTGCATGCCCGCTCGCTCGCCGGCGCTCCCCCCTTATTTTCTGCCGCACGTTCTCTCTCAAAAGTCTCTCCCCCCGCGCGCCCCCTTCCAACCCCCGCCCAACTCACATGAACACCTCCTTCACGGCATTGCAGGGCGCGACGGCCCCACCCCGGCGGGAGGGGGCCGGCGCGCGGGCCGGGGCGACGCGCAGGGCGGCGTGCATAACTTTTTGTTTTTTTTTTTGGTGGAGAAGAAGAGACAAAAAAAAAGGAGTGGATAGTGCACTCTTTTACAGAACGGGTTCTCTTTTTTTTGTGGGGGCGTGTGTGCATAGCCTTAGGGTGGGGGGCCGCGCACTGCGGCCCCCCACCACACACAAGGAGGCACACACACACGCCCGCTTTTTCTAACGTAGGAAGGGACTGGGACACATCGGAGGAGGGGGGGGGTCAAAAAAACAAAGGGGCTGGGGAGAGGGAAAAAAGTCATCGTTCAGGTGCCGGGGCGGGCAGCGGCGGGCGCGCAGCCGCGGCCGTGGCCACCGCCGCCCCGCCCGCCGCCGCCGCGCCGCCGCTGGCCGGCAGCTCCCCGCTCTCCAGGCTCTTCAGGGACGCCAGGGCCGCCGCCCGGTCGTCTGGCAAGCCCGCGGCGCCCGCGGAGCGCTTGCCCAGGGGCAGGGCGCGCGCGGCGGCCGGGCCGGCCGGCGCGGTCGCCGGGCGGGCGCGGGGTTGGGCAGGGAGCGGGCCGGCCGCCGGCCCGCCGACCTCCTCCACCAGGGGCGTCGTCGCCGCATCGCCCGAGGCCGGGGAGGGGTGGTCCGCGCCCGCCGCCAGGGAGACGTGGGAGGGGCGAGGGGCCGGCGGAAGGGCGGCCGCCGACGTGTCGGCCACCCTGGCTGGGGGGGGCGCGGCCGCGGCCGCGGCCGCGGCCGCAGCCGCGGGAGGGGCGGCCGCGCTGGCCGCCGCCGCCCCGCCACCCCCGCCTCCCCCGCCCCCCCCGCCCGCCCCCGGTGCGGCCTGGTAGACCGAGCTGATCGTGCGCACCACCTCGTCCAGGCCGCCCTGCGTCAGGTCCGGGCACTGCGACCGCCAAAAGGGGAAGCCGTCCACCTGGGGGCAGGCCCGCCCGACGTGGCCGCACACCTTGGCGACCGCGCCGACGCCGATGAACCGCCAGTCCGCCATCAGGCAGAGCTGGGTGCGGAAGGAGTCGTTGATGAAGTTGAGGCCCAGCTGGACGTGGGAGACGTCCTCCCAGAAGGCCACGGCCTCCGGGTCGGGGCAGGCCCGGCGGATGCGGTCGATCGCCGCAAAGAAGGCCGCGTACGGCAGCTCCAGCTCCAGCTCGAACCCGAGCGCGTACAGCAGGGCCCGCTCCGCCGTCAGGACGGCCTCGCGCAGGGAGGCCAGGTAGGCCGGGTCGGCCAGGTGGGCGGCCGTCTCGGCCGCGCTGGCCGCGGCGGCCGCGCTCCCCTTGGCCGCGGCCTTGCCGGCCCGCCCAATCCCGGCCGCGTCGCGCGCGGCCAGGCACGCCTTGACGACCGCCTCCAACGCCCGGGGCTCGTCCCCGACCTTGGTGGCCAGGAACAGGGCGGCCGTCCCGATGACGAACCGGTCGTTGCGGGCGTAGGAGCGCAGGGCAAAGTAGCGGGCCGCGAAGAGGAAGGCGGTGATGACGGTCGGTGGGGAGAGGCGTAGGGCCTCCTGCCCCGCCACCCGCACCAGCACCTGCACCGTCCGCCAGAACTTTTTCTCACGGGCGTGGGGGACGCCGTCCCGGCGGGAAGGGGTGTCGTCCCGGAGCTGGGCCTCGGTCAGGGTGGGCCAGGGGCAGGACCGGCGGCGGCGTTCGGGGGGTGGGGGCGGGGGCGGGGTGGGCGCGAGCGAGCGGGGGGGGCCGCCATGGTTGGGCGGGGGCGGGCCTCCCGGGCGGGGGGGGCCGCCGGATGACGCGCCGCCGCCGTACGCGCCGCCGCCGCCGCCGCTGCCGCCGTAGGAGGGGGGTGGAGGGCCGCTGCCGCCGTAGCGGTAGTGGTGGTCCATTTTTTCTCTTCTTCCTTTCTCTTCTTGTCCTTTTCCTTCTCTCAGAAATAGAGAGCGTTAGAGCGCCGCGCGGGGGAGGTTCACACACTGGCCACGCACCCGTCGAGGTGTGCGTGTGGAGGAAAGTCCGCGTTGGGGTGAGGTAGGGTATGGCGCTCCGATCCGCTCTCTAAAAATCAGAGGTGAGGTGGAAGAGAAGTGAGTTGTATGAATCAGGGGGAGGCAGGGAAAAAAAAAAAAAAAGAGGCGGCGGGGAGCGAGCCGGCGGCGGCAAAAGCGCAGAATGACCCGCACGACCGGGCAAGCCTCGACCACCCCGTTCATCCGCCGGCCAGGTGAATTGTAACGCGGATCGGCCCCTCGGGTGGTGGACAGGGGGTGCCAGTGGGCGCGTCCCCCCCCCCTCGGCGTGCGAAAAAAAGACGCCGCCAATTTTCGAGCGAGGCGCCGGCGGCGTGCCGCGCTCACCCGGGCGCAGCACGCCCCCTCATCGCACCATCCACCCACACGCTCGCTAGCCTCGGAGTGCGCAACATACACATGCACGCACACACACACACACGACACGTGCCTGGGAGGAGAGTGGGGGCCCTTGGAGGAGAAAGGGCGTGTCTTTTTTGGAGGGACGTGACAGCACACCAAAAGAGCACGTCGACGTCCCGCTCCCACACACGCACGCGCTCTCGCTGCGCTTGCGCGCGCTGAGAGCACACACGCACACGCGCGCGCGCACTCCGGCCCGGGGTCAGCGGGGGGTGGAGGTTAGCGCGGCGTGTGTTGTGTGTGTGTGGTTTTCTAAAAGAGAAAAAAAGTATGACCTGAGAGCACTCTTGTTCATCGACTGTGGCGCGGCTCGCGCCAAGTCCAGACCGCTGCCTCACCAAGTATATGCGCCCCCCGCAGCCCGGCTCCCGCCTCGCCAACCGCCTTCAAATCGACGGGCGCTCAGAAGGCTGGAACGCCGCCGCGCACCCTCCACAAATGGCGCGCGCAGGTGCTCTTTCCCCCCCGCGCTCCCGCGTGGCGGCCCTGGCCGCTGCCACGCTCCTCCTGGTGGCTGGGGCAGTGCTGGTGGTGGGGCCTGCCAGTGGCGGGCGAGGAGCAGCCCTGGCGCAGGGCGCGGTCGTGGACGGCGGGCAAGGCACGCCACCGCTTCAGGCGGCCGACACCACGCCCGCGCTGCCTGCCGCTGCCGACGTGCCCGCCGCCAAGGCCGGGCCGCACAAGCCCCGCTCGGCCGACCCAGCCGTCTGGGTGGCCTTCCCCCTGAAGGAGCTTCCGCACGACCCGGCCGCCTTCACCCAGGGCCTCCTGTACGAGCGGTGGTGCGTCGACGGGAAGGAAAAGGAAGGAAAAAAAGAGGGTGAGGAGGTGGGTGAGAAGGAAAAGGGGCCGCCTTGCCGGGACGTGTTCTGGGAGTCGACGGGCATGAACGGGGCGTCCACCGTGCGGGCGGTGGAGGCCGGGACCGGGGCCGTCCTGGCGTCGGCGGCCCTGCCGGACGTCGACTTTGGCGAGGGACTGGCGCTCGTGCCCCCTCCCCCTTCCGCCCCTCCGTCGTCGCCGCCCCGCCTCCTCCAGCTGACCTGGCAGTCGGGGAAGGCGTACTGGCATGACGCGGCCACGCTGCGGCGGGCGGCGGCCAATGGCACGGGCGGCCGGCCGGCTGCCGTGCCGGCGGGCTTGGAGACGCGGACGCCCCTGGCAGATGGGTGGGGCGCCACCACCGGCCCCTCCTCCCCCTCGCCCTCCGCGCTGCCGCCCCTCATCCTGTCGGACGGGTCGGCCACGCTGACGTGGGTGGACTCGGGCTCACCCGCCCTGGCCGCCCTGCGGTCCGTCGTAGTGAAGGACGGCCGCAAAGCCGTGGCCTCGCTGAACGAGTTGGAATGGGTGGCCGGCCCCGTGCCCTTCCGGCCTGGCCCGCCGCCGCCCACGCCCACCGACGGCTCCGTCCCGCCGATCGTGGCCGACGATAAGACCGGGAGAGTGCCCACTCTGCCGCCCCCTGCCGGCGGCGTCCTGCCGGGCGGGGAGGTGTGGGCCAACGTGTGGGGCACCGACTGCCTCGCGCGCATCGACCCGGCGACCGGGGTGGTGGTCGGCTGGGTCCTCGCCCCCTCCCTGCGCCCGCGCGCGGCGGCCCTGGCCGTGGCCTCCCCGCCCCCCCACGGCGCCGCGATCGACGTCCTCAACGGCGTGGCGGCGGACCCGGCGTCCGGGCGGGTGTGGCTGGGCGGCAAGTACTGGCCCGTCATTTTCGAGGTCGGGTTTGCAGACGCGGCCGCGCCGGGCGGGCCCTTTGGCGGGGACGCGGGGGCGGCCCTGGCGGCCGCGCGCCAGGTGTGCGGGCGGAGGCTGAGCACTTGAGTAGATGAGAAGAGAAGCATAATGTAGAGAGAGAGAGAAGGACGGCCGCCTTGTGTGTTGTCACGCACACTTTTGTCCCACTCTTCTTCAACCTCATCCCTCCCCCCCCGTACGTGTGCTGCCCCCCACTCACGCGGTCGGCGCGACCAGCTCCCGCAGGCGGCGCAGGGCGCCCGCGTCCACGCCGCCGGCGGCCGCCCGAAACGCCTTCACCTCGGCCAGGACGGCGTCGCCAGCTGTTGGGTGCGTGAGAGGAGAGGAGAAGAGCGTGTGAGACATGAAAGAGGGAGAGGAGAGAGCGCACCCAACCTCCACACCCCCATCCTCCTTTCCATGCTGTCCTCTCCCTCTCTCTCTCTCACCGTCTCTTCCGACGTCGGGCGCCGCCGCCGCCGCCGCCTCCGCACGGGGCACCAGGGCCGCTAGCGCCAGGGCTTTGGTCGCAATGGCCGCCGCGTCCGCCGCCGCGTTCTCCTTGCCTGCCCAGCCGCCCGTACCGCCCGTCGCGCCACCCGCGGTCGCGACCGCTGCCAGCGGCCCCGCGTTGCCCCAGGCCGCCACCTCCGCGCCCAGCGCCGCCAGCTCCCGCCTTGCCCGACCCGCGCTCGCCCGTGCCGCCCGAGCGGCCGTCCGCGCAGCCTCCAGGTCGGTGTCGGCGGCGGCCTCGTCCGCGGGCGTCGCGCACGCTGCGGGGGAGGAGGGGGCAGGCTGGGAGGTAGAAAGAGATGGATGGATGGATGGAGAGAGAGTTTGTGAGGACAGCAACCCGTCGCATGCGCTCTCGTTCTGAGGCTGTGCCGCTGAGGCTGGCGTCCCGTGCCGGCCGGGGACGGGAACAAAAACAAAGAGCGACCCCCTCTCTAGTCCAGCAAGATGGGTTGTCGCCCCACGCCACCGTCTCCCTCTTTCTCACTCACCGGCAACGCCCCGACCGGCGGCCGCAGAGGCCCTTCCAGGGATGCCACCTCAAAGGCGGCCAGGTGAACGTCGACGCGGGCTTGGAGGTGGGCGTGGAGGGTGACGGAGCCCTATGGAGGATGGAGCGAGAGAAAATTGTTTTTTTTTTGTTTTTTCCGCCGGCGCTTGTTTTACTCTCCCTCCCGACCACCGCATGCTCTCCTTCTCTCCTTTGTGTCTCACCTTGAGCAATGCGGCTGCCGCGTCCGGCGTCAGCTGCATGGATTTCAGGACGGTCCTGGATGGAGAGGAGAGGTGGGAGAAGAGAGCGGGAGTGTGAACGCGTCGAAAAAGACCCAGCGGCGCGGCGGACTTCGCGTTCTCTCTCTCTCTCTCTCGCCCGCTCTGAATAACTCACGCGTCAAAAGCGTCAAAGCCGTCCGCCACATATTCGTACACCTGGTGAGGACAGAGAGAGAGAGAGAGGCAGAGAGAGGAGAGAGAAGGGCGGGCGTGAGGAGACAACGACGACCGGAAGACACATGCGCGCTCCCGACCGCGGCGGCGCTCGCGCTCTTTCTGCCCCGCCACCGCGCCCCGCTCTCTCTTTGACGCCGCCTTCACCTGGCAGACGGCTCAGGTGAGGGCCGGTCTAGCAGGCTGTACCCCAAAATGGCCGCGCACGCACAGTAAAGCACGCAACACACACTCACCGAGTTGACGACGTCGCCGACCGCGCGCGCGGCCGTCGCGGCCAGGGTTGCCTCCTCGGGCGTCGTCGTCGTCGAGGGGCCAGGCTGCGCGGTGGCAGTGGCGCGGCTTGGCCCGGGCGTGGTGGTGACGGGCGTCGGCATTGTTGTGAATGCGTGTGTGTGGCGCGTTTTCAAGAAAAAATGGAATGGAGAGGTGATATCCCTGTCCCTGGGCACAACTTTTACCTAAACGGCGCCGGCAGGGCGGGAGACTCCGGCACAAACGTCACGGACCGCCCGTACGGGTCCCACGGCTGCTCCTCTCCCCGGCGCCCCGCCCCACCACGGCCACCCATCCCACCTCCACGGATGGCAATGCCCCGGGCGCCACCCGCGCCGCGGGCGGGCGAGGCAGGCAGGGGCGCGGGCAGGCCGCCCCCAGCCGCCTGGAGCGGCGCCCTCGGCAGGCCGCCCGGCACCGCTGCCGCCGCCCGCCGGTGGGGCACGTCCTTGTAGGCGTACTTGGAAGCGACGCCCACAAACCAGAGCGTGTTGAGGGAGGCCAGCCCCGCCATCGCCCAGAAAAACAGGTCCAGCCGGCCCTCATTCAGGTCGGCCGGCAGCCAGCCCGCCCCGCCGTTCCAGCCCGCGGCGGCCGTCCCCGCCGACACGGCCGCGACGACAGCGCCGGACAGGTAGGAGCCGACCGCGACGGAGAGGAGCTGGAGGGCCATGGAGCACGAGCGCATGACGTCGGGAGCCTGGAGGGAGAGAGAAAAACAGTGAGCAAAAGAAAGGAAAAAAAAAAGCGGAGCGGGGCCTCCCCCCCACCCACACACACACACACTCAAAAAACGACGCGCTTTGATCGAAAACTCTCTCTCCGATTTCCTCTCCGCTCCCCTGCCGCCGTCCCTGACCTGGTCATAAAAGAACTCCAGCTGGCCGATGGACGTAAACACCTCGGACGCTCCCACCAGCACGTACGCCGGCACCTGCCAGAACACGGACAAGCTCGCAACCGCGTGGCGTCGGCCCTCGCCCGGGATGACGTCCCCTCCCGCGACGGCGCCCAGGCGGCGGGCCTCCACCACGGCGGCCGCGCCCATCGCGGCCACGCTCACGCCCAGCCCCCACCCGATGCGTTGGAGCAGGGAGATGCGGCGCCCGCGGCGCGCCAGGGCCGGCACCAGCCAGCGGTCGTAGAGCGGGACAAAGATGAGGATGGAGGCCGTGTTGAAGAGGGCCAGCGAGGCGGCCGGGATTTCAAAGGCGGGGGCGGCAGGGCCGGGGGGCGCGGGCGGGCCGCAGCCGGGACCGGCCAGGCAGGCGCTGCCGCGCCCGCGCCCGCGCCCGCGCCCGCCCCCACCGAGCCGCCGGTCCATGCCCTGGCCCTGCACCACGAAGAACGATCCCATCTGCGCGTACAGGGCCCAGTAGAACGCGGTCGTCCAGAAGATGGGCAGCATGCGCAGCACGCACCGGACCTCCTCCACCTGGGCGGGCGAGAAGCGGGCGAGCGGGGATGCGGGGTGGTGGCCCGGGCGCACGCCGCTGGCGCTGGCGGCTGGCGGCGGCGGCGGGAGGAGGGGCGACGCGCTGCCGCCGCCCCCGCCCCCCGCCTCCTCCTCGTCGGGCGCCCCCTCCGCAAAAGACAGCCACCGGAAGGAGGGCACCCGGCGCATGGAGGAGGCGGGCGCCGGCGGCGGCGCTCCCTCCCCCACAGCCGGCGAGGGGGCTGCGCCCGGCGGGAGGTTGACAGGCCCCTCGTACGAGCCCCGGGCGGTCCCGCCCCGCACGGACCCGCCCACACCCCCGCTCGCGGGGGTGGACACCGGCGCCGCCGCCGCCGTCTCCCGTCCCCCCCGCGCCCGCGTCGCCGCCCGCTCCGCCCGCGCGTTGGCGGCCGCCGCCCGCACGACCGCGACCACCCGCGACAGCGGCGACCCGGCGGGCGGGACGTGTCTGTACCGCGCCCGCCCCGCCACGAACACCGCGATCGCCGCGCCCATGGCCGCCGCCGGGATGGCGAACCCGGCGGACCAGGAGATGGCGTCCTGGACGTAGACGACGCCCGTGACGGCGGCCAAGCTGCCGATGTTGACGAAGAAGTAAAACCAGTTGAAGAACGAGCGCTTTTGGGACACGCTGGCCGGGTCGGTGTCGTCAAACTGGTCGGCCCCAAACGCGCTCACGTTGGGCTTGATGCCGCCCGTGCCCAGGGCGACGATGTAGAGCGGGATGAACAGGGCGGCGTTCTGCCAGGGAGAGGCGAAGGTGCGGTGGAGGGAGGCCGGGTCGGGCGCGGCGCCGGGCAGGACGGTCGACGCCCACAGCGCGACGAGGCCCTGTTGCATAAAGATAATGGGGTACGTTTTTTGCGTGTGAGTGGCGGGGTGGAGCCTGGGGTGTGTGTGCCCGTTCGAAAAAAATCGAGGAACATGGCATTAAAAAACGTACCACAAAGTAGATGGACGAAAAGGCGAGGATCGTGCGGTACCGCCCCCACGACGCGTCCGCCAGCCAAGCCCCGAGAATGGGCGTCAGGTAGCACGTCCCCTCCAGCACGCACGTTTGCACGGTGGCGGTGGCGGGAGACTCGCCCATGACCTGGGTCAGGTAGACGACCAGGTTGGTGGAGAGGCTGGGGAGAGGAGAGGACGGTAAAAGAGGGGGGTGAGAAGAGAGCGGACAGGGTCATGGTCGAGGTCGAGGATGGGGAAGAAAAAAAAAAAAAAACGCCCGGACTCGCATCTCCTTCACTCCCCTCCCATTTTTACACTCACCCGTTGTACGCGAGCCGCTCACACAGCTCGTTCACCAAAATGTAGGGACAAACGGAGAGCAAGGGGTTGGCGAATTTCCCAGGCTGCGGGCGGGAGGAGGCGCGTGCGGCGGCCGCCGTCGCGCCGCTCCCGTTCGCGGTGCCCCCGCCCCGGCTGTCCCCGGCCGGGGCCTCCTCTCCCTCCAGCAGGGGGCTTCGCAGGCTGAGATCCATGCTGGGCAGGTGCTCTGAGCTGAGCAAGAGACAGAGAAGGACAAACAGGCGCGGGGCGGCGCCCGCTAGTTAGGGCGACGCACGCTCTCTTTTTCCGTGTCAAGGGTCTTG
>Ga0315283_10001449_pt1 | contig 19160 bp, 16 predicted proteins | sample YL17G09_0_MG_FD_204541 | JGI IMG/M metagenome (GOLD analysis project Ga0315283, IMG submission 204541) | Sediment microbial communities from Yellowstone Lake, YNP, Wyoming, USA - YL17G09_0 | ecosystem: Environmental > Aquatic > Freshwater > Lake > Sediment | place: USA: Wyoming | collected... | reverse complement strand
CGAGCCCGCCGCCACGCTGCTCGTCGTCGCCTGGGGCTACGCCGCCTCCGGCCCGGTGCGGGCCCTGACCCGGCGGTTCTGATCCACCGGAGCGCAGCGGTAGGCCCGGCCCGGCCCGGCCCGGCCGGATCACCAGTGCAGTTCGATCTCCAGCTCGCCGCCCTCGGTGGTGATCTCGATCTCGATCTCCATCTCGACCTGGTCGGGGACCTTGGCCGTCACCTTCAGGCCGCCCTGCTGGAACTCCAGGCTGTTGTGGCGGGAGAGCTGGTCGGCGATGGCCCGCAGCCGGCCGGCCGCCTCCTCGCGCCGCAGCTGCACGGTCTCCTCGATCTCGATCAGTTCGCTCATCGTCCCAGGATGACAGGTCGACCCGGGTCAGCCCAGGGTCGCGGGAAGGCGGGTGGGACCGTGGACGAGGCTGCTGGGGGCCATGGCCGGCGCCTCCGCCAGCTCGTAGTCGGGGTGGCGGGCCAGCATCTCCTCCAGGACGATGCGGCCCTCGAGGCGGGCCAGGGCGGCGCCCAGGCAGAGGTGCTCGCCGAAGCCGAAGGCCAGGTTCGGTGAGGGGGCGACCCGAGCGGCGTCGAACCGGTCGGCGGTCGGGCCGAAGGCATCCTCGTCCCGGTTGCCCGAGGCGTAGAGCATGACCAGGTAGTCATCGGCCTCGACCGCCTCGTCGCCGACGGTCGTGTCGGCCACGACCGTGCGGGCGAACTGGTGGATGGGCGTGACCCAGCGCAGGCACTCCTCGACGGCCAAGGGGACGCCTGCGGGATCCGCGGTCAGCGCCGCCCGCTGCTCGGCGTGCTCGGCGAGGGCGATGAGCCCGCCCGACAACAGGTGGCGGGTCGTCTCGTTGCCGGCGACCAGCAGGGTCAGGGAGAAGATGACCAACTCGCCGGACGTCATGGGTCGGCCCTCCACCTCGGCGCCGACCAGGGCCGACACCAGATCATCACCGGGGTCGGCGGCCTTCGCCTTGGCGTGCGCGTCGATGAACACCGACAGCTCGCCCATGGCCGCGGCGTCCTCGTCGCTCATGTCGTTCATGCCGTCGGTGGCGGCGATGGCGGCGTCGGACCAGCGCCGGAAGTCCGCCCGGTCGGCGTCGGGGATGCCGAGCAGCTCGGCGATGGCCAGCACGGGCAGCGGCGCGCACAGCCCATCGACCAGGTCCACCGGCTCTCGTGTCGGGAGATCCTCGAGGAGGCGCACGGTGAGCTCCCGGATCCGCGCCTCCATCGGGGCCACGGCCCGGGGCGTGAACCGGCGGTTCAACACCCGGCGCCACTCGCCGTGGCGGGGCGGGTCCATGTGCAGGATCGAGCCGGCGACGCTGCGGCCGTCGTGGATGGGGTCGTTGACCAGCACCCCCCGCCCGTTGCAGAACCGCTCCGACGACCGGCTCACCTCGCGGATGTCCTCGTAGCGACTCAGCACCTTCAGGCCGGGCGCGACCTCGTGCACCGGCGACTCGGTCCGCAGCCGGGCGGTCAGTTCGTGGAAGTCGGGCCGGATGCGGAAGCCCGGGTCCCGGGGGTCGAACTCGGGGATGCTCACGTCGTCTCCTCGATGCGCCGGGCCAGGTGGTCGAGCACGGGGTTGTCGTCGAGGGGCATCCGGGCGGTGAGGCCGGCCCGCTGCGCCAGGATGCCGATGCGGGTCAGGATGGCGGCACTGCGCAGGAGGGCGAAGGTCTCGAACCACGCCAGGTCCTGGAGGGGTCGGCCCAGGCCGGCCTCGTAGCGGGCCCGCAGGTCGGTGATCGCGGGGAAGCCTTCGGCCCGACCCCCGACCAACTCGTCCTGCATGGCCTCCAGGGCCCACCACCAGGCCACGTCGTGCTCGGGGGCGCCGACGGTGGCCATCTCCCAGTCCAGCAGGGCGGCGACGGCGCCGTCGTCGGCGAACACGACGTTGCCGAGGCGGACGTCTCCCCAGAGAACGGCCGCCGGGGGCTCGACGGTGGGCCGGTGCTCGGCGCACCACACCAAGGCCCGGGCCAGGCGGGGGACGTCCTCGTCGGCGTCGGCGTACCACTCGAGGTAGGTGGTCCACCACGCCAGCTCGTCATCCACGGTGCGCCGGGGGAGGTCGCGGGCGGATGCCGGGTCGAGTCGGTGCAGGGCGACGAGGGTGTCGACCACGCCCTCGTACAGCCCGGGTCGCCGGTCGACGGGGAGGCCCTGGACCCACGGGTCGAAGGCGGCCATCTCGCCGGGGACGTGACCTTCGACGAGTGGCATCACGAGGAACGGGTCGCCCAGCCAGACCGGGTCGTCGACCACCTCGGCCGGAACCGCGGCCGGGACGCCACCGGCCTGCGCCACAGCTTGGGCGTGGGCCTGGAGACCGAGGTCGTAGGTGGGGAAGATGCCCTCACCGACCGGTCCCAGGCGCACGGCGAAGCCCTCAGCCCGGCCGTCGACCTGTACCCGGAGCAGGACGGTCTCACTGGACCATCCTTCGGTCGGTCGCTGCACGGACTCGACGACGACCTCGACGCCCCGTTCCCCACGGACCCATCCCGCGAACCCGGCCACGACCGCGTCCAGGTCCCGCTGCACCGTGAGCGCCACGCCGGCCATGGTGACACGCCTCGTCGGATCCGTCGGCCCCCTAGGGTGCGCGCCATGTCGCTCGGACCGTTGGTGCCCGCCGATGAGACCTTCAACCACCAGATCACCGACACGTTCGCCACGGTCGGCCAGTCCGACCGCTCCTGGACCGAGAAGATCTGTGCGCAGGCGGCGGCCCGGGACGGGTCGATCCAGGTCCACCTGGGGATGGGCAAGTACACGAACCGGGGCGTCCTCGACGCCTACGCCGGGGTGTCCCGCGGCGTCGAGCAGTGGACGGTCCGGGCCAGTCGCCCCCTGGCTCCGGACCCGGGGGGCACCGCCGTCGGGCCCATCGGCTACGAGGTGCTCGAACCGTTGCGCTCGGTCCGCTTCGCCCTCGACGCGAACGATGTGGTGCCCGTGGCCTTCGAGTGGACCTTCGAGGGGGTGGTCCCGCCCGCCCTGGAGAACCGCGAGGTGCACCGGGCCCCCGACGGCTTCCGGGTCGACGCCGACATCGTCCGCTACCACCACACCGGGGTGGCCCACGGCTGGGTCGAGGTCGACGGCGACCGCACCGAGATCGAGCCGACCTCCTGGTTCTCCACCCGGGACCACTCGTGGGGGGTGCGTTACATGGTCGGGGCCCCGGTCGAGGACGCCCCGACCCGGGGGGAGGTCCCCGGCCTGGCCTCCCTGATCATCTGGTCCCCGACGCTGTGCCAAGCGGCCGATGGCGAGCCGTACGCCCTGCACGCCTTCCACCAGCAGCACGCCGTGGGGGGCTTCCGGCAGGTGACGACCCAGGGCGGGGTCGAGCATCCGGACGGGCGTCGGGAGCCGTTCGTGGCCATCGTCCCCGAGCTCGAGTTCGACCCGGTGAACCGGCGCCTGCGGGGCGGGGTCCTGCACGCCACGACCGCCGCCGGGTTCGAGCGTCCGCTCACGGTCACGGCGCTGGGCGAAACCGGCTTCCACCTCGGCGCCGGCCTCTACTTCGGCTTCGACGACCAGTGGCACGGCCAGTACCGGGGCCCGGACCTCCACGTCGACGGCGAGCACATCGCCGACTGCACCACGCTCGAGGCGACCCTCCGCCTGCACCAGCTCCGGGACACGGTGATCCGGGTCGACGACCCGGTGGGGGGTGGGACGGGTTGGGGCAACGCCCAGACGATGGTCACCGGCCCCCACCCCGACCTCGGCCTCGCCGAGGACACCTCGTTCGTCTGAGCCGGGCCGACGTCAGGACCGGTGGGCGGCTCCTAGCGGACCTCGTGGACGTCGTAGACCAGGGTGCTGCCGTCCGTCTTGCCCTTGGCCACGGCCTGGACGCCGTTGAGCCAGGCGTAGCGTTCGTCGCCGGTCAGGAACAACGGGGCGGCTATGACGGTCTGGTCGGCCAGGCTCAGCCGGCCTGCGTACTGCAGGTACACCAGCGCGCCGTCGTCGGTCTCCAAGAGCACCCGCACGTCGATGGCGGCGGTGCCGTCGGCGCTGATCGTCAGCCAGTCGGCGTTGGCGCTGCCCTTGGCGTCGGCCTTCAGGCGCTCGCCCTCGAAGCGAGCCGAGGCCAGCTCCGCGATGACGAACGTCCCTCCGGGCGTGCCCGGGAGCATCACCGGGTCACGTAGGCCGATGGTCATGCGGCCCAGGGGGACCAGTTCGATGGGCTCGGGTTCGGGGCTCATGGTCGTTCAGCCTTACAGATGTCGCCGGGGCCCCGGTCCAGGGCGTCCCTAACCTGGGGACGTGCCCGAGGGCGACACGATCCACCGGGTGGCCGACCGGCTGCGGCCCGCGCTGGCGGGTCAGCTCCTGGAGCGGTTCGAGGCCCCCCGGGCCGTCGGCCCTCGGCCCGCGATCGGGTCGGCCATCACCGAGGTCGAGGCCCGGGGCAAGCACCTGCTCGTCCGCTTCTCCGACGGCGTGACCCTCCACACCCACCTGCGCATGACCGGGACCTGGCACCTCTACCGCGCCGGGAGTCGCTGGCGCCTTCCCGGCCACCTGGCCCGCGCCGTGGTCGGGGTGGCCGACTGGGAGGCCGTCTGCTTCAAGGCCCCGGTGGTGGACCTCTACCGCGAGCCGCCCGCCCACCTGCCCCAGCCCCTGGACCACCTCGGTCCGGACCTGTGCCTGGAGGACCCACCAGTGGACGAGGTCCTGATCCGATTGGCGGCCCGGGCCGATGTCGACGCCGAGATCGGCCCGCTCCTGCTCGACCAGCAGGTGGCGTCGGGCATCGGCAACGTCTTCAAGAGCGAAGCGCTGTGGGCCTGCCAGGTCAGTCCCTTTGCCAGGGTCCGGGACCTCGACGTCGAGACCCGTCGACGGCTCGTGACCATGGCCGCCCGTCAACTCCGGGCCAACGTGACGGCACCGGGTGAGCGCTCGACCCTGCCCGGCGGCGGTCTCGCCGTGTACGGCCGGCTCGGCCGTCCGTGCCCCCGGTGCGCCACGCCCGTCCAGCGCCGCCTCCAGGGGGAGGACCCCCGGGTGACCTACTGGTGTCCGAGGTGCCAGCGGTGAGGGTGCCATCACCCGGACAGATCTGCCGGACCGACCGCCCACGTCGCCGCGGTAACGTCGGCCGGTGCCCGACGCCGACCGGATCCGAGCCACCGTCCAGCGGTACGCCGAGGTGTTCAGCGCCGGCGACAAGGAGGGCTACCTGGCGCTCTTCGCTGACGAGGCCACGCTGGAGGACCCGGTCGGGGGGGAGGTCCACCGGGGCCGGGAGGCCATCGCCGCCTTCTTCGACGCCACCCGGCAGATGACCCCGGAGATCGAACTGACCCTGACCGGGCCGGTACGGGTGGCCGGCTCGGAGGCGGCGTTCCCCGGCGAGGCCCGCCCCACCATCGGCGAGGACCGGATGGTCATCCCCGTGGTCGACGTCCTGGCCTTCGACGAGGCCGGGAAGATCACCCAGCTCCGGGCCTTCTGGGACTTCGCCGACCTACGGCCCGCGGAGTAAGGCAGCGGCGGGCTGTTCGGGAACGCTGCCGGCCCAGAAGCCGGCGACGGTGCGGGCCGCCGTCCTTCAGTCCTGTCAAGGGGTCGCGCCGAGAGGCGCAACCAGAACGGGGGGTCAGGGCAGGGTGACGGTGAGCGAGGCGCCGGCGGCGGCCTCGGAGCGGGGACGGTAGCGGCGGTGCAGACGGGCCAGGGCCGAGCCGGCATGGCGGCCGATGACCCGGCGGCTGACGCCGAGGTGGTCGGCGATGGTGTCGGGGTGGGCCCCCTCGGCCAGCAGGTGGAGGACGGTGCGCTCGGCCGCGGTCAGCTGGTCCGCCGTCGGAGGTGATCCGGGGGCCGAGGTGCCGCTGTCCTCGAGCTCGCGCAGGACCCAGGCCGCGTGACGGGCGGGCAGCAGGGCTTCGCCCCGGGCCGCGGCTTCGGCCGCGTCGTGCAACTCGGCCGGGCCGGCGTCGGGGTCGAGGCAGCCCCACGCCCCGACCCGCAGGGCCTGGTAGCTGTGGGCCGCCTGGTCGGGGGCGGCCTGCACGAGGACCCGGCTGATCGGTGACCGGTCGGCCACTTCGCGACACAGGCGCAACGGGTGGATCGGGCCGGGCTGGACCGAGACCACGACGACGTCGGGCACCCCGTAGAGGACATGGACCAGCATCTCCGGACCGTCGGTCGGGTCGATCACCCGGAGGTCGATCTGTTCGGTTTGGATTTGCTCGATGATTGCCATCGCCTGGAGTATCGGGTGCCTACCCCTCGCGGCTCAATGGGCCGGACGGCTCATCGGCGGCGGCTCGCTGGGTCAGACGGCCCATCGGCGGGCGGCTCTCTGGGTCAGACGGCCCATCGGCACCGGCGGGGGCCGGCTCAATCCTCGGCGATGGCGTTGAGGATGTTGAGCTTCGCGGCCCGGCGGGCCGGGAGGACGGCGGCGACCACGCCGGCCATGGCGGCGATCAGGACGATGATCACGAGCTGGCCGACCGGGATCACGAAGGTCTTGAGCCCCTCGTCCTTCAGTGCCTCGACGATGGCCCACCCGAAGAACAGGCCGATGCCGAGCCCCAGCAGGGTCCCGAAGACCGATGTGAGGATGGCCTCCCAGCGCACGGTCGTCCGCAATTGGCGTCGGGTCATGCCCACGGCCCGCAACAGGCCGAGCTCACGGGTGCGCTCGATGATGGACAGGGCCAGGGTGTTGCCGATACCGAACAGGGCGATGACGACGGCCAGCATCAGCAGCACGTAGATCACGGCGACGAACTGGTTGATCTGGTCGGTCTGGGCCTGCTTGAACTCCTCGATGTCCTGGACCTCGGCGTTCCCGTAGCCCTCGGTCACGCCGTCGATGGCCGCCCGGGCCTGCTCGGTGGTCACGTCGGGGTTCTTGATGACGAAGACCTGCAGGTCGAACTGGTCGGCGAAGTTGGCCTCGTAGGCGGCGCGTCCGATCAGGTACTTGGTGCCCTGGATGAGGTCGTTGTCGTCGAAGATCATCGCCACCCGGAGCTCCTGGTCACCCGTCTCCGCGAACTGCACGGGCACGGGATCGCCGATGGACAGCCCGTCGCGGTCCGCCCGCTCCTGGTAGACGGCGATGCCGTTCGCGTCGAGGTCGTCGGGCGAGCCGGCGACGATGCCGAAGTCGAAGATGTCGAACGCGGTCGCCGGGTCGGCGGCGAACAGCGCCTCACCGGAGCCCTCGATGCGGGCGATGCCGTAGCGGACGCCTGTGGCCACCTCGACCTCCGGCAGGTCGTTCAGGTCGTCGGCCAAGGTGGGGCTGAGCCCGCCGAAGCCGAACGAGCCCGAGTCGACGACGAAGTCACCGGTGAAGGACTCGTCGATGGCCTGGTTGATGGACTCGGTCACCGACGCGGCGGCGATGGCGATGAGCCCGACCAGGCCGACGCCGATCATCAGCGCGGCAGCAGTGGACGCCGTGCGCTTGGGATTGCGCTCCGTGTTCTCCTGGGCGAGGCGCCCGGTGATGCCCCGGAAGCGCGAGACCGGCCAGCCGATGAGTCCGACGAAGGGGCCCACGAGGATCGGACCCAGCACGGTGACACCCAGGAAGACGAGCCCGGCGCCGATGCCCACCGACAGCAGGGCGTTGTCACCACCACCGAACAGGCCCCGAGCCAGCAACAGCCCACCGACGATCGTGATCAGGAGCCCGGCGAGCACGCGGGTCCGGGACTGGCCGGACACGTCGTGGGCCACCTCGCGCATGGCGGCCACGGGCGGGATGCGGGAGGCCCGGAGGGCGGGGAAGAGCGCCGCGAGCGAGGTCACCACGAAGCCCAGCACGAGCCCGACGATGATCGTGCGAGCGGCGATGATCAGCGGTCCGTCGGGGAGCTCGAACCCCAGCGCGTTCAGGCCGGAGCGCAGCGCGCTGGCCAGGATCACCCCGCCGATCAATCCGAGGAGGGAGCCGACCAGGGCGACGAAGCCCGCCTCGACCAGCACCGAGCTGATCACCTGGCGGCGCGACGCCCCGATGGCCCGCAGGAGGGCGAGCTCGCGGCTGCGCTGGGCGACGAGGATCCCGAACGTGTTGTAGATGACGAAGGCGCCGACGATCACCGCGATCACGGCGAACACGAGCAGGAAGGTCGTGAAGAAGCCGAGCTGCTCGGCGACGGCGTCCTCGGTCTCCTTGGTGATCTCCGCTCCGGTGACCACCTCCAGGCTCTGGTCGGTCGGTAGTTCGCCCCGGAGGCTCTCGGCCAACTGCTCCTGGCTCACGCCGTCCTCGGCCACCGCGGAGATCGAGTCGAACTGGCCCGGCTCGGCGATGGTGCCCTGCGCCGTGGGCAGGTCGAAGATGGCCACCGTGGCGCCGGCCGGGCTGTCGGCCGAGCCGAAGCGCACGATTCCGGAGATGGTGAACTCCTGGGGCTCCTGCTGGGTCAGGACCTGGACGGTGTCGCCGACCTCATAGCCCTCGTCGTCGGCGGTGGCCTTGTCCATCGCCACCTCCTCGGCGCCGCGGGGCCGGTCGCCCGCGGTGAGGACGAAGGGGTTGAGCTCCTCGACCTCGGGCCAGCTGAAGCCGAGGGTCGGCGCGCCCTGACCGGGGTTGCCGATGGCGTTGCCGTCGGCGTCGACGTACTGGGCGAAGCCCTGGACCTGACCGTCGGCGTCGGCCACCCCGTCGGTGGCCAGCACGTTGGTGAGCAGGCTCTGGTCGATACGGCCCCGGATGTCGGTGCCGAAGCCGTCGTCGAACGTGGACTCGGCCCGGACGACGGCGTCGGTGCCCTCGTTCACGTCGCCGAACAGGTCGTTGAAGACCCGGGTGATGGTGTCGGAGAGGACCAGGGTCCCGGTGACGAAGGCGACGCCGAGCAGCACGGCGATGGCCGTGGTGAAGACGCGCCCCTTGCGGGCCAGTACCCCCTTCAGCGCGACGTTGAACACGCGCTCAGCCCCCGAGGTTCTTGAGCTTGTCGATGACCCGGTCGGCGGTGGGGTCGGCCATGTCGTCGGTGATCTGGCCGTCGACCAGGAAGACGACCCGGTCGGAGTAGGAGGCGGCCAGCGGGTCGTGGGTGACCATGACGATGGTCTGGCCCAGGTCGTCCACGGCATGGCGCATGAAGGCCAGGATCTCGGCTCCGCTGTTGGAGTCGAGGTTGCCGGTGGGCTCGTCGGCGAACGCCAGTTGGGGGCGGCCGACCAGGGCCCGGGCCACGGCGACGCGCTGCTGCTGGCCGCCGGACAGCTCCGAGGGGCGGTGGTTGAGGCGATCGGCCAGCCCGACGGTCTGGACCACCTTGTCCATCCACTCCGGATCCGGGCTGCGTCCGCCCAGGGACTGGGGCAGCAGGATGTTCTCCTCGGCGGTGAGGGTGGGCACCAGGTTGAAGGCCTGGAAGACGAAGCCCACGTGGTCCCGGCGGAGGACGGTGAGCTCCTTTTCCTTGAGCTGGGTCAGGTCCACCTCACCGATGAGCACCTGGCCCGAGGTGAGGTCGTCGAGGCCGGCCATGCAGTGCATGAGCGTCGACTTGCCCGAGCCCGAGGGGCCCATGACCGCGGTGAAGCGGCTGGCGGCGATGTCGAGGTTCACCCCGTCCAACGCCTTCACGATGGTGGCGCCCGAGCCGTAGGTCTTGACCGCGTTGACGGCCCGGGCGGCGACGGCCCCTGCGGTCGGTGGGGCGGGCGTGGAGGAATCGACGACGGTCACGGGAGGCCTCCGAGGCGGGCTGGGTGGGGCGACAGGTCGGGTCTGCGGCGCAATGTTCGATCATCCTCGCAGAACGGCCGGGAGCGATCCGGGTCGGTTGGCGTGACACCCGTCACCGCCCCGAACGGGGGATCGCCGCCGCCCGCCGGGGCGGCCGCGTCGTATCCTGGGTCCATGGAGTGCCCGGCCTGCCGGGCCGCCGTCGCCGACGGAGCCCGGTTCTGTTCCCACTGCGGCCACGCGATGACGCTGGCGGCCGACGAGCGCCGGGTCGTCACGGTCCTCTTCGCCGACCTGGTGGGCTTCACCACGCTGTCGGAGGGCAACGACCCCGAGCAGGTCAAGAACGTCGTCGACCGCTGCTTCCAGCGCCTGGTCTCGGTGGTCGAGAGTTACGGCGGCAAGGTCGACAAGATCATCGGCGACGCCGTGGTCGCTCTCTTCGGGGCCCCCGTGGCCCACGAGGACGATGCCGAGCGGGCCGTGCGGGCCGCCCTGCGCATGCAGGAGATCCTGGCTGACACCGCCATCGACTTCGGTGCCGCACTCGAGCTCCGCGTCGGCGTCAACACCGGCGAGGTCCTGGTCGGAGCCCTGCGGGCGGGCGGCGACTACACCGCGATGGGCGATGTGGTGAACACGGCCCAGCGCCTCGAGAGTGAGGCCGCCCCGGGCGAGGTCCTGGTCGGGCCGGCCACCCGCGAGTCCACCGGTGACGGCATCACCTACGAGTTCCGCGGCTCACTCGACGTGAAGGGCCGGGCCGTCACCGTGGACGCGTGGGTGGCCACCGGCGCCGCCCTGCCCCCGGGCCGCCGCCGCCGCCGGGACGACGGTCCCCTGGTCGGCCGGCGCTTCGAGCTGACCCACCTGACCGCGGCCATCGACACCGCCATCACCAACCGGCGGGCCCAGTTCCTCCTGCTGGTGGGCGACGCCGGCGTGGGCAAGAGCCGCCTGGCCAACGAGCTGGCCACCTACGCCCGCGTCACCCACGACGCCGTCGTCCTCGAAGGCCGCTGCGTCCCCTACGGCGAGGCCAACGTGTGGTGGCCGGTCGCCGAGGCCCTGCGCCAGGCCGCCGGCATCGAGGGCGATGTCGCCGCTCCCGCCGTCCGGGTCCGCCTGGGTGAGATGGTGGCCGAGATCCTGGAGCGCCCCGACAACGACGCCGAGGTCCTGCGCATCACCGAGGGCCTGCTCCACCTCATCGGCCACGAGGGCCCACTGCGCGACCTGGATCCGGGCCGGGCCCGCGAGGAGGCCACCTGGGCGGTGCTCACCGTCATCGAGGCCTTCGCCGCCCGCTCGCCCGTCGTGGTCATCCTGGCCGACCTCCACTGGGCCGACGCCCACGTTCTGGCGTTCATCGACGAGCTGATGGAGCGCCTCGGCCGGCTGCCCTATGTCCTCGTCGGGACCGCGCGCCACGCCATCCATGACCGGTGGTCACCCCGGCCCGGGCGCCACAACTCGGCCATCGTCCACCTCGAGCCCCTCGACCGCGATGACGCCTGCGTCCTGCTCGACTCGCTGCTGGGCTGGGAGCCCGACGCCGAGCTGCGCGAGCAGCTGCTCGACCGGGCGGGCGGGAACCCCTTCTTCCTGGAGGAGCTGGTCACCCTCCTGCAGGACACCGGCGAGGTGGGCCGGCCCCGCGGCCCGACCCCCACCGGCGATCTGGCCGGGCTGCCCGACAACCTGCGGGGGCTCATCCAGGCCCGCCTCGACGCCCTCACCACCGAGGAGCGGTCGCTGCTGGAGGACGCCGCCATCCTCGGCCGTCGGGGGAGCAAGGAGTCCCTGCAGATCATGGCGGGGGAGTACCACGGCATCAACGACATCACCGCCGGGCTGGCGGGTCTGACCGAGAAGGAACTGCTCGAGCTCGACGACGACTGGTGGAGCTTCCGCTCCGACCTGGTGCGCGACGTGGCCTACGGCACCCTGACCAAGGCCCGGCGGGCCGCCGGCCACGCCGGCATCGCCAAGTGGATGGAGCACCACGGCGCGGGCGATCGGGCGCCCGCCGCGATGGTGGATCGCATCGCCCACCACTACGCACTGGCGGCCGAGCTGGTGGCCGACGTGGGGGCCTCCGCGGGCGTCCCCGAGGACGTGCGGGAGCGGGCGCTGGTGTGGTTGGAGCGGGCGGCCGAGGGCGCGCTCGCCTCCGAGCACCACCTCGTGGGCCTGCGGCTCACGTCCCAGATCCTCGGCCTGCTGGAGGACGAGGCCGGCCCGCAGGCGGTGTCCGCCCTCGTGCGCCGGGCCCGCTGTGGCATCGGCGTCCGGGAGCTCGACGACGCCCGGGCCGACCTGACCAAGGCCCTCGCCCACGCCGACGGCCGGGGCGACCAGGCGGCCTACGGCGAGGCCCTGGTCGTCCTCGGCGATCTCGAGATGAAGGGGGGCGACGCCGTCACGTCCCGCGAGATCCTGACCCGGGCGGCCGACATCCTCGCCGAGGCCGGCGCCGAGGCGCTGCGGGGCGAGGCCCTTCGCCTCCAGGGCATGGCCGAGCTGGCCATCGGTGACCGCGAGGCGGCTACCCACTCGATCGAAGAGGCTCTCGCCGTCGCCCGCGAGGCGGGGAACCGGCGGGAGGAGGCCTGGGCCCTGCAGAACCTGGCCTGGACCGCCTACGAGTCCGGCCACGTCGATGTCGCCGAAGCCCACCTCGAGGACTCCATGGCCGTGTTCACCGCCATCGGCGACACCGGCGGCCTGGGCTGGGCCCAGGGCCTCTTGGCGTGGGTCAAGTTCCACCGGGGCGACTTCGCCGACGCCGAGGCGTTGGCCGAGCGGCTGCTGGTCGAGATCTCCCAGCGGGGCGACCGGTGGGCCGAGGGCATGATGCGGATGCTCGTGGCTTCGGTGCGGTTGTGGTCGGGGCGGGCCGAGGAGGCCATCGGCCCGGCCGAGGAGGCCGTGGCCGCCATGACCCGGGCCGACGACGTCGGCGGCCAGGTGCAGGCGACGGGCACGCTCGCCCGAGTGTTGCTGGCCACCGGGCGAATCGACGAAGGCCTCGCCGCCGTCGAGCGGGGTCGGCTCCTCAGCGCCGAGACCGAGCAGCCCATGGGCTTCGCCGGGCTGGTCGTGGCCGTCCTGGCCCAGGTGGCCCTCGGCCGGCCCGAGGCGGCCATGGCTGCCCTCGAAGGCATCGACGTGGACGGTCTCGACGTGGCCGCCATCGGGCAGAGCGACGCCCTACTCGGCGTGGCCCTCGCCCTGCTCCAGGACGGGCAGGCCGAGCGGGCCGTGTCCCTGCTGGACCGCATGGGTGGCGCCCCCGACCCCGAGGCCCACCCGGCATCGGCGTCGGCCTTGGCGCTGGCCCGGGCCGCCGTCGGCGACCGTGAAACGGTGGAACGGCTGCTGGCGGGCACGATGGCCGCCCGCCGGGCGACCTATCACGACCGGGTCCAGGCCCTCCTGGCCGGGATGCTGGCCGCCACGGGCGCGGGCGACGACACCCGGGCCACCGAGCTCGCGGCCCAGGCCACCGATCTGGCCGTGGGCACCCAGGACCGCCTGCTGCAGACCGTCGTGGCGGTCGTGACCGACGAGGCCCTGGCCGATGCCGCCCCTGGCGGCCCCCGTCTGGCCGGCGTGCCCGCCGACGGCTGGCGCAACGTCGCCCGTCTGGCCTGCAGCGCCTCCCCGCTGACCCGCTCCTGAGCCGTTACCCGAGCGAGGCACGGGCCCGGAGCACGTGCCTCGGTGTCGGACTGCTCTGGCCGGCAGTGGCGCGGCGGAGCCGCTCAGCCGACTCGTGCGGCAGCCGCGTACGCAGCAGGAGCCGCGCCGGCGGCGACAGGGGGTACTAGCCCGGCTCGCTGACGTAGCGCAGGTAGGGCTTCTGCTCGTCGACGTCGGGGTAGGTCGCCCGGGCGTCCTCGGTGGAGACCGCCGGCGGGACGATGACCTTCTCGCCTTTGTGCCACTGCGCGGGGGTGGACAAGCCGGTCTTGGCCGTCACCTGCAGCGAGTCGATCACCCGGAGGATCTCGTCGAAGTTCCGGCCCGTGCTCTTGGGGTAGGTGAGCTGGAGCTTCACGTTGTTGTCGGGGCCGATGACGAAGACCGACCGCACGGTCGAGGTGTCGCCCTCGCCGGGGTGGATCATGTCGTAGGCCTCGGCCACCTTCTTCTCGGGGTCGGCGATGATCGGGTAGTTGACCGGGGTGCCCTGGGTCTCGGCGATGTCGCCGACCCAGCCGTTGTGGTCCTCGACCGAGTCGACCGACAGGGCCAGGAGCTTGGTGTCGCGCTTGTCGAACTCGGGCTTGATCTTGGCCAGGTAGCCCAGCTCGGTGGTGCACACCGGCGTGTAGTCGGCCGGGTGGGAGAAGAGGATGGCCCAGGAGTCCCCCTTCCAGTCGTAGAAGTGGATCTCGCCCTCGGTCGTCTCGGCAGTGAAGTCAGGGGCGGCGTCGCCCAGTCGCAGTGCCATCTGGTGGCCTCCTCGTCGTTGATTCCTGACCGAACCTATCGGGATTGAGCGGGCGGTGAACGAGAGGTGCGTGACATCGGGCACAATCGCTAACTATTGTTAGCAAAAGGGTTGACGGAGTGAGCAATGCTTGCTTTACTGTTCTCAGTGCTTGATGGAGTTAGCACTCCAGAGAGCGAGTCAGAACCCGCCCGCCAAGAGGAAAGAGATCGACATGTCGGTCGCCACTGAGAAGCTCACCGAGATCCAGGACCAGGTCCTCGACTTCGTCGCCCGAGTTCAGGAGCCCGTCGTGAACGGCCTCCGCACCGCCGCCAGCAAGGTGGAGGATCGCCTCCCCGAGGTGACCGTCCCCTGGCTCGGCGACAAGCTGCCGACCGCTTCCGAGTTGGTCGATCTGCGCTTCGCCTTCGGCCAGCGCCTGCTCGACAACCAGAAGCAGTTCGCCGGTGCCGTCATGGATGCCACCGCCCCCGTGCGGCACAAGTTCGTCGCCGAGGCCAAGCCGGCCCCGAAGGCGACCACCAAGGTCAAGGCCGCCTGATCCAGGCCGCCTGACCGGCGGTCCTCCCCCCGGACCGCCGCACAGAGACGAGGAGCGCTTGCCCCCCGAGCGCTCCTCGTCTCGCGTCCTGGCTCAGGTCTCGGCCGCTTCGTCTTCGGTGAGGCGTTGGATGTCGGGTTCGAGGTAGATGACCTTGGCGGCGGGGACGGCGGCGCGGATGTCGGCCTCCACCGCGTCGATGGCCTCGGCCAACTCGGCGCCGGTCGGGGTGGCGCCGAAGTCGATCTTGGCCCCGACCAGCAACTCGTCCGGGCCCAGATGCTGGGTGCGGATGTGGATGAGGGCCACCGTGTGGTCGGAGGCGTTGATGGCGCCCTCGATCTTCTGACGCGCATACGCGGTGGCCGACTCGCCGATGAGCAGGCTCTTCATCTCCTGGGCCAGCACGAAGGCGATGACCCCGAGGAGCGCACCGATGCTCAGGGTGCCCAACGCGTCCCACATGCCGTTGTCGGTGACGATCGTGAGGCCCACGGCGACGAGGGCGATGAACAGGCCGGTCAGGGCCCCGAAGTCCTCGAGCAGGACCACCGGGAGCTCGGGCTGCTTGGCCCGCCGGATGAACTGCCACCAGGAGAGATCCCCCTTGAGCGGACGGGACTCGATCACGGCGGTGCGGAAGGACAGGCCCTCGAGGACGGCGGCCACCACGAGGATGACGATGGCCACCGCCGGCGACTCCAGCTCGTGGGGATGGCGCAGCTTCTCGACGCCCTCGAAGATGGCGAAGAGGGAGCCCAGGCTGAAGAGCACGAGGGCGACGACGAAGGCCCAGAAGTAGCGCTCCCGCCCGAAGCCGAAGGGGTGGTCCTCGGTCGCCTCCCGGCGGGATCGGCGCCCGCCGAGGAGCAGGAGGGCCTGGTTCCCGGTGTCGGCCACCGAGTGGATGCTCTCGGCCAGGAGCGACGAGGAGGCGGTGACGAGGAAACCGGCGAACTTGGCGATGGCGATCCCGAGGTTGGCGAGGAGCGCGGCGATGATCGCCTTGTTGCTGTTCCCCGCCACCCGCGCAACCTACCGCCGCGTAGGGTTGGGGGCCTATGCGGCCCCGGTGGGGGATACTGGTCGCGATCGCCCTGCTGGCGGTCAGTGGCTGTTCGGGTGACGACGGTGGAGACGACACCGTCGATGAGCCGGCAACGGCGGACGCCTCGGCCCCCGAGGCCACGCCGGCCCCGGCCGACGTGCTGGCGGCCATCGAGGGCGAGGGGGGTGGGCCCGACTGCGATCCCCTCGACCCTCGGGCCTGTCTGCTGCCCTTCCCGAGCGACCGGTTCACGGTCGAGTCGCCCGACACCGACACCGGCCTCCTCGTGGCCCTGCCCGAGTCCGGTATGCCCGTCAACGCCGACGGGGTCGTGGCCGACCCCAGCGAGTGGAACCGCAACGACGGCTTCAGCCCCGGCACGGCGCTGCTGACCCAGGTGCCCGGCCTCGACGTCGAAGCCTCGGGCCTGCCCGCCATCACCGACGTCCCCGACTCCCTGGCCGAGGACTCGCCGGTGGTGGTCGTGGACACCGAGACAGGGGAGCATCGGCCGGTCTGGGCCGAGCTCGACTCGGGCGCCGACGCCGACGAGGACCGGCTCCTGTTCATCCGGCCCGGCGTCAACTTCCTGGAGGGCCACCACTATGTCGTCGGCCTGCGCGATCTCGTGGGGACCGACGGTGAGACCCTCGAACCGTCGCCGGGCTTTCTGGTGTACCGGGACAACCTGACCACCGACCTGCCCGTGATCGAGGACCGGCGGGAGGCCATGGAGCAGGCCTTCGTCGACCTGGGCGAGGCCGGGGTGGCCCGGGAGGACCTCTACGCGGCCTGGGACTTCACGATCGCCAGCGAAGCCAACCTGTCCGAGCGTCTGCTGCACATTCGCGACGACGCCTTCGCCACCCTCGGTGACGCCGCCCCGGCGTTCACCGTCGGGGACGTGGTCGTGGACCCCGAAGAGGCCGGCTTGTCCTACGTGCACGGGACCTTCCAGGTGCCGCTGTACCTGACCGAGGACGGTGCCCCCGGCACGCGGTTCGACAACGGGCCCGACGGTCTGCCCCAGCGCAACGGCGACTTCACCGCCGCCTTCGAGTGCGCCGTGCCCGATGCCGCGGGCGACACGCCGGCCCCGATGTCGTTGTACGGCCATGGCCTGTTGGGCAGCCGGGACGAGGTGGAGGCGGGCAACATCGCCGACTTCGTGCGCGAGCACGGGGTGGCCTTCTGCGCCACCGACTGGATCGGCATGTCCGAGGAAGACGTGGCCAACGCGGCGTCGATCCTGGGCCAGGTCGGCGAGTTCCCGACCCTGGCCGACCGCAGCCAGCAGGGGATCCTGAACACCTTGTTCCTCGGGCGGCTGATGCTGCACGAGGACGGCCTGACCAGTGCGCCCGAGTTCCAGAACGAAGCCGGCGACCCGCTGCTCGACACCAGCGAGCTGGTCTTCGACGCCAACAGCCAGGGCGGCATCATGGGGGGGGCGACCACCGCCGTGGCCCAGGACTGGACCCGCGCCGTGCTCGGCGTGCCGGGCATGAACTACTCCCTGCTCCTGCGCCGCAGCGTCGACTTCAGCACCTACACCGCCATCCTCGACCCGGCCTACCCGGACCCGCTCGAGCAGAGTCTCGGCATCTCGTTGATCCAGATGCTGTGGGACCGGGCCGAGAACGACGGGTACGCCCAGCACCTCACCACCGACCCCTACCCGGACACCCCGGAGCACCAGGTCCTGTTGAACGTGGCCTTCGGCGACCACCAGGTGACGATGTGGTCGGCGGAGATCATGGCCCGGACCATCGGTGCCTCGGTGCACCAGCCCGCCTTGGCCGACGGCCGCCACCCGGACACGGTGCCCTACTGGGGCTTGGACCCGATCGACGTCTACCCGTTCGCCGGCTCGGCGTTGGTGGTCTGGGACAGCGGGGCCGAGGTCCCACCGACCACGAACAGCCCCCCGGATGCCGGCTTCGACCCCCACGAGGACCCCCGTGCTGACGCGGCCAACCGAGACCAGAAGTACGCCTTCCTCTGGCAGGGAGAGCTCATCGACGTCTGCGAAGGCGCACCCTGCACCGCGGCGTCCACCGAGAGCTGAGCGGCAGCTGTCGGACCTGGAGGGAAGGGTGTCCAGGCCCGACAGCCACCTACGACCTGTCTACCCGCGCTCCCGCGGAATCAGCGCTCCCCTATCGGCGGAGTCGAAAGGACCTCAGCGGGGCACGCCGCGCGCGGTCAGCCGGTGGTGACCGTGGGCGATCGGGGTCTCCCGGTGGACCAGTCGGCCGGTCGTCAACGCCCCACCGCGGAGGCCCGCGTCGACCCTGGCACACGGGTGCCAGGCCCTGCGCGTTGACCTCGGACAGCGACGGCGACCGAAGGCCCGGTCGGGGGAGGCCCTCGCCCTACGCCGGGCCTTCCTCGGCCTCGGCCGGGTCGAACGCCACCCGGACGTCGAGCTCCTCGGTCCCCCGCACGAGGCGGAGGGCGAGGGCCTCGCCGGCGGGCACGGCGTCGAGCGCGTCGTGCAGATCGTCGACCGAGCCGACGTCCTGGCCGCCGGCGACGACGATCAGGTCACCGCGGCGGAGGCCGGCGCGGGCACCGGGGCCACCATCTTCGACGAGGCGGACGAGCAGGCCGTCGCGCTCGGGCAGGCCGACCGAGTCCCGCAGCTTGCGGGCCACATGCGCCGGGGCCAGGCCGATGCCGAGGCGCCTCGGGACAGGGACCTCGCCGGCCGCCAGCTGGCGCAGTCGGCCCCGCAGGGCCTCGTCCGCGGGGAGGGCCAGGTAGAAGCCCTCGCCCAGGCGGTGGGTGTTCAGGCCGACGACCCGACCCTCGCCGTCGACGATCGGGCTGCCCGACGAGCCGCGGCCCAGAGGGGCGGTGTGCTCGAGGCTGCCGCTGATGCGACGGCCCCGGGGGCCGCGGAACGTGCGGCCCGTGGCGCTGACGGCCCCGGTGGTGACCCGGACACCGCCGTCGCCGAGGCGGCTGACGGTGTAGACGGCCTCGCCGAGGTCGGCCGAGCCGCCCCACTCGACGACCGGGGCATCGCCGGTGTCGACCCGGACGACGGCGAGGTCGCCGTCGACGTCGTGGCCGGCCACGGTGCCCGCCTCGCGGCGGCCGTGGGCGAAGGTCACGGTGATCTCCGGGCCCCGGAGGTTGTGGGCGTTGGTGACGACGGCGCCGGGCTCGATGACGATGCCGCCGCCGCGGCCACCGTGGCGGCCCACGCGGACGACGGAGGGGCCGACCCGGTCGGCGGCCTGGCGGGCGGGGTTCTGGACCCCGGATTCTGTGGAAGACATGGGCTCCTCTGATTCACTAGTCACTTGCAATGTACAAGTAACTATCGCCAATGCGGACGAATGGCAACCCCATGAGCGAAGCTT
>Ga0315283_10001444_pt1 | contig 19176 bp, 12 predicted proteins | sample YL17G09_0_MG_FD_204541 | JGI IMG/M metagenome (GOLD analysis project Ga0315283, IMG submission 204541) | Sediment microbial communities from Yellowstone Lake, YNP, Wyoming, USA - YL17G09_0 | ecosystem: Environmental > Aquatic > Freshwater > Lake > Sediment | place: USA: Wyoming | collected... | reverse complement strand
CTCATGTATTCCACGTTCCTGGGTGGCGACGGAGAGGACACCGGCTGCGGGATCTCGGTGCACGATGAGGCTGCATACATAACCGGGATGACATATGAATCATCCACAGCTCCTTTTCCCACGACCTCGGGGGCATATGACACTATACCCAATGGGGGCTACTTCGACGCGTTCGCCCTCGAGCTGAACACGAACGGCTCGGACCTTGTCTTCTCGACCTTTCTCGGAGGAAGCGACTGGGATACCGGAACGGACATCGCGGTGGATTGGCAACATAGCATTTACATCACCGGAACGACGCAATCATCCGATTTTCCAACATCCTTTTCGGCATTCTGTGCCACCTACAACGGGAACCGAGACATCTTTGCACTCAAGCTCAATGCTACCGGTTCGATATTGCTCTATTCAACGTATATTGGTGGGAACGGGGACGACGGCGGCGATTTCAATTTCTACGCACACGAATACGACGTTGGGCTAATGGAGGATGGCTATTGCGCGTATATCGCTGGATACACCAATTCCTCTGATTTCCCCACCACCCCGGATGCGCACGATACGACCTTCAATGGCAACGGGGACGCCTTCCTCCTGGAGCTGAACACCGACGGAACCGGCCTGAATTTTTCTACATTTTACGGAAGTTCGGGTCACGAACGGAGCAATGACATCACATGGGATTATCACGGAGGCTTCTACATCGCAGGTACTACCGATTCTTCAGACCTTCCCGTCACACTGGAATCCTACGATACCACTTTCAATGGCCTGACGGACTGCTTCATTGCGGTTTTCAATTGGACCGGTGGACTCCAATACGCGACCTATATTGGCGGAAGCGGTGATGACCAGGCCTATGCGATAACAAAGGCGGTTATAAACCACGGTGTAGACAATTCGTTTCATCTTGTTGGGAATCTGACCTCATCCGATTTCTCGAATGCGACAGATGGTTACGACCCGACGTTCAATGGTGCCTCGGATGCATTCGCATTGAAACTCCATGTGGGCAATCGCCCGTCGGCGCCCGTAATCAGGGCCGAACTTGTCGAACATGCCGACAATAATGAGGAACCTTCCGTTTCAGTCTACTGGTCTAACCCCGATAACGGCGGTTTTTACCCAATATATTATTCCCTTTTCAAGGGGCACAATGAAACGAGCCTCAACTGGGTCCTGAATTTGTCCGATCAAGGGTGGTTGGACATCGATGCGAAGGACAATGTGACTTATTATTATGCCGTCTCTGCTACCAACGAAGTGGGCGACGGGCCGCTCTCCAACATCGTGAACATCACCGCTGATACTTTCCCTCCGAACATGACATTCATATCCCCATCCGAAGGGGCATACATTAGCGGGAATTACACATTCAAGGTCCTGATCAAAGATACCAGCGCTTTGGTACTGTACCAATCGAATTATTTCCCTTCACCAGGGATAAATGTTTCCGGAACCTGCAAATGGATTCAGTATGATGCTAATTCCGGATATTACGAAAATGATTTCGACACCACCTCACTTGCGGATGGAAAACAGAATGTAAAAGCTCATTCAGAAGATGTCACCCACCGCTGGTCAAACATCGGGCCCATCAACATCACAATTGACAATACCCCACCGAAAATAGTCTCAGTCTCAATACCGGACTGTTCTACCATAAATGGCACTGTGATTGTCACCGCCAACACAACGGATGTTTCACCGGTCGACATCGATTATCGCGTGGATGACGGCTCTTGGGTGAATTCTTCGGAACCGCTTGACACGACACATCTCCAAGAGGGGCCTCATGTTATCGAGGTAAAGGCCACGGATCGCACTAATCACACGACCGTGATATCCATCAATGTCACCGTGAGCGGGAATCCCACCGGCAATCACAAGCCTACAGCGAAGTTGATCGGCCCTGCGAACAATTCCGTCGTTCGGGCAGGGGATGTCAAGCTGGACTGGAGTGTGAACGATACTGATGGAGATACCGTGCTCTCTCGGCTCTACCTTTGCGGTTCCTGGTTCGAAGCGGGCTCGCTGCCTCCGTATGTCGCGAATACAAATTTTACTGTATTCAACGCCTCTTCGTATCCCGCCAACGCAACATATTACTGGGTGGTCCGGCCAAACGACGGGACTGCAGATGGGCAATTGACCGAGATTTGGCGGTTCACCATTGAGGCGAGGCCGAACCAGTCTCCATTGTTTAAAAGTGTTCCACCTGTCCAGGCGACTGTCAATAAAACCTATGTCTATGATGTTTCGGTAGAGGACCCTGACAACGACGTGCTGACATGTACCCTGGATGCAAGGCCATACGGAATGACGCTGGGTAACATCACCTCGGCAGGAAAATGCATCGAGTTGCTCTGGGTCCCGGTCCGAGCCCAGAAAGGCGACCACAATGTACTGATCACCGTTTCTGATGGCAAAGGCGGCCAGGCCCATCAGACTTTTACCATCCATGTCGGTGTCATACGACCGGTTTGCGCAATCCAGTACCCTGTCGAGGGACTGAAGATGTCCGGAAAAAAGTATGCATCCGGTTCTTCGCTGATTGGAACGGATGCCGTGGTCGGAGTCCAAGTCAGGGTCGACCATGGACAATGGACCAATGCATCGGGAACACTGACTTGGAATTCTCTCGTGGATACGACGAAATTAAAGAAAGGGAATCATACCCTCGAGGCAAGGGCGTTCGATGGAGAGGAATATTCCGACATAGCATCTGTTATGTTCACCGTTGATGGATCGTCCCCACTTGATTTGACTGATATCTCCGATCAATTCCCTTGGTGGGTGATTCCCGTAGCTATCACGGGGACGGCCTTAATCCTAATCTCCCATATGCAAAATAAGGGCAAGAATCGCCCCATCCGAAGGTCCGGAAGGTAACGGTCTATTCCTCTTCCTCCTCGGATTCTATTTCCTTGAGCCTCATCAGCTCGTTGACGGCCTTGACGCCATCGTGCTCCTCGGAGTGCCCGCCCTCCACGATGTACTTCGGCTCCGGATACTGGCGGACCAGCTTCTTGAGGTGCTCGTCTATCTCGAGCTCGTCGAGAGCTCCCCGGCAGGACCTCGGCTCCTTTCCAGGCTTGACCTCCGGGCCATTGATGTACCAGACGGCCACAGGCTTGCTCGACTTCCGGTCCCAGACATAAACATATTCAACGGTCATGAACACAGGCCCCATGTCACGGCAACACAAGTATATATTAAGCAATGATATAAACGCGTTGGTGGTGCGCTTGAACTCCAAGTTTGCTATTTCGGTTGCGTGCGTGTTCGTTATGCTCTTCGGAAGCCTCGATGTCTCGGCGACGAGCCGCTGGAGCGAGGGAGCCGCGGAGTTCCAATCCGGGACCGCACTCAATGTCAACGGCAGCGGCGGGGACCTGCGGCTGGGCGACAATCTCGCCTATCCGGCCAACTGGACCCACATGCTCGACGGAACCGCGCCTATGTACAACTCCTACGGTTACTCCATGATATATGACAACGCGAACGATACGCTCGTCCTTTATGACGGGAACATCTTCACGACCAACCTCAGCGCCTTCGGCTGGGTCCAGTCGGGAGCGGCCGGTCCCGTGGGCCGGCGAGAGGCCGCCATCGTTTATGACCCCGTCAGCGACCTCGTGGTCCTCTTTGGGGGCTCGGACTGGTCTCAGCAGTACGGCACGAAGTATTACAACGATACCTGGGTCTACAATGTGACGGCGGACAACTGGACCCAGCTGTCCGTTGTGGGCGCGCCGTCGCCCCGAAGTTGCCCCTCGATGTCATTTGACCCGGAGAGCGGGCTCATAGTGCTCTTCGGGGGCGAGGTCTACAATGCCAGCCAGTGGGGCGTCGTGCCGTTGAACGATACGTTTACATTGAATGTCAGCGCCGGCATATGGACCCGACAGAACCCGGCCACCGTTCCGTCCGCCAGGTCCCGCCACGCGGCGGCCTTCGCCGGCAAGGAAGGCGAGGTCGTGGTCTTCGGAGGCTGGGGAGGCTACTACTGGAACGGCACTGCATTCACCCAGAGAAGATACGGGGACACATGGACCTACAACGTCAGCTCCGATTCCTGGACGAACAGCACCCCGACGGAATCTCCGGAAGGGAGAACGGAGTCTTCCATGATATACGACAGCGCCAGAGCATGCGCCGTGCTCTTCGGGGGCTCGGGAGCCAGCGGCCTGCTCGGCGACACATGGACCTATGATGCCGTCAGCAACAGCTGGACGGTATTTTCCCCGGCCGGCTCACCATCCCCCCAGTGCAGGTACGGTTTTGCATACGACTCGGCGGCGGCCCTGGGCGTGCTCTTCACAGGGCGCAACGAGGCCGGGAACATCAGCGAGACCTGGACCTACGATACGGCCGCCAACAAGTGGACCAACCTGGTCCCTCCCTCAATGCCATCCGCAAGGTCGGACCATGCAATGGCCTATGACCCCGTCAGCGGGGACACCTTCCTTTTCGGCGGCGCATTTGTTTGGGGGAACTCCTATGACGTCTGGTGCTACAATTCGGGGACGAACAAGTGGACGAGCCCCGGCCTTACCTCCCCGGTGCCACCCGCCCGCAAGGGGCACACGTTCGCCTACGACGCCCGGAACGGCCTTTTTGTGCTCTTCGGGGGCCAGGGGTCCAGCGGCATGATGAACGACACCTGGACCTACGACCCGGACACGAACATGTGGACCGAAATGAAGCCAGCCTCGTACCCCCAGGCACGGGCATTCCACTCGATGGTGTATGACAGCGTCAACGGTGCCATGCTGCTCTTCGGCGGCCAGTTCCTGCAGTATTGGCCCTACCAACTCGTGTATCTGGGGGATACGTGGACGTACAACCTTTCCTCCAACGCCTGGAGCCAGAAGACCTCCATGTCAGCGCCCTCGGTCCGTATGAACCATGCCATGGCCTACGACACGGCCCGCGGAACGGCGGTGCTGTACGGTGGCGCCGTGAACGGAGGCTACCTCGGGGATACGTGGACGCGCAACTCCACGACTGGCATCTGGGTCAACGTCACGCCGGTATCGTCCCCCAGGAAGGGATACGATTTCGTGATGCTGTACGGCGGGCCGAGCTGCGAAGTGATGCTGTTCGGCGGCTGGAACGGGAGCGCCGCCGCAGGGAGCGGCACCATCATATCGTATCCGTTCCCGAGCGAGACATGGGTGTACCGCGCATCGACGAACACCTGGACCAACAGGCCGCATCCCTCCATGCCGGCCCCGCGTTTCTCGTCCGCGGCAGCCTTCGATATCGCCGCGAACTCGGTCGTCCTGTTCGGCGGATACGCCTACCAGAGCTCGCTGGGCGACACCTGGCAATACGGCTCCGACGCCTACTTCTCCGAAGGCACCTACACCTCGCGGCCCTTCGACACCGGCGGCAGCGCCTACTTCGGCGCGCTATCGTGGAACGCCACGCTTCCGGCGGACACTTACGTCCGGTTCCAGATGCGCGGGGCAGATTCCGCAGCCAACCTGTCCCTTCATCCCTTTTCGGGGCCCGGCGGGACCGGCCTTACCTACAACACGGCCAGCGGCCAGCATGTCAGCTGGATGTGCAACGGCAGCAGGTGGGTTCAGTACCGGGCCTACCTCAGGACGGACAACGTCTCGGTCACGCCGTTGCTGAGCGGGGTGACGATGGATTACAACCTGCTCCAGAGCGTTTCGCTGCCCTCCCCTCTCGGGGGCGAGAACTGGACAGGCACCCATGACATCAGCTGGACGGCATCGGACCTCGACAACGACGCGCTGGTCCTCGAACTCATGCTCGTCGGTCCGCTGGCGACAACCCCGCTGGCGATGAACATCACCGACCTGGACGGCAGCTATTCGTGGAACACATCCGCCGTGCCCAACGGCACCTACCGCATCAGGCTGGTATCGAGGGACAACAGCACATCGATACCGCTCGGAACGAACTACACCTCGCCCGAGTTCACGGTCTTCCACCCGGCGCCTCCGAACCATGTGCCCGCCGTCACCCTTCTTTCCCCCGTGAACGGTTCCGTGGTCGGCAACAGCAGCGTGTGGTTTGGCTGGACGGGCAACGACCTGGATGGTGACCGGCTGAGCTTCAACCTGACCTACTGGACCGGGTCGATTGGCAATGTAGTCATGAGATCGGCACATACCAACGACACGACATTCAACGCCACCGGCCTCAAGGACAACGCCACCTATTACTGGAACGTCTCGGCCTTCGACGGCTGGGACATCAGCCCGCCTTCGCCGGTGTGGCAGTTTGCGGTCGACCTCAACGCCTCCAACCGCCCGCCGGTCATAACGAGCATCGCCCAGGCCAATGCCTCCGTCGGCGTCCCGTACGAGTACCAGCTCACCGCCGAGGACACGGACAACGACACACTCACCTATACCCTCTTAGTCCGGCCGGACGGGATGACGCTCGGGAACTTCCTGCCCAATGGTTCGGGCATCAGTATCCTGTGGACGCCCACCAACGCTCAGCGGGGGGACTGCAATGTGACGGTCGAGGTCACGGACGGCCATAGAGGCAGGGCCGTGCAGACCTTCTCGGTGCATGTCGAGCCCATCAGGCCCAAATGCGCCATCACGACTCCGGCCACCGGAGCCGCGGTCAAGAGCATATTGAGAGTGAACGGCACCGCCACGGCCGGCTCGGGCGGGCTTGTGCGCGTCGAGGTGCGGGTCGACGGGGGCGAGTGGAAGGTCGCCGCGGGGACCCTGACCTGGACATACTCGTTCGACACCACCAAACTGGGCAACGGCAACCACACCATCGAAGCAAGGGCGACCGATGGTGAACTGACCTCCGAGCCGGTCTCGGTGCAGGTCCTCGTGAAGAACGCCGTTACGCCCCCCAAGCAGCCGGGCACGACGCTCGAGGCGGTCCAGTGGCCCTTGCTCCTGATAGTGCTGCTCGCGGCCGGCGCCGTCGTGTTCTTCATGTACAGTCGCGGCAAGAAGGACGAACCCTCCGAGGACACATCCGACACGGATGAAGCGGCAGAACTGGAAAAGGAGCCTAAGGAGGATTCAGGGGCCGCAGAGGATACGGGGGACACGGAGAACACGAAGGACACGGATGGGAACGAAACTGGAATGGAACCCCAGACCAATGAATCGGAGGAGAACGGGGAAGGATGAGGCGCAAGCGCGGCAATTTTAATAACCTCGCATCCGAATGGGTATCCTGGTGGTTCCGTTGACCGGCCGGTCCGTCCTAGCTATCGTATGCTTCTTTTTCCTCGTCGCAGGCGGTTTCAACGTCGCCGGCCTCAGCGCGTGGAAGGACTCCGCCCCCGGGTTCCAGCTGGGGGCTCAGGCGGGAACGCGCCTTTCCGGAGGGGCGATAACCCTTGATTTCAACCTGAGCACCCCGGGAATCTGGAGGATAGCCGAGACGGCTTTCCCGCCGGCGAGGATATACCACGCAATGGCCTGGGACAGCCACAGCGGCCTCGTCGTGCTCTTCGGAGGACAGGACAGGAACGGGAAGTATCTCAACGACACATGGACGTTCAATTCATCGTCGGGCATCTGGACGCAGCAGGCTCCGGCCGTATCGCCGCCGGCAAGGGCTATGCACAGCCTCGTCGCCGACGACCGCAACGGGGTGCTCGTCCTCTTCGGGGGCGCCAACGACAACAGCGGAAACAACTTCAGGAACGACACTTGGACCTATAACGCCAGCACCCAGACCTGGACGAACATGTCGCCGCCGGTGGCGCCGTCTGCCCGCTGCTCTTTCGGCATGGCCTATGACCGCACCAACGGTATTGTTGTTCTGGCGGGAGGCTCGGTTGCCGCGAGCCCGCCCTACCTGAACACGAAGGTCAACGACACGTGGTTCTACAAATTCACTGTCAACAACTGGACCTGCATGAACGCCACCTCCGCCTTTCCGGCCCGGTGCGCACACACCCTCGAATGGGACGAGGTCACCGGCTCGTGCGTCCTCTTCGGTGGCCTGGACATCAACATCATCTACCTGAACGACACGTGGGCCTACAAGGCGGGTACCAACACATGGACCCGTCAAACGCCCGCACTCTCGCCGCCTGTGCGGTTCGACCATTGCACGGCCTTCGACCGCCTGCACGGCAAGACGCTCCTGTTCGGCGGTGCTGGGTACAGCGCAAGCCTCAACGACACGTGGCTCTACGATTCTCTGGGCTGCATCTGGACGGATATCAGCATACCCGGCGGGCCCGGTCCCAGCTGGGGAGCCAGGATGGCGTTCGATGGCAACACGGGAGCGGCCGTGGTCTTCGGCGGCTTCAATGGCACGAGCACGTCGTATTACAACGAGAGCTGGACCTTTTTCACGGCGGGCCACGTTCCCTCAGGCACATATACCTCCGTGGTACACGACAGCGGCGGGACGCCCTATTACGGCAAGCTCGAGTGGAGCGCTGACCTGCCCGCGGGAACGGGAATCACATTCCAGGCCCGCTCCGGCGACAATGTCTCTGGCCTGTCCGTCAAACGGTTCACCGGTCCGGACGGCACCGCCAATACATCCTACACGCCGAACTGGCAGGGCATCTCTTCGGCGGACAACGGCAGCCGCTATTTCCAGTACCGTGCCTACCTCTGGACGGACGATCCGGCGCTCACGCCCGCCCTGGGCTCCGTGACCGTCAATTACAACCTCATTCACAATGTGACCATCATTTATCCCAAGGGCGGGGAGGCCTTGAGCGGCACCCAGACCATCAGGTGGAACGCCACGGACCCGGACGGGGACGCGCTGATGTTCAATGTCTACAGCATCCCACTGGGAGGGCTGCCGAAGCTCATTGCCACGGACCTGAAGGGCGATTCCTACCAGTTGGACACGGCCGCTCACCCCGAGGGCACATACAGGATCCAAGTTGTAGCGCGCGATGATAACCCGGCGATACCGCTGAACGTGAACGCCATCTCGAACGAGTTCAAGGTCGTCCGTCCCGTGCTGAACAGGCCGCCCATTGCGGACCTCGTGTACCCGATGAACTACTCAGTGCTCAATTCCAACGAGGTCACGCTCATCTGGAAGGGCTCGGACGCGGACTGCGACAGGATTACCTACAATCTGACGCTGGCGGAGAAGAGCTTCGATTCGCCCAACCGGCGCTACTTCACCACTATCGCCACATCGCTCATCATTTCGAACCTCACGAACAACATGACGTACTATTGGGCTGTGACTCCTTTCGACGGCAAGGATTACGGCAGGATGACCGCCATCTATGTTTTCGAGGTGCACCTCGCCGTGCCGCCGCCGATCAATCATCCGCCCAAACTGAACGGCACGCCACCCACGGGCGCGACCGTCGGCGTCGAATACTCGTATACACCTTCAGCGTCAGACCCCAACAACGACCCGCTGACGTTCTCGCTGGACCGCCCGCCTGCGGGAATGATAATAAATCCGGGCACCGGAAAGGTGCAGTGGGTGCCCTCCCAGGCCGGCACATATTCCATAACGCTTCAGGTGACGGATGGTCGCGGGGGCCAGGACAGCAAGACGTTCAACGTCACCGTTCTTGTGGCCGGGGCGAGGCCCATCTGCGCAATATCGAGCCCGCTCAACGGAACGGTAGTGAGCGCGACCATCACCATCTCTGGCGTCGCCGCAAAGGGCGCATCCCCCCTCGACAGGGTCGAGGTGCGCATCGACGGCGGGGCCTGGAAACAGGCGCAGGGACAGGACAGCTGGAGCTTCAAGCTGGACACGAGGACGCTCGCCAACGGCAAGCACACCATCGAAGCAAGGTCCTACGGCGGCCAGCTCTATTCGGTCGTAGCGAAGATCGAGGTGACGGTGGACAACAGCGGCACGCCACCTGTCATCCCATCAACAAACGATGTCACGACGGACCAGTTCCCGTGGCCCACGCTCCTCTGCATACTGCTCGCCGTGGGTCTCGTTTTCCTGCTCTACCTGAAGGGCCGCCGAAGGGACCATTAGAAGCAAGTTCCAACAATCTTTAATACCCTTGAATATGGAATGGGCAGCATGGTACGAAAGCGGATTCCGGATGCCCTGGGCGTTCTGGCGACCATAGCGATTCTGGTCCTGGGCGGTCTGAACGTTTCCGCCGTCGAACAGTGGAAGGATTCCAACGCCGGCTTCGAGGCGGGCGCGCCCGTCAACTTCACATTGTACTATTCCGACAGGCCGTTCACGTAGGGCCTTCCCACGAAGCTCCAGCTCAACGCCACATCCTTCACCATGACGAATCTCGTGCACGGGACAACGTATTACTGGGCTACAGTTCCCTATGACGGAAGAACGGAGGGCGCTTCCACGCCCGTGTGGAACTTCACGGTGAACATCAGCTACGGGAACGCGGTTCCCACTTTCACGAGCAGCCCTCCCTCGACGGCGTTCGTGAACATCGAGATGGTCTACCAGGCCTCGGCGCTGGACGACGACGGCGACCAGCTCACCTACAGCCTGAAAACGAAGTGGGAAGGCCTCTCGATAGACAGCGCAACGGGCCTTGTTAAATGGGTTCCGCGCCCCCGGGTCTCTACCTCATGCGGCGCAAGAAGTCCTCCGCCGCAGACGTGGGGGAAAAAGGCGACAAGCCGGATGAAAATGATTCAGGCAGCGAGGAGCCCGATGAGAAACACTCCGAAGAAGGGGCGCCCGACGAAAAGCCCTCGAAGAATCGTGATGCTGATGAGAAGCCATCAAAGGACGACAAATCCGAAAAATGAGAAATCGCCCTGAAATGCGTATCAGAGCGAATCGCGCCATCCTGCGCGGGAGCCGCTCGGCGGCGCCGAAGTCTCGATGGGCTTGAGGCACTTGGGGCAAAGATTCTTCTCCGCCCGCCGGTCCTTGTTGAAGTCAATGACGCACCGGCTGCACAGGTGCGCACCGCAGGCGTGGTGGATGGTCGCGATGATGCCGTGGCACACGGAGCAGTAGGTCCGGGTCCTTCCGCCCTTCGTGTCGACCTTCTCCGCCGACTCCTTCTTCGACTCGCGCTTTTCGATGGAAGAGACGATGTCCTTGATGCTGTCCGATATGTCCTGGATCTTGCCGTCGTCGAGTTCTTCGCCCTTTTCCGCCCCTTCGGTCTCCGTTTCCTCGGAAGATGCATCTGAGCCTTCGGTGACCGGCGTCTCGCCCGGCGCTCCTTCCTCTATTGTCGGTTTCCGGCGCCGTGGCTTTCGAACCGGCGCAACGACATCCGGCTTCCCCTCATCTCCGGGGACCTCCTCCACATCGGGTTCGGCCGGCTTTTCCTCGGGCTTCTCCTCCGGTGTTGCATCAGGTGCAGGTTCCACGGGCGAGCTCTCCGGCGGCTTGTCCGTTATCTTCCGCCTCGGCTTCCGGGGCCTCTTCTCCGGAAGCTTCATGTCCGGCGAGGTCTCGAGCTCGCTCTCCGGCACTTCACGGTGAATGGATTCCTCGTCCGTTTTGTCGGGGGTGACGGCCGGAAGCTGTTTACCGCCGTTCAGGACATTCAGGACCTCTTCGACCTTGCGCGCGTCCAGCAGATGGATGTTCAACTTTCTTACAAGGTCTTCAAGGCTGCGCTCGTTCTCGGGCAGGTGAAGGCTGGCCCGGCCCAGCTCCTCCGTCCTTGCATCCAGCTGTCCAGCGAGCACCACATTCATGCCCTTGATGGCATCTATGAAGCCGAGCACCTTCTTGGCCTTGAGGACGCTCGTGCCCTGCAACGCCTTGACGGTGTCGGAGAGCCTGTAGGCGGCTCCTGGAAGCATCTTACGGATGAGGTCCGTGGCGAGTCTGTTGAGCTCCTCTTTCTCGGGAGCGGAAATGCGCCTGAGGTCTAAGTCCTCGGGCGTCGTGGCGTGCTGGAGCACCTTTTCAAGCGATTCGAATGGGATGCGGCAGTCGCGGAAGGCTTCCTCCTTCGTGGGCATGCGGCCGTTCTTCTGCTCGAAGTCCAGCACCTGCCTCGTGTGGCTCTCGAGGGCCATCTTGTCCTTGAGGCTGCCCGATGTGGCCTTGAGGTCCTGCGCCTCCTTGTAATTGGGGTCCAGCTCGAGCGCTTTCTCAACGAATATGAGCGCCTCGTCGTACTTCTCCATGCGCGCCGAGCATACGGCCCGCCCGTACCAGACCTCCCTGTTCTTGGGGTCCAGCTCTATGGCGCGGTTGTAGGCCCTTCCGGCCTCCTCGAGGGAGCCGAGCGCCAGCAGCGACGAGCCGCGGCCCACGAGGGCGTCCCTGAACGAGGTATCCTGGTTGAGAGCGGCGTCGAAGGAGCGCACCGCAAGCTCGTGCTTGCCGAGCCTGGCATGCGCCCTCCCTTCCCAGAGGTTGAAAATGGGGTTCTTTGGGTCCAGCTTGACGGCACGGTCCAGGTACTTGAGGGCCTCCTCGTGCATCCCGAGCTCCATGAGGCCCCGGCCCTTGCCGGCCCAGCCGCAGGCATCCTCGGGGTCGATGGTGATGACCTCCTCGTAGCAGCGCACCCCTTCCTGGTGCTTCTTCATCTCGATGAGCGCGGCGCCCTTCCTCTCGAGGTAATCCAGGCACCTGGGCTCCATCTCGAGCACCCTGTCCAGGAACACTATGGCCTCGCCCGGCCTTCCGAGGGCCATCAGGACCTCGGCGCTGCCCGAGAGCGCCTCCTTGTCGAGCGGGTCGAGCTTGAGGGCGGTGTCGAGGCTGCGGAGCGCCTCCTCCTTCTTTCCGAGCTCCGCAAGGACCTTGCCCCTGGCCAAGGCAGCCGCCTTGCAGCCCGGGTTCGCGGTCATGGCGTCGTCGAACGCCTTGAGCGCGCCTTCCCTGTCCCCGAAGCGGGCCAGCGCCTTCCCCATCTCCGCCAGGACGGAAGCGTTGGAGGGCTCCTTTGCCAGCGCCTTCTTGAAGCATTCCATGGCCTCGTTGTGCTGTTTCTTGATGGAGAGTGCGACGGCCTTTCCCTTGAGGACCTCAGCGTCCTCAGGCCCTATCTCCAGGAGCCGGTCATAGGAATCTATCCTGAGCGGGTCGAGCTCGAGGGCCTTGACGTAGCTCATCCTCGCCTCCCCGAACTCCATGAGGGAGCGCATGGCGTCGCCCTTGGCGACCCAGCTCTCCGCATCCGAGGGGTCCAGAACGAGCGCACGGTCGAGGTAGCTGCAGGCCTCCTCGAACTTGCCATCGGCCAGGACGGCCCGGCCGAGCTCCGCCCAGGCGGGCGCATGCTCCGAGGCTATCTGCACCGCGGATTCGAGCGATCTGAAGCCGTCATCCTTCTTGCCCAGCCTCATCAGCGTAGAGCCTATCTCGATGTAACAATCCGAAAAGGAGTGCCTGTGCTGCACTATCAGCTCCTTTTTCCCCTCGATGAACTTGACCGCATCCAGATACTGCTGGACGGCAGCGGGCGCATCCGAAGCCGCTGTCGCCGAGGCTTTGTGGAGCATCTCTTTCGCTTTCTCGAGTGCCTTGAGCTCCTTCTTGTAGTCGGGCGTGAAGATGTCCAGGTCCATGTCTACCGCCACTGTAAATGGGATTGTACCGATATAAACTGTTGGTTGAACTGTTCAAAACTCCTTCGAGGCCCACGCGCCCTGCCCGACGCCCTCGTAGAGGCCCACCTGGATGGCATCTATCTTTCCCATCTTGCGAAGCGACGGGGCCGCCTTTTCCAGGATGTATCCGGCCAGCTCCTCCGCCGTCACGGCGGGCAGGTCCAGCAGCACCACGTCCTCCCTTGGAAAGAGGTACTCCTTGCCCATCACATCGAGCCTGACCTTCTTCCGGTCCGCCTCCATCTTTATCTTCTTGTGCCTGGCCGGAATTAGAACCCGATGGTCCAGTTCCTCGATTATTTCCCTGAAGAGCTCCTTGATGTCGTGGAAATCGGCTATGTAGCCGGCCTCGCCCTTCTTTCCCTCGAGCCTGATGTGCACGGCGTACGTGTGCCCGTGGAGCCGGCCGCACCTGGCGTGGCCCGGCAGGAAATGGCATGCGGAGAACTTCAGCCCCGCGGACCAGCCGTCTATCTCGAGCCTCATCGCCATCGATATCCGCCGCTCGAAATATAATCCTATTTACTGGCCTTCTTGTCCCAAAATTCGTTTACGAGCTCGTAGTATTTCTCCTCGGGCACCAGTGGCTCCTCGAGGTACTTCTGGTGGCTGTCGATGCTGGCCCCGCTCGCCGCCTTCTTTCCGGCGTTCCTGACGAGCTGCAGGTACCCGCCCGATTCGTCGACGAGTTTTTTGTGGAAGAGCAATCCCGACATCGTCCTCAGTACCTCTCCCGATTGTTGCCAGTCCAGCATTCCGCATATCCTCCGGAACTCGATGCGCAACGGGACGAATATCTCCATCTCGGGAAATCCGCAGACCGAGACTAAAATGGCCTTCTGGTCGTGCCTACCAATCCTGGCGTGGCGCGCCCTGTTGTACCCGTCCTTCGTGACCTGCGGGTCCATCATGGGCATCGTCCTCTCCACGAGGCGCTTCATGCCCTCTGACATGGTCATGTGATAGACAGGGGTCGCAAAGACAACCATGTCAGCGGCATCAAGCCGCGCGAGCACGACCTTCATGTCGTCGTCGATGGCGCATTTGCCTGGAGTTTTGGTCCAGCAGTGAAAGCATCCCCTGCACGGAGCAATGTTCATTTTATAGGGATAGAGGACCTCGAATTGCGCTCCGCCGTCCTTCATCCCTGTCAGGAACGATTTCAGCACGAGGTCCGTGGCACCCTTCTCTCCCCTCGGACCGCACGAGAACGCCAGCACCTTCATTCCCGATATCCCCCCGACCTGCAAATCCCATTTTCTCCCTGGTGAAACCAATTCCGTGCCATCCTGTTCCCCTTACTATCTATCCGCCTCGTTGCCCCGCCCCCTTGTGCCCTCGCGGCCCTGTGGCCTTGTACCCTTTATCCGATTATAGAGAAATCGTGGTACTCGGGCGTGAACATGACCCAGCGGACCTCCATGTCGTCCACCCGGCCTTCGCCCATGCCGTCCCCGCCCTTTATCTCCAGCAGGACCATTCTTATCTTGTCCTCGTCGCCCTCGATGAGAGCGTCAACGTCCCCGCCGGAAAGGTTCTTCACATAGCCGCACAGACCCGCCCGGGTGCATTTCTCCTGGACATTCCTGCGGAAGAAGACGCCCTGAACACGGCCCTTGAAGATAACGCGTGCCCGTGACATCATCGAAATACCAGACCGTCTCGCGTCTAGGCTGGCATCCAATATATATTTTACGTCTCGGCAACGGGAAGTGCTTATACCACCCGGCGCATTTGAGGAATGTTGGAATCAATTGAAGACCGGGTGGTACGGCGATGAGGCTCGCGGTGCTCTATTCCGGCGGGAAGGACTCGAACCTGGCCCTGTTAAAGGCCAGAAAGGAGGGGCACGAGATAGTGTCTCTTGTAGGAGTTCTGCCGGAATCGCCTCACTCGTTCATGTACCATGTCCCCACAACGGAATGGATGGACCTCTTCGCCGAGGCCGTGGGAGAGAGGCTCGTCAAGGTCCGGGCCCCGGAGAAGGACGAGATGCGGCCCGTGAGGAACGCAATTGCGGACCTGAAGGTCGATGGAATCGCCACCGGGGCCGTCCGTTCCGATTTCCAGAAGCTCAGGGTGGACCGCATGTGCGAAGAGCTCGGCCTGAAGCATTACGCCCCGCTGTGGCATGTCGACTCGGAAAAGCATGTCAGGGAGCTGCTCGAATTGAAATTCGATATCATATTCACCGCCGTGGCGGCGGAGGGGCTGGATGTGAAATGGCTCGGCCGGCGCCTCGATGCCAAGGCCTTAGACGAGCTCGTGGCCCTCGGCAAGCGCTACGGCATCAATATCGAAGGAGAGGGCGGCGAGTACGAGACGCTGGTCCTTTCCGGGCCGACGCACAAGAAGCGCATCGTCCTCGACGGATTCGAAAAACAATGGACCCGCGACAGCGGGCGCCTCAGGATAACCGGCGCTCACCTCGAATGACGGTTTCGCGGGCGCCCGATATCTTTTAATTGTCCCATCCATATGTAAATGCCCATGGGGGAAGGGACGGGCGACGTTTTCGTCGGCAGGGCCGGCGACCTCGCCAAATTGACGTCGGCGCTGGACGAGGCCGAGCGCTCGAAGGGCTCTTTCCATCTTGTTGCCGGAGAGGCCGGCCTCGGAAAGACATCGCTGTCGAGGAAAGCGATGGAGGAGGCAAAAGCCCGCGGGTGGGCCGTGCTCTCCGGCGAATGCTTCCTCGGCGAGGAGAACGTTCCCTACTTCCCGGTAACGAGGGCCGTGCGCGGCTATCTTGCGAAAGCAAACCAGACAAGCAGCGACGTGCCCCAGATGGCCATGGGGCTCATGGCGCTGGACCAGGGAGGGAACCGCACATCCTCCCCCGTCGAATTCACCCTCGAGAGGGACAAGCTTTTTCAGGGAGTGCTCGAGTTCCTCCACGCGACGGCCCGGGACACGCCGATGCTGTTCTTCATCGACGACCTTCAGTGGGCTGACAGGGCCACGCTACAACTGCTTCTCTACCTGACCCATGCAATGAAGGGCACGAGGTCGCTCTTCCTCGGGGCCTACAGGCCGGAAGAGGTAAGAAGTTCGGGCGGGAGCCACCCATTCACGGAGCTGGAGAGCCGCCTGGTTTACGAGGGGCTCGTCCGGAAGGTGGAACTGAAGCCGCTGGGCCCCGAGGATACGGCAAGGGTCGCCAGCTCCGTCGTGGGGCACGAAATATCGGAGACGCTCGTGAAGCGCATCCACTCCCTTTCCGCCGGAAATCCGTTCTTTATAAAGGAATTCAGCCGGGCCTTCCGCCAGCAGGAGCTCGACACCGGCAAGATGGCGGACGGCCGCTCCGATACCATCGATGGCATTCCCTCGACGGTCGCGGAGGTCATCGCCGCACGCTCCAGGCGCCTGGATGCGGATGCCAGGGCCATCCTCGAGCTGTGCTCCGTGCTCGGGCAGGAATTCGGCTACGACATCCTGCTTGCCGCCTCCGGCCAGCCGGAGGACCGGGTCGTGGAGACGCTCGAGAATCTCTTCGCCGCCGGGATGCTCGAAGAGTCAGAGGTCGGCGGGAATGTCATGTACCATTTCACCCACAGCCTCATGCGCGAGGTCACCTACAACCACCTGAGCAGGGCGAGGCGCAGGCTCCTCCACCGGAAGGTCGGCGAGTATCTGGAGGACAAGTACGCCGGGAACACGGAGCAGGCAGCCTTCTCGCTCGCCTACCATTTCCTGCGCACATCCGAATCCACCAAGGCGCTTGACTACCACATACTCGCAGGACGGGTGGCCATGCACGAGCAGGCGCTCGAGGACGCCCGCGGGTTCTTCGAAACGGCCCTCGACATCATCCTCAAGAGCGAGGGCGCCGGAGAGGCCCAGTGGAAGGAGGTCGAGGTGCTCACGACCCTCGGCCGGACCATCGCGCTTCTGGGGGACTGGAAGAAGGCCCTCGACCATTACGGGCAGGCGCTGGCCCTTTCCAAGGACGACACGCCGGAGCGCGCCCTCGTGCACCGCTACATTGCAGAGGTGGAGATGCTCAGGTTCGAGCTGGGCGCGGCCGTAGAGCACCTGAACAAGTCGATAGCCATCAGCGAGAAACGTGGGGACACAAGGGGCCTGGCGGAGGCCTACCGCTGCCTTGCCTGGATATGCGAGGAGCAAGGGAAGATAGACGAGGCCATCGGCCATGCGGAGCGCGTCATAGCCGAGGCGCAGAAGCTCGGGGACACTTATCTCGCCGGAAAGGCGCTCATCGATATTGGGAACAGCCTCGTTACGAGGGACCAGACGGACCGGGCCATCGAGTACTACAAACAGGCCCTCGAGAAGCTGGACCGCAAGAAGAACGTCGACCAGGTGGCGCGGGCGTACAACAATATCGGCAACGCACTCATGAAGAAGGGCCAGCACAGGAAGGCCCTCGAATATTTCCGCGCAGTGCTGGAGATCCCGCAGGCAAAGGTCATCCCGATGGCCAGGGCCTATGTCCTCAGCAACATGTGCGAGGGCAATTACAGGCTGGGCCAGCTCGATGAGGCCCAGAAATATCTCAAGGAGGCGCTTGCGCTCCAGAGCCTTCTGGGGAACAGGGCGGAGCAGACCAACCTCCTGGTCATGCAGGGGCTCATGGCGTTCGACGTCAAGGACATTCCCGCCACGGAGGCCAGTTTCGCAAAGGCGCTGGACATGAGCCATGACGCAGGATTGCCCACGGTCTCCCGCCTCCACCGCGATTATGGAATTGTAAAGAAGAAGATGGGCGACAAGCAGGCAGCGAAGGAACATCTCGAAAAGGCGCTGGCGATGTACATCGAGATGGGCGGCGCCTCCAACGCGGAGAAGGTCTGGAGCGAGCTCAAGGACCTCTGAAAGCGAGCATGCCGGCGCGAGCCCTTCCGAATCCGAATACTATTTTGCTATCTCATAGAAAGCATTATTATCGACCGGCGCCCATGGTTACAGGCCAGGAGCCGGTGGGCGACTGACGGTGTCCGCAAGGACGCTGAGGAAAGTCCTCCCTCCACAGGGCAAGGCGGTCCGGCGCAAGCCGGAGGGGCGAGAGTCCCGGTTAACGCGCAGAAACGACACAGCCGCGCGGGAGCGATGAAGCGCACGCCGCGGAGCAGCGATCGCACGGATATGGTGAAACGGCCTTCCCCGCCGGAGCAAGCCCTAAGAACCGGTATGATGTGCCCGGGACCGGTGAGTTGGGCGCTAAGTCGAATGTCGCCTGCCCTGGCAGACCGAAAGGTCTGCCGGGCCTAGGAAAGCGGAACGCCGCTTTCCTTCGGAAACAGAAGGAGGCTTATTACCGGCGCCTGGCCCCGTTATTTCCGATTCGGCCGTACATAAGAATCTACATGTAGCCAGCAATGTCCTTTTTCTCCTGTTTCTGACCCAAGAGCACAAGGCCCGCCTGGAATGTCTCCTTGTCTATCCTGCCAGTCTCCAGAAGGTCCGCAAGGCGTTCTATCGCCTGTGGTATGTCGGTCGGTGTGGTTGTGGATGTTATATACTCCAAGTATGGAAAACCAGCCAACCAAACTTCAACGAGAGCCTATCGCCATCTTACGAGTAAAACCGAGCACTTTGCATACGACGAAACGGCTTGGGAAACGCTCCCAAGCAGAGTCCCTCTCAGCTTTCCATACCCGCGGCTGCCCATAATTATAATGCTGGGTTTGTAATCGTCTGCGAAGCGAAGGATTTGGTTTGC
>Ga0315283_10001443_pt1 | contig 19182 bp, 15 predicted proteins | sample YL17G09_0_MG_FD_204541 | JGI IMG/M metagenome (GOLD analysis project Ga0315283, IMG submission 204541) | Sediment microbial communities from Yellowstone Lake, YNP, Wyoming, USA - YL17G09_0 | ecosystem: Environmental > Aquatic > Freshwater > Lake > Sediment | place: USA: Wyoming | collected... | reverse complement strand
TCCGCTTCAGTGCTGGGGGGGGGCGGGTTGCTTGAACACGCGCTCCGGCACAGCCCACGATTCTGCAAATCCCTTCTCCATCGCCTGTCGCACGAACCGGTCGGCTTCATATCGCTGCAGAAAGTTTCCTGCGCGGATCTTGTAGGCCGGCGGATCATACTGCATGTAGAACAATTCACTGGGGAAGTACGATTCCGCTTCGGCTTTTTTGACCCTGGCCAGATCGAAGTTCGGGGTCGAGTAGATCTGGACCCGGAACCCCTGCACAAGTTCCTGATCCGGGTTTTCCGAAGGTTGGTCTGACAGGGGTTCTCCGTCTGCCCGCTGCCCGGTTTGTGTCCCCGGCGCGCTCACGCTGGAATCCGCATCATGGTCCGACGGCGTGAACTCGCCTTCGTACTTCCGCAGATCGTTTTCTGCATTCGATCCGTCTTGAGCCGTGGACGCATCTTGCGAGCCTGCGCAGCCCGCCAGGAGGAGGGAGGCACAGAGGACGATCGCCGTCTTCATAGGTCATCTCCTGAGCTGCACGATCCAGGAATCTCCGTACTCGGCAGGGTATTCCCGGAGCATTCGCTGGCGGAACGCATGGGCGCGATCGCGCGATTCGAAGAATCCGATCCGGATCTGGTAGAGCCCGAGTCCGGCGTAATAGTCATTGAGCACCGGCATCTGATAGCGTTTGCGTGCCTGCGCCTGAACTTCGCTTGCGTTGTGGGGATCTTTGAACGCACCGATCTGAACCATGAAGCGGACCCGCACGTCCCGCTCTTCCGCCCCGGCGTTTCTGTGTTCACCGCCGTGAACGGCCGTGATGGTGTCGGTACGTGTTTCAAATTCGAGTTTCCCGGGCGCCTTGACTGCAGGGGGGGCTTCCGTCTGTCGGGGACGAGATCCGGCCGATTCCTCTGAGGTCTCAGGGCCCGATCCGCAGCCTGTCAACGCAAGGGCAAGGGCGATGAGGAGGGAAGGGAGGGGTTTCACCCAGAATCCTTTCGTTACGGATTTTGTTATGACCAGGGCGATTTCCATGCCGTGATGCGCGCCCCGTGCTGCCCGCTCCGCCGGGCACCGGCGCCAGAACCTCTGAAGGATATCGCCGGTGTGGTCTCTCATCCCTGCCGGATTCGTGTCCACGCGACGTACGGGATCATCGGCGCCAGGCGTCTCCCCGATGATCCGATCGAACGTCTCTGCATTCATGCCGCGTGGCGCGAACGGGCACACCTTCTCAATAGGTAATATACCCGAAACATTCAAAATTGCAAAAAGGATCTAAAGGAATATCTTCCCCGGGTTCAGAATTCCCTGCGGGTCGAAGGTCTGCTTGATCCTCTTCATCAGTTCCAGCACCGGATCGGCGACCGCGATCGGAAGGTAGGATTTCTGGGAATAGCCGATCCCGTGCTCCCCGGAGATCGTGCCTCCGAGGGAGACCGTGAGATGGAATATCTCCCGCACGGCCGCATCGGCGGTGCGGTCCCACGACGCGACGTCCAGCGTGCCTTTCAGGATATTGACGTGGACATTGCCGTCCCCCGCATGGCCATAGCAGATCGATGCGATGCCGTAACGGGCGCAGATTTCCTTCACGCCCCGGACCAGCGCGGGAAGCTGCGCGCGGGGGACGACCGTATCTTCTTCTCTGTAGGGGGAGATCGACTTCACCGCTTCTCCGATGCCGCGTCGCAGGGCCCAGACATCAGCCACTTTCTGCCTGTCGTCGGCTAGCAGGACATCGAGGGCGCCGTGCTTCTCCACGATCTCCGCGATGGCCTGGACATCCTGGCTCAGTCCCTCCTCATAGTTACCATCGACTTCGACCAGGAGCTGCGCACCGGCGGTATTGTTCGGGAAGCTCTTCCCCTGGCGTTCTTCCGCCGCCTTGACCGCGGATTGCTCCATGAACTCCAGCGCCGAGGGAGTAAGTCCCTGCTGGAATATCTCCGCGACCGCGTCAGCGGCTTCTTCAGGGGTGTCGAACGCCACCAGGATCACCTTGCGCAACTTCGGAAGGGGGATCAGGCGCAGGATGATCTTCGTGATGACGGCGAGGGTTCCTTCGCTGCCGATGATGAGCTGTGTCAGGTTGTACCCGGAGACATTCTTGAGAACGTGCCCCCCCGCGGAGATTATTTCACCGGTCGGGAGGACTGCTTCCAGGCCGAGAACGTAGTCCCGGGTCACGCCGTATTTCACGGCGCGGGGTCCGCCTGCGCATGCAGCGAGGTTTCCGCCCATGTGGCAGCTTCCGCGCGACGCGGGATCGGGAGGATAAAATAGCCCGATTGACTCGACCTCCTCCTGAAACTTTTGCGTCGTGATGCCGGGTTCGATGACCGCTTGAAGGTTCTTCGCGTCGATTTCGATGATGCGATTGAGGCGTTCCATCGACAGGCAGATGCCCCCGTGGACGGGAAGTGCTCCTCCGGAGAGGCCTGTTCCCCCGGCCCGCGGCGTCACAGGTATCCGGTCGCGGGTGGCGAGAGCGAGAATCATCGAAATCTGGCGGGCGTCGGCCGGCTTGAGAACGACCTCCGGGGGAAAAAGGAGATCCTCCGTCTCATCATGGCCGTAGAAGTTCCGCGTGTCATCATCCAAGAGGAGAAAATCCGCTCCGACGATCGATCGGAGTTCAGCGATGGTCTCCGGGGTCATTTTTGTGAAGGTCGCATTCATGCCGCGTCCTCCCCCTTACCCGTCAGGTACGCGAGACTCTTCGTGAGCTTGGAGAGGCTGGACTCGAACGACTCCTGTTTCTCCCGTTCTTTCGCGACGACCGGGCCGGGGGCCTTCCCGACGAAGGCGGGGTTGGCGAGTTTCGCGCGTATGCCGTCAAGCATGCCTTTGATACGGTCGATCTCTTTCCGGAGCCGTTCCCGTTCGAGATCAATGTCGATAAGTCCCTCGAGCGGGACATACAACTCCTCGCCATCGACCACCGCGCTTGCCGCGAGGGGGGGACGCCCGCTCCCCTCGATGAAAGAGAGAGATGTAACGCGTGCGAGGCGCTGCAGGTATCCCTCATACCTGCGAATGTCGGCAGCCGGATGTGACGGACCGGTCCTCATCACGAGCGATATGTCTCTGGACGGCGCGATGGACATTTCGCCCCGGATCGTCCGGATCGCCTCGATGACATTTTGCACGAAGGCCATTTGTCGTTCCACGGTCCGGTCGATCAGTCTCCCCTCGGGTTCCGTCATCCGCGCGCGCATGATCGACGCCGACGCGTCACGTGAGCGGATCGTCTGCCACAGCTCCTCGGTCACGAAGGGCATGATAGGATGCAGCAGCCGCAGGGCGGCGTCATAGACATCCAGCGCGCGACTCAGGACCGCCTGTTTCACCGCGGCCGGTTCCCCCTCCCCGTACAGGCGCGACTTGATCATTTCCAGATACCAGTCGCAGAAGTCGTGCCAGATGAAATCAAAGATCGCCTTCGACGCTCTGTTCACCTCATACTCCTCGAATGCGTCGCGGACGTCAACGAGGGTGCTGTGCAGGCGGGAGAGGATCCACCGGTCCGCCAGGTCACAATGGTCGACATTGAACTCGCCGGTCTTGGGTGCCTCTCCGGTCTGGTCGCGGTTCATCAGGAGGAAGCGCCCGGCGTTCCAGATCTTGTTTGCGAAATTTCTGCCGATCTCATTTTTCTCGGGTGCGTACAGGATGTCCTGTCCGAGGGGGGCGAGAAAGAGGATGGTGAAGCGCACGGCATCCGCACCATACTCATGGATGAGCTCGACCGGTTCCGGGGAGTTGCCGAGGCTCTTCGACATCTTCTTTCCTTTTTCGTCGCGGACCAGGCTCGTGAAGCATACGTCCCTGAAAGGGATGTTCTTTGCCGGATCGGTGCTTCCGGTGAATGTCGGGCCGAATTTCAGTCCTGCCATGATCATCCTCGCGACCCAGAAGAAGATGATGTCGGGGGCAGTGACGAGCGTATCGGTCGGATAGAAGTAGCGCAGATCAGAGGCCGTACTTCTCTTTTCCTGTGCAGGCCAGTCGTGCACGGAGAATGGCCAAAGCCAGGCCGAAAACCAGGTGTCGAGCACGTCGTCGTCCTGGCGGAGCGCCGTCAGGCCGCAGTGCGGGCAGCGATCGGGGGTCGTCCTGCTGACGATCGGGCTGCCGCATCCGGGTTGTTCGCCTGACGTGCAGTACCAGACAGGAATGCGGTGCCCCCACCAGAGCTGGCGGGAAATGCACCAGTCGCGGATGTTCGTCATCCAGTGTTCGTAGACCTTCGTCCACCGGTCGGGGAAGAAGCGGACCGTGCCGTTCAGGACGACCTCGAGCGCAGGCCCGGCCAGGGGTGACATCTTCACGAACCACTGATCGGACAGATAGGGTTCGATCACCGTGTCGCACCGGTAGCACCGTCCTATTGTATTGAGGTGGTCGACGGTTTTCTCGAGCAGGCCCAGTGCGTCGAGGTCAGCCAGAACGGCCTTCCGCGCGTCAAACCGGTCTAATCCCCGGTAGGTCGGGGGGGCGTTGTCGTTGAGTCTGGCGGAGGCGTCGAAGATATTGATCTGAGGCAGGTCATGCCGCTGGCCGATCATATAGTCATTCGGATCGTGGGCTGGCGTCACCTTCACCATGCCGGTGCCGAAGGAAGGATCGACGAAGTCGTCCGCAATGATCGGTATCGTTCGGCCGGTGAGGGGGAGGAGGGCGTTCTTTCCCACCAACGCGGCATACCGCCCGTCCTTCGGGTTCACCGCAACGGCGGCATCACCGAGCATCGTCTCCGGTCGTGTTGTCGCGACGGTCAGGAATTCGCCCTTCCCCCCGGGGATCGGATATTTGAGATAGTAAAGTTTTCCCTGCTGTTCGGCGTGGTTGACCTCGTCGTCGCTGATGGCCGTGTGGTCCTTCGGACACCAGTTGACGATGTATTTCCCGCGATAGATAAGTCCCTCCTCATACAGGCTGACGAACGCTTCCCGCACCGCTGCGGAAAGCGTATCGTCCATCGTGAACTTTTCCCGTGCCCAGTCGCACGACGAACCAAGCGTACGGAGCTGGCGGACGATCACGCCCCCGTACTCTTTCTTCCACTCCCACACTCGCTCGATGAACATTTCACGGCCGAGGTCGTGGCGCGTCTTCCCTTCCTTTGCGAGCGATCGTTCGACGACGTGCTGAGTGGCGATGCCGGCGTGGTCCATTCCCGGGATCCAGCACGCTTCGAACCCTGTCATACGCTTGTACCGGATGAGCGTGTCCTGGAGCGTATTATTGAGGATATGCCCCATATGGAGCATCCCGGTGACGTTCGGCGGCGGGATAACGATCGTATACGGCCGGCGGGTGGGATTGACACCGGCGTGAAAGTAGCCAGATTCTTCCCAGTGGGCGTACCACCTCGATTCGACATCGCGTGGTGCATACACCTTTGCCGGCGATGGGGGTTGCTGTCCGTTGGGCATAGCGAGTCGAACCGGGATGTGCTGGAAAAAAGTGAACCGCCGTGCAACAGGGATGCTACCGGAGGACGAAGCGCCGTTCCACCGTGGTCGAATTCCCCATCCTGTCTTTGAGACGAATCGTCAGCTGGTGGGATCCGCGCCCGAGAGGGTCAACAGTCTGATACACCGCTCTATGGTGTTCGCCGTCGATGTCCGGGACCACGGCATGATTGTCAATGTATACCTTTACCTCGTTATATTCAACGCCGGAGAGATCGTCGCTGAACCTGAAGGTGATCCTCGGTTTCCGTCCCGACGTTCCTCCGATGGACAGACGCGAAAGCGAGGGAGGTGTGTCGTCGGTCAGGAGGGCAACGTCGCCGAGAGTGCGCGTGATGCGTCCGGACGAGGGGTCGCCCTTCAGGCCCCCGATCAGCTCCCACCGTCCCCCTTCCCGGTAAAAGAGGGCGCGGTGCAGCGTGTCCGGCCCTCCCTGGAGAGTGATCGTGATCCCGTCTCCGAGGACGACATCCTCAGGACCCAGCGTGTAGACGGTTCCTTCCGGCTGTTCCGACTTTCTCAGCCAGAGGAAGAGCGGCGTCAGAAGGGAGAGAGAATCGTACGCTACGCGGAGTCTCCCTCCGTCAAGCTCGAGAGTCCCCTTCGTACCGGGGGCGATGGGAGAGAGATCGAATCCCGCGTCAGCTCCCGCGGGGCGTCCGTTGACGAAGCCCGTCACGGCGACCCGGCGATACCCCCGGACGCTCACATCCGGGTGGAACCACCCGACATGCCGGCTCTCGTCTTCAGCGGTGGTGACGACAGCGAACTGTCTTTCTCCCTCAACGACCGTCACCCGCGGCGAGGTGATCACGCCGTCGGAGATGACGCGCACGCAGACATTGTCCCCCTCCGGTTCGCACGTCGCCGCAAGGCCGGCCGGGGGGCCCACAGCGAGTGAGGTGCTGATGATGAGGGGGTTGGAGGAGATGCCCCGGAGGTTTTCGAACCTGATCTTCATCACGTCGGCATCGCCGGAGGGGAACGAAAGGGTCGCCGGCATTTCCTTGCCCCGCGGGGTCCAGGTTTGATCACTCCACCCCGACGTAAAGCGGCGGGTCGAAATCACGCCCCGTCGCACGTCGGCAGGCTCAAAGAGTCGCACCTGGACATCATCACCGAGGCGCGTGGCGCTGAATGCGGGGGGACGGCTGATGATGAAGGTGCCTGAGATTTCGGCGCTGTTGCCGTTGAAGTCACTGCATGTGATGGAAAAGGCGTGCGGGCCCTGTGCGAATTGTGATTCCGTGATCGTCCCCGCCAGAGGCGTATGCGGGGAGTAGAAAGGAAGATCGTTCGGCGTGTTCATGTACAGCTTTTCGAACCGTCCGCGCCCTTCGCTGAGAAGGAACCGGTCGTAATAGAGCGCAATTTCGTGCGCTCTGCGTCCCGGCGTCCGGTCGAGGCGGACGCTGTAGCAGACATGCCCGTCGATGGCGAGCGTGTTGGTGTAGACCCCGTTCCGGAAACGGCTTCCGGGGATCCGGTCCCTCACAGCGACAGCAAGTCCCGCAGGTCCGGCGAGAACGATGGGAGCCGAGATCCGGAATCGGTTTCTTCCTGCGCTCCGCGCGACATAAACACGGGGTTCGTGGCGTCCATCCACGGTGGCGTCGTAACGCAGCGGGGAGGCGGCGATCTTCGTGATCGTCGGCGCGATGGTATCCACGACCCGAAGCGGCGGCCAGAGGAAGGGGTTGAGCGGGTTCGTTTGTTCATCGCGGACCTCGAAATGGAGATGTGGCGACCCGGTGCCTGTGCTCCCGCTGAAGGCGATCACCTCCCCCTGGTGCACCGGGAATTCCGACGGCGTACAATCGATGTCCACGGGGTAGCGCTCCCGGGTTTGTTGTTCGGCGGAGGCCCTGGCATCGATCGCCGGAGCGAACTTCTGCAAATGTGCGTACACCGTCGTATATCCGTCCGGATGGTGCACCTGGAGCATTTTCCCGTATCCTGTCGCGCTGATGGAGATACGAGCGACGTACCCATCGTCCGCCGCATAGACTTTGTAGCCCGTCATGTCGCCGCTGCTGATATCGATTCCCGCGTGAAAGTGTTCCCGCCGGTATTCGCCGAAGGTGGAGGTCACGACGCGTCCCGCTTCCGTGGGCCACGCCCAGCCGTCACGTCCGGTGATCAGGGTGTCGCCGGCACGTGCAGGTGCGCTCCCGGAGGAGGGGAACCCGGCAATGAGCGTGGGAGGGGGAAGAAGGAGAAAACCAAGAATGAGATAACGCGTCATTCCCCGCTAAACCTGCTGGCTCAGCTGCATGACGGTGGGCTGGAGGGGGGAAGCGGGTGGTGGGGCGTGTTTAGCTATGATCTCGCGAGCCAGCTTGAGGTACGCCGACGATCCACGCGAATTGACGTTGTAGAGAATAGCCGGCTTGCCGTAGAAGCTCGCCTCGCTCAGTATCGTGTTGCGCGGGATCAAAGTCTGGAACATATGTTTCCGGTATTTGCCGTTCAGCTCGCGCATCGTAATATCGGTCACACGGGTATTGGGCTCGTGCATGGTGATGAGGATGCCTTCGACCTCGATTAATTTATTGGCGACCTCTTTCACCCAGTCGATGTATTTGAAGAGGCGGTCCACCGCGTCCAGTGCGAAGTGTCCTGACTTCACGGGAATAAGGACCGAGTCGGCCGCGGTAAGCGCGTTGGCGGACAGGCCGCGGAGGAAGGGGGGGCAGTCCAGGATGACATAATCATAGTTCGAGGCCACACCACGGAGCGCGTTGCGGAGAATGGCGCGGTTATCGGCCACGCGCATCATCCGGTCTTCCATTTGCAGGGATTGCACATTCGATGGAATGAAGTCCAGATATTTCAGTTCAGTCTTATGTATTGCGTTCTGAATTCCGGTGACGAAATTGAAGACTTCATAGAGGCCTGCGCGGATCGTACCTTCGGTGAACCCGAGTGAGAGACCTGAGGCGCCGAAGGTATCCATGTCGATGAGGAGGGTCCGCTGCTCGGCGACAGCGAGGCTGGCAGCGAGATTAACCGCCGTCGTTGTCTTGCCCACACCCCCTTTCGGGAGCGCGACTGCGATGATCCTGGCCATAGAAGTTTATTGAACTCCGACCGTAAGTGTAGCGACTGATTCCAATTCTGCCGTCAGGGTGTCGCCACGGGTGACAGGGCCGACGCCTTCCGGCGTGCCGGTAAAAATCAGGTCACCGGCCTCAAGCGAAAAGACGGATGAGAGATATGCGATGATGACAGGGACGGAGAAGATCATGTTGCGGGTGTTCGACGACTGGCGGAGATCGCCGTTCACGCGAAGCGTTATGTTCAGCATGTGCGGGTCGGGGACCGCATCCCGCCTGACGGCATCGGACAGCGGCGCCGAGGTATCGAATCCTTTCGCGACACTCCACGGCAGTCCTTTTTTCTTGGCATCCGTCTGCACGTCGCGCAGCGTCATATCCAGTCCGACCGCGTACCCCGCGACATAATCCATGGCGGTCTCGCGGCTGATGTTCTTCCCTTCCTTCCCGACCACCACCACCATTTCGACCTCATGGTGCAGCACGTGAGAGAAAGGAGGTGTGACGATCGTTCCCCCCTGCTCGAGCAGCGCTGTCGGCGGCTTCAAAAACACGACCGGGACCGGGGGGGCCTCCGCTCTCATTTCCTTCACGTGCTCGGGATAGTTACGTCCCAGACAGAGGATCTTCCCGACTGAAAGCGAAGCGCCGCCATCCTTGAACCGGACCGTCTTCATTTACAATACCTTGAAGGAGAAAAACATAACTAATATAGCCAGGGGGGGGAAGATTAGCAACCATGATCCCCATAATCTAAAAAAAAATGCGAACCCGGAGCCATCGTCTTGCCTTTCGCGGAAATTCTCAATACTCTCAATATACTGACATAAATTTCAATTCCCCCGAATAAGGCTCATCTTGGCACTTACGTACGAGAAGGCCGGTGTCAGCATCGCCGAAGGCGACCGGTTTGTTCAGAGGATCAGGAAGGCAATTCGTTCCACCTACAAAACGGGTGTTCTGGGAGACGTCGGAGCCTTTGGTGCTTTCTTTGACGCCCGCTTCAGAGGGCTGCGATCTCCCGTGCTGGTCTCGAGCGTTGACGGGGTGGGGACCAAGCTCCTGGTTGCGCAGATGCTGGGGCGGCATGACACGGTCGGGCAGGATCTTGTCAATCACTGTGTCAACGACATTCTCGTCTGCGGTGCAGCACCCCTTTTCTTCCTCGACTATTTCTCCACCGGGAAGCTGGATGCGGAGACGGCGGCTCAGGTGGTCGAGGGGTTCGCGACGGCGTGCAGGGAAAACGGATGCTCGCTCATCGGGGGTGAAACCGCGGAGATGCCGGGGCTCTACAAGGAACACGAGTACGACCTTGCTGGCATGATTGTCGGTGTGGTGGAGAAGAACAGGATTGTCGACGGCCGTCGCATCAAAAAGGGGGACGTCGTGATCGGGCTTCCCTCCACCGGACTTCACACCAACGGCTACTCCCTTGCCCGTGCGGCGTTGTTTGAGACCTATGCCGTCGACACGCACATCGATGAGCTTGGCTGCAGCCTGGGGGAGGCCTTGCTCGCGGTACACCGGTCGTACCTTCCGGTCGTTCAGCCGCTGATGCGTCGTTTTGACATCCGCGGCCTCGCCCACATCACGGGGGGGGGAATTGCCGGGAACACGATGCGCGTGGTCCCGAAGGGGAGGAGTCTGGCCATCGACTGGACGGCATGGCGGCGGCCGGCAATATTCGACCTGATACAGAAGACCGCCGACGTGCCGGAGGATGATATGCGAAGGACGTTCAACCTCGGGATCGGTCTTGTCGCGGTGGTGCCGCCGGTCCAGGTCGACGGCGTCCTGAGGTTCCTGAAACGGAAGAAAGAGGACGTCTATGTTATCGGCGAGATCGCATAACGCGCAATCATGGATGACCACTCCGACATCGATTCGCCGATAGCGTCCGGGCGTGACGCGCACGGCGCTGGCGGACCGGCAAATTCAGAGGACACCCTGACCGGACGCATCAGCACGCTCCACGAGATCGCGCTGCAAATCGACGCGGCGCGAAGCCGCGATGAAATCATGCAGGTCCTGCATGACGAGATCCGCTGGATACTTCCCCATGATATCTGCTACGCCTGCCTCGTCGATCATTTCTACACCCACTACACGGTCATTCCGCTTTCGGCGCATGCGGACGGGTTGTTCCCCGAGAGGCGGATTCTTCCGGTGACGGAAGGGGTTGCGGGAAACGTGATCCTGAATCAATCGCCGCTGTTTTTCGATGTCGCCGCCGCAGTTGGCGATCATGCGGCAACGGAAGGGTCGATGGAAGCCATGGCGCGGACGGAGGGCATGCGTGCGTTGCTCATCGTTCCGCTGCGTACGGGGGACAAGACCGTTGGCGCGCTGGCGTTTGCCAGTGGCGATTCCGGAACCTACGGAGAACGGGAGCTTGTCCTGGCCCAGCTCCTTGCCACACAGGTGGCCATCGCCCTCCAGAACACCGCGATGCTCGACAACGCCAAACGCAGGCTTGCGCAGATCGAGCTCGTCAACGAACTCGCGCAAGACCTGACCTCGTCGCTCGAGCTGGACGAACTCCTCGCCGCCGCCGCCGAGACGATCCGCAGGACGTTCAATTACTTCGACGTGACGATTTTTCTGGTGGACCGCCCCCGGGCCGAAGCCTACCTCGTTGCCCACGCCGGTGCGCACCACGACTTTCTCCCGAGGGGGTACAGGCAGAAGTTCACGGACGGGATCGTCGGCTGGGTCATCGGACACAACGAGCGCGTGCTTGTCGGGGACATCAGTCAGGACTCGCGATACGTCGCCCGTCTTTATCATGACACGCTGTCCGAACTTGCGATCCCGATCCGCGTGGAGCATGAGATCGTCGGGGTGCTGAACGTCGAAGATGCGCGTCCGCAGGCTTTCGATGAGACGGACGCGATCGTTCTGGAGACGCTCTGCGACCAGCTCGGCAGCGCAATCAAGAATGCTCAACTGTACGAGAAGCTCAAGCAGACGAACGCCAAGCTGACAGAACTGGACAGGATGAAATCGGATTTCCTCGGCATCGTATCGCACGATTTCCGTTCGCCGCTTGCCAGCATCGTGCTGGCCGCGAAGGCGTTGCTCAAGCGTCCCGACACCATCGATCAGCGGCGGCTGACCGAATACCTCCAGGTGATCGTCGACCAGGCGAACAAGCTCATTCTACTTGCCGAAGACACGCTTTCCATCACCAGGATGGAGGCGGGGCAGCTGAACTACTTCTTCAATATGGTGAATCTGGAGCGTCTGGTGAAGGACGCGATGGCGACGGTGAACGTGTCCAAACGGCACGGGTTGACGTGCGATATTGATCCCCGGGTTGCTTTTGTCCGGGGCGACCAGACGAAGCTGAGGCAGGTGCTGCAAAATCTCATTTCCAACGCAGTCAAGTATTCACCGGCGGGGGGACAAATCACGATTCGGGCTGCCCATCAATCGGCGGAGCAGCTGGTGGTGGCGATCACGGACGAAGGGATCGGGATACCACACGAGCAAATTCCGCGGTTATTCCAGAAATTCTCGCGTGTCGACACGCCTCAGGCGAGGGAGATAAAAGGGTCGGGATTAGGTCTTTGGATTTGCCAGGAAATCGTGAAGGCTCACGGAGGGAAGATCTGGGTAGAAAGTCGGGAGGGAAAAGGGAGCACCTTCTCCTTCACGTTGAAGAAGGCACATCCCGACACAATGCTCGAGTGACTACCGCAGGGCGGCCGGGCCGCTTGTGCGTTGTTCGAGGATCCGTGTTGTCGCATCACAGATCTCTCTCCACCGCGTCACGTTCTCGTTCAACAGGCGCACGGTCGCCTCGAACTGCTCGCGCGTGCATTCCCCTTTCACAAGCACCGAGTCGGCGGCGCTCTGTGCCCGCGTCCTGTCCCACCCCCACTGACGGCTGCGTTGGCCGGTCTCCATGAGGTCGGCGTAGATCACGGCGAATCTCTCTCGGGGGATCGTCCGGCCGCCGCCGGAGATCGCGTTGCATCCGGCGAAGAAGAGGGCAATGCACATAAGCGATGAGGACCGGTTCATGACCGAAGTGTACAACATTCATCTTTCCCAATCAACCGCGCGAGCGTGGATCCGGACCCCGGCCGGAGTTTCTTGACTTTCTACCGCAGAATATGTATACTTTTAGTTCGTTTTCATTGTTACGCCAATTATATCAACGAGTTATGCCTTCGACGTCCGATTTCCGCCCCGGGTTGGTCATCAAGTACAACAACGATTTATGGCAGATCATCGAATTCCAGCATGTCAATCCAGGGAACTGGCGAGCATTTGTCAGGACCAAACTGAAGAACATCAGGAGCGGGAAGGTTATCGAGAACCGTTTCCGCGCCGGCGAGGCCATCGAGACGATCCGCATAGAGCGGAAGGAGTTCCAGTTCCTCTACCGCGACGGAACGGGGTGCGTGTTCATGGACAAGGAAAACTACGAGCAGATGTCGGTCGAGGAGGCCCAGGTGGGCGAGGGGGCGAAATTCCTCAAGGACGGGGAGTCCGTTGACATACTCTTCAACGATACGGACATTACGGGCATCGAGCTTCCGATCACCGTGGAGTTGAAGGTGACCGAGACGGTACCCGGGGTCAAGGGGGACAGCGCCAACCCGGGGACAAAACCCGCGCTCGTGGAAACCGGCACGACCGTCAACGTCCCCCTCTTCATCAATGAAGGGGACGTTGTCAAGATCGACACCAGGACGGGAGGGTATATCGAGCGGGTGAAGGCATAGCCGGTGCATTCTGGTCGTGGTGTCAACGTGTGAGTGTCTGACCAACCTGGAGACCGCATGGATTTAAACTATGTCAAGAAGCTGGTGAAGCTCCTCTCGGAAAGCGCCATTGACGAGATCGAAATCGAGGAGGAAGGCAAGAAGATCCGCGTTGCAAGGAACCCTCTGCCTTCTCCCGCCGTGTATCAGGCTCCGGTTCTGGCACACCCGCCGGCGTCCGCCGCGGCGCAGGCCGGGGGAGCGGCAAGCGCATCCCCGGGCGAGACGGCTCCCCCCCCCGCCCCAGCCGCCAACATCCATGAAATCAAATCCCCCATCGTCGGTACATTCTACAGGGCACCCTCTCCCGATGCCGCTCCGTTCGTCCAGGTGGGGAGTGTCATCCAGTCCGGCACCGTCCTTTGTATCATCGAGGCAATGAAGTTGATGAACGAGATCGAAGCGGATGTGGCGGGGAAGATCGTCAAGATCATGGTCGAGAACGGACAGCCGGTCGAATACGACCAGACCCTTTACGTCGTCGAGAAATCCTAAGCCCCTCACCCGTTCCCCGGAGCCCAGGGTGTTCAAGAAAGTCCTCATTGCTAACCGCGGGGAGATCGCTCTCCGCATCGTCCGCGTCTGTAAACAATTCGGCGTGAAGACGGTGGCGGTCTATTCCACCGCCGACCGTGACTCGCTGCACGTCCGCTTTGCCGATGAAGCTGTCTGCATCGGTCCACCCCCCGGCCGCGAGAGCTATCTGAAGATACCGCGCATCATTGCCGCCGCTGAAATCACGGGGGCTGATGCGATCCATCCCGGCTACGGTTTTCTTGCGGAGAACGCAAATTTCGCCGAAATCTGTGCCACCTCCGGCATCAAGTTCATCGGTCCGACCCCCGAGATGATCAGTGCGATGGGGGACAAGGCCGTGGCGAAGGAGACGATGAAGAAGGCGGGAGTCCCCGTGGTGCCGGGAAGCGACGGCGTTGTCGCGAGCGTCGAGGAGGCGCTGGCGATCGTCCGATCGATCGGGCTTCCGGTGATCATCAAGGCGGTGGCGGGTGGGGGGGGGCGCGGCATGCGGATCGTCCGCGATGAGGCGGAGCTGGAATCCGCATTCAAGACCGCGCAGCACGAGGCGGCGCAGGGGTTCAACAATGCCGACGTCTACATCGAGAAGTTCATCGAGCAGCCGCGTCACGTGGAAGTGCAGGTGTTCGGCGACCAGCACGGAAACGTCATCCAACTAGGGGAACGCGACTGTTCCGTGCAGCGCCGGCATCAGAAGCTGATTGAAGAATCCCCGTCTCCGGTCGTCGATGAGGACCTGCGGACGGAGATGGGTCAGGCGGCGATCAAGGGGTGCAAGGCGGTGAACTATGAAAATGCGGGAACGATTGAATTCCTGGTCGACAAGGACAGGAAGTTCTATTTCATGGAGATGAACACCCGCATTCAGGTCGAGCACCCGGTGACAGAGCAGGTGACCGGGCATGATCTTATCAAGCTCCAACTCCGCGTGGCATCAGGCGAACGTCTGCCGAAGAAGAAAATCGTGTCGCGGGGGCACGCGCTTGAATGCCGCATCAATGCGGAGGATCCCAGCAACGGTTTCCGTCCGTCACCGGGCAAGGTCACCGATTTTCACATTCCGGGCGGCTTCGGCGTCCGTGTCGACACCCATGTCTATGCCGGGTACCTGGTCCCGCCGTACTATGACTCGCTCATTGCCAAGCTGATCGTATACGCCCAGACACGCGAAGGGGCGATTCAGAAAATGGCCGGCGCGCTCGAGGAGTTCGTCGTCGAAGGGATCAAGACCACGCTTCCGTTCCACCGGCAGGTGATGGCTGACGAAAAGTTCCGGACGGGAAAGTTTGACACGAGTTTTCTGGACACGTTCCAGTATGCACCGGATGAGTTGTAGGGGAGCGCGGCGCGTGGTCATCCGCGGCCGGCCCGGGCGCTTCACGGAAGCCGCCTGCTCTCCTCTCCGACGTTACGCGACCATTTCTTAGAAAGGATATCCGACGATGAACTTTCCTGATAACCTCAAGTACACAAAGGACCACGAATGGGTGCTGATCGAAGGCGACACCGGAACGGTCGGCATCACCGACTACGCACAGGGAGAGCTTGGCGACGTCGTGTTTGTTGAACTGCCCGCGATCGGAAAGTCGGTAAAGCAGCACGAGGCCTTCGGCACGATTGAAGCGGTGAAAGCCGTGTCCGACATCTACGCGCCGGTCTCAGGATCAGTCTCGGCAGTGAACGCTGAGGTCGCGGCAGGTCCAGAAATCGTCAACAAGGATCCGTACGGGAAGGGATGGATGGTCAGGCTGAAGCTTTCGAACCCCGGCGAGGCAGCGGGGTTGCTGAGCGCATCGGCGTACAGGGCGCTCGTCGGAAAGTAGGCGCATGGTGGAGGCCCTTCGTGCCGGGTGCCCGGTCGCTGAAGAAGGAAACACCGGTCCATCCTCCTTTTCCGCATCCACGGTGCCCGGGGCCCACCGCCGGGGAGCCGTGTGCCCCGTGCTACTTCTTCTCCTGGATATACTCCTCCATCGGCGGACATGAGCAGACGAGGTTCCTGTCGCCGTGAGCGTTGTTGACGCGTCCCACGGCCGGCCAGAACTTGTGTGCGCGGACGTAAGGGGTAGGGAAGGCAGCCTTCTCTCGCCCGTAGGGCATCGACCACGAATCGGTCACGACGGCTTCCGCCGTGTGCGGTGCATTCTTCAGCACATTGAGCTTCCCATCCGCCTTTCCCGTCTCGATTTCCCGGATCTCCTCACGGATCGTTATCAGGGCATCACAGAAGCGGTCGAGTTCTTCCTTTGATTCGCTTTCCGTCGGCTCGATCATCAGCGTCCCCGCCACGGGGAACGACACCGTCGGTGCGTGGAAACCGTAGTCCATGAGCCGCTTTGCGACATCCTCCGCCTCGATGTCCGCGGTCTCCTTGAAGGAACGCAGATCGACGATGAATTCGTGCGCGACCCCTCCCCCGACTCCTTTATAGAGAACAGGGTAGTGGCCTTCGAGCCGCTTCGCCATGTAGTTCGCGTTCAGAATCGCCATCATGGTCGATGCGGTCAGTCCTTTTCCTCCCATCATAGCGATGTACGCCCAGGAGATGACGACAATGCTCGCACTTCCCCAGGGAGCCGCGGAGACGGAACCGATTGCTTCCTTGCCCCCCACGGGCACCACCGGGTGCCCGGGGAGGAGCGGAGCGAGGTGCGTGGCGACGCCGATCGGTCCCATTCCCGGCCCGCCGCCACCGTGCGGTATACAGAATGTCTTATGAAGATTGAGGTGACAGACGTCGGCACCCAGCTCGGCGGGTCTGCACAGACCCACCTGTGCGTTCATGTTCGCCCCGTCCATATAGACCTGTCCCCCGTTCCGGTGGACAATCGTGCATAGATCTTTGATCGACTCTTCAAAGACCCCGTGCGTTGACGGATAGGTCACCATCATCGCGGCCAGCCGGTCGCGGTGTTGCACAGCTTTCGCATTCAGATCGGCGACGTCGATGTTTCCCTTCTCGTCACAGCGGACCACGACGACCTCCATGCCGGCCATGACCGCGCTCGCCGGGTTTGTCCCGTGGGCGGAGGAGGGGATGAGGCAGACGGTACGGTGAGGTTCGCCGCGCCCTTGATGATAGGCGCGGATGACGAGAAGGCCAGCGTATTCCCCCTGTGCCCCCGCGTTGGGCTGAAGTGATATCGCGGAGAACCCTGTGATCTGTTTCAGCCAGCCTTCGAGTTGCAGGAAGAGCTCCTGGTATCCCTCGGCCTGTTCGAGAGGAACGAACGGATGAATCTTGCCGAGCGCCGGCCAGGAGACAGGGATCATTTCGGTCGTCGCGTTCAGCTTCATCGTACAGGAGCCGAGCGGGATCATGCTGACGTTCAGCGCGAGATCTTTGGATTCGAGCGCGTGCATGTACCGGAGCATCTCGGTTTCGGAGTGGTAGCTGTTGAAGACCGGATGGCGCAGGTACGCCGAGGTCCGTGCGCACGCTCCGTGGTAGCCAGAGGCAGGAAGAGCGTTAACGTTCACCTGTGACCTTCCGCCGCCGAGCACACCGAGGATGGTCCCGATCTCGGATTCGTCGGAGCGCTCATCGAGGGAAATTCCAAGAGACCCGTCCCCGAAACTCCGGAAGTTCATCGCGGCGGTCCCTCCCGCGCGAAGAATCAACGGAAGGGTCCCCGGCTTCGGCTTCACACGCACGGTGTCAAAAAAGTGACGGTGAACGACCGTATGGCCGAGCTGTTCCGCTCCCGCGGCGAGCATGCCCGCAAGCCCGTGGATCCTCTGGGCAATCGCCCTCAGGCCTTCGGGTCCGTGATACACAGCGTACATGCCGGCCATCACGGCGAGGAGGACCTGCGACGTGCAGACGTTCGATGTGGCCTTCTCGCGTCGGATGTGCTGTTCGCGCGTCTGGAGGGCCATTCGCAGCGCACGTCTGCCGTGCACATCGATGGAAACGCCGATGATTCGTCCCGGCATGTGCCGCTTGTGCGCGTCTTTTGCAGCGAAATAGGCGGCGTGGGGGCCTCCGTAGCCGAGCGGGACGCCGAAGCGTTGCGTACTGCCCACGGCGGCATCGGCACCGAACTCGCCGGGGGGTCTCAGGACGAGCAGGCTCATCAGATCGGCGGCGACGACGACCAGGGCGCCGACCGCATGGGCCTTCTTGCAGAATGCCCCGTAATCCTCGATGGCCCCGTCGGTCGCAGGATATTGCACGATTGCACCGAAGACGTCCCCGGAAAACTCATATGTCGTGAAATCCCCCACGATCACACGGATACCGATCGGCTCCGCGCGTGTGCGCAGCACGTCGATCGTTTGGGGGTGGCACGTGTCGGACACGAAGAAGACGCCGTTGTTCGCTTGACCCCTCACGGCGAAGAACATCGACATCGCCTCGGCCGCCGCCGTTGCCTCGTCGAGCAGGGACGCATTGGCGATCTCCATACCGGAGAGGTCAATGATCATCGTTTGAAAATTGAGAAGCGCTTCGAGACGTCCCTGGGAGATCTCCGCCTGGTAGGGAGTATAGGCCGTGTACCACCCCGGGTTCTCGAAGATATTGCGCAGGATAACGGCCGGCGTGATGGTATCATGATATCCCATCCCGATGAAAGAACGGGCGGTGATGTTCTTCGCCATCATGGCGCGAAGCGAGGCCAGGGTCTCCTCTTCGCTCTGGGGGGTGTCGAGCTCGAGAGGTGTCCGTGAGCGGATGGAAGGGGGAACGACGCTTGCAATGAAATCATCGAGCGACGCGAAGCCCATTTCCTTCAGCATGAGCTCCGCGGCGTGACGACCGGGACCGATGTGGCGGCGTGAAAACGGTACGGGATCAAATTCTTTCAGAGACATGAGGGACAACTCCTTATCATCAGCGAAAAATACGCAGAAATGCCTTCAAATCCAATTAGAGGGGATCCGGACGGTGGTTGGGGAAATGCCGGCGACCGCCTGGGGAAGAGATCTCTCCCCCCCGCTGACACACGGCGGCTGATGAGTCTCTCCTAGGGGCGCTTCCGCCTTGATGTGAATGTCTCCCGTCCCGCCGGGTAGGTCCCGAGCAGCCGAAAATGGGAGACGACCTCCTGCAGGTGCTCGAAGGCTCGTGCGACGCGCGGCTCATGGGGTCCCCCGGCGACATCGGCATAGAAGAGATATTCGAACGGCGCGCGGGGATCGGGGCGAGACTCGATCTTCAGAAGGTCGATCTCGCGAAGGGCGAAGACACCGAGGATATGAAAGAGGATCCCCGGCCTGTTCATCGCGGGCGTGAACACGATGCTGCTGCGAGTTCGTCTCCCGGGCGTGCCCCCGACATCGGTGTGCCCGGCCCGCCACGGCGAGCGCGCCACGACAAGAAAACGAGTGAAATTG
>Ga0315283_10001442_pt1 | contig 19185 bp, 17 predicted proteins | sample YL17G09_0_MG_FD_204541 | JGI IMG/M metagenome (GOLD analysis project Ga0315283, IMG submission 204541) | Sediment microbial communities from Yellowstone Lake, YNP, Wyoming, USA - YL17G09_0 | ecosystem: Environmental > Aquatic > Freshwater > Lake > Sediment | place: USA: Wyoming | collected... | reverse complement strand
CACCGACGGCCGCCTGCTGGACGAATAGGGCGACGTAGGGTCCGCACCATGGTCGAAGACGCGGTGGTGCTGGTGACGGGTGGGGCGGGGGGCATCGGGGCCGCGGCGGCGCGCCTGTTCGCCCGGGACGGCGCCGCGGTCGTCGTGATCGCTGACGTCCTGGATGCGTCCGAGACGGTCGCCGCCGTCCAGGACGCGGGGGCGGCGTCGTCCTGGGTGGAGGCCGACCTGACCGACGAGGGTGCCGTCGCCGTCCTGATCGAGGGGATCGTGGCCGAGCACGGCCGACTGGACACCGCGTTCAACAACGCCGGCATCACCGGCTTCATGACCGCCTTCCACGAGATGGACCAGGCGGTCTGGGACCGGATGATCGCGGTCAACCTGACCAGTGTGTTCCTCTGCCTCAAGCACGAACTGGCCCACATGGTCGAGCGGGGTGGGGGTGGGACCATCGTCAACACGTCTTCGGGCGCGGGGGTCGTCGGCTTCGCCGGCCTCCCGCACTACGTGGCCGCCAAGCACGGCGTCCTCGGCCTCACCCGCACGGCCGCCTCCGAGTACGCCGGCCAGGGCATCCGGGTCAACGCCGTCCTGCCCGGTCCCACCGACACGCCCATGCTCCGGGATTTCATGGGTGGGGACGAGGGACTGCGGAAGCTGATGGTCGCTTCGGTGCCGACCGGGGACCTCCTCCAGCCCGAGGACATCGCCGAGGCCGTGGTCTGGCTGGCCTCGGACAAGGCCCGCCAGGTCAGTGGGCAGGCCTACCTGGTCGACGGCGGCGCCATCCCCAGCCGCTGACCACGCGACGTGACCGCGGGCCATGGCTTCGCGGTTCGGGACCGCCCTCCTCCTGGAGGTCGGCCGAGCAGGAAACCCGCCTCGTCGACAAGCTGCTGCGCTGAGGTGTTGACATTTGGTCGGCGCCGCCCCTTACCCTGCGCGCCGTGGCCAACCCCCTGGTGATCGTCGAGAGCCCGGCGAAGGCGAAGACCATCGCGGGCTATCTCGGCTCGGGCTACGAGGTCGACTCCTCGGTCGGCCACATCCGCGACCTGCCCCAGAACGCCGCCGACGTGCCCGCCGCCTACAAGGGCGAGCCCTGGGCCCGGCTCGGCGTGGACACCGAGAACGACTTCAAGCCCCTCTACGTCGTGAACAAGGCCAAGAAGGACGTCGTCGCCAACCTGCGCAAGAAGATGAAGGCGGCCAGCGAGCTCTACCTCGCGACGGATGAGGATCGGGAGGGCGAGGCCATCGCCTGGCACCTGCTCGAGGTGTTGAACCCGCCGTCGGGCATGCCCGTGCGCCGGATGGTCTTCCACGAGATAACCCCCGAGGCCATCCAGCGGGCCATCGACGAGCCCCGTGAGATCGACCGCCGCCTGGTCGACGCCCAGGAGGCCCGCCGCATCCTCGACCGCCTCTACGGCTACGAGGTCAGCCCCGTCCTCTGGAAGAAGGTGCAGAGCGGGCTGTCGGCCGGGCGGGTCCAGAGCGTGGCCACCCGCATCGTGGTCGAGCGGGAACGGGCCCGGATGCGCTTCACGGTCGCCTCCTACTGGGACCTCGACGGCCTCTTCGCCGGTGGTGAGCCCCAGACCGACTTCGGCGCCACCCTGGTCGCCCTCGACGGGGCCCGCCTGGCCACGGGCAAGGACTTCGACGAGAACGGGCGGCTCCGGGGCGGCGTGACCCTGCTCGACGAGGCCGGCGCACGAGGCCTGGCCACGGCGCTCGACGGCGTCGACGTCATGGTCCGCTCGGTGGAGTCCAAGCCCTACACCCGCAAGCCGTACCCCCCGTTCATGACCTCCACCCTCCAGCAGGAGGCGGGCCGCAAGCTGCGCTTCTCGTCGGCCCGGACCATGAGCGTGGCCCAGCGTCTCTACGAGAACGGCTACATCACCTACATGCGCACCGACAGCACGACGCTGTCGGACACCGCCGTCTCGGCCGCCCGGGCCCAGATCCTGGAGAAGTACGGCAAGGACTACCTGCCCGACGCCCCGCGGCAGTACGCGCGCAAGGTCAAGAACGCCCAGGAGGCCCACGAGGCCATCCGGCCGGCCGGCGACCGCTTCCGCCTCCCCGAGGAGCTCCAGGCCCAGTTGCCGGGCGACGAGTTCCGCCTCTACGAGCTGGTGTGGCGTCGGACCGTCGCCTCCCAGATGACCGACGCCCGCGGCCAGAGCGTCCAGGTCCGGCTCGGGTCCACCGCGACCGACGGACGCGACGCCGAGTTCTCGGCCACAGGCAAGACCATCCACCACCCCGGCTTCCTGCGGGCCTACGTCGAGGGCTCCGATGACCCCGAGGGCGACCTCGAGGACCAGGAGCGGATCCTGCCTGACATGGCCGAGGGCGACCGGGTCGCCGTGCGCAGCATCGAGGCCAAGGCCCACGAGACCCAGCCTCCGGCCCGCTTCACGGAGGCCTCGCTGGTCCGCCGCATGGAGGAGCTCGGGGTCGGGCGCCCGTCGACCTACGCCTCGATCATCGGCACCATCCAGGACCGGGGGTACGTGTGGAAGAAGGGCTCGGCCCTCGTGCCGTCCTTCACCGCCTTCGCCGTGATCACCCTCCTGGAGGACCATTTCCCGGATCTCGTCGACTACGCCTTCACCGCCCGCATGGAGGACGAGCTGGACGAGATCGCCAGCGGCACCGCCGAGCAGATCCCGTGGTTGAGCCGCTTCTACTTCGGCGAGGGGGGCAAGGACGGCGACGGCGTCGGCCTGCAGGAGATGGTGTCGAACAACCTCGGCGACATCGACGCCCGGGCCGTCAACACCATCCCGATCGGGTCCGACGCCGACGGGGTCGAGATCGTGGCCCGCCCCGGGCGTTATGGCCCCTACCTCCAACGGGGCGACGACACCGCGTCCATCCCCGAGGACCTGGCCCCCGACGAGCTCACCCCGGCCAAGGCCATCGAGATCCTCGAGGCCCCCAACGACGACCGGGTCGTCGGCCAGGACCCCGCGACCGGCCTGAGCGTCCTGGCCCGGGCCGGGCGCTTCGGCCCCTACGTCCAGCTGGGCGACATCGAGACGGGGGAGGTCGAGGGCAAGCCGAAGACGGCGTCGCTGTTCCAGACCATGACGCTGGACACCCTCAGCCTCGATGAGGCACTCCAGCTCCTCTCCCTGCCCCGGACGGTCGGGGTCGATCCGGCCGACGGCGTCGAGATCACGGTGCAGAACGGTCGCTATGGGCCCTACCTGAAAAAGGACAAGGACACCCGGAGCCTCACCGACGAGGACCAGCTCTTCACCATCGACCTGGAGGCGTGCCTGGCCCTGCTGGCCGAGCCCAAGACGCGGGGGCGGGCGGCGGCCAAGCCGCCGCTGAAGGAGTTGGGCGATGACCCCGCCACCGGCGGGCCGATGGTCCTGAAGGACGGCCGCTTCGGGCCCTACGTCACCGACGGGGTGAGCAACGCGTCCTTGCGCAAGGGCGACTCGGTGGAGACCATCACCTCCGAGCGAGCGGCCGAGCTGCTGGCCGAGCGCCGGCTCAAGGCCCCCCCCAAGAAGAAGGCGGCGGCCAAGAAGAAGAAGCCCACGGCCAAGAAGAAGAAGCCACAGGCGGCGAAGAGCGCCCCGAAGCGAAGCGGAGCCGGCGTCGAGAGCACGGCGCCCGCTGCCGCGGAGCCGGCCGCGGCCGAGACGAGCGACTGAGTCCGGTGCCCGGGCGGTTCATCGCCCTGGAGGGCGGCGAGGGCTGCGGCAAGTCGACCCAGGCCCGGCTCCTCGCCGAGCACCTGGGCGCCCGCCTGACCCGAGAGCCGGGCGGGACGCCCGCGGGTGAGCGCCTCCGGGACATCGTCCTGGACCCCGCCACCGGCGAGTTGGACTTCCGGGCCGAAGTGCTCCTGATCGCCGCCGCCCGAGCCGACCACGTCGCCGCGGTCATCCGCCCGGCCCTGGAGCGGGGCGAGGCCGTGGTGACCGACCGCTATGTGGCCTCGTCGCTCGCCTACCAGGGCCACGGCCGACGGATCCCCGTCGCCGAGGTGGCCCAGGTGAACGACTGGGCGACCGGGGGGCTGAAGCCCGACCTGACCATCCTGCTGGACGTGCCGGAGGCGGTGGCCGCCGAGCGGATGGGCACCGACCTCGATCGCCTCGAGGCGGTGGGCGACGGGTTCCACGAGCGGGTGGCCGAGGGTTACCGGGCCCTGGCCGCCGCCGATCCCGCCGGCTGGGCCGTGGTCGATGGGTCCGGCACCGTCGACGAGGTCGCCGCCCGGGTCCTCGCTGTGGTCGAGGTCCGCCTCCCGTGAGGGGAACCGAGGCCACCGAGGGGGCCTGGGGTGCAGTGGAGGGCCGTCGGGGGTGTGCCGGCCGATGCCCGGCGCTGAGTGGTCGACCAGCCGCATGAGCGTGGACCTCGATGTCTGGGGCGACGTGGTGGGCCAGGCCCGGGCGGAAGCCGACCTGCGGGCGGCGGTGCAGGCCCCGTTGCACGCCTATCTGTTCGTGGGCCCGCCGGGCAGCGGGCGCATGGCCGCGGCCCGGGCCTTCGCCGCCGCCCTCTTCTCCCGCGACGCCGAGGGGGGGGAGGCCGAGCGCCACGCCCGCCTGGCCCTGGAGGGCAAGCACCCCGACCTCATCGTGTTCGAGCCTGAGGGCGCCCGGCTCAGCGTCGACATGGACAAGGGTGACCTCCCGGTCATCCTCCAGGAGGTCAACCGGTCGCCGGTGGAGGCGGACCGCAAGCTCGTCGTCCTGGGCCAGTTCCACACCATGGAGCAGTTCGCCGGGGCCTTCCTCAAGACCATCGAGGAGCCGCCGCCCCGAACGATCATCGTGGTCGTCGCCGACGAGATCCCGCCCGAGCTGGTGACCACGGCCTCGCGCTGCGTGCGCATCGACTTCGGCCGCGTCCCGGATGCTGCCGTGGCCGAGCGCCTCGTGGCCGAGGGGGTGACCCCGGACCGCGCCCGGGAGGCGGCGGATGCCGCGTCAGGTGACCTCGGCCGGGCCCGCCTCCTGGCCACGGACCCCGACCTCGCCGCCCGACGCGACGCGTGGCGAGCCGTCCCCGACCGTCTTGACGGGACCGGGGCCCGGGTCGTCGACCTCGTGGAGGACCTCCGGGGCCGGATCGACGCCGCCCAGGCCCCGCTCGACGCCCAGCACGCCGAGGAGCAGGCCGCGCTCGAGGAGCAGATCGAGCGCTACGGGCTGCGCCGGGGCCTGCTCACCGAGCTGGCGACGCGCCACAAGCGCCAGGTCCGCACGCTGCGCCGCCAGGAGATCATCTTCGGCCTGGCCAACCTGGCCGGCCGCTACCGGGACGCCCTGGCGGAGGGTCGCGACCCGGCCGATCTCGTGGACGGCCTGGCCGCCATCCAGACCGCGGCCGAGGACCTCGTCCGCAACCCCCTCGAGGAGCTCCAGCTCCTCGGCCTGTTCCTGAAGCTCCCCCGCCTGCGGTGAGGCCGGACGCCGGAGGAGTTGACACGGCGGAGGCGGAGGTGCCCCACCGGGCGTGGGTGGTCCTCCTGCTGGCCTGCATGGCCGGGTTCGCCGGCGCCCTGGACCTGTCGGTCGTCTTCGTGGCCTTCCCGTCCATCGAGGACGCGTTCCCCGATGCCTCGACCGCGCTGCTGTCGTGGGTTCTGACCATCTACGGCATCGTCATCGCCGCCCTGCTCGTCCCCGGTGGCCGCCTGGCCGACCTGTACGGGCGCCGGCGGGTCTTTCTCACCGGTGTCGTGATCTTCGGCCTGGGGGCGCTGGCCAGCGGGGCCGCCCCCGGTCCGGGCGTGCTCATCGTCACCCGGGCGTTTCAGGCGTGCGGTGGGGCCCTGATGACCCCGGCGGCGATGGCGCTGGTGCTGCGGGAGTTCCCTCCCGACCGCCGGGCCATGGCCATCGGCACCTGGGGGGCGGTGGGCGGGGTGGCCGCGGCCACCGGGCCGTCGCTGGGCGCCCTCGTGGTGGGCCTCGGTGGGTGGCGCTGGGCGTTCTGGCTGAGCGTGCCCCTGGCCCTGATCGTCTTCGTGTGGGGCCGGGTCGTCCTGGTCGAGTCCGTCGACCCCGACGTCCACGGGCTGACCGACCTCTTCGGCTCGTTCCTGGTGATGGTGGCCGTCGGTTCGTTGGCGCTGGGCATCGTCGAGGGCCCGTCGTGGGGCTGGACGTCACCCGCCGTGCTCGGGGCCCTGGCCGTCTCCGCCGTCTCCACCGTGATGCTGATCCGCCGGTCGAGCCGCCACCAGGACCCGGTCATCGCGCCGGACCTGTTCGCGGCGCCGCTGTTCCGCCGGGCCAACGTCGTCGCCCTGTTCTTCGGCGCCGCCTTCTTCGCCATGTTCTTCGGGCTGGTCCGGTTCCTGAACGAGGGCTGGGGTTACCCGACCGGCGAGGCGGGGCTGCTGGTGACCCCCGGCCCGGCGGCGGCCGCCGTCTTCTCCTACGTCGGCGGCCGCCTGGCCGACCGGGTCGGCCACCGGGCCGTGATGGTCCCCGGGGCCCTGCTCTTCGCCCTGGGTGGGACCTGGCTGGCCCTCGGCATCGGCGAGGAGCCGGCCATCTGGACCGTGTGGATCCCCGGCGTCCTCCTGCTCGGGGTCGGCATCGGCCTCGTCTTCCCGAACTTCCAGAGCGCGGCCGTTCACGGCGTGCCCGAGGCCCGCTTCGGCGTGGCCGCCGCCGCCATCCAGACCGTCGTCCGCCTCTCGGGCACGATCGGCATCGCCCTGGCCGTCGTCCTCGTCGGCAGTTTCGTGGCCGGCGACCCCGTGGCCGACTTCGACCCCCTGTGGTGGACCCTGGTGGTGCTCGGCCTCCTGTCCGCCGCCGTCAGCCTCGGCATCGACACCCGCCGCCCCGCCCCCCTCGCGCCGCGGCCCACGAGCGACGCAGAGGCCTGAGCGACGCCCCCCGGTAATCCGGCGGCCTCGGTGGCCTGAGCCATGGCCGCCGGGTCGGTGGCGGTGGCGCCGAACTGGGGCCCGGTGATGATCCGGAGGCCCATCTGCCGTGTCCACCCCAGGTCGCCGCAGGCTGGCCTGTGCGCCCACCTCTGCTGGCTAGGGTCCGCGGCGGAGAGGGAGGCCCATTGGCGCACATCGACTTCGATCGGGTCACCAAGCGCTTCGGCGACGTCGAAGCCGTGTCCGACCTGAGCCTGCACGTGGACGACGGCGACTTCCTGGTCCTGCTCGGCCCGTCGGGCTGCGGCAAGTCCACCCTGCTGCGCATGCTGGCCGGGCTGGACGAGCCCACCGAGGGCGTCATCGAGATCGCGGGCGAGCCGGTCAACAACGTCGAGCCCAAGGACCGGGACATCGCCATGGTGTTCCAGAGCTACGCCCTCTACCCGCACAAGACCGTGCGGGCGAACATCGAGTTCCCGTTGCGCCCTCGCAAGGTCCCCAAGGACGAGCGCCGGAAGATGGCCGAGGAGGCCGCCGACCAGCTCGGCCTGACCGACCTGCTCGAGCGCAAGCCCGGGCAGCTCTCCGGCGGCCAGCGTCAGCGGGTCGCCCTGGCCCGCGCCATCGTCCGCCGGCCGGTGGCCTTCCTCATGGACGAGCCGCTCTCCAACCTCGACGCCAAGCTGCGGACCCAGACCCGGGCCGAGCTGGTCGAGTTGCAGCGCCGCCTCGGCACGACCTTCGTGTACGTCACCCACGACCAGGTCGAGGCCATGACCATGGCCAAGCGGGTGGCGGTCATGAAGGAGGGCGTCCTGCAGCAGGTGGGGCCGCCCACCGAGGTCTACGACAAGCCGGCCAACCTCTTCGTCGCCCGCTTCATCGGCAACCCCCCGATGAACACGCTGCCCGGGGCGGCCGAGGGCGGGACCATCACCGTGGCGGGAGGCAACATCCCCGCGCCGGCCCGCTCGGCGGCATTGCCCAAGGAGGTCGTCGTCGGCGTCCGACCGGAGCGGTTGACCGTGGGCTCGCCCGACGGCCCCGGCTTCCGCGTGAAGCTGCGGGTGGTCGAGTCGCTCGGCCACGAGCAGTTGCTGGTCTGCGACGCCGAGGACGGCACCGCGATCGTGGCCCGCCTCGACCCCGACGAGGTGGCCCCGGCCGAGGGCTCGACGGTCACGCTCATGGCCGATGCCGGCCATCTCCACCTGTTCGACCCGACCACCACCGAACGGATCGACTGACCCGTGACCATGCAGGGGACGCCGGCCTTCGACACCGGCGGCGAGGAGGCCGGCTTCGGGCGCAAGAAGCTGCGGGAGATCCCCTTGGCCCTGCTCCTGCTGGCCCCGTCCCTGCTGATCTACAGCGTGTTCGTCTTCTACCCCATGGGCCGGACCATCTGGCTCGGCTTCTACCGGGAGGACCCCTTCGGCGGTCGCGTCTACGCCGGCTTCGAGCAGTACGCCGACGTCCTTTCCTCGTCGGACTTCCGCCACAGCCTCTGGGTCACGTTGCTGTTCGCGATGATCACGGTCGGCTTCGGGCTCGTCTTCGGCGTGACCCTGGCCACCCTGGCCCACCAGCGGATCAAGGGTGTCACCGTCTTCCGCACGATCTTCTCGTCGACCGTGGCCACCTCGGTGGCCGTGGCCTCCCTCATCTGGCTGGTGCTGTTCCAGCCCTCGATCGGGATCGTCAACCAGTTCCTCAAGTCGATCGGCCGAGAGCCGGTGCAGTGGCTGCTGGACAGCAGCACGGCCCTGTTCGCGGTGGCCGCGACCACCGTCTGGCAGAACCTGGGGATCACCTTCATCATCCTCATCGCCGGCCTCCAGGGCATCCCCGACGACCTCTACGAGAGCGCCCGGGTGGACGGAGCCAGCTCCTGGCTGCAGTTCCGCGAGATCACCCTGCCCATGCTGTCGCCCACCCTGCTCTTCGTCAGCGTGATCCTGACCATCAACGCCTTCCAGTCGTTCGGCCAGATCGACCTGCTCACCCAGGGTGGGCCGAGCGACTCGACCAACGTGATCGTGTACTCGATCTACCAGGAGGCCTTCCAGAACCGGAACGCCGGGGTGGCCTCGGCCCAGGCTGTCATCCTGTTCATCATCGTGCTGACCCTGTCCCTGGTGCAGTTCACGTTCTTCGAGCGCCGGGTCCACTACGCCGGTGGCGAGTCGTGACCGAGGTCCTGGCCGCCGACCGGGGTGCACCCCCGGTCCCGCCCTCGGTCAAGGGCGCGGCGTGGCGCAAGGCCGGGCGCTACCTGGCCCTGTCCGTCGCCGCGTTCATCGTCCTCTTCCCGATCTACAGCGCCGTCGTGGTGGCCATCCAGCCGGCCCAAGCACTGCTCAAATGGCCCGGGATCCTGATCCCGACCGACTTCGACTTCGGCACCTTCGGGGAGGCGTTCAACCAGGGCCACCTCGGTCGGTTCCTGCGCAACAGCCTGATCCAGTCGTCGCTGACGACCGTGGCCCAGGTGACCACCTCGGTGCTGGCGGCCTACGCCTTCGCCTTCCTGCGCTTCCCGGGCAAACGCTGGGTGTTCTACGCCTTCCTGGCCACGCTCATGGTGCCCACCGAGGTCATCATCGTGGCCCAGTTCCAGATCGTGTCCGACCTGGGCTGGCTGAACTCCTACGCCGGGCTGGTCGTCCCCTTCGTGGCCTGGACGTTCGGGACCTTCATGATCCGCCAGTCGTTCCTGAACGTGCCCGGCGACCTGCGGGACGCCACCGCGCTCGACGGCTACGGCCACGCCGGGTTCATGTGGCACGTGGCCATCCCCCTGGCCCGACCGGCCATCGCCGGGCTGAGCGTGTTCAGCTTCCTCTACGCCTGGAACCAGTACCTCTGGCCGCTCTTGGTGGCCGACGACCCCAACGTTCGCACCATCCAGATCGGGCTCAAGAGCCTGAACTCGGCCAACGTGGACGAGCTCAACCTGGTGATGGCCGGGACCATCATCGCCGCCCTACCCATCGCGCTGGTCCTCATCGTGTTCCAGCGCCACCTCGTGCGGGGTCTCACCGCCGGGGCAGTGAAAGGATGACCCGATGAAGCGAACCCCCCTGATCCTGATCCTGCTGACCGTGCTGGCTCTCGTGGCCGCGGCCTGTGGGGGTGACGACGGTGGCGGCGGTGGCGGATCCGAGGGGGCCCAGGGCCGCGACGCCTCGGTCGACCCCTCGCTCTGCCCCGTCGATGCCCTCGACAGCGCCGACGGGCCCGTCCAGATCGAGTTCTGGCACGCGATGACCGCCTCCAACGAGGAGACGCTCAACACCATGATCGAGGACTACAACGCCAGCCAGGACGCGGTCGAGGTCACCGGGGTCTTCTCCGGCTCCTACGACGAGACCCTCGACAAGTACCTGACCGGCCTGCGGTCCGGCGAGCTGCCCCAACTGGCCCAGCTCGAGGAGACGACGCTGCAGACCATGATCGACAGCGGCAGCACCGTGCCCGCCGCGGCCTGTGTCGCCGCCTCGGACTACGACACCTCCGACATCCTGCCGTCGGTCCTGGCCGAGTTCGAGGTCGAGGGCACGCTCTGGCCGATGCCCTTCAACGTGTCGAACCCGGTCTTCTACTACGACCGCAACGACTTCATCGCCGCCGGCCTCGACCCCGACGCCCCCCCCGCCACCCTCGACGAGATGTACGACATGGGCCAGGCCATCGTGCGGGCCGGGGCCGCCGAGCAGGCCATGTCCCTCGAGGTGCAGCCCTGGTACCCCGAGCAGTGGATGTCGATGGCCGGCGAGACCCTGGTGGACAACACCAACGGGCGTGACGCCCGGGCCGAGGCGGCCACGGTCGACAACGCCACGATGATCGACATCTTCACCTGGATCCGCGAGATGGTCGACAACGACCTCGTCTTCAACGTGGGTCGCAACCCCTCGGGCGCCGACCACTTCTTCGCCCTGGCCACCGGTGACGCCGCCTTCACCATCGGCACCTCCGGCGCCCTGGGCTCGGTCTACGACGCCCTCGACTCGGGCACCGTCGAGACCGACGTCGACATCGGTGTCGGCCCCCTGCCCGGCCCGGTGGCCGGTGGCCCGACCAGCGCCGGTGGCGCCGCCCTGTCGATCGTGGCCAACGGGTCCTCGCCCGAGCAGATCGCCGCGACCTGGGACTTCGTCCAGTGGCTGGTCGACCCCGTGCAGCAGGCCTACTGGCACGTCAACACGGGCTACATCCCGATCAGCTTCCAGGCCGCCGAGGACCCCGCGGTCCAGGCGCTGTGGGCCGAGCGCCCCGGCTATCAGGTGGCCTACGAGCAGCTGGCCGACGACAACCTGCCTCCGGGCGGCGGCGGCCCGGTGATCGGCGCCTACGTCGAGTTCCGCAACGCCCTCGAGGACGCCATCGAGGCCCTGGTTCTCGACGGCGCCGATCCGGCGGCGACCGCGGCCACCCTCCAGGAGGAGGCCGACACCGCCATCGCCTCCTACAACGACCGCGTCGCCGGGTAGCCGACCACCCGAAGCGTCAGTCCAGCCAGTCGACGACGATGCGGTGGGCGCTGACCTCGGCCACGAGCTGGAGGACGGCCTGGTGGGCGTGGTGGACGCGGTATCGCTCCAGCGCCTCGGCATCGGCGAAGGTCGAGTAGAGGCCGACGTCGTAGCTGTTGTCACCGCGGGAGACGTCGAGGCCGACCTCGTAGGCCCCGATCTCCGGGATCAGGCCGGGTAGGGCCTGGAGACGGCGGACCAGCTCCTGGCGCTGGACGGGGTCGGGGACCTGGAAGAGCACGATGTGGTGGAGCACCTCGCCATTGTTACCGCCTCGGCGTTCTCCGGTTCGGGTGTGGCCGGCGGGGGCTGACGCCGGTCTTCGGGACCACCGGCCCTGGACCGGCCCGCCCGCGGCGGCGAGGCTGGGAGAATGGACGGGCCGGGGAGCGGGTTCGGCCGCCTCCGGACGCCCCTCCAGGGCGCCTTGGCCGGCGGTGGCGACCCGGCGTCGTCCCCGCTCTATGTCTTCGGGCCGTTCCTGGCCCTGCTCGTCGGAACCGGCGTGGCCCCCGAGACCTTCGGGGCCTCGATCTGGCTGGCGGTCACCACGATCGTGGTCGTCTCGGTCATGTACCGCCTGGTCATGCGGTGGGTCACCGACGGCAGCGGCGGCACCGGGCTGAGCGAGGAGGAGTTCGGCGGCTGGGCAGCCCGCATCAATGCCGCCATCACCGTGATCGAGTTCTCCCTCACCTTCGCAGTGAGTGTCGCCGCCCTGGTCACCTTCGTCGCCGATCGGGTGCCCGAGCTGCGGAACTCGGTCCTGGGGATCGAGGGCCGGACGCTGGCCGCGTTGGCGGTGACGGTGCTCTGCGCCGTCCTGGTGAACCGCGGCCCCCGCACCGTGAGCGCCGTCTTCGGGCCCGCCACCGGCGCCGTGCTCGTGCTCCTCTGGATGATGGTCGTCGCCACCCTGCTGGACCAGGGCTTCCGGCCCGCCTCCTTCCATCCCGGGGCGTTCGTCGGCGAGGACCTGGGCTACACGCTCGGCGGCTATGTGCGGATCCTGGCGGTGATGACCGGGGTCGAGGTCTTCGCCAACCTGGTTGCCGCGTACGACGGCCCGGCCGAAGTCCGGAGCCGGAAGGCCTTCCAGAGCCTGTCCATCATCATGGGGACGACGGCGGTGGCCATGGTCATCGTCGGCCCCGCCGTCTTGGCGCTGGCCGACCCGAACGACCCCGATGTCTCGGTCTTCACCCAGACCATGGACGCCCTGTTGCCGAGCCCCCTCGCCATCCTCGGATCCGTGGCCGGGGTGGCAGTCCTCCTGTCGGCGGCCGCCGCCAGCGCCCTCGGCCTGCAGAGCCTCGCTGGCGGCCTGTCCATCCGCCACTACGCCCCCGAGGCGTTCGGGGTTCGCAACCGGCACGGGGTCGCCGCGCTGCCGGTGTGGGGCGAAGCGGCGGCGGTCGGCCTCTGCTTCGTCCTCCTCGGGACTGACGAGGCCATCTACCTCGGGGTCTACGCCGCCGGGGTGTTCGTCCTGTTGAGCATGACCGGCTGGGCGGCGACGGCCCGACTCTGGCGACGACGGCGCTCCGGGTCGGGCCTGGACCGAGTCGGGCTGGCGTCGGCGCTGGCTGCGGCCCTCCTCACTTCGGCGGCGACCGTGGTCATCTTCTACGAGCGGCTACGGGACGGGGTCTGGATCTACTTCGTCCTCATCCCGTTGCTCTTCGCCGCGTTCGGTGTCGTTCGGCGCTGGCGGGGCCCGCCTGATGCCCTCACCGATCGCCTCGGTCGTCTGGAGGCCAACGCCGCCTCGGTTGCCGGGTGGGCGAACGAGCTGGTCGATCCGTCCCGGCGCCTCGACGCCGAGAGCGAGGCCGTCGTGGCCTCGCTGGACGGCGACCGCCCTCCTCGTCCCGGCCGGGTGAGCCTGGGCTCGGCCGTGCTGCACGTCCCCGTCGGCCACGCTCGCGTAGCCCGTCGGCCCCTGCTGGTGCCCCTCGACGGCTCGGCCAACGCCGAGCGCGCCCTGGCGGCGGCGGTCGGCCTGGTGCAGGCGCCGCGGCGTGACCTGGTCCTGCTCCACGCCCTGGACGAGGCCGTCCTCCCCGCCCATCGGGCCGAGGCCTATCTGGCGTCGGTGGCCGCAGTGCTGGGCGACCACGGTCTGGCCCCGCTGGTGCACCTCGTGGACGGTCCGGCTCCCGACGCCATCCTGGCCTGCGCCGTGGAGCGGGACCGTGCCTTGGTGGTGATGGGGACCCACGGCCACACCGGCCTGCGTCAGGCGGTGGTCGGCAGTGTCACCGCTCAAGTGGTGGTTCGGGCGTCGGTGCCGGTGCTGACGGTGCCGCCGCAGGGCGTGCCTCTGTCCACCAGGCGGCGGCGACCACCCAACCGGTCGCGTTGACCCCCGCGGGTGAGACCGGCCCGCATCCCCGATCCAGTGGGTCGGCGTACCCCTCGCGAAGCGCAATCGTACCGGGAAGACCTGGTAGGGGATCGGCTAACTGATCTCTGTGCCTGGCTCGACCATCCCGGCAGAGTAGAACGCGACGGTCCGGATGCGACACCGGCAGGACGCGCTGCTGGCACCGAATCGCTGGCCTGTGACCGGCAGATCGGGTGCCAGCGCGGCGAGGGGGTGACCGGCCCGGGCCTCTAACCTGACGGGACCCGCCCGGGTAGCTCAGTCGGTAGAGCGGCTCACTCGTAAGAATCCCGACGCCGAGCGCTGTGCGGATCGCCGGGATGCCGCTCATGGCACCGCAGGTCGGCGAGCGTCGGGGGCACAGTTATCTGCTGTGTCGACTCGGCGTACCCAAGCGACGGGCGCCGCGCCCGGAAGGGTTCGGCGGCTACGTCGGTCGGAACGAGCGATCGGTGGTGAGCACGATGCGGTCGACCGCCACGCCGTGTTCCCGCACCTGCAGCGACAGGTCGTGGCGGCCGGCGTCGAGGGCGAGGGGCTCGGCGGCGCGGACCCATCGCCAACGGTCCCCCGGGGCGGATCCGTCGTCGCCCAGCAGCAGCGGATCGCCGTCGTCAGCAACCAGCCAGGCCCAGTCCGACCGGTTCCCGCCGAGGTCGACCCCGAACCGGGCCGGGGCGAACAGGCGCGCCCACACCTGGTAGTCCCCGCCGGCCGCTTCCACCGTGTACGACACGCCGGTGCCCGGGGCCGCCGGCAGGGAGCGGGTCTCAACGGGCTGGCCGTTGTGGGCCTGGAGGGCCGCGGTCCCGGCGGCGGACCGGTCGCCCCGAACCGGCGCCCGCTCGATCAGGTCGAGTCGTGGACGACCGAGGGCCGCTCGGCTTCGAGGTCGATGCGGCTGTCCTCCTCTTCGACCACCGGCAGCGCCTCCTGCAAGCGGTTCTCGAACCAGACGACCCCCACCGAGGAGGTCTCGAGCTCCGGCGTGAAGAAGGAAGCCACCTCGCCCTGGTCGGTGACCCACCACTCCTCGCAGTTGGCGACGATGTCGAGGTCGCCGTCGCCGTCGACGTCGGTGACGTCGGCCTGGTCCCACTTCTCGCCGAACGCCGGGAGCTCCATCGTCCGGCCGGGCCCCCACTTCACCGGCAGCAGCCGCCATCCGTCGGCGACGAAGGGATCGCCCTCGTTCAGGAGGAGGAAGACCGACGGCCGGTCGCCCGGTAGCTCGCCGTCGACGTGGGTCAGCATGCCGATCAGGTCGAGGTCGTCGTCGCCGTCCATGTCGGCCAGGCGGACGGTCCGGGCCCGCCACTGCACCGGGGCGGGCTTCGGCACCCGGACCACTTCGAACGACGGCGGGTTGGCCGGCACCGTCCCCGCCTGACGGCGAGGAAGTTTTTCGAGATGCCTGCATCCAGACAGGGCCGCGCGCACGATTTAGTTGCTAAACAACTTCACTTGTCCAGGAGGACACATGAGCAAGAAGCGCTTCACGATCGGCGTGGCCGCGGTTGCGGCCGCGGCGTCGGTCTTCGTCACCTCGTTCGCCGGCCCGGCCAACGCCCGCCCGGCAACGACCCAGGGCAACCCGACGATCGCCGACGTCGTCGCCCAGAGCGGTAGCGGGTTCGACCAGCGGGCCGGCGACTTCGACGTCCTGCTGGCGGCCCTGACCGCCGCCGACCTCGTCGGGACCCTCGACACGCCCGACCTCGACGTGACCGTCTGGGCGCCGAAAGACCGGGCGTTCGTCCGGACCGCTCGCGACCTCGGCTTCACCGGCCTGGCCACCGACGAGGAGGGCGCCTGGAACTTCCTGGTGGCGGCGCTGACCGAGCTCGGCGGCGGTGACCCCATCCCGGTCCTCACCACCATCCTGCTGTACCACGTCACCCCGGATGCCCGGGGCGTGCGCCGGGTCCTGCCCGCCGAGCGCTTCCCGACGCTGGCCCGCATTCCCATCCGCCACGAGCCCGGCAGCACCGTGCTCCGCGATCGGGATCCCGACTTCATCAACCCCCAGCTGGTGGAGCCGCTGAACATCTGGACCTCCAACGGCGTCATCCACAGCATCAACAAGGTGCTCCTGCCGGTCGACCTGTAGCCACCGGTCTCCCGCCAGCGGGGCGGGGCACGGTTCTCGCCGACCGTGCCCCGCCCAGAGCGGTCCGTGCCGGCTCGGTCACTGCGTCCGCTGCCGGCCTCGAGAGGGAAGGATCTACCGTGTTGGTGATGGCCGATGCCCCGCAGCGGGTGGCGCCCGACCCAACGGGCGGGTCGCCGCTCGCCCACCGGTTCGCCGCCGGCGACCCCGGGGCGATCGAGGAGGTGTACGCCGAGCACGGGGCGCTGGTGCACTCGTTCTGCCGGCGGTCCCTCGATGCCGGTCGGGCCGCCGACGCCACCCAGGACGTGTTCCTGGCCGCCTGGCGGTCCCGGGATCGCTACCGGCCCGACGCCGGCACCCTCGCCGGCTGGCTCCTGGGGATCGCCCGCTTCAAGGTCATCGACATCCTGCGGGCCGAGGGTCGGCACGCCGACTTGGTGGACGCCGCCGGCGCCGAGGCCGGGGTGACCCCCTTCGACCGGGCCGTGGAGGCCAGCGACGTCACGGCCATCGGTGAGCGCATGGTCCTGGCCGAGGCCCTCGCCGGCCTGTCCGAGCGGGCCCGCCATATGATCCACCTCGCCTTCTTCGAGGACCTCACCCACGCCGACATCGCCGAGCGGACCGGCGTCCCGCTCGGCACGGTCAAGAGCGACATCCGCCGCGGGGTCGAGCACCTGCGGCGCCACCTGGGAGGGTTCGACGATGTCGAGCCGTGACCGCAGCGCCCTCGAGGAGCTGGGCGTGACCTCCGCCGAGCGGACCCGGCTGCGGCGGGCCCTCGACGCCCTGGAGCCCGACGACGAGGCCCGGGTCGACCCCCCAGCGGAGGTCTGGGCCGGGATCAGCGCCGCCCTCAACGACGACGGGGTGCCGATGACCGGCGCCGCCCACCCTGGCGACGTCGCAGGGACAACAGGGACCACGGTCGTGCGGCTGGGCGAGCGGCGAGCCCGCCGCCGTCACCAGGCCTGGGTCGTCGGCGCCGCGGCCGCCGCGGCCGTCCTGATCGCCGGGATCGCCTTGGCCCTCCGCGACGGCTCGTCCTCGGGCGGCGGCACCGAGCTGGTGGCGGCCGCCACCCTCCAGCCCCTCGGCCCGGTGGGGGAGGCGTCCGCCGACGTGGAGCTGGTGCGGACCGACGACCACCTCGAACTGGTCCTCGAGGCCCGCGACATGACCCCCGCCCCGGCGGGCCGGCACTACGAGCTCTGGCTGCTCGACCCCTCGAACCCCTCGGCCGAGCCGGTCTCGCTCGGCCCAATGACGGGCTCGACCGAGGCGCCCGTGCCCGACGGCGTCGACCCCGACGAGTACGACGTCGTGGACATCTCGCTCCAGGAGGCCGGCCAGGAAGAGCACTCCGGCAACAGCCTCCTGCGCGGCACCCTGACCTGATCCGGGTCCGCCGGCGGGGGTGGACCGGACGATCACCAGAGGGTCGTCGGCTCCTCGAGGTGCGTCAGCTTGTGGGGGGTTCCGCAGGGCGCGGGAGGGCGACGATCCGTCCTGCTCGCACGTCGCCGCCGATGACGAACAGCCCGTGATCTCCGGCCCCGCTGGGGCGACCTCCGGGGGCCGGGCGGCCCGCACCTTGCGCCGGGCGCGGCTCGCGATCTGGCGACAGGCGCCCTCACGCTTGCCGACGGCGGCGGCGATATCGCCGTAGGGCTCCCGGAACACGTCGGCGAGGAGAACATGCCCGTGTCGATGAAGAGCATGAGGATGGCCGTGTCCCGCCGGTCGTCGAAGGTGTGAACCGGTCGAGTTGGTCGGCGATGTAGGTCTCGACGTGTTCCCGGGTGACGGCGGTCGGCGAGGTTGGCATCCCTTGGTCCTGGAGGAAGGTCACGAACCGGTTGGCGGTGTCGCAGTAGGACTTGATGGTGCGGGCGGAGCGGTTCCGTGCCCGAAGGCCCCGGGCGAAAGAGTCGATCAGGTCAGCTTGGGAAGGCTCTAGGCTCTGACCCGTCTTCACGCCTTCGATCTGACCAGGCATGTCCTTCGCAGCGGCCGAACTTGTCCGCTGTGTGAGCGCTGTGCTCGCGCAAGGCAGGAGGTAGGTTAGGCGTTTGCCCTGGTCACAGGCGATTACCCGCCCGGGTAGCTCAGTCGGCAGAGCGGCTCACTCGTAATGAGCAGGTCAGGGGTTCGATTCCCCTCCCGGGCTCTGGATCCGCGGCCATGCCACAACGGGCGCCGAGCATCAGCGGCCCCAGGCGTCCTCGAGCTCCGAGTCGCCGACATTGGTGTCGAGCCAGTCCTGGAGGGGTCGGGCCTGGTGCAGGAAGTCGACGATCCGGTCCTTGGCTCTCGGGGTGCCCAGCCAGGCGCCGGCGGTCCACTCCCGCCAGGCGATCAGGCTCTTGTGGCGGAGCCACTCGATGCGGGGGTGGTCCTTGGGGTAGCCGCGGGGAGCGGTCTTGAGGACCTCCCGGCCCGTGACGTCGATGCCCGAGCCGCGCACCTGCTCGACGACCGCCTCGAGTTCGACACCCGTGCGGTCGTCGGCGACCGCTTGGCGGAACCGCTCGAGCTGGTCCTTGGCCATCACGTAGGTCCCGAGCCCGGCGGCCAGCCCCTCCGATGACAGCTGGACGTAGCCGCCGCCGCCGAGCCGGGCGCCCATCGCCGTCTTGTACGGCGACTTGTCGGCGCTGAAGCGCGCGTCTCGGTAGGGGCGGAAGATCTTGCCCTCGCCGAACTCGGCCGCCAGATCGGCCAGCATCGCCTCCATCGGGGCCCGGACCTGGTCCTCGTACACCGCCTTGTGCTCGGTCCAGTACACCTTGGTGTTGTCGACTTCGAGGCCCTCGTAGAACTCCAGCGCCTCTACCGGCCACCCCTGGAACGCCATACCGGAACGGTAGCGACACGACAGGCTGGCTCTTGACGGCGCCATCGGTCCACGCGAAGCGCGGATCCGGCCCCGAGCGCGGTCAGCGTCGACGCGGCGGGGCCGGCCGGGTATCCCACACGTCGATACATGATGGTACTATGAACTCATGTGTGGGACGTTCATGGTCACAATGGGAGACCGGGGTCGCCTCGTCATCCCGGCAGAGCTGCGGGAGCGGGCCGGACTGGACGAGGGCAGCGCGCTCCTACTACTCGAGGCGGCCGACGGGGTCGTGCTGCTCACCCGGGAGCAGCTGAAGCGCCGGGTCCGGGCCGACCTCGCCGGCCATGACCTCGTCGCCGAGCTGCTGGCCGACCGGCGGGCCACGGCGGCCGAGGAGGACGCGGCCGGGTG
>Ga0315283_10001441_pt1 | contig 19191 bp, 19 predicted proteins | sample YL17G09_0_MG_FD_204541 | JGI IMG/M metagenome (GOLD analysis project Ga0315283, IMG submission 204541) | Sediment microbial communities from Yellowstone Lake, YNP, Wyoming, USA - YL17G09_0 | ecosystem: Environmental > Aquatic > Freshwater > Lake > Sediment | place: USA: Wyoming | collected... | reverse complement strand
GCGATCGCCCACTCCCCGACCACCAGGTCGTCGCTGTGACCCAGCGGAGCCGCCGGCAGCCGCCCTCCCTTGACCCGCAGCACGGCCAGGTCGTAGGCCGGAGAGCCACCCAGCACCTCGGCCGGGAACTGGCGTCCGTCGGGCAGGGTGATCGAGACCTTCTCCGCGTCGCGCACCACGTGCTCGTTCGTCAGCACGACCCCGCTCGCATCCACGATCACGCCCGAGCCCAGCCCCGAGATGCGTTGCGCCTGTTCGGGAGACGGCATGAACTGGTCGAAGAAGGGGTCGCGGAAGAGCCCCCCGAACGGCGCCACGCGCACCATCCGCGTAGCCTCCACACTCACCGTCACGACCGCCGGGCTCACGCGCTCGGCGGCGGCGGTGATCACGTTGCGCCGCGCGGCCGAGAGTCGCGCGTTGACTTGCGCGCGCGCCGGCGCGCTGCCCGGATCGGCCCGCTGAGCCAGGGCCCCCAGCGGAGACCCGCCGATCAGCATGCAGGAGAGAAACGCCAGCAGTTGCCAGGTGTCCAAGCGCTTCATGACGTCACCTCCTGATACGTGACCTCTTCCAGACAGAGTCCGTGCGCCGGCGCGGTCGGCCCCGCCGCCGAGCGGTCCCGCGCCTCGAACACAGCAAGCATCCGGCCCGCCGGATCGGCGGTCGCAGAGACCTCCAGCGCCGTGCCCACGATGCTGCGCACCATGTGGTAGAGGAAGTGGTCCGCCACGATCTCGAATCGCAGCCCTCCCTCCCACGTCGTCCAGCGCGCGCGTGTGACGTCACACACCGGGTTCGATTCCGAACTCCCGGTCGAGCGGAACGACGAGAAGTCCTGCCGGCCCTCGAGCATGTGCGTCGCCGCTTCCAGCGCCGCGACTTGCGGCCAGCGCCGTGGCCGCCACGCGAATCGCTCCTCCAGCGGATCCTCCGCGCGCAGCAGGCGGTACGAGTAACGCCGCGCCAGCGCGGAGCGGCGCGCGTCGAAGTCGTCCGTCGTCGCCACCGAGGCCAGCACGCGCACGTCCCGCGGCAGGCGCGGGGCGAGCGCGTGCTTCAGCGCGGCGCCCGGGATCGGCGTCTCTGCGCGGAACGAGGCCACCTGTCCGCGCGCGTGCACTCCCGCGTCCGTCCTCCCAGCGCCATGGAGCGTGACTTCCTCCACTTCGAGCAGCGCAGCCAAAGCCACTTCGAGTACGCCCTGCACCGTGCGACACCCCGGCTGCCGCTGCCAGCCGTGGAACTCCGTCCCGTCGTACGCGACGCGCAACCGGATGGTCTCCACTCAACCCCGCCACACCAGGCTCGTCACCGCCACCGCGAGCCCCGCGATTCCCCACGCCCAATCGGCCATCCCGCCCGCGCGCGCCACCGGGAGCGCCACGGCCCGCAGGCGGTGGTGCCGGGCCTCGAGCGCCAGGCTCACGCGCTCGGCGCGTTCGAGCGCATTCACCATGACCGGGATCACGACCGCGCGCCGCCGCGTGATGCGCTCGCGCCAGCCCCGCGGCGGACGGCCCGCGCGCAGTCCCTGGATGCGCGCGATGCGCGCACCCTCGCCCGCCAGCAGCGGAACGAAGCGCAGCGCCAACCCGAGCACCGCGCGCGCCTCGCGCACCGGAACCCGCACGCGCTCCAGCGGAGCCAGCAGACGCGCCAACTCGTCGGCCGCGCGCTCCCCGGGCCAGGCCGCGCCCAACCCGTGGACCGCAACGGCAGCGCCCGCGAGACGCAGGCTCAGGAGCGCTCCCAGCCGAAGACCCTCGACACTCGCGTGCGGCACCGGGCCCAGCGGGTGGCCGGAGACCAGCAGGGTATTCAGCACCACCGCCACGGCCATGCCGAAGCCCACGAGCCGCAGCGCGGAGGCCCGCGGCCAGCGTGCTCCCGCCAGTGTCGCGCACGTCCCCGCCAGCGCCAGGCAACCGGCCGCCGACCCGAGCCGCCCCGCGACCAGCGACCCGGCCAGCGCTCCCAGCAGCAGCGGCGCCATGCGCTCGCGCGTCGTCATGCAGGCCGGCCCGCCCGCGGCAGCGGCGGCTCGACCCCGAACCTGCGCTCTGCGATCTGCACGGCGTTCAGCGCCGCACCCTTGCGCAGGTTGTCCGAGCAGACGAAGAATGCGAGACCGCGACTGTCGTCGAGGTCGGCCCGGGCCCGGCCCACCAGCACCTCGTCACGACCGGCCGCCGCCAGCGGCGTGGGGAAGAGGCCGCGCGCCGGATCGTCCACCACTTCCAACCCGGGGAATGCCGCCCACAACGCGCGCGCCCCGGCTGGCGGGAACGGACGGTCGAAGATGGCGTGCACCGCCGCGCCGTGGCCGATCCGCACCGGCACCCGCACTGCGCTGCAGACCACCGGCAGGCCGGGCAACCCGAGGATCTTGCGCGTCTCCCACACCACCTTCATCTCCTCGCGCGTGTAGCCGTTCGCCTCGAAGCGGTCGATCCGCGGGATGACGTTGAAGGCGAAGGGCGGTGTTCCGTCGGCGCGCGCGGGCGGGTCGCCATCGAGGCCAGCGCGCACTCCGCGATCGAGTTCCTCGAGCGCCTCGGAGCCCGCGCCCGAAACCGACTGGTAGGTCGAGACCACCAGTTGCAGCAGTCGCGCCGCCCGCGCCAGTGGGGCGAGGGCCATCACGATGCCGATGGTCGAGCAGTTGGGATTGGCGATGAGCCCGGGGCGCTCCTCCAGCAGGGCTCCGTTCACCTCGGGGATCACCAGCGGCACCGCCGGGTCGTAGCGGAAGGCGCTGCTGTTGTCCACGATCACCGCGCCCGCCGCCCGCGCCACCGGCACCCACTCTTCTGCCAGCGGGTTCGACACCGCCGAGAGCACCACCTCGAGGCCCGCGAACGCCTCCGCCGAGACCGGCACGACGGCGGTCTCACGCCCGCGAAAGCGCAGGCTGCGCTCCTCCGACCGGCCACTGGCCAGCAACCGCAACTCGTCCACCGGGAAGCCGCGCTCGTCCAGCAGCGCAAGCATGGTCCTGCCCACGAGCCCCGTCGCACCCAGGATGCCCAGGCGCAGGCTCATCGCAACACCGCCGACGCCGTCACGGCACCGGCACTCCAGCGGCGGCAAGGTCGTGAGTGGACGGAAGCGGAAGGAGCATGCTGGTCACGCGATCGAGCAGGCTTCAACGCGACCGCACCGCGGCGCGCAACGCGAGCCCGGCCAGTGCCAGCAGGCTCAGCAGGCCCGGCCAGTCGCCGAAGCGCGTGTACGGCGTCGGGAATCCGACCGCGGCGGGGCGCTGGAGCTCCGTCACCAGCACGCCCGGCTCGAACACCGGCAGCGTCGAGACCACGCGGCCGTTCGCATCCGCCACCAGTGTCAGGCCGGTGTTGGCGCAGCGTGCCAGCGGGACCCGGTTCTCCACCGCGCGGAAGACCGACATCGCCGCGTGCTGGTAGAGCGCCGCGCTGTTGCCGAACCACTCATCGTTGGTGATGTTGACGAGCCAGCGCGCGCCGGCGCGCACGTCGGACCGCGCCAGGTCGGGGAAGATCGCCTCGAAGCAGACCAGGCAGCTGAAGAACCCCGCCGGGCTCGGAAACAGCACCGTCCGCTCACCCGGCGTCCACTCGGCCTGGCCGAACTCGAGGCGGCCGAGCCACGGGATCATGCGCTGGAAAGGCATGCGCTCGCCGAACGGCACCAGGTGCCGCTTCGCGTAGACCGGTCCGAGCGAGCCGTCCGTCGCGAACAGCGCGGCCGAATTGTAGGAGCGCTGCCGGCCGTTCCGGTCCCAGCTGTAGTCGGCAAAGCCCGAGAAGACCGGTACGCCGGTGCGGGCGGCGAAGCCTGCCACGGCCAGCGCCTGGTCGACCTGTTTGTGCAGGTAACTGCCGGTCGCGGTCTCCGGCCAGATCGCCACGAGCGGCCGCGGCGCGCGGCCCGCGGCTTCGCCGGAGAGCCTGAGGAAGGTCGCGAGGATCTCGGGCTGGTGCTTCCCCGACCACTTGATCTCCCCCGCCACATTCCCCTGGACCAGCGCCACCACCCGCGGCGAATCGGCGGTCGCGACTGGCGGCGCTGTGTCCTGCAGCACGCGCTGTCCCCAGAGCCAGGGCACCAGCACCAGCAGGAACGCGCCGAGCGCCGAACGCAGGCGCGCGCCGCCCGTGACGGAACGCCACAGGAGCACGTTCACCAGCACCACCCAGAGCGTCACGAGACTCACGCTCCCCAGGCTCGCGAGCTGCAGCAGGGGCACGTAGGCGTGTTGGGTATAGCCTGCCTGGAACCATGGGAAGCCCATCTCACCCGAAGCGCGCAACTCCTCGACGCACAGGAAGACTACCGGGAACACGAGCGCCAGCGGGACCCGGGCCGCACCCCGCCACCGCGGTCCCGCCGGCCGCGCGAGCACTCCGGCGATGAGCGTCACGAGTCCGCTGTAGAGCGCGAGGTAGGCCGCGGCCAGGCCCCACGCTGGATACTTGAGCCACGGCACCGTGATCGCCACATCGGAGAGCAGCCCGATCCAGTGCATGCCGATCACGAAGAAGACGAACCCAAAGAGCCAGCCCAGCCGGAACAGGGATCCGGCCGTGGCGGAGCGGCGCGCACGCATGTCGAGCGCGATGAGCAACGGAATCAGCGCACCCCACGCGACGAAGCCCGGCACGCGCGGCAGGAAGGCGACTCCGAGCAGGATGCCCGAGACGATCGCCAGCGCGCGCTCCCGGGACCCGGCGGACCTAGACGAGTCGGACCTCCTTGCCCTGCTCGGCCGAACGATAGACCGCGTCGAGCATCTCCATCACCGGCAGGATCTCCTCCGCCGTCCCCATCGGCTTGCTGCCCTTGTGCAGCGCGTCGGCGAAATGGGCGAACTGGGCTTCCATCGACAGCTTGTACTGGAAGCGCGAGGTCTCCACCTGCGGCGTCACGTTCACCAGCGTGCCGTGCATGCCCTTGTGGATGCGCAGCGGATTAAGCAACGCCGCGCCACCCGAACCGAACAGGTTCACGTAGGCGAAATCCTTCTCCATCAGCAGGCCCCAGGTCACCTCGAGCGTGAGGGTCGCCCCGGAGGCCAGACGGAAGAACGCGATCGCGTTGTCCTCCACCTCGCCCTTGCGGGCCCGGTGCAGGCTCGCGGTCACCGACTCCACCTGCGGCCCGCCCAGGATCCAGAGCGCCTGGTCCAGCGTCTGGAAGCCCAGATCGAGGATCACGCCGCCACCGGATTCGCGCTTCTGGCGGCGCCACTCGTCGGAATCCCATTGCGTGCGCTGGCGCAGCCAGCCCGCCTTGACGAAGAAGATCTCGCCCAGCTCGCCCTTCTCGACGAACTTGCGCAGCAACTGCGCGTCCGGGCGGAAGCGGTGCTGCACCGAGCACATCACCACGCGCTCGTGCTTCTTCGCCGCCTTGACCATGGCCGCGGCCTCGTCCGCGCTGCGCGAGAGCGGGCGCTCGCAGAACACGTGCTTGCCGGCTTCCAGCGCCGCGACCGCCATGGGCGCGTGCAGGTAGTTGGGCGTGCACAGGTCCACCACGTCCACTTCCTCGTCGCTGAGCAGTTCCTCGATGCGCCCGTACGACTTCGGGATCTGGAACTTCTGCGCCACGCGCGCGCCCTTCTCGGCATCGCGGTCGCAGAGCGCCACCAGCTCGAAATCCTCGATCCTCTTCAACGCCGGGATGTGGTTGATCTGAGCCGCGGCGCCGACGCCGACCAGCCCGATGCGAAGCGTCTTGCGGGCCACGAAATGCCTCCTGGTGCACGGTGCGAACCCGCCGATCCTGCGGCCCCACCGGTGGTGGGTGCGCTGGCGGAACGCGGGACGGTCCTCCCGAAACGGGCACTTTAGGCAGCGCCCCCCGCACCGTCAAGAGCGAGCGCCGCCGACTCCGCACGGGTGAGCCCGTAGCGCCGCAGCTTCTTCAGCAGCCCCTGGCGCGACAGGCCCAGCACGCGGGCCGCCTGCGACTTGTTCCCACGCGTGCGCTGGAGCGTCTCGCGCAGCCGGCGCTCCTCGAGCGCACGGGTCTCGGCGTGCAGTCCGGGCGCCGCGGACCCCGCGCTGGATCCCGGCAGCACCGGCGTCTCGGGCCAGTGCTCCAGGTCTACCAGGCCGCGCGCCTCGCCCACATGGACGGCGAAGGCGCAGGCGTTCGCCAGCTCGCGCACGTTTCCCGGCCACGGATACGCCCGCAGGTGGTCGGCCAGGGCAGGGCCCGGCTCCGGAGGTTCCTGGCCCAACTGCGCGGCGGCCCCGGCGAGGAAGTGGCGCGCCAGCAGCAGCACGTCGTCGCCGCGATCGCGCAGCGGCGGCAGGCGCACACGCACCGCGTGGAGGCGGAAGAAGAGGTCCGCCCGGAACGCCCCACCCGCGACGGCCTCCTCGAGACAGCGGTGGGTGGCCGAGACCACCCGCACGTCCACCCGGCGCAGGCGTGTATCCCCCACGCGCCGGGCCTCGCCCTCCTGCAGGACCCGCAGCAGCTTCATCTGGAGCAGCGCGCTCGCATCGCCGATCTCGTCCAGGAACAGCGTGCCGCCGGCGGCGGACTCGAAGAGCCCCGCCCGGTCCGCCACCGCGCCCGTGAATGCCCCGCGGCTGTGGCCGAACAACTCGCTCTCGATCAGCGTGTCGGGCGTGGCGCCGCAGTTCTGCGCCACGAAGACCTGCGTGGCGCGGGCCGAAAGCACGTGGATCGCCCTCGCCACCAGTTCCTTCCCGGTCCCGGTCTCCCCCAGCACCACCACCGGGAGTCCGCTCCTGGCCACCCGCGGCAGTATCTCCCGCACGGCCACCCAGGCCGGTGACTCTCCCAGCATGGCCGGCATCGCCGCGTGCTCCGCCCTCGCGGCGGACTTGTCGAGCTCTCGTTCGCTTCGCAGGCGCTCCATCCCCCCATCCCTCCCCTTCCGCCCCACGGAACGCAGCGGGCGGTGCTCAAGGCCCCGAATCCTCCGTCCACTCCACGCTGCGCTCACCGGCAGACACCGAGCCCAGCGGAAAGACGCGCTCGCCGGACCGCGCCAGGTCGCGCGCGAGCCGGTCCATCATTTCGGGGGCGCACACCACCCACCTGCCGGCACCCAGTTCCAGGGTGGCCCGGCAGCGCTTCAGCCCTGGGCCTCCCGGGGCTTCAGGCGAAGCAGTTGCAGATCCTCACTCGTGGGGCTCGGGATCAGCGGAAACTGACCAGACCCGTGCAGACGTAGCAGGCACTCCACCACCGGGCGGTCGAACTGGGAGCCCGCGCCGCGCCGCAGTTCCTCCAGCGCGGCACTCACCGACAGCGCGCGCCGGTACGGGCGGTCCGAGGTCATCGCATCGAAGGCGTCCGAGACGTTCAGGATGCGCGCGCCCACCGGCACGTCCGCCGCGTGCAGACCAAGCGGGTAGCCCTGACCATCGGGCCGCTCGTGGTGCGTGCGCACGATCTCGGCCGAGCGCCGCAGCGCCCGCACCCGGGCGACGATCTCGGCCCCGGCGGCAGGGTGGGCTCGCAGCGTGCGTTGCTCCTCGTGCGAGAGCGAGCCGGGCTTCTGCAGGATGTGCTGGTGCTGTGGCCCGATCTTGCCGAGGTCATGCACCAGGGCCGCGTACTCGATCTCCTCGACCTCGCGCTCGGAGAGCCTCATACCGCGCGCCAGCAGCACCGCGTACTGCGCCACCCGGTGCGAGTGGTGCCGCGTGTAGGGGTCCACCTCCTCGAGCACCTCGGACAGGGCGCGCACGAAGTCCTTGAGGTCCGCCCGGATCTCCATGTACACGCCGAATGAGTGTCGCGCGACCAGGAACGGGATCCCCACCAGCACGAGACCCCACGGCCCGGCGCTGAAGTAGACCACGGCCACGAGCGTGCCGAGCGCGACGAAGGAGAGATGGTGGAGGATCCCCTGCAGGAAGTTGCGCTGCCAGATCCGCCACGGGCTGGGACCAGTCGTGAGCCCGAGCACGGTCGAGACGAACGCCGAGTTGCAGAGGAAGTAGACCCCCGCGCACACCAGCAGCGGCAGGATGTGCCGCGGGAAGGCAAGGGCGCCCACCTGGCCCCCGGCGGCAATGAAGGCGTAACCGGCCGCAAACGAGGTGAGCGCGAAGATCGCCACGTTGTGCAACACGCGAACCGGGGGCCTGCGCAGCAGGATTCCCTGGACGATCACCGTGCTCGCCAGGTCCACCCAGGCGGTCCAGACCGGGCCCAGGATGATGATCGACGCGAGATCCAGCGCGGCGCTGCCGGTAGCGTAGCCGCCGCTCGGCAGCGGCACGGGGCGAGCCTCGCTCAGGACCATCAGCGCGAGGACGACGCCCAAGGCCACCATCCGCGGCGGACCGGCCGTGGGCGTGGCCAGCATGAAGAAGGCGGCAGCGGCCAGCACCACCAGCGCATAGTAGAGCCGGAAGGCACGCGGATGGATCGCAGCCGGTGAGTCGCTCATGCGTCGTCGGTCATCGAGGGCGGGTGGATTTCCGCAGGCGGAGGATGCAGAGACCGGCATCCACTTCGGAGCTCACTACCTAGGTCCGGACAAGCAGACCGTTCTTACCAGCCCGCTCGGCCGAGGAACTTCAAGAACTCGAGGATGAAGAGCACGAAGCCCACCTCCTTACCTGGCAAGGGATTCTGCGGGTACGTCCATCATCCCGACAGGTGGCTCCGCTTCGCTTCTCGATTGTCTTGTCGCTTCGCTGGCTCCTAGGTCGATGCCGGTCTCAAGATGTACTCGATCGGCTCCTTGGTCTTCAGGCCGCCGATCACACGATTCAAGGCCGAAAGGGAGGCCAGGACGACCGCCTGCGGGAGGTCCCGGCCCACCGTGCAACAGCCGGTCAGGAGCTTCTCCTGCCGGTGCGTGAGCAGCGCGAGGCCCACGATCGCGACCTCGTGCCCGCCCATCTGTATCACGTGCACGCCCTCGACTCCGAGGGCGATGTCGTCGTCCAGGAACTCCTGCAGCGCCGCCAGAGTCGCGGCCGCAACCAGCCGGTGGGAACCCTCGCGCGAACACCAATCGGAGGCGCTCCCCATGCGCAGCACGCCCTTCCAGCGCAACTCCACCTGCGCCTGGGCGCGCGCGCCGTCCAGGTAGAGATTGACGCTCCCAAAGCGGATGCGGCTCGCATCCTCGAGCACCGGAGCGGGCTCATCGAGGACGGGCACGGCCTCGAGTTTCGGAGCGCCGTTCCCCTGGGCCCGGACGCGGACGACACCCACGATCCGGTGATCGATGCGCCGGTTGTAGCGCGTCCAGATCAATCCCACGACGTCCTTGACGATGAGCTTGGCCGGCCGGCCGGAACCCGAGATGACGTGGACCTCGCGAACCTCGCCGTCCTCCACGAGAATCTTCGCGTCCTCCACATCCGCCAGACCGCGGATCCCGTTCTCAGCGTCCGTCGTCCATGACACCCGTGTATCTTCCAAGGCTTGGTCTCCTTACCGTCAGCGGGGGCCGACGCCGCATCCTAGCACAGCGCTCCACGGCATCGCCACGACCGACTGCGGGCTTCACGGCCACAGTGAGAAGGGGCGGCTAACCCACAGCCACAACCGAGCTACGACAGCGGCTCAAGGTCGAAATGCACCATGCGGTGCAGCAGGGCGACCCGCCGGACGATCTCCTCCGGCCCCGTCTCGGCAAGGCGCCGGGGGCTGAAGTCCTCGATCGCGAGCGAGGCCATGGTCGTTCCGCAGGCCATCCCCTGCTGGACCATGCCTCCATCGGTCCGGCCGCAGTGCGCCACCCACCCCAGGAAACCGCCGGCGAAGGAATCGCCGGCGCCGGTGGGATCCCGGATCGCATCCACCGGGAAAGCCGGGATGATGAAGCGCTCTTCTGCCGTGCGGAAGAGGGCCCCGTGCTCACCCTTCTTGATGATGACGGCCTTCGCGCCCTGCGCGAGCAAGCGGTCGGCCGCGCGCACCAGCAGGCTCTCTCCGGCGAGCGCACGCGCCTCCTCCTCGTTCAGGAGGGCCACGTCCACCCGCCTCAGCACCTCCAGCACCAGGTCGGGCTTGCGCGCGATCCAGTAGTTCATGGTGTCGCTGAGGGTGAGCCGGGGCTTCTTCATCTGCTGGAGAACCTCGAGCTGCAGCTCGGGGTCGATGTTGGCGAGAAAGACGTACGGACAGGCACGGTGTTCGTCCTGCAGCCTCGGATGGAACGTGGAGAAGACGTTCAACTGGGTCTCCAGCGTGTGCGCGTGGGCCAGCTCCGCGCCGTACTCGCCCCTCCAGCGGAAGGTGCGTCCCGGGGCGGTCTCCAGCCCCGAGAGGTCGATACCGCGGCTCTCGAAGAGCGCGCGGTGCTCCGCCGGGAAGTCCTCGCCCACCACGGCGACGATGCTCACCGGAGCGAACTGGCTCGCCGAGAGCGAAAAATACGAAGCCGAGCCGCCCAGTGCCTCGACCGCCTCGCCGTAGGGCGTGCGCACCGAGTCCAGTGCGACCGAGCCTACCACCAGGATCTCGGGCCGCGCACTCACGCGGGGGCCTCCGCTGCGCGATCCATGCGCTCGGGGGCCGACACGCCCATCAACGCGAGCCCGTTGGCGAGCACGGTACGGGCCGCCTGGGCAAGCAGGAGTCGCCCGCGGCTGACGGCGGCGTCCTCCCCCACCACCCGGCAGGCGTGATAGAAGCGATGGAACTCCGCTGCCGTCTCCACGAGATACGCGGGCAGGCGGTGCGGCTCGCGCGCGGCTGCCGTCCCGCGCACCAGTTCCGGGAAGACGGCCAGTCGCCGCGCCAGCGCCACCTCTTCCGGGGCGGAGAGCCGCAGGGCGTCCGGTTCCGCAGGCCGCAGACCGCGCTCCGCAGCGTAGCGCAGGATCGAGGCGATGCGCGCGTGCGCGTACTGGACGTAAAAGGCCGGGTTCTCGTCGTTCTGCCGGCGCGCCACGTCCAGGTCGAAGTCCAGGTGGGCATTGGTGGAGCGCATCAGGAAGAAGAACCGCGCGCACTCGGCCCCGATGTCCTCGACCAGGTCGCGCAACATCACGATCCGCCCGCGCCGCTTACTCATCTTGACCTGCTGGCGGCTGCCATCCGCACCGGTCTCCCAGAGATTCACCTGCTGGACGATCAGCACCTCCAGGAACCCATCCTCGATCCCCAGCGCTGCCAGCGCCGCCTTCATGGTGGTGACGTAGGCGTGGTGGTCGGGGCCCCAGAGGTCGATGGCGACCGCGTAGCCGCGGCTGCGCTTGTCGCGGTGGTAGGCGAGATCCGGAAGCAGGTACGTGGGCGAGCCGTCGCTGCGCACGATCACCCGGTCCTTGTCGTCGCCGAAGCGGCCAGTGCGCAGGTAGGTCGCCTCCTCGAGTTCCGCAGCGTCCGCGGCGGGCCCTTCCGCTGACGCGCCGTCCGCGGTGCGATCCACCTCGGGGAGCCGGGCACGATAGGTCATGCCGCGCTCCCCGAGTTCGCGCAGCGTCTCCTCCACGGCTTTCGAGCGGTGCAACTCCGACTCCCGGAACCAGCGCGCGAACTCCGCGCCGTACTCGTCCAGGTCCCGGCGCTGCTCGCGCACCATCTGTTCGAGCGCCTGGTCGCGGAACCACGCCGTGCCGGCGGGAGCGCCGAGCGCCGCGCGCGCGGCGTCTGGCGGCAACGAAGCGGCGATCTCCCGAACGTACTCGCCCTCGTAGCCGTTCACCGGGAACTCGCGCTCGAGTCCCACGGCCTCGGCGAAGCGCGCCGCCACCGACTCACCCAGCAGGTCCACCTGGCGGCCGGCGTCGTTGATGTAGAACTCCCCCGCAGCGTCGTGCCCGGTCGCCCGGAGCAACCGCACCAGCGTCGCGCCCACCGCCGCCGCCCGCGCGCTCACGATGTTCAGCGGGCCGGTCGGGTTTGCGCTCACGTACTCCACGAGCACGCGTCCTCCCGCACCGCCCACGCTCGAACCGAACCTCCCGCCGGCCTCCAGGATGAGCCCGGGCAGGCGATCGAGGAACGCCTCGCTATAGCGAAAGTTCAGGAATCCCGGACCTGCGACCTCGACGCTCGCGAACGTCGCGGGGTCGCGCGGAAACGCAGCCGCCAGGGCCTCGGCCACCGCGCGGGGCGGCCGCCCGGCCTCCCTTGCGATCAGCAGCGCGAGGTTGGTGGTCCAGTCCCCGTGCGCGCTCTCGCGCGGGATGGAGAGTTCAAGCCGCGCCATGCGCTCGGGGGTGTGGAGTCCCGTCCCGCGCAACGCGGCGTCCAGGCCCTCAGTCAGTTCCTTCCAGACCAAGATCCACACTCCTCGCATCGCCCCAGAGCCGGTCGAGCAGGTAGTACTCGCGGGTCTTCTCGTGGAACACGTGGATCACGACCCCCACGTAGTCGAGCAGTACCCACCGTCGCCCCTTTAGCCCCTCGACGTGCCAGGGCCGCAGGCCCTGCTCGCGCAGCACCTCCTCGATGTTCTCCGCCACCGCCTTGACCTGCACGTCGCTCGACGCCGAGCACAGCAGGAAAGCATCACACACCGCATCGAGGCCCCGCAGATCGAGGGCCACCAGGTCGTGGGCCTTCTTGGCAAGCGCGGCGCGCGCCGCCGCCTTCAGCACAACGATGGGGTCCGGGCCGGCGGATGGACGGGGTCGCCGGATCACAGCGCCCCGGCGCGACGGCAATGCGCCTCAGTGATCACGGCGCACCGCATAGTCCACCGCCTGCCCCAGCGCCCTGCGCGCCGCCACGACAGGTGCCGAGCGTGATCCTCCAGGCCCCAGCGCTTCGTCGAGCAGGCCCCGCGAGTCGGCGGCGAAGCCCTCGGCACACGTGCGCGCGTAGGCGAAGCCGCCGCACTTCTCGATCAACGCCCGCAATTGGCTCCAGTGCAGCGTGGTCCGGCGCTGGCGCAGGGCGAGTCGTTTGAGCGTGCGCCGGTCGACCTCGCTCGCCTCCCGCAGGGCCGCGATGAGCGGCAGTGTGATCTTGCCCTCGGCCAGGTCCGAGCCCATCGGCTTGCCCGTCACCTCAGGATCGCCCAGATAGTCGAAGACGTCATCCACGATCTGGAATGCCACCCCCAGCCGTTCGCCGAACTCACGGAACGTCACTCGCGCCCCCGGCGCGGGCCGGCGGGACCGGCCGGCTACCTTCCCGACGGAACGCCGGACACTCCGGCCCGCTGCGCAGCCTGCCCCGATCTCGGTGGCGGCCCCGATCAGGGAGCCGGTCTTGGCCCGGATCACCTCGGTGTACTGCTCCTCGGTCACCTCGAGGTCGTAGGCGTACTGGAACTCGAGCGCCTCGCCGCACGACATCTCCGTCACGACCCGCGCCAGCACCTCGAGCGCGTGGTCGAGACGGTTGCGCACCATCAGCCCCATCGCGTGCCCGAACAGGTAGTCACCCATGATGATGGCCATCTCATCGGTCCACAGGCCGTTGACCGTGGGCAATCCCCGGCGCAGCGCGCTGCGATCCACCGAGTCGTCGTGGATGAGCGCCGCGGCGTGGATCATCTCGACCACCGCCGCCGAGAGCACGGCCGGCTCGTCGAGCCGGTCGCGCACGCGGGCCGTCAGGAGCAACAGCGTGGGACGGAACTTCTTGCCCCGGGTGGCGAGCACGTGCCCACCCACCCGGTTCAGGATGGGGATCGAGGTCCGGAACGCGTCACGCAGCAGGCCCTGGACCTGCACCAACTCGCGGCGTACCGGCCTCTGGACCGCAGCAAACGACATGTCGAATCTTCCGGGGATGGGGATGATGCTCCGATCAGATGCGGCGCGCAGGATACGGGCCGCTCTTCGAGAGTGTCAAGCACCGCCAGTTGTGCCGCCGCGCCCCGCACGCAGTCCGGCCAGTCGCACCAGCAGTCGCTCGCGGGTGTTACGGCCCGGCTCCTCGAGCACCTCCTCGAGCAGCGCCTCCAGGGCCTCGCCCACCGCGGGCCCCGGCCAGATCCCGAGCGCCTCCATCACGTCGCGCCCGTCCACCTCGAGGTCGCCGACCCTCAGCGCGTGGGGTCCGGCCAGCACCCTCTCGATGCGGCGCCGCAGCGGTTCGAGTTGGGCCGGGAAGCCCGTCTTCAAACCATTGCCCAGCATGTCCGCGATCCGCAGGTCGAACAGGTCCGCGACCGATTCCTCCCCGACCCGACGCACCCAGCGTCGCACCGCCGCATCGCCCCATTCCGCGCGGTAGTCGAACATGTGTTCGCGCACCAGGTGGACGATAGCCGCGCGCTGGGCGCCCGGGAAGCGCAGTCGCTCGAGCAGGCGGTCGGCGAGCTCCGCACCCACCGTCTCGTGGCCGTAGAACGTCCCATCCCCCCGCCGCTCAACGCGGGTGTCGGGCTTGCCGAGGTCATGCAGCAGGGCGGCCCAGCGCACCACGGCCTTCTCCGGCGGCGCGTGATCGCAGGACTCGAGCGAATGCGTGTAGACATCGTACGCGTGCCAGCGGTTCTGCGGCACGGCATGGCAACGCGTCAACTCCGGCATCCAGAGCTCCAGCAGCCCCGCCTCGCGCAGCAGCTCGAGCCCCACCGAGGGCCGCCGCGCGGCCATCAGCTTCTCGAGCTCCACACGCACCCGCTCCTGCGCCACGAGCGGCGCACGGTCCACCACCCCACCAAGCGCCGCGCGCGTGGCGGGTTCGAGTTCAAACTCCAGCGTGGCCGCGAAACGGGCCGCCCGCACCGGGCGGAGCGCGTCTTCGCGAAAGCGCGCCAGCGGCTCCCCCACCGCCCGCAGGCGATGGTGCTCGAGGTCGGAGAGCCCGCAATGGTGGTCCACCAGCACGCCGCTCAGCGGATCGTAGGCCAGGGCATTCACGGTGAAATCGCGCCGCGCCAGGTCCGCACGCAGGTCCGTGGTGAACTCCACGTCGTCCGGGTGGCGCGCGTCCGCGTAGGCGCCCTCGCGCCGAAAGGTGGTGCACTCGAAGGCGAGCCGCTCGAGGATCACGAGCACCGTGCCATGCGCCAGTCCGATCGGCTCAATGCGCGGGAACAGGGCCATGACCTCTTCCGGCCGGCGGTCGGTCGCCACATCCAGCAACTCGTCTCCCGCCCTGTCCAGCAGCACGTCGCGCAACGCGCCCCCGACGAGGTAAGCTTGGTGGCCGCCCGCGCGCAACCGCTCGAGCGCGGCGAGTACGGGCGCGGGCCACGGATGCGCCGCGAGGCGCGCAGCGGCGGGTGCTTCGAACTCAGGCATGACGAACTACGCGCACACGGGCTTCGCGCACGTCACCACCGGCGATTCCCGGCGCCACCGGGAAACCTGGGGAGGTCTGGATGGGACGCATCGCACGGCTGACCAGCATCGCACTCCTCTCCCGACTCGCGCTCACGCCCACCATCGCGACGGCCGCGCCCGCCGCATCACCCCCGCTGCCCCCGCCGGCCGTACGCGCGTGGCAGACCGGCCTGCTGCGGCCGGATCGTCTGGAGCATGCCTCATTCGCCTTCACGCTCGGCCTCGGCGTGGGGTTGCTGTCGCGGCAGCCCGCCGCCGCCGCCGCGAGCGCGCTCACTCTCGGCCTGGCCAAGGAGATCCGTGACCGCCGCCACGGGGGCTTCGATCCCGTGGACCTCGCGGCCGACGCGATCGGTGCGGGCCTCTCAGCCATGGCCACGCGCGCTCTGACGCGCTGACCTAGTAGCAATTCCCTCTCGCGTCCGGGAAATCGCATGGCGGTTGCCCCGCACCGGACCCACTGCCTGACTGGCGCCGGCCCAGCGCCACCGCGACGATCGCCGCCATGGACAACGCTCCGATCACGCCCGTCCGGTACCAATCGATGCGTCGGGCCGAGATCATGGCCACTTCATTGAGCGGTAGCCGAAGGGTGTCGAATTCGTCGATAGGGCCCTGGACATCTCTGCGGCGATATCCCACCAGCGTGTCCGCCTCGATCTTCGCCGCATCCAACTCGTAGTTCAGGCCCTCACGCGTCACGACTCGGACGGGCCGGTCCTGCGCGCGCGCCGCATAGTCCGAGTGCGGGATCTCGCGCAGCGCCGTACATCCCGACCCCGCGACCCACGCAAGCAGCATCACGACATGCCATCCCCGACGCACTTTCATCAATGGCCCTCCCCTCGCCCGATCCATTCCCGCCCAGCATAGCGCACCCCACGCTCCGGCGTGGGCCCGGGGATGGGCCGGTCAGCTCCAGAACAGGATGCGGCCGCAGGACTCACAGACGGTCAGCGAGTCCCTGCCCGCCGCGGCGCAGGTGGGCAACGTGATGAAACAGCCCTGGCAGACGCGGTCGCGCACCGCCACGACCCCACGCCCGTAACGCCGCTGCGCCCGTTCGTAGGCATGCACCCAGCGACCACCCAGCCGTGCAAACAACCGCGCGCGCGCCCGTTCCACGGCTGGCAGTCCCGTCAGGCGGAAGCCCAGGCTCAGGATACGCTGCCGAGTACCACCGCCGCGCGCCTCCTCGAGCAGCAGGTCGAGGTCATGCAGACTGAGTACGTCGCTCCAGTCGGTCATTCCCGCCCCACCGCGAGCAACTGGGCGACCTCGCCAGGATTGTCGCTCTCGAGTAACCGTTGGCGCACCCGCACGGCACGCGTGGCCGCGACCATGCGTGCCACCGCGGCCACATGGCACGGCGCGCTCATCTCCGCCGGTGAGATCACGAGCACGACGACCTGGACCAGAGCGCCGTCCTCTGCCCCCCAGTCCACACCGAGGCGGGAGCGGCCCAGCAACATGACGGACCTGGTCACAACGAGCGAGCGGGCGTTCGGGGCGGCGAATCCATGTCCCACGGCGGTGGACCCGAGACGCTCACGCATCAACAGCGTGGCGCGGAGCACTCCGGGCTCCCGCGTCACACCGAGCCCCTGCGCCTGGCGCGCCAGCTCGCCGATGACGGAATCACGCCTGCAGCTCTTGAGATCCCGGATGAGATGAGCAAGGTGCAGAGCAGGACCGACGAGGATGGACATGGTCCGCACGACCTCCCGCTCGCACGATAGCAAAGCTCCCTCACGCCCGCCAGCCTCTAGCAGGCTGCTGAAAAACCCTCGCGGACCGGCCGCGTACGCCGCGGCGATCCCGGGAATGCTCAAGTTCCCTTGGAAAACAGAGAGTGCTGATTCTCCATGTTGATCCAAAATCGGTCCGCAGCGACTATTTCAGCAGCCTGCTAGTTGACTATTGGTGATCCTCCGCGAGGAAGGATGGTGTAGTTCCAGTCCCCGTGGAACGAATCCGGTTGCAGGTTGATGACGGCCATCTGTTGGTCGGTGGGTTTCAGGCCCTTGGGATACTCGCGATGGTCGAGAACGCAACGGACCTTGAGGCCCGCCTTGGTTCGCGTGGCCGCGATGAGGCTTACGATGGCGGCATGCGTCAAGAGCGGCTGGCCGCGCCAGTTCTGCGAGATGAACGAGAAGAGACGATGCTCGATCTTGTTCCACTTGCCGGTACCCGGCGGGAGATGACAGACCGAAATGATCAGTCCGGTCTGCTGGGCCAGCTTCTGGAGTTCCCATTTCCAGAGGCGTAGACGGGAACCGTTGCTGCCACCACTATCGGCAGTGATGAGGAGCGACGTGGCGCGCGGGTAGCGCTTGCGTCCCAGTTCACGCCACCAGCGTCGAATCGTGGCCACGGCGAAGGCGGCCGTGTCGTGATTCACCCCCACGCTGACCCAGCCGAGGTTGCGACCGAGATCGTACACGCCAGAGGGGATCGCCTTGCCCTGCTTGGGATCCAGGAAGTCGTGGACCTTCACCTTTTCCGGCTGCCCCTGCGGCCGCCACACCTGCCCCGCATTCTGGAACCGCCCGACCAGTTCCTTCTTCTTGGTGTCCACCGAAACGGCCGGCTGGCCATGCTTCAACTGGCGCTTGACCCTTGCGTTGAGGTGCTCGAACTGCGCATTGCGATCCGGATGAGCGGTTCCCTCCAAGGTCTTCCGGTTCGCCTGCAGGCTGTATTCCAGGTCGCGCAGCAGTCCGGCCACCAACGTATGGCTGGCCTCGTAACCCCGGGCCTTCAGCTCGTCGGCCAAGTGACGCGTACTCTTGCTGGTCCAGCGCAGTGGCGATTCCGGATCCCCTCGGGTTGCGGGCTCCACGAGCTCTTCCAAAGCCTTGGTCAGTCCCGGGGCCAGCAAGGTCATCCGCTTTCGCCCCGCACCCGGACGCCGCACCCGATCGGGAGAGAGCGGCGTCTTCTGCGCCAGTTCCGCGAGCCCGCGAACCACCGTATTGCGCGCCAGGCCGGTCGCCCGGGTGACCACCGCAATGCCACCCCGCCCCAGAGCCCGGGCCTCCGTACCGGCCCACCGACGCCGGTGACGTTCGTCCATCGCCGCCAGCAGCGCGCGGTACTTTGCCCGAATCTCCCGCTCGGCTCCCATTCTGCCAGAGTCGAACAGAATGCACGACTAGTCACGGTATTTCGTTACCAGCCCGTAGCCGGGGGGCCCTGCGCTTAGAGCGGAGTTATGGACCTGGCGTCGCCGTCCCCGAATCCGCGGTGCGCCGACGGAGCGGCAGCCACCTCGCCACCGCCCAGGCGCAGATCACGCCGATGAATGCGCCCACCACCACGTCACTCAGATAGTGGCGGTTCAGGTACATGCGCGAGAAGGCGACCAGCAGCGCCAGCGCGAAGAAGACCGGGATCCCGCGGCGCCACCGTGCCCCGAGGACCCAGGCCAGCGCGAAGGCGTTCGCGGCGTGGCTCGAAGGGAACGAGGAGTTCGAGCGCCTCTGCTCCCCGTCCGGCCGCGTGCGTCCGATGCCGCGCTTGAGCCCCTCCACGACCAGGTTCGTCCCGGCGAGCGCCCCCACCGCCAGTCGCACCGTGCTCCAGCCGCCACCGCTGGCCAGATCCACGGCCAGCACGATTGCGAGCCCCACCACCACCACCAGCGGACGGCCGAACGCAGTAGCCTCGTGCATGAGGCCTTCGAGCACCGGGCGTCGCGCACCCTGCACCCCACGGGCGACCGTCCAGTCCAGACACTCGATGGGGTTCGACAGCGCGAGCGCCAGCATCAGCACCTTCATCGTGACCTTCCCACCGGCAGTAAGGCCGCCTTCGGGACGCGTCCCTCCAACTCCCGGCCCGCGCGGACCCGGGCCCAGGCCCCCTCGCTGCTCTGCACCTGCACGACCTGCCCGGTCTCGAGTTCGAGGCCCGCGCCCTCCAGGGTCACGCTCCTGCCCACCACCGACTGACCGACGTGAGCGGCCCAGGCATCCTGCAGCGGGTCCATCCCTGCTGCGCA
>Ga0315283_10001440_pt1 | contig 19192 bp, 16 predicted proteins | sample YL17G09_0_MG_FD_204541 | JGI IMG/M metagenome (GOLD analysis project Ga0315283, IMG submission 204541) | Sediment microbial communities from Yellowstone Lake, YNP, Wyoming, USA - YL17G09_0 | ecosystem: Environmental > Aquatic > Freshwater > Lake > Sediment | place: USA: Wyoming | collected... | reverse complement strand
TCAGTTAAAGAGTGTTCGTTTGATGCCTGATGCTTCCATTCCAAAACAAACTGATAGTGGTAAAAAGAAGAATCAACCGACAACAGATCTGATGAAAGACTTTGAGCATATGGCTGGAGAGTATAAGAAGACTGATGCTGCTAGTCCAGCCAGCAAACCACATAACGTAATGTCTACGGCTCATGAGCTGGGTTGGTCAACTCCAGCTATGGGTCAGACTAAAGAAGAAGAGAAACATGCTGTAGCCAGTACCAAGAAACGGACAATGTCAGGTGCGTCTGGCGCTCATATAACAACCCATGGTGGTGATGTTGTTTCTTCCGCAGGAATCAAACCTCCATCTGTTCCAGCGCAGGTTATGAAGCCTGGTGCAACTGTTGCAATGCAGTCAGTTGCTAAACCAAAAAGTGAAAAGGTAGCATCAAAGAGTTTCGCAGATGCAATGAAGGCTTTGGAGAAGGCTGCTGAGAAACAAGAGAAGCATTATGGGATGAGACAAGGAACCAGAGATCCTAAAGGTTCTATGCCTAGAATCAAGAAATACAAGACCAAGGGTGGGAAAATCAGGAAGCCACCTGAGGGTGATGAGTCCAGAGAAGAAATGGCAGCAGAGATGATTGCACATCATATGCACCATCTTGGTCGTCATCCTGGTGGTAAGAAGCAAGCCATTGCTATCGGTCTTCATCAAGCTGGAATGAGCAAGAAGTCAATGAAGCCAGGTCGTGATGAAGAGATGTGGGCAACTGATAGCATGAAATCCTGCACACCAATTATGAAAGGAAGTAACATGGATAAGTCATTTGATGAGTTATTGGATATGAGCAAGGCCATGACAGCAAGGAACATGCCTCGCTATCCTCGTCCTTTGAGGGCTCAGTACGAAAAGGATATCTACAGGTCAGCGATGGATATCCCAACCAATAAGAATTCCAGGCTTGCGAAGGACATTCCAACTCTGGCTGCTGGCTATCTCAAACCAGATGTTCTGGCTCAGCTTCGACGGGATGAGGAAGAGCGTACTCATCGCGAGATGCACAAGTCGAATGAGCTTCAGGACTGCAAGACGTGTGGTCGTATCTTCTCCAAGAGCTTTGCTGAGTGCCCAACTTGCGTAATCAGCAAGTCTTCCATGTGCAAGGCTTGTGGTCACCAGATGGTGAAGGGGCGGGATGGTCAACTCAGGTGTTCCATTTGCGGGTGATTTATGCTGTTGACTGCAACTCAGCTTTACGATTTGTCTTTGGACTTGGTTAAGGCCAAGAAGCAAGCCACCAAGACTGGACCAAGAGGGGGTAGGTTCTATCTCACGCAGACAGGAGAGAAGATATACCCAGGGGAGGTGAAAGCCGATCCCCCTTTGTTGCTGCATGTTGCTAGTGCACCTCATTTGGGTAAGACTCATCAAAATGTTGAAGTGCAGATTGTTCCAGGAAAGAAGGAGCCATCTGAGTTCAAACAAAGGATGCAGATTAGCCCAGATAGACAGAGTCGCAGGGCTTATGCCCAAGCCCAACAAAGCAGTAACTGGCCAGCGTACTTTTGTCGTGATTGCAAGTCAGCAATTGTCCCAAACCACGATCATCCAGTAACTGTGAAAAGAGCAATCAAAAATCCTAGAACTGGAAAAACTGAAACTCATGTTGAGGAAATTCTTGGGCACACAACTGAAGTGATGAAGGTTGATTCCAAGACTGGAGAAAAGAAGTGGATTAGTCCTCCAGATCCTGCTGCAGTAGCGCAGAAACGATGCCCAGATTGTTACAGTAAAAGTGAGGTTCTGTCTCGTGAGATGACAGGAAGAACTCCCGCCCTGAAACCTACAAAAAGAAGTCGAGAAGTAGTTCGGGAGAGGAAGTCTACTGAGAAGCGTCTTCAGATAGTTTTGGCGAAGCCTGAGAACAAACGAACTACTGAACAACAAAAGATGGTTGATGAACATCAGGCTGTAGCATCAACTAAAAAGAGGGCTGAAGAGGCAAGAATCAAAGCTCAAGGTGTTCCAACTGCTGAGAGGCGGGAGAAGGAAGCTACTTGGGCAGAAAATAAGGAAACTGGGGCGAAGGCTCAGTTACGAGATAAGTTCAAAAATCATCTAATCAAGCAAGGAATGGATGCTAATGAAGCCGAGTTAGCTTCACTCTCTCTCACGGATGAAGATGTTCGAGAATTCCAATCACAGCAGGCTCGGGAGAAGGCTGCCCACAGAACAGAAACTGCTAAACGTGTTGGTGAAGAGGTAGCGGGTAAAGAGATTTCTCGTGTAGTTGGGCTTGGTGATTTGCTAGATCTAATGGCAAGAAGACGCCATGGAGTATCTGGTAGTGAAGAGCAACATGGTTTGACTGTTGAGGGGTTAAAGCCAGTCAAGGCCAGAGAAGCTGAACGTCTTAGGACTCAGAGGTTGAGGGAAAGGAAGGAGACTGAGAAGAGTTTCAGTCTTTGGGTTTGTGCATGAGGCCACGTAAAGTAGTGCGTGTCGAAGGTTCAGTGGAGTTCGAGGTGCCTTTTGCCATTCTTCGCAAAGGTGATGGATTCAAGTTGTTTGAGTCTAGTGGACAAGCTTTGAATTACGGAGATGTCTTTAAAGCAGATTCAGATGCTTATATTGATAATACTGGTGTGTGGATGGTAAAGGCAGTGCCACTTCTGTTTGGCAATAGATTGTCGAAGTCTTGTATTGTTAGTTCTTTTGATGGATAAAAAATGGATCTCAATTTAGTACCAACTGTTAAGTGTCCTCAATGTGAGGTAGAGTTTGATAGGGATTTCTATAAATACGCTATAGATAAGATTTGCACAAAACACATGATGGTTAAATGCCCCAGTTGCAATCTTATATTTTCTGTTGATATTTCGGTTATCGACAAATGAGCCAAAGTAGAGAATCGCTAGAGATAAGGATGTCTGAGTTGTTGAGAGAGAATCTAGCTCTTAGATCTAGGATTATGGAGCTTGAATCCAGGCTCAAAATGTTAGCCAAGGCGTGGGTTGATGAAACTACACCAAAGACGAGACGCATTACTGTTAGTGCTACTGCTGTTGAACGAGAGAACGGCACTGATGTCAGACCATGTATCTTGTGTGGTAGATCTCTAAGATGGTACACTCGTTGCGATAATGGTGGTGCTGATGAATCTACCTGGGCTGAGACTGTGGAGACTGGAAATAATCATGCAGAGCCTGGTGAGTGTACTTTGTCTAGATCACCGATAATAATGGTTAGGAAAGAGGTGTAACGTGGTTTGGTATGCGTGGTTCTCAATAGGTATTCTGCTTGCACTTTGTCTGACTCTTGCAGGTATTTGTATTTGGTTTTGGTATAAACAACGTAACACTAACGTTGGTTTGACAGCTGATGAGCAAATCAAATTGCTCAATTTAGGTAGAGAGAGTGATTTGAAGAAGGCGCAGATAGAGCAAGAGAAAACAGCCAGGTTGCAGCACGTAGCAGTAAAATTGCAAGTAGCACTAGATGAATTGAAATTAGCCCATGATAAACGTCTTGTGGAGTTGGATGATGATGCGAAAAAAGAGTTTAATCGTTTGCGTGCTAATGCTGATTTGTGTTCTATTGAGTTGGACAAAGTACTTGGAGTTCCCAGTTCACGCCCAGACGACACGGATAGACGATAAAGTAGATGTGAGATCTACTGATGTTATAGTTGGTGATCGAGTACCATTTTCTGGCAAGCTTCTTACGATAGATGCTCTTGCCAAGTTGATATCTTATTATAAAGCAGCCATCGCTAAACTTGAGTCAGATTTGGTTTATCAACAAAAGATTTGTGATGTTAAACTCAATGCCAAAGTTGATGCCTGTACCATTGAATCTTCAGCATGTAAGAAGTTGATTGATAATTGTCAACAAGTTTGCACTATGGAAAAGAAGGTATACTCTACGGCATTGGAGAGGACTGGTAAGAATTGCGAACGTAAGTGGTATGAGAGCCAGTGGATTGGTCTTACAGCTGGAGTGATTCTTTGTGGTGGTAGTGTTGCAGTAGGTAGTCTTGCGAAGTGAGTGTATAACTGTCCTGTCAAACGATTACTCGACAGGTGATGCTGACAAAGTTAACCAACTTGGGTGTTTGACAGGGCAGTTATGCACTCAAAAGAAGTAACAACGATGTGGAGGAGTTAAAATGAAAGGTTCTAGTAATCCACTGTCTGGTAGTGTTCCTCTTAACCTCCGACAAGATGAAGAGGTTGTTGCAAAGTCTACAAGCTACAGGGAAGGTATTACCCATCCTACCAACTATCGAATTCCTCAGCAGGATGAGCCATCTTTGCTGAGGAATGAAGGTTGCACACCTCTTCGTAGGTACCCAAATGGTCGTTTGGATACAGAGTTTGTGGCAAGTCAGGTTATTGACATGATTCACAAGGCTGAATCAGGTGGAAATCTGACAAGTTTCGAACAAGCACTTCTCACTTTGATTCTGCCACAGAAGTTCCAGTTGGTAGCTCCCAAGATTGCTGGAACCATGGCCAGGTTGACAGATGAGGAACGCGGGTTGGTAGCTCTTCGTGTTCTTCGGCATATGAATGAAGAGCTTAATTTCAATGCTGGATATGGTGGCGGATCAGTTCCCTTCAGGCATCAGACGAAAGATTAGATGCCATCTGGAATCAAGATTCAAGTTTCTGATGATTTGAGTTTGGGTGATATAACCAAATCGTTAGAAGCTGTAATAGAGGAACTGAGAAAGGGTGAGCATGAGCCCAATCTCAGTGTTCTTTTATCTAAAGAGAATCCAGCTATGGCTCATCTTGTAAAGTTTATGGATGAGTCATTTGATATCATGACAAACAGTCTCGTGAAAGAGATTTCCAAGGTTTTGAAACCAGAATGAAGACTGTTTCTCAAAGGTTGAGGTTTAGAAAAGCACTGACGGTTGACGGTGATCGTGTAATAAAGATGCTGGTTGAGAAGTATCACATGCAGCATATGGATGCCATTCAGTTAGTAATGGATGGTGGTCCAATGTTATCCGTAGCTCTTATAGGTCTTGCTGAAGGGCGGAAATAATGGAACAGATCTTCCTGAGAGCTGAGTTGTTTCGGATTGGTGATGTTTCTGAATTGTGGGATAGGTCTGTTCTTGTGAAGTCAGAGACTGTGAGACTTCCACAAGGAAGGCAACATAGTCCGCCATTGGGGCCAATCTCTGGTCCTGATGTTTCTTCTCCTGGACACCAACTGGCAACTCATCAAGCAGCTCAGAGTTATGCCCGTCATAATTACTTTCATCATTCGACAAATAATGAGCCTGAAAAAGCAGATAAGATGTTGAGGATGTACCATGTTCATGGAGCTAGAGCAGATAATCTTCAGCGACAGGGAGTAGTGGCAACTCCAAAGCATCACGAAGATTTGGCTGTTCATTATCACATGAATAGTGGACACTACCAACAAAGTAAGACTCCCGCTCATTCTAGGATTGGTTTTCATTTACAGCATGCTGGGCATCCACCAGGAACAGATCTTGATGATTTAGCTGCACCGCACATTCCAGCTACTGGTAATGTGTCTGGTCCTGAAGAGGTTACTGAGCCCAAACCTCTTATGCATTTTCTGTCTTCTGGTACCAGGGAGAAGACTACAAGACTTAAGGTAGCTAAGTCTTTGATTGAGTGGGATTGTGATTTGATTAAAGCTAGACTTGGTGCACATGTTCCTTTGTCTGAGAGTGACCTTAATCAGAAATTGCAAGGTGGCCACTATTCTTTGGTCTCAGCCGGTAGAAACAAAGAACATCCAGATGAGAAGAATCTTCCAGATGATCATCCTATGTTTGCTGATAGACATGAGAAGCTTCGTCAGGATTTGATTAGCAATGGACTAGATCATACTGAGGTCGAGGGACATTGGGGTGGTAAGGAAAAGTCATTTTTGGTTCAACACAATAAGCAACCAAAATCCACTGTTCCAAGAGGAATGATGACCAAGACATCATTCATGGTTCATCACACAGATCCTAGTGAGCATCAAATTATTAGAGATTTGGGAAAGAAGTATAATCAAGAGAGCGTTATTCATTCAAAGGGTGGAAAACACGAGTGCCATTACACAACTGGTGAAAGTGTTGGCACACATAACAAAGGTGCTGGTCACGTCATTAAACCAGAGGCTCAAGATCTATACACAAAAGTAGAACATCCAAAGTCATCAACAAAGTTTGAGTTGAATTTTGATTGGAACAAGAAGCATCCAATGAAGGATGCTGTATTAAAAGCGTTGAAAAAAGGTTTGGAAAAGGCTTTGTTCATCTACCTGTAGGAGAAGACAATGCGTAGCGACATGATTGGTCCACGACGGTTGCAACCTGTTCAGAAAGACAGCAAACCTGTCTTTGTTCTTACAGGTGAGGAGCAGCACCGAATTATCAAGTCTCAGGTGGTACCTGGGGTCACTGAGGGGCAGATGAATGGAGTTCTTCCTCGAATTCCAAATACCCGTCCTGAGTTGTTTGTAAAGAGTGATGTGGTAAAAGCAGAATTAGAGAAGGATTTCGAAGGTGGAAAGGAAGAGATGGATAAGTTCTTTTCATCAAAGAAACCATCTCTTCGACGCCTTGGTATTGATTCTGCTGAATCTCGCTTGGAATCTGAGAAGAAAAAGAAGCAATTGGCTGCTGGGCCAAACGTAGGAAAAGCTATTCAAGGTCAGCAGTCAATTACAGAACCAATACACTCCGGCGATCCAGCTGCTGCTGGTGCCTTCTATGAGTGGAGAACCAACCAATCTCCACATATTGAGGCAGCAAAGCACTACATTCAAGCAGACCACTACAACCGACAGGCTGGTGGGAGTGCAAGGGCAAAGGCTCATCAGACCAAGTATCTAGATTTGAAACGACAGGGAGCCAAGCCCAAGAGAAAGCATTTCGAGCAGGCTGTGAAAGAGCTTCCATCCCAGATGTCAAACATAATGGCTTCTCTTAGTGGTAGTGACCAAGAGAAGGCTTTTCGCACCCCACAAGAAGAGAAAGAAGGTAAAGAGCATTGGGGAATTAGTGGGTATGGCAAGGACGAGATGATTCATCCTTTTCAAGAGCAAGCCGGGGGGTTTGAGGGTGGGGCAAAGGATTATTTTAAGAAATTAGCCTCTGATCCCAAGTACGGGGTTAAGTTGGTTCGTCAGCCAATGCATTATGGGAAGGTTCATGGTGCTGGTGAATGATTCTTTCCAGGGCACAGATTGAGAAACTTGCTGAGATTATTCGTCAACACACTACATGGTTTGCTTGGCGGATTTTTGGAGAGCAAGAGATCTCAGAGAAAGACCTTCTGCAACTGAAATCCAGTGGCAGATTGCCAATGGATGTCTCTGTTTCATCAATCAAATATTCATACGTTCTTGGTAAGCTAGAGTCAGTTCTTAAGGAAGGTGAATTCAAGAACCTTGATTGGGAACAACTCAAGGAAGCAGCTACTGGCAGATACACTACTGTGGACAAGTTGCAGATTCAAGCAGCTGAGTTGTCTGCCCATAACCATTTTCGTAATCTCATGGATGATATACGAAATGGTCTATACAGTAGACTATCCCATGCTACGAATCAGGTTGTCTCAGAAGGCCACGTTCGGGAGACTATCGCTGATAAAATCAAGACAGGAGTAGATCTAAGCCAGTCCTACAATAAAGTAGCTAATGAGTTGCTTGAATCACTGAAGGAAGCAAAAAGAGATTGGGGAAGAGTTGCTTCAACAGAGATGCATTCGGCGAGGCAGAAGGGGATTGCAGCAGCTATTATCCAGAAGGAAGATATCTACTCTGATTCAGAGGGTGTAGATAGTGACGTGGCTGTGGCCCATGACAGCGACATGTGTAGTGACTGCCGGAGGATATACTATGATGAGAAAACTGGTAATCCAAAGATTTTCAAATTGAAAGAGTTGATGGAAAATGAAGGGACAAATTACAAAAGACCATGGCGTGTAAATGCCAAACCAGTTATCCCCCCAATCCATCCCCACTGTTATGGTAGGATCAGGTATATTCCGAGGGGCTGGAACTGGAATGATCAACATGAATTCACGTTAATGAATCCAGAAGAATCCTACCCTGAGTTGTTTGGTAAATCTATTAGTGAAAAGGGTGATTGTTATAGATATGCAGTAACTCGTGCGAAAGAGCTAGATGTGAATAACGCTAAGGTAGTTCACGGGACAGCTACCCACCCAGAGACTGGAGAGGTAATGCACCATGCTTGGGCAGAACATGGTGGTAATGTATATGATTGGCAGAATAAGGATAGTCATCCAAATGGTGTTCCCGTTAAGAAATACTACAAGAAAATGAAAGCCCAAGTTCACAATAAATACGATACGACTGAAGCCACTATAAATATGTTGAAACACAGACACTGGGGTCCTTGGAGTTAATAATGAATCCATTTGATGAACTCGAAGCACTCTCTAAGAGTGAGATAATTCCAGGCGGAAGAGCTTCTGGTAAACCAGATAAGAAATATGATGATGCTGCAGTTGAGAGAGGTAAGAAGATTGAGATGGAGCATGTCAAGGGAGGTTCATATCCCAAAGATGTACAGGAAAAGGTAGCTGAAGAGATAGCTCGAGACCATCTTGAGGAGCATCCAGGTTATTACGATGAGAAAGAAGGACTTCCCAAGATGGAGACAAAGCTAAGTGAGCTGGGGAAGGCAGGAGGAGGGGAAGGACAGTTCCGAGGTGGAGATCCTGAGTATGCCCAGATGAAGCAGGTGGAAGCCAGGGAGGAGGCTGCTGACTCTGGAGTTGAGCAAGAAGGTGAGGCTGGTGGGGAAATGGATGAGCCAGATGAGTCTGCCATCGAAGCAGACCAAGATAAGAAAGATGCAAAACAAGAGAAGATGGCTAGCCTTGGAAAAGGAGGACCATCCATTTCCATGGGTTCTCAGCAAGTATCTCCAGTAGATACTGATGAGGATTACTTTGATGATAAAGACCCTAGCCGTGTTGCAAGACAGAGATTGGAGTTCAGAGGTAAAACTCATCCATACGTAGAACCAACCGCTATCAATCGCCCAGAGCATCAACATGAGGTTTGGTCTGAAGCTCTTGGGTATAAGATTCCTCTTGAAGGTAATCCCTCATTCTATCTCCGTCGGTTTACTCTAGCTGGTGATAAAGAAGGATACGATAAAGCTAGAAAAGAAGTCTTCAAGGCTTTTGAAGAGGATGAGGAACAGGAACCAGAAGAGCAGGAACCTGAAGAACAAGAAGAATCCAATGAGCCTGGAGCTAACCCAAGCCCACAAATGCTGCTCCAGCACTTGAACGAGTTTGATAAAGATCAACTAGTTCAGATATCCAGGACTATTTGGGGTAAGAATTTCAAATACGATCTAGATTGGATGGATGAGGATTATATTCGTAATGATGTTCGTGGGTCATTGATGGATATTATAGAAAAGAATGAAGTAGAGAAGCATAAGAGTGGGGTTGAGTGGTAAGATGCTTTCTCTTTGGATCAATAAAGCTCGTAAAGGTGAACATGTTGGTGGAAAGTATGTGCTACGTTGGTGGAAGCATGATCGCTGGAACTACAAGTATTCAAATCTGAAACATGACAACCATGGTTTTGGCTATACGGCAACAGAGGAACACACTGTTCCAACTCATCCTAAGTCTGAGAAACTTGAGCATACCCCAGAACAAGCATTTCACTATGCACGAAATAGGGTTTTAAGAGGAACTGAGGAACACACAGCAGATATCAAATCTGCTACAGGAAAAACAAAGTACAAGGTTTTAGTTCATCCATCAGCTTCAAGACCAATTTCAATTCTACCACCAGAATCTTCCCTCACTCGAGATGCTATTGCACATCTTACGTCTTTTGAGGCTCTGGAGAACTGGTCCCATCGAGATAGAACAACCAGGACAGTCAAGGATGCCCAGGGGAGACCTTGGTTTGATGTAAGGGAACGTGGAAGGTCAGGTATTGAGTCTCCTAGTGGCAGGATGGTAGTCAGGTACTACTCAGATAGTCCTCACAACCCATTTCCTGGTGAGCCTTCTAAGTGGGTTCCTAGCCCCTTTACGATGAAGACAGCCCAGAGGTGGATAAAGGAGCAGAGGAGGCAGCAGGCAGCCTCTGGGCAGCGTGTGAAGCCCCTCAAGAGGTTCCCTATCGATAGGGATAGACCTGCAACTACCGCTCTGGAACAGGGCAGGGTGGTTTGGGAGAGAGCCCAGAGGTCATACCCCGTTACTATTCATTCAAGGACAGGGGAAGTGAAGCAACGTAGGGGTGGGCGATGGGTGAGGCATGCCAAGTTTCAATCAAAAGAAGAACGTGTAGCTTTCTATTCAAAGATTGTGAAAGAGCATTTCGGGCATATAGTTTTTTCTGCAGATCGACAATTGAAATTGTACAATTTGGCTGATCCAGAAAACATGGCTAGGCTTCTTGGGTATTATGGTGGTCCTGGGCATTCGAGTAGGATTGAGATTGAAGCTGAATCCCCTGCGTTGAGGGGTGTGGAACGAGCAGTTAATTCTTATGATCCAGAAAAGGGATGGAAATTTGTTACGTATTTGAATCATTGTTTGTGGTGGGAGAATTTTAATGAGGCAAAAAGAATTATAGCAAATGTAGAGGAACGTCGAAAACTAGTTACTACTATAGATCATGGTGGCCATACCAGAGATATTTTTGAGCATGTTCGTCGAGAAAATATGGCTCCTGGTCACGAAACAATTGTTACGTCTGGTGTTCACACAATGACAACAGACGAGCCATTGATGGCTAAACAAGATCAGTTGAAAGATTGGACTAGTCGTCAGGAAGATAGGATTGCTCATTATATTGCTACAGTTGGTGAAGACCACGATAGGCAAGTAACTTCGTTTCTAGCTGCGAATGAGCTTGGTGAGATTAAGACCCCTGAGCAAGCACAAGCGTTTATTGTTCATTGGCAGTCAGAAGGTGGTGATGAGTTTGTAGAGCCGTTTGAGAAAGAAGAAGTAAGTAAACCCAAAGCAGAGATTTCAGAAGCCAGCAAAAGATCTTGGGTGTCGATGATTAAAAATCATCCCTTGCTTACGATGTCTGAGAAGGCTGCTCTTTTGGCATTTGCTCCAAAAGGTGACTTGCAGAATATCAAACCATTTACTGAAGTGTCGTTGGAATTGACAAAGAAACATTCAAGGGAGTTTCCACATCCACCATCAGAGTCTCAGTTAGTGGATATCTTTTTGAGTGCTCACCAAAAGATGGCAAGTACACCGGAGTTTGAAGCTATGCAATCGAAACTATCTCCAGTTGCGAAAGCACTCAATACTATTCGTAAGTCAAGTTTGGATATGATCAACAAGGCAATAGATATCCTAAGCAAGGCCAAGAAGGGGGAACGTGTACCTGGATATCAATATTGGCGTCGAGAAGGAATTCCAGGTCACTACAAGTATTATTATCATGATCAACTGAACAATGCTATTCGTGGTACGAATGCTCCTGAAGGTCACAAAGAACATGATCCATCTCTTGGTGAACCTCAAATACACAAAAATGAAGTGAATCCAAAAGATAATCCTGAGTATTTTGATCCACGTAATGGCCGCAAGATGAATGAGGCGGTTCCAGGACATGCTGAATGGAACCCTGAATATGACAAAGAAACTCATATGCAGAGATGGGCTGCTCGCTGGCCAAAGGAAGATGAGCCAGATGTAGATAAGCATGCCTACTATGACTCAGATGTGAGGGAAAGGGATGATCTAAAGTTCAATGAATCAAATAAACAGTTTGATCAACTGCTACCGAAGGTTCGTAAGTGCTATAAGGAGATGATAAATAACTCAGATGAATTGGCAACCAGAACATTAGGTTTGATGGTAGCTTTGTTGGATCAAGCGTATATGCGTGTTGGTAAAAAAGTACACGAACAAAGCACTGGTAATCTTGGTTTGACAACATTGAAGGTTGAGAATGCAAGTGTTAAAGGTAACATGGCAACCTTTTCGTATATTGGGAAGAAAGGTGTAGAACAAGAACAGAGTGTTGTTCTTGATCCAAGGTCAATGGGTATTTTGAAGGAGTTGATGACTGCTCCAAAGAAGAGACCAAAGGATTATCTTTTTTCTGTTCCTATTAAAGAAGGTAGAAGGACTGTTTATCAGGAAATTGGATACAATAAGATCTATCGTCATTGCCATAGTTTGGGTGTGACACCAAAACAGTTCCGTACTTATCATGGTACAAGGATTTTCTCTAATAACTTTGAAGAGCTTTTTGAAAAAGTACAGGGTCGTCCTACCGCTCAAATGCTAGCTCAAATAATTGAAGGAGCAGCTACGGAAGCAGGAAGGGCTTTGGGTCATTTCCAAGGTGAGGGGGAAAAGAGAAAGGTTTACATTCATACTACTCTCAAAAGTTATATAGATCCAGTAGTAGTAAAAGAATTGTGTTTAGCTGCTATGCAACATGGTTCAGATACTGGTGTTAAAAAGTCTCATCCAATTCAAAAAGAAGTTTCATATGATGGAATACCAATTGATATAGAGAACAAGAAAGGTAGCACTAGGAAGTGGCATGATCCAAGCGCAGATCGCGATGGTGAAACCAAGATGAATTATGACTATGGGTATATTGCTGATACTGAGGGAGTGGATGGTGATGAGGTTGATGTATATATTGGACCGCACAAGGATTCAGGACGGGTGTTTGTAGTTCATCAATTGAAGGCTCCTGATTTTAAGAAATACGATGAAGATAAAGTGATGATTGGATTTAAATCTTCAGATGAAGCCAAGGCTGCATATCTGAAGCAGTACGACAATCCACGTTTCTTTGGTGACATGAAAGAAATGTCAATTTCTCAATTGAAGGAAAAGATTAGCAATCCAAAGTATGAAGGCAAGATGCTCAAGTGTCAGAGCATAGGATAAGATAATGAACTATTTTAGCGATCTACTGAAAGCAGCTCACAGGTTTATTGGTCCACGACAATCTGGTCTTCCAAAGGTAAAGCCAGTAGAGCAAAAACCAATAGAATGGGAAAAGCCCGAATTACCAGAACCTGGTAAAAAACAGCTAGAGCATTGCCCATTCGGTGGTGGAATTGAGTGCTTGAAACATGGTGGAGATGGGGCGGAGAATCACTTTGAAGGCTATCGGCATAAGAATGCGAAGAGTCCAACGACTGTTCATAAGCTGGTAAAGCAAGAACACAGAGACTGGACATGGGTAAAGAACCCAGAGAATGCTGAAGAGCATGAAGTTAGCAAATCTTTTACTGTTGCCAAAGGTGTGTTACAACATTTGAACCAGTGGACGGAGAAGAGTTTCAAGTTACTAAGTCCAGAAGACCAGGAAAAGGAATTAGATATTGCGAAGCAGGCCCATGAACTCATGGATGCTATGGAGTCGAAAGGTAAGATAAATCAGGATAAATCTGGTCCTGTTATTCGTGGTTTGGAGGAGAAAGGTCGACATCTTTCCCTTTATTCCGCTGAAGCAAGGCTGGACAAAAAGAAGTCATTAGGCAAGAAGAACATAATTGCTATTCGTAAATTAAAGAAGAATACTAATGCCGATGTTTCTGTTTCGTTGAAAGTTGGTCAGTTTGATGTACGTTTAATTAACGATGATCATGTTGAGAAAGTTTTAGATGAAGCTCTTGGAGATATTGATATCAATGAATTGGCTGAGTCTTGGCAAGTAAATGAACCTGATTTTTTTACTGCAATCAATGCTGTTACTATTACAAATAAGAGTGTTAAGTTTGATGGGCAGATTATGTCACAGAATGGTGAGCACATAGCTGTGTTTGAAAGGACTGCGTACAAGAATGAAGTTGGCAAGTTTTGTATTTACCATGATTTGTTTATGATGGAGGATGAGTTTCAGAAGGGTAAGATTGGAACTAGATTTTTGAGACATTCTGTTCAACAGTATCTACAGCTTGGTGTTCGCAGAATTGATACCCATCCGGATCAGATTGGGAAGTATACCTGGCCACGGATGGGGTTGAATTGGCATGAGGATTCTGCTGCATTTGTTAGAGCAAAACTTCCAAAATACATCGCTGATAGAACAAAAATTCCATTGAGTAAAGCTAAGGCACTTGTCGATAAGCATGCTGATCGTGCTTGGGAGATTGCTTGCATGGTAGTACCAGTTCAACAACCAAAACCATCTGGATTTGTTGGGCCAATTCAACGTATGAAGGTTGGGAAAGAGTTTTTGTTGGATAACAATTATGGCGGGGAGATGTGGTCGACTAGCGAAGCGTACGTTGTGTTTGGTAATAACCCGTCATTCAATCACTTTGCCAGATATCTTGGGTTGGAGAAATAACATGTCGAGAACAGATTGGGCATCTACACAGGAAGCAGTGGATTTGGTGGAGAGCCCTGGGGATGTAGTTGAGTATGATGAAAATGGAGATCTTGTTCGTAATACTTTTGCAGAAAGAGAAGCAAAAGAGAATGAGTCTCCCAAGGGCTCAAATAACGAAGAGGAATCCTCAGAGGATTCAACTCCAAAGAAGCATCCTAGAATCAAGGATGATAATGAGCATCTGACGGTTCAGGTATCTTCAAATCCTCCACCGAGAACAGAGAATGAAGAAGCATTTAGTCAGTGGCTTCATCATCATCCAGTTCACGAAACAGATCATGAATGGGATCAAATGACACTTGGTCAAGGGAAGATGCATACTCCGCAGTCTGAGGAAGATGATGTAGAGGATGAAAATGCGATTGCCGAATCTGATAATCAAGGACAACAGGATTCTGGGTCTGATCAATCGAGTGGAGAATCTGGTAAAGAGCCAGAAGACTACTCCTACGTCAACGAGTGGGGAAAAAAGTAACGTTGTTCTTGGGTTTGATGCTCCGATACCCTTCGAGAAACTGTCGAAGGGTAAACGACATTCTAATGCCAAGCAAAGAGCTTGGCAGAGGCTTACTCAGGCTATAGCTGGCCTCAAGGCTCCTCATACACCAAACATCAAACGATTGAAACCAGGAGCACATGGTGCCATAGATCTTGGCGAGTTGGGTCCAGGTGATGGAGCTTGGGTTACACCACATAGAGGTCCAGCAGCTGGCCGTCACGTTCTCGTGGTAATGCGTCCTAATGGGGATTTTGCCCTTATTGGTGGGATGCATTCTCCAGCTACTAGAATCGATAAGAGTTCTGGTGAAGAGTATCTAGTAGGGGATGATGGGAAAGATTTGGTAGATGAGCATGGTGGGTCTCGGAAGATTACCCCAGAAGATTACCTTTCCCACATCTCCCATCGGCATTTTGCTTTCAAACAACGGCAGAAGACAACTGCTCAATCTGAGGAAGAGCAAGCTCGTCAAGCTGAGTATGCAGTTCATGCAGAGAAAAAACGAGTAGCCCAGAAGGAATACAAGGGGGCAAGGAAAGTATCGAAAAAGTTAGTAAAGACTCATGCGGATAAGCTTGATGAAACTTTAGGTCTCGCTGAAGGTACGACTCTTTCCAAGGAAGCTGAGGAAAAAATAGTTGAGTCTTTCGAGAACGCAGCTCTTGGTCTTCTGAAGAAGAATAAGATTCCTCTCAATGAGGATACAAAACGGTTGGTCTCTGAATTCGCTAAGCGTGCCACCAGGAATTTCAGGCGTGAGAGGGCAAAGAAGATAGAGCAGGTTCAAGAGATAGCATTGAATGCAGCTAGAAAAGGGAGAGAAGGAAAGAGTACAGATAGTGACATTGCCAAGCTAAGGCAGATCTCCAGTAAGATCAAGATTAGTGCAGCACCAATTGAAGAACCGTTTATGCAGAGTCTGCAAGACATGCAAAATGGAGATATGTTTGATGCAGACAATAACTTGGATTTAGCTGCAGACCAATTGATATCAGCGGCTTTCGATCACGCATCACAACAAGCAATGGAGGAGGTTGAACAACCAGCTGATGATAATGAACCTGGTAATTTAAACTCTCCTCAAGAAAATCAAGATATCTTAGATCTAATCGATAAAGATCCTGATGCAGTAGTTGTTGATCCAGGTCTTAATCTAGCCAAGACAATTTCAAAGTTCAAGAGTGGTAAGGAAAGGGAAAAGAAGGAACGTAAGATTAAAGAGAAGGTTATGGTTCCTCAGTATGCTCAGGTTGATGCAGAACCAGAATTTGAGAATGAACTTGATCAACGCGCTTTCTTCGATCAAGTAGCCACAGATCAACGACAGTATGCTGCTGCTCGTGTAGCTGCAGACAGAGCCAGGGATTACATCAAACAGATTTCTGAAGAGGCAGCAAGGCAGGGAGTAGAAGAACGACCACGAACAGCTGTTTCTCCCGAAGAGTTTGCGACTACATTTCAGGATATTGAAAGTGCAATGGCGTCTACAGGAGTTACTGAGGATGACATTCGAAAGGAAATGAAGCTTCTTGAGGAAGCTCAGAATATAACAAGTCCATCTGGCCCAGGAATGTATACTGTCATTAACGAGTTCTGGAATAGCAAATCTGGGAATCTTCTTGATCCATATATGAGGCAAGGGTCTGAGTATGCCTTGTCTGGTATGCTATCAGAGCATCTTCCGCCTGAGATTTTGGCTACTGAGGAAGTACAGGGACTACTTGGAAAGATTTCTACCAAGGTAAAGTTTAATGATAAGGCACAACGATTTGAGATGATTACAGGGAAGGGTGAACAAGGTCAGTATGGTGGTTTGGTTCATCGAACCTCAGCATCTGTAGCTCCTATAATTGTGGCTCGTAAATTGGCTCAGCTGGCTCAACGTGGAGAGGCGGAAAAAGCTCGTATCCATGATCTAGAGAAGAAAATCAAAGATCCTGAAATTACACGTCGTGAACAGAAAGAGATGATGAATGAAATAAATAAGTTGAAGGAGAGTCCCTTTAGCCAGCATTGGGGTCGGAAGGATTTTGATAGAATGAATCGGTCTGTTGATACATGGAATCGGAATAAGATTCTTCAGGTGGAAGATAGGGCAATGGAGGAGGATAGTATCCTTCGTTCACGGATTGAGCAAGAAGAGAAACAAATCACCACTGGTGAGATTATTCGTCCAGAAGACAAGATTGGGGTTCCTGACATCAATCCACGCAGTAGATTAGCTTCTATGCTTCAAAAGACTGAGAGCCTTGAGTCTTTACGTCGAAGGCGCCAGGTGAATCTTGGAATGGCTTTGGGTTCTCTTGAGACAGTAGCAACTTTGAATGTTGCTCTGCGTGAAGCCATTGCTAAAGCACAGTGGAAGGCTGTTGGTGTTTCCAAGATTCCAGAGGAAGGTGAAATAGGGGAGGAGTTTAAGTTTGTGTCTTCTCCCACTGTTTCCGAAAGAAATGATATTAGGATTGATATTCCTGGGCCTGTTGATGACCCAGACCCAGATAAAAGAGATTTACTTCGAAACGCAACCAAGATTTCAGCCTATGATTATGTCAAGAATCAACTTGGTCTTTCGGATAGTGAAATTCATGAAGTTGAAGGAACTGCAATGGCAGTTCCTAGAGGCAAGTTGGCTGTTGTTGGTGTTGATAAAAATGGAGCCCATGTTCGTGTGAAGTTGGGTGGTCCCTCAACACAGGAAGAGGTTGAGGCGGAAACTACTGGAAGGAGGAGACGGGCTCGTGGTTTGATGGATAAGATTCCTCGTGTTGCAGCCCAGCAAGCATCCGAAGATCGTTATGCTGATATCAAGTATAATAAGACTTTGCCTACTCGTGAAGATCATCCTCCACTTCTTAGGGAAACATTACGTACTCCACGGAAACAACTTGATGGGAGTATGGAAACACTTCCCATGGAAATGAGGTTGGCTCAGTTCAATGCTTTCAATTTCATGAAGCAACCAAAATTGTTTGATGACAAAGGAAAGCCTGTTCGTGGGTCAAAAGGTGGCCTTAACACAATGACAACAGGCGCAGGAAAGACGATGGCTGCGTTTGCTTCGATTGCTGATAATCATAATGAACGTGAACATATGAATTATGTGATTTCAATTCCTGGTGGAATGACTCAACAGTGGGTGAATGAAGCTAATGAGATGACTGACTTTCATACGGTTGGCTTATTCAAGAAAGAAGCTGGGGAAGAGGAAGCAAAACAAAAAGCAAAAACCAATGAGTTTACTCAAAGTTTAGAAGTAGCTTTGGAGGCACAGAAGTCTGAAAAGCATCCTACCCCCATCGTAATTGGTGTTCCTAATGGATCAGAGATGGCAAAGGGTTATGGAATCAAAGGATGGGGTAAGGAACAGCAGCACGAGTTCTTTAAAAAAATGCATGACATGATCAGTAAGACAGGTGCTGTTGAGGGGAGAAATATTGTTTTTGTAATGGAGCATGAAGTTGATAGTAACATTCATTCAGTATTGACGAAAACGCATTTGGGTTGGGGTCACAAGTATGCTCCAGAATATCTTGGAAAACCAAAAGCCGAAGTTGGTGATATAGTTGATCACTTGTCGAGACTAGGTGTACGTGGGCGTATTGTAGATGAACCGCAAAAGCTTCTTTCTACAGGTGAAACAAGCAATAAATCCAATGCTGGGAAAAGGATTTTCAAAAATCCTATGGAGTACAGGCAGCTATTGACGGCTACTCCAGCTCGTCGGGCACTTGTTGAGGCTTATGATGCAATAAGGTGGGTAGCAAGAACTCCTGTTTTTGAAGGTAATGATTATGCACGAGGTAAGCCAAAGGTAAGTAAGACTGGCAAGACTACAAAGGGTAGTGTTGTGTACCATGATGTTCCTGGTTTGCCAAAAAATCGTGATGTTTTTATGTCAGTAATGGGTGGACTTGGTCGTGGTACGTTTACGCATGATCACATCATGAAAAAGCAAGCTCAACAGCAGTTTGCTAACTGGAACATAGGTGATGAGCAGCGTGAACGTCACTACAAGCAAACTACGCATGACCATAAAGTTGCCAGAACTGATTCTCAAGTAGCACGCCAAATTGAAATTGAGAAGGATGCTAAGGGTGTTGTCGAAAGAGAGCTTGCAGCTGAAGCTAAGAAACTTGGAATATCTGTTGATAAATTGAGAGATAAGCAAAGGTTGATAGCTGGTGGTGCTATGGCACGGGCTCTTGGGTATTCTAAAGAAGAGCATCGTCAAAATATTGACGGTACTGGAGTAGTGCGCGAGGGAAAGGAAGTAACAAGAAGGAGTAAAGATGAGGTTGGTGGTGTGAGGAGGTTACCTAGAACAGATCCATCCAAGTGGCA
>Ga0315283_10001439_pt1 | contig 19196 bp, 20 predicted proteins | sample YL17G09_0_MG_FD_204541 | JGI IMG/M metagenome (GOLD analysis project Ga0315283, IMG submission 204541) | Sediment microbial communities from Yellowstone Lake, YNP, Wyoming, USA - YL17G09_0 | ecosystem: Environmental > Aquatic > Freshwater > Lake > Sediment | place: USA: Wyoming | collected... | reverse complement strand
AGCATTACCAGGGAAACGAAGATCAGGAGACGGATCAGGGTCATGTCGATCGGCCCACGCCAGCAAGAGTGCGCGCATGATAGCGGGGCCGGGCCACCTGGATCTCCGGTGTTCTACTGATGGCGCCAGTGGCGGGACGCTGACCGCCCCTACCAATCGTTGGCACGCTCCGCGAATTCGGCTGACTGCGGACGCACCTCCGCGTCGATGTCGTCGGTCTCGATGTCGAGGTGCACTCGGCTCGGATGCGAGACCGACTGCACCTCGATATGCAGTTGTTCGCCGGGATCGACGAGCTTGACGTACTTGTCGCCCTCGGTCCCCGGCAGTTGCTGAATCTCCATCCCGAGCGCGCCGCCCCAGAACCGGGCCGCGGCGGACAGGTCGCTCGTGTTGCAGTCGATGATGAAGCCGGCGAGTTTGCTCTTGTGCAAGTTGCTGAAAACGCCGTGCCGGCGGCCCGTTGAGGCAGATGTCGTCCCGGCCGCGCGGTGGATCCTGGCAATGCAGGCGCGGATGAACATGGCGGTTTCTCAGTATCGGCCGTGGGTCTTGTACAGGTAGTTGGTGAGTTCGACCGTCTGCATCGAGAGGCGGCGTTGGATGTCGTGCACCACGCGCACGATGGCGCGCATGACGCGATAGACGAGCTGCGGATTCTTGTCGAGCAGGCCTTCGAGGTCGCCGCGGCTCAGGCCGAGGACGCGGGTGCTGCTCATTGCGACCAGCGATGCATAACGGGTGGCGCCGTCGAGGAACGACAGTTCGCCGACGACGTCGCCAGGGCGGATCGTGTTGATCGTGAGTTCGTTGTCGGTTCCGGCGGCCTTGATGACGCCGAGCACGCCGCTCGCGACGACGTACAGGTGGTCGTCGGTGTCACCCTCGCGGACCAGCACGTCGCCCTGGGCGAGGTCGCGCAGGGTCATTGCGCCGGCGAGCGCCTGGCGCTGCTCGTCGGTCATCTCGACCGCGAGCTTGGAGTTGCTGAGGCCTTCGAGGATGGTGGCTTGGGTCATGGCGGGGGCTCCGGCAAGGTTCGGTGGTTGGCGCCGATTATCGCGGCCGCGTGGCTGGGGCGGTAGTAGGTGCAAGCCGCGAGTCGCGTTGGCTCCCCAGCGCGCCTGACGCGCGCGCCGACCGGCGCGCACCAGCGGGCAGCTGGCGTTCGTCTCCGAGTCGGTCCGGGAAGCCGTCCGCGACATGGACGTCGCGGCCGGAGCCCCCAGGGACGGGTTTACGGCGTCTTCCCGGACCGACTCGGAGACGAGCGCCAAAGGCTGCCCGCCACCTCAGCACCAACGTGCAGTGCGGATCAAGTCACCGAGGGAAGCCGACAGCGCGGCTTCGTCAGCAGCATCTGCACGTCGCCGATCTGCCTTTCCAGGAACCCACCCTCGCAGTAGCAGAGGTAGAACTCCCACATCCTGACGAACACGTCCGGATACCCCAGCTCCTTGACCGCCGGCAGTCGTGCAAAGAAGTTCTCGCGCCACTTCCTGATCGTGGTCGCGTAGTGCGGCCCGATGTCCTCGAGGTGAAACACCTTCATGTCCGTCGAGCGACGCACGGAGTCCGTGATGGCGGTTACCGAAGGAATGAAGCTGCCCGGGAAGACGAACTGCTGGATGAAATCGACGCTCTTCAACGCCTGCTCGTAGATCTGGTCCTGGATCGTGATGGCCTGCAGCAGCATGGCCCCATTCGCTGAGAGGAGCTGCGAGCACTTGGCCGTGTAGGTGTCGAGGTACTGGTGGCCCACCGCCTCGATCATCTCCACCGACACCAGTCTGTCGTAGGTTCCCTTGAGGTCGCGGTAATCCTCGAGCAGCAGCGTGATGCGATCCGCAAGCCCCGCGGCGGCGATCTTCGCCTTCGCCCAGTCGTGCTGCTCCTTCGAGATGGTCGTGGTCGTGACGCGGCAGCCGTAGTTACGCGCGGCGTGAATAGCCAGCCCTCCCCAGCCCGTGCCGATCTCGACCAGATGGTCCGCCGGGGAGAGTTGCAGCTTGCGGCAGATGCGGTCGAACTTCGCGAGCTGCGCCTCGTGCAGCGTGGCTTCTTCCCGCGTGAAGATGCCGCAGGAATACGCCATGGTCTCGTCGAGCATCAGCGCAAAGAGCTCATTGCCGAGATCATAGTGCGCCGCGATGTTGCGACGGCTGCCGTCGCGGCTGTTGCGGTTGGCCCAGTGCAGCGCCCGTCGCACCGGGGCGGCGAGGATGGCCGCGCCACCTTCCAGCGACTCCATCACCTCGCGGTTCGCGACGAACAGTTGCACGAGGGCTGTCAGGTCGTCGGTGCGCCAGTGGCCACGGACGAAGGACTCGCCGCCGCCCACCGTCCCACCGAATGCCGCGTCGGCAAACGTCTGCGGGTGCAGCACTTCCAGAGTCGGGTGCAAGTCGCATTCGGCCGTGCGACGCCCGAACACGAGACGGTTGCCGCCTTCGATCACCGTCAGTTCGCCATGCTGCAGGTGCTTCAGGCGCGAGAGGAAGAGCTTGCGGCCGAGCCGCTGCAACCGCGTGCCTGCGCGGTGCAACGCGGTGCACTCGAGCGGATGGCCGGGGACGATGCCCGGCTTGGGCGTCGTAGTGGTGCTGGTGGTCGTCATGGCTCGGTTCTCTCGATGCGGCCGGCCCGCAGGCGATGGCCCGCGCCAGTCTTGTCCGGATGAGTCAGGAAGGGGGTGCGCTTCAACCACAGCCGCAGCGCCTGCCAGTAGATCGCGAACCCCACCTTGGCCGTCATGAGCGGATAGCTCACGAGCGCGGAGGAGAGCGAGGCGGAGGTGATCGGCTCGCGCTCGAGCGTCAGCGTCGCGTCGAACACCTCGCGGCCTTCCCGCCAGTTCTCCATGTGCACCAGCAGCCGATCTGCGGGGGTGTTGAAGCGCCAGTCGTAGTCCATGTCCATCGGCAGGAACGGCGAGACGTGAAAGTCCTTGCCGAAACGGAATCGCAGCTTGCGATCCACCGCGCCGTCGCTGGCGCGCGCGGGCAGCACGTAGCAGTGCTGCTCGCCCCAAGGCGTGTTGTTGATCTCGGCGACGATCGCGGCGAGCGTTGCCCCGTCGGCACCGAAGCAGTAGTAGAAGCTCACGGGGTTGAAGCCGTAGCCGAAGTAGCGCGGGTGCGTGAGGAGCCGAATCGGACCGGCAGGGCGCTCGCCCGAGCGGCTCTCCACCAGGTTGCGGATGCTCGTGTCGAGGCTCTCCGCGGGATCGCCGTGGTGATCCTCGCGCTTCCAGCGGGCAAGGGCGCGTCCCTGTGTGGACCAAAGCCAGCGCTCCTCGAACACCGTCGGCAGCTCGGCGAGGTCCAGGTAGAGCATGAACAGCTCGTACCCGAACTCGTGCGGCTGCGGCGTCTGCCGGCGGTGCCTAACCCACCCTTTGTAGAGGCAGCTTTGCATCGTGGGTCCGTTCGAGATCGAGGGCGAAATGCGTGAGCGCGGCCTGCGCGCTCACGACGCCGTCTTCGTGAAAGCCGCTGCGCCAGTAGGCGCCGCAGAAATAGGTGCGTGCCGCGCCGTTGACCTCGCGATGTCGCTTCTGAGCGGCAACACCCTTCGGCAGATACACGGGGTGATCGTACTGGTACGTGCCCAGGATGCTGCGCTCGTCGATCGCGCCACGGCGGTTGAGCGTCACGAGGAAGCGCTGTGGCGCATCGAGGGACTGCAGCACGTTCATGTCGTAGGTCAGCGCGACGGGCTCCTGCGGGTCGCGCAGCAGGTGATAGTTCCAGGCGGCGCGCGCGAGCGGGCGGCGCGGGAGAATCGACGCATCCGTGTGCAGGATGGCCTCGCTGCGTGCGTACGGAAACGCTCCGAGCACATCACGCTCCGCGGGCGATGGCTGATCGAGCATGGCGAGCGCCTGATCGGAATGGCAGGCGAGGAACGCGTGGTCGAACGATTCGACATCGCCCCGCACCGTCCGCACCAGCACCTGTTGCGGCGTACGGCGGATCGAAGCGACCGGTGTGGCGCGCCGCACCGTCGCGGGCGTTGCCGCCATCAGCCTGCGCACGTATTCGCGCGAGCCGCCGCTCACGGTCTGCCAGACGGGGCGATCGTCCACCGACAGGAAGCCGTGCCGGTCGAAGAAGTCCACGAAGAACCGCGCCGGGAAATCCAGCATGGCGGTGGCTTCGGCGGACCAGATCGCCCGGCCCATCGGCATGATGTAGTGCTCGACGAACTGTTCCGAGTACGCGCCGCGGCGCAGGTACTCGCCGAGCGTGAGCGTGTCGTCCGTCGTTGCGAGCAGCGCCGTGGCGCTCCTGTTGAAGCGCAGGATGTCCGCGATCATGCGCAGGAACGACGGCCGCAGCGCGTTGAGCCGCTGCGCGAACAGCGAGTTGAGCGAGGTGCCGTTGTACTCGAGCCCGGAGCGCTCGCAACGCAGGCTGAAACTCATGTCGGACGGCTGCCAGGCGACGCCGAGCTCCGTCAGCATGGCGATGAAGTTCGGGTAGGTCCAGTCGTTGAAGACGATGAAGCCGGTGTCGATCGTCCACCTGCGGCCGTCACGCTCGACGTCCACCGTGTGGGTGTGGCCGCCGAGGTAGTCGTTGGCCTCGAAGATGGTGACGTCGTGCTGCCGCGACAGCCGCCACGCTGCGTACAGGCCCGCGATACCCGCCCCGACGACGGCAATCCTCATGCGGCGGTAATCCTGTTCGACATGCGCACTTCGGCGGGAACCGGCTTCAGGTCCCAGATCAGGCCGACCGCGGCGAACAGGCGCAGGACGTAATAGGTCAGGTCGATCTCCCACCAGAAAAATCCCTGCCGCGCCGACATCGGGTGGTGGTGGTGGTTGTTGTGCCAGCCTTCGCCGAGGGTAATCAGTGCCAGCAGCGCGTTGTTGCGGCTGTCGTCGCGCGTGGCGTAGCGACGGCTGCCCCATGAGTGGCACAGCGAATTGATGGTGTAGGTGCCGTGGTAGCAGGCGACCGTCGAGACGAAGAAGCCCCACACCAGCATCTGCCAGCCGCTCGTGCCGAGCTCCGGTGCCGCGGTTTCGAGGACGTTGCCGAGCATGAGCAGGCCGACGGCGAGGGCGACGGGCACGAGAATGTCGAAGCGATCGAGCAGCCGCAGTTCGGGGAAGGCCTGCAGGTCGCGCACGCGGCTCAGGTCGGGCGCGAAGTGGCGCTTCGAGAGAAACCAACCCATGTGCGACCACAGGAAGCCGCTCTGCACGGGCGAGTGCACGTCCTGCTCGCGATCCGAGTGCGCGTGGTGATGCCGGTGATGCGCGGCCCACCAGATCGGTCCACGCTGCACGGCAGCGGCGCCGAGCAAGGCAAAGGCGAACTGCGCCGGGCGCGAGGTCTTGAAGCTGCGGTGCGAAAAATAGCGGTGGTAGAACCCGGTGATCGCGAACATGCGCACGACGTACATCGCGACGGCGACGCCCGCGGCCACGGCACTGACACCCACCCAGATCACGCTCAGGCAGACGACGTGCATCGCCACGAACGGAACGATGCGGGCCCAGTCGACACCGTCGCGCGCTGGGTCAACCGGGGTCGTCGCTGCCTGTGCGCCGGCGTCGAACCACGCCACGAAGGCTCGCGTCAGGCGCGCAGCAGGGCCGCTCGCCGCGGGCGCGGTTCGAGGTGTGTCGTCTGCCGAACTCATGATGGAATCTTTGACTGCGGTCTCCAGGCCCACAGGCTGCTGCCGGAACTCGTCAGTGCCGGTCAGTTTGACGCGGCGGCTGCCAGCGACCCACCGAGCAATTGCACTCGCAGGTCACCGACGACGCTGCGCGGATCCAGCCAGATGGCAAGGAACGCCGGGCCGAACTGCGGGTCTTCGATGCTGCCGAGCAGGCGTTGATGGTCATAGAAGCGGGTCTCCCGCCCGGGCACCACCACCGCCGTCAGGTTATGCCCCTTGGCGACATTCGACCAGACGCCACCCAACGCTGCCAGCCATTTCTCCTGCTGCGGCCGCGAGGGCTCGCCGAGCAGTTTCCAGGCGGTGCCCGTGATGCGCAGCAGTTCGTCGCGGCTGAAATCGCGCCGGTACCAGAGACTCAGCGCGACCGGCTGGCCCGCTTCCAGGCCTGCATAACGGCCATTCTCGGTCCACAGGCTCGCCTCGTAAATGTGCAGGCCGAGCCAGCGCAGATCACCGCCGCCCACCCGCTGCCAGGCGTAGGGGCCCCGCGCCACCGGTTCCGGCAACGACGAGGCGTGCGCGATCGTCCCGGCATGCGCCAGAAACATCAGCAGAATCAACGTGATTGGCGCTCGATATGCGTTCTGCATGGACGCCGTTTCGACGCCGGGCGGCCCGCGGATTCAGGGCGCGGGCGGGCCGGGCGCCTTGATCGTCGCGTAGGCGCTCAATGCCGCGTTGCGGCTGGCTGGGAAATCGACCAACGGTTGAGGATAGTCGCGCCCGAGTTGCACGCCGGCGGTGGCCAGGACGCGGGCTGGAGCCAGCCACGGACGATGCACATAGCCGTCAGGCAGGCGGGCGATTTCAGGAATCCAGCGTCGGATGTAGGTACGTGCGGGGTCGTAGCGTTCGGCCTGCAGCACCGGATTGAAAATCCGGAAGTAGGGCGCGGCATCGGCGCCGCAACCCGCCGTCCACTGCCAGCCGAGCGTGTTGTTCGCGAGGCTCGCATCCACCAGCGTGTCCCAGAACCAGCGCGCACCCTCCAGCCAGTGCTGGCGCAGGTTCTTGGTGAGCAGCGACGCGACCACCATGCGCACGCGGTTGTGCATCCAACCCGTCGCCCACAGCTCGCGCATGCCGGCATCGACGATCGGATAGCCCGTCCGGCCGCGCTGCCATGCGCGCAGCAAGGCGTCATCCGGTGACCACGGAAACTGCTCGAAACGGGCGTCGAGCGGCGCGTTGGTCGTAGCCGGAAAATGGTGCAGCAGGTGATGCGCAAATTCGCGCCAGCCGAGTTCGCGCACGAAGGCCTCGGCCGACTTGCGCGCGCCCTCGTGGTCTGCGAGCGCGTTGTGCACGGTGGCGAGGCACTGTCGCGGGCTCAACTCGCCAAAGTGCAGGTGCGGCGAGAGGCGCGAACTCCACGCGTGATCGGGACGATTGCGGCCCTCGTCGTACTTGTCCATGGCCGAGTCGCAGAATGTCTCGACGCGCGCGAGCGCCCCAGTTTCGCCCGGCGTCCAGGCAGCACACAGTCCGCGGTCCCAGCGGATTCTCGGCAGCAGGTCGAGTTCGGCCAGCCCCAGGCCTGCCACTGCTTTGGATGGGGCAGGGATGCGGTCGGGTGCGGGCTGGGGTGCCGGCAACGCGTCGAGCTGCTGCTGGCAGGCCCGCCAGAACGGGGTGAAGACGCGGTACGGGCCGCCTTGGCCGGTCCGAATCTCCCACGGTTCGAACAACAGCGCGGAGTTGAAGCTTTCACACGTCAGGCCGGCTTCCCACAACCGGGCTTTGAGCTGCGTGTCGCGCGCCACGAGTGCCGGATCGTACAGGCGGTTCCAGAACACCTGCCTGGCACCCGTATCGCGGGCGACGTCAAGAAGCTGCTCCGTCGCCGGACCACACCGAATCACGAGTGCGCCGCCCTTCGCATGCAGCGCTGCCGCAAGCTGCTCCAGGCTGCGATGCAGCCACCAGTTGCTGGCCGCACCCGGGCGCCACTCGCCTTCTTCGTCCGGGCTGTGCACGTACAACGCCACGACGCGCTCGGCCCGCTCGCAGGCGGCGGTGAGGGCCGGGTTGTCTGCCAGCCGAAGGTCGCGGCGAAACCAGACGATGGCGGTCTGTGGCGTGCTCAGCGGCTGGCTCGCTCGCGGTCAGCCGACCTGCGCGCGCAAGGCGGCAATGCGCTCGTCGAGCGGCGGGTGGGTCATGAAGAGCTTCTTCAGGCCCGAGGCTACGCCGCCGGAGATACCGAAAGCTGCCATGCGATCCGGCAGGGGGCCGGTATGACGCTGCTTCAGCCGCTCGAGAGCGCCGATCATCGACTGGCGGCCGGCAAGGTGGGCGCCGCCGGCGTCCGCGCGGAACTCGCGCTGCCGCGAGAACCACATGACGATCATCATGGCAAACAGGCCGAGCACCATTTGCGCGATGATCGTGGTGACCCAGAATGCCGGGCCGTGGCCTTGCTCGGTCTTGAAAATCACGCGATCGACGGTGTGGCCGATCACGCGCGACAGGAATACGACGAACGTGTTTACGACACCCTGGATCAGCGTGAGCGTGACCATGTCACCGTTGGCGACGTGGCTGATTTCGTGAGCAAGCACCGCCTCGGCTTCCTGCTGCGACATGCTCTGCAGCAGCCCGGTGCTCACGGCGACGAGTGCCGAGTTGCGGCGCGCGCCGGTGGCGAAGGCATTGGGCTCGGGCGAGTCGAACACGCCGACCTCGGGCATGCCGATGCCGGCCTGCTGCGCCTGGCGCTGTACGGTGTTGACCAGCCAGCTTTCCATCGAGTTCGTGGGCTGCGTGATCACGCGCACGCCCATCATCCGCTTCGCGGACCACTTCGAGATCGCCAGCGAGATGAACGAGCCGGTGAAACCGATGACGGCGGCGAACACCAGCAGGTTGCCGAGATCCAGGTCCACGCCATTCGACGCGAGGATGCCATCGATGCCGAGCAGGCTCAGGACGATGTTCAGGAGGACGATGATCGCGAGGTTGGTGGCAAGGAACAGCAGGATGCGTTTCATTACGATGATTCTCCGAGTCGGGCCGATGGCGGGCCCGCGTCGCAGGTGACCTCGTTGGGGGCAGCCGGGCCCGATTCAAGTCCCGGCGCCCGGTCCGCCCTGGTCACCGCGGGGGCGGATCAAGCATACTTGAGGAACGGCAAAACCGGAAACGCAGTTCAGACAACCGGACTGCGCGGAGGTTCCGACCCCTGCTGCCCCGAGGCGATGCCGATGACGACCGAGACTCCCCTGCGCCACTGGACGTTTTTCAGCAACCACGGCCACGTGTTGATCTGCCTGGCCCTTAACCCCGATTCGAGGTTACGTGACGTTGCGGCCAGCGTCGGGATCACCGAAAGGGCAGTGCAGAAGATCGTGGACGACCTCGAGGAAGCCGGCATCATCACCCGCGAGCGCACGGGCCGGCGCAATACCTACCGGTTGAACGTCAGCGTGCCGCTACGCCACCCCCTCGAGGCTCACCGCACGGTCGGTTCGCTGCTGTCGATCGTGATGGATCGCACCGCGATCAAGCGGATTCCCTCCGTGTAACCATTCGGCAATGTTTCCCTGGCAGATTCCAGGCCGACAGAGAAACGATGACCACGCGACGTCAGGCGCGCACTTCGGATCCGCAACTGGCCGCCGGCAGCCAGCGCGTCGCCGATGCCATTCGTCTCCAGCAGGTCAATCTCGCGTCGGCCGCCGGCCGGTCTGCAGACCCCAGCGTCGAAGACGTCCACCAGGGCCGCGTCGCCGCCCGGCGCCTGCGCTCGCTGTTGAAGACGTTCGGTCCCTTGCTCGATGCCCGCTGGACGCGCCTGTACCGCATCGATCTGCGCAGTTTCGCCCGCACATTCGCCGCCGTTCGCGAAGCGGACGTGCTGAGCGAGTTGCTGCTCGGGTTGGCCCGACCCGACGAGGGCCTGCAAGCCGCCGAACGGCAAAGGCTCACCGCGGCGCTTGAAGACCGGCGCACGGAAGCGCGCAGCAGTCTCCGCCGGCACCTCGGCGAGCCCGGTTCGCACGCACTCGTCAAGGCACTGGCCGCCCGCGCCAATGACCCGCCCAAGCTGGCCCGCACGGACGCTGCAATGGTCGACGTCCTGACGCTCGTCGAACGGTCGTGGCGCAAGGCCATCCGCCTGCTCGAGAAGCACCCCGAGGCGGCAGCCGAGTTGCACGAGTTGCGACTGGCGCTGAAGCACTGCCGGTATGCGCTCGAGGCGGTCGCCGACATCGAGCCCAAGGTCGCTGCACGCCTGCTACGCCGGCTGCGGACGGCCCAGGATCGCATCGGTGCGCATCGCGACACCGTTGCAGCGACGCACTGGGTCTTGCTCAACGAGCGCACGCTCGGCCGCATGGCGATGCGCAGGCTTACGGCTCTGCTCGAGGCGCACGAAACAAAGTTGCGCGAAGACGCGATAGAGCGCAGCGCCAAGGTGCTGCAGGCCTACGAGCGCTGGATCGCGGCCATCCGGCGGCTTACGAAGGCAGCCCGTTCAGATCCAGCGTGACCTGCAGCATGCCGCCTGAGTTCGGCTCGGTGATCGCCCGAAAGCCGAACTGGCGGGCCCAGTCACCGATGCGCTTGTTCTCGGCGAGACTCAGTCCCACCAGGGCGAGGATGCCTCGAGCGCGCGCGGCGCCTGCAAGGCTGCGCATCAGTTCCGTACCGATGCCGCGGCCCTGCCAGGCGTCTGCGACGACGACTGCGCATTCCGCCCGATCTGTGCCGTCGATGCGCGCATACCGGCTGACGCCCACGATGTCGCCGCCATCGTCCGGGCCCGCAATCGCGGCAATAGCGAGTGTGTCGACATAATCCAGCTCGAGCAGCCGGGCGGCCGAGGCCGAGCTGACTTCGCGCGCGGAATACTGGAGCCGCTGATAGAGGGACTCCTGGGAGAGGCCGCTGATGAAACGCATCTCCCGGTCGAGGTCGTCGGGGCGCAGGGGCCGGATCAGGAGAGGCGGGCCGCCGGGTGGCTGCCAGGCGTGCGCAAGGTCTGCCGGATAGGCCGGCGGGAGCGCGGCCAGTGGGGGCTCGCTACTCACTCGCGGTCGCGGTACTCGTCGTCGTCGTCGTCGTAGTCCTCGTCCTCGTCGTCATCCCAGTCGTCGTCGTCCTCGTCCTCTTCATCCACGATGACCTCGTCGTCGTCCTCGTCATCCTCGTCGGGCACCACGTCGTCCACCCAGCCGTCCGGGGGTTCGGCGAGTTCGAGGTCCATTTCATGCCAGGAATCCAGGTCGATCTCCTGGATTTCGCGGTCCGGCCACTGGATCCGGACGATTTCCTCGTCCGGATCGACGGAAAGCACCTGGAACGTGTCCTCGGCATCGAGGTCCTCGTACCATTTTCCGGGTACCGGTTCGTAATCGCGGCTCACTACGGGGCCCTCGTGGCGGATTGTCTGGGATTTTCGGAGAACGAGACTGCGAACAACTATACGGTTGGTCCGCAACCGCAGGCAACCGGAACTCACTTACGGTCTTTGGCTTCCAGCTCGCGTAAAATTCACCCAGTTACTCGAACAGGACGACACAGCCGTGTATTCGTATCGCGCCCCCCTTCGTGACATCCGCTTCGTGGTCCATGATGTGCTCGATTTCGAGGACCATTACCGCTCATTCGGCCGCGAGGAGCTGAACCGCGACCTGCTCGAGGGCATCCTCGAGGAAGGTGCCCGGTTTGCCGAGAACGTCCTGGCGCCGACCAACCGGGTGGGCGACGAGCACGGCCTCAGGTTCGAGGACGGCAAAGTCATCACGCCTCCCGGCTTCAAGGCGGCTTACGACCGCTACTGCCAGGACGGCTGGATCACGATGACGGCCGACCCGCAGTGGGGTGGCCAGGGCCTGCCGGGCGGGTTCGCGCTCGCGTTCAGCGAGATGCTGATCTCCGGCAACATGGCCTGGAAGATGTACTCCGGACTGACCGAAAGCGCCGCACTGACTATCGAGTCGCACGGCACGGACGAACTCAAGGCCCGCTACCTGCCGAAGATGGTGAGCGGCGAGTGGTCGGGCACGATGTGCCTGACCGAAGCGCAGTCCGGCACCGACTTGAGCAACCTGCGTACGAAGGCCGAGCGCCGGGCCGACGGCTCGTTCGCGATCACCGGCACCAAGGTCTTCATCTCGGCCGGCGAGCACGATCTGACCAACAACATCATCCACCTCGTGCTGGCGCGCTTGCCGGATGCGCCGGCGGGCACCAAGGGCATCAGCCTGTTCCTCGTGCCAAAGTTCCTGCCCGATGCCGATGGCAAGGTGGGCGCGGCCAACGGCGTGAGCTGCGGTTCCATCGAGCACAAGATGGGGATCCACGCGTCGCCCACCTGCGTCATGCACTTCAACGACTCGGTCGGCTGGCTCGTCGGCAAGGAGAATGCCGGGCTCGCGTGCATGTTCACGATGATGAACCACGCGCGTCTCGGCGTCGGGTTGCAGGGGCACGGCCTCTCGGAACTCGCGTGGCAGACGTCCATTGCCTACGCCAACGACCGCCTGCAGGGCCGTGCGCTGACCGGCGCGAAAGCACCGGGCAAGGCAGCCGACCCGATCATCGTCCACCCGGACGTGCGGCGCATGTTGCTCACGCAGAAGGCGTTCGTCGAAGGCGGGCGTGTGCTGTGCTTCCTGACCGGACGCGAAATCGACAGCTCGCACATGAACCCGGACCAGGACGCCAAGCGGCGCTCCGAAGAGCTCATCGCCTTCCTGACGCCGATCGTGAAGGGCTTCCTGACGGATGCGTCCATGGAAGTGACGAGTCTCGCCGTGCAGATCCATGGCGGCGCCGGCTTCATTCGCGAGACGGGCGTGGAGCAGTTGATGCGCGACGCGCGCATCACGCCGATCTACGAAGGCACCAACGGCATCCAGGCGCTCGACCTGCTCGGACGCAAGGTATTCGGCACGGGCGGCAAGAGCCAGCAGGCCGTGGCCGCGCGCATCCGTGTAGCGATCGCCAAGTATGCCGACCTGCCGCAGGTGGCATCGCTCGGAGCTGAACTCGAGAGGCGGCTCGAGCAGTGGAGCCGTCTGACGGCGGAACTCGGCATGGCCGCGATGAAGAACCCGGAGGAGGTCGGCGCCGCGGCGAGCGACTACCTGCAGTTCTCAGGCTATGTGTGTCTCGGCTGGTGCTGGCTGGCGTCCGCCGGCGTCGCGGCGAAGCGGCTCGCAGCGGGCGCGCCCGACGCGGACTTCTACACGGCGAAGATCGTTACGGCCCAGCATTACTTCAGCCGTCTGCTGCCGCGTTGCGAAGCGCACGCAGCGGCCGCACGTGCCGGTTCGGCAGGCCTGATGGCACTGACGGCCGAGCAATTCGCGATCGCATGAGCACAGTGGCCACGCGGGGCGCCTCGCGACTCGCCGGGGCCAGAAGGGTCGTCGTCAAGATCGGGTCCGCCCTGCTCGTCGAACCGTCGACGGGCAGGGTGAACCGCAGCTGGCTGGAAACGCTCGCGGCTGACGTCGCCGCAATGCGCGCTCGTGGACAGGAAGTCGTCATCGTCTCCTCGGGCGCCATCGCGCTCGGCCGGCGTCAACTGGGGCTCGCCCAGGGCAAATTGAAGCTGGAGGAAAGCCAGGCCGCCGCCGCGGTCGGGCAGATTCGTCTGGCGCATGCGTGGAAAGAGGTGCTGGAGCGGCACGATTTCTCGGTCGCCCAGGTGCTGCTCACGTTCGGCGACACCGAAGAGCGCCGTCGCTACCTGAACGCGCGCAACACGCTCACCACGCTGCTGCGCCTCGGCGCAATCCCGGTCATCAACGAGAACGACACGGTCGCGACCGCCGAGATCCGCTACGGCGACAACGACCGGCTCGCGGCGCGCGTCGCACAGATGGCGAGTGCCGATTGCCTCATCCTGCTGTCGGACGTGGACGGCCTGTATACCGCCGATCCCGGCCGCGACCCCCGGGCGCAGTTCATCCCGGAGGTCGAGCGCATCACGCCCGAGATCGAGGCGATGGCGGGCGGTTCCGCTTCCAATGTCGGCTCGGGCGGCATGGCGACGAAAGTGCTCGCCGCCAAGATCGCGGTCCCTGCCGGTTGTCACATGTGCGTCGCGATCGGCCACGAGCCGCATCCGCTGCGGCGGATCGAGGCAGGCGCGCGCTGCACCTGGTTCGTCGCGGATGCCTCGCCGGTCACCATGCGCAAACAGTGGATCGCCGGCATGCTGAAGCCCTCAGGCGGGTTGCAGGTGGACGAGGGCGCAGCCAGGGCGCTGCGAGGCGGCAAGAGCCTGCTGCCCGCGGGAATCACCCGCGTCGAGGGCCGCTTCGATCGTGGCGACGCCGTGGTGGTGCGCGACCCGGACGGGCTCGAAATCGCGCGCGGCCTCGCCGCATACTCGAGCGAGGATGCCCGGCGCATCCGTGGCCGGCGCAGCCAGGAGCTCGAGGGCTTGCTCGGCTACCGCGGCCGCGACGAGATGATTCACCGCGACGACCTGGTGCTCTCATGATTCCACCCGAAGTATCCGCGCTGATGGATGGCATGGGCCGCGCTGCCGTCGCGGCCGAGCGCGTGCTCGCACGGTCGTCGGCGGACGACCGCAACCGCGCGCTGTATGCCATCGCGGCGTCCCTGCGCACGAGTCACGCACAGATCCTCGTCGCGAACGCACGCGACATGCAGGCCGGCGGGGCGGCGGGCCTCAGGCGCGCCGCGCTGGATCGTCTGCAACTCGACGAGGCGCGCATCGCCGCCATGGCGGATGGCGCGGAGCAGATTGCGGCGCTCGCCGACCCGGTCGGTACCGTGATGGAGGAGCTGCGGCGACCGAATGGCTTGCGCATCCAGCGTGTGCGCGTGCCGCTGGGCGTGATCGGCATCATCTACGAGAGCCGCCCGAACGTCACCTGCGACGCGGGCGCGCTGTGCCTCAAGTCCGGCAACGCCGTGATCCTGCGCTGTGGCAGCGAGAGCCACCATTCGAGCACTGCCATCTACCAGTGCATGGTGCAGGGACTGCGCGAAGCCGGACTGCCCGAAGCCTGCATCCAGCTGGTGCCGACCACGGATCGCGCGGCAGTGGGCTGCATGCTCGCGGGCATGACGGACTACATCGACGTGATCGTGCCGCGCGGTGGCAAGAGCCTGATCGCCCGAGTACAGCAGGAAGCGCGCGTGCCGGTGATCGGCCATCTCGAGGGCAACTGCCACGTGTACGTGGATCGCGGCGCCGACCTGAACATGGCGCGGGCGATCGTGCGAAACGCGAAGCTGCGCCGCACCGGCATCTGCGGCGCCGCCGAGACGCTGTTGGTGGACGCGGCGGTTGCAGGCACCCACCTCGCGCCGATCGTGAAGGACCTGCTCGATGCCGGTTGCGAGGTGCGTGGCGACATGCGCGTGCAGCAGGTTGACCCGCGCGTCCGCCCGGCGACCGAGGACGACTGGTATACGGAATACCTCGACGCCATCATCGCGGCGAAGGTCGTGGACGGCGTCGATGCGGCCATCGAGCACATCGGCCGCTACGGCTCGGCGCACACCGAGTCGATCGTGACCGACGACCCGCAGGCGGCGGAGAAGTTTCTCTCGCAGGTGGACAGTGCGATCGTGCTGCACAACGCCTCGACGCAGTTTGCGGACGGCGGCGAGTTTGGCATGGGCGCGGAGATCGGAATTTCCACCGACAAGTTCCACGCCCGTGGCCCGGTGGGCGTCGAGCAGCTGACCAGCTACAAGTACGTGGTGCGCGGCAGCGGCCAGGTCAGGCCGTAAGCGCCGCCAATCCGCCGCGCAGCGAGTAGACGCCGCGGTAACCCATGCTGCGCAGGTGCTCGGTCAGCCCGAGGCTGCGCACGCCGTGGGCGCAGACGATCAGGTAGCGCGCACCGTCCGGCAACGCGGCGCGACCGTCAAGCAGCTGGCTAAGCGGCACGTGTGTGTCGATGCTCTCGCCCGGCGCATCGCGTTGCCGCTCCCACGCCTCGCGAATGTCCACCAGCGTCAGTCCCGAGGCGCGCGCCGCGGCCAGGTTGGCAAATTCCAGTTCGAGGTCGAGGCCATCCGGGTCCGGCGCGGGCGATCTCTCGCCGTGACCGATCCCTGCATGATCGCAGTCCGTCCGTCGCCGGGCGCGCAGCGTTCGCCACTGCAGATGCAGCAGATCGAAGACGTGCACCGCGGGCGTCGCATCGCCCTGCAGGCCGAGCAGCAGCTTCAGCGTCTCCATCGCCTGCAGCGCGCCGAGGGTTGCCGGCACGGGGCCCAGCACGCCGGCCTCGGCACAGTTGCCGACCAGGCCGTCACGTGGCGCTTCGGGCCAGAGGCAGCGCAGGCACGGCCAGTCCTCGCGTGGCAGGTACGTCTGCAGCTGCCCTTCGTATTGATAGACGCTCGCAAAGATCGCCGGTTTGCGTCCGCGCACTGCGGCATCATTGACCAGGAACTTGGTCTTGAAGTTGTCGCTGCATTCGACCGTGAGGTCGTAGCCAGCGACCAGCGCAGCGAGGTTGTCGGCGGCAGCTCGTCCGGGATGGACGCTGAGCCGCACGTCCTGATTGATTTGTGCGAGGCGCGCGGCGGCGACTTCCGCCTTGAGCTTGCCGACGTCCGCGACGCCGAACAGGGGCTGGCGGTGCAGGTTGCTGGCCTCGACCCGATCTCCGTCCACGATTCCGAGGTGGCCGACGCCCGCCGACGCCAGGTACTGCAGCACGGGAACGCCGAGTCCGCCGGCGCCGATCACCAGCACGGAGGCGGCTCGCAGCCGGGCCTGGCCGGCGTCGCCCACCTCGGGCAATGCCATCTGGCGCGAGTAGTCGTGACCGAAAGCGGCGGCGGGGTGCGCGTGCTCGTGAGTGTGAGCGTGCGCCACGTGTTCGTGCCCGGGCTGTGCGCAACGCTCGCAGTTCACCCAGCCCGAGTCACCGTCGGCGTAGTGCTCTTTCTTCCAGATCGGCAACCGCTGCTTGACTTCGTCGATGATGTAGCGGCAGGCGGCAAACGCTTCTGCACGATGCGCCGAGCTGACGCCGACCCACACCGCCAACTCGCCGATCGCGAGACCTCCGACGCGGTGCACGCATGCGGCATGACGTATGGCAAAGCGCTCGATGGCTTCGCTGAGGATGCGGGTGCCTTCCTTGACGCCCAGGCTCTCGAAAGCCTCATACTCCAGGCGCTCGACGTGCCTGCCCTCGTTGTGGTCGCGCACCCAGCCCTCGAAGCTCGCGTAGCCGCCCGCCGTCGCGTCCGCCAGTGCGTCGCGGTAGCGCTCAGGTTGCAACGGCCGGGTGCTGAACGAGAACGGCTGCATCAGCCCCCCGCGACGGGAGGAATGAACACGACGCGATCGCCCGCCTGCAGTCGCTGCGACCACTCGCAGAACTCGTCGTTGATCGCGACCCGCAGCATCGAGCGGGGCAGGGTGAGTCCATGTGCCTGGCGCACTTCCTCGTAGAGTTGGGCCGCAGTGCCGGCCAGTGTCTCGCGGCGCTCCTCGGCGCGGCCGGCCTGTTCGCGCAACACGGCGAAATAGTGGAGCTGGACCTGCATCAGCGCCTCATCCTGCACCGTGGAGTTGCAGCTTTTCCCGCGCCCGCGCCAGTTCCTCGGGTGTGTTCACGTTGTCGAGCGCAGCAGGGTCCGGTTGCTCGAGCAGCGGCACGCCGGACTGGATGATGAACCTGCGCGGGCAGTTCCTGCCGCCAGCGATGGCCGCCAGCAGGCCTGCGCGCGACTGCGGCTCGTAGATGGCGCACAGCGGCTCGGGTAAGCCGTCACTACTGCTGCGATAGGCGGTCAGGTCGTGCGGCCCGCGGCGCGACACCAGTGTCTCGATCGTGGCGTCGTTGAGGAAAGGCAGGTCGCAGGCCAGGACGAGCCATGCCGCAGCCGGATGGGCGGCCTGCGCTGCTGCAATGCCGGCAATGGGCCCGATGCCGTCGTGACGATCGGTGATCGTGGGATGAGAGTTGCGCGCCGGGTCCGCGGCCTGGCCAGGGCGAACGGAGACGAACACCTGCTCGCAGTGCCTGGCGAGCAGGTCGAAAGCCCAGTCCACCTGCGATCGGCCGTGAAGCTGCAACGCCGCCTTGTCGCGGCCCATGCGCCGGCTCTCCCCGCCGGCAAGCACCAGGCCGTAGAGGGGCGCGCGGGTCACCGTGGCGCTTCCTCGATATCGCGCTTGCCACCGTGTTTGGCCAGGAGCCGGGTATCCGCGATGACCATCTCGTGCGAGAGGGCCTTGCACATGTCGTAGATCGTGAGCGCCGCGATCGAGGCGCCGGTGAGCGCCTCCATCTCCACGCCGGTCCGGTGATGCACGGTCACGGTGCAACGCACGACGGCCTCGTCGCGCTCATTCATGTCGATCTCCACGCGGCAGTTCTCGATGCCGAGCGGATGGCAGAAGGGGATGAGATCGTGCGTGCGCTTGGCGGCCATGACGCCGGCGACGATCGCCGTGTGGAACACCGGGCCCTTGCTCGTCGCGAATCCACAACTGCGCAGCTGGGCGGCCACGGCAGGCGGAAACCGCACCAGCGACTGCGCAACGGCCGTGCGCTTCGTGACGGCCTTGCCGCTCACGTCCACCATGGACGGGCGGTTCTGCTCATCGACGTGGGTCAGGGGGGTCATCATCCACCGATGTAGTTCATTTCGATTTTCCGCAACGGGTGCTCGCTTGCGCGCAGCTCCTGCCTCAGCTCGCTGTAACGGTCGCGGCGTTGCCGCCAGGCGGTGCGCAGCAGGTCGAGCAACTCCGAGTCGCTGGCCCCGGCTCGCAGGGGTGCGCGCAGATCGGTGCCCTCGCTCGCGAACAGGCAGGTGTACAGCGACCCCTCCGAAGACAGCCGCGCGCGATGGCAGTCGCCGCAGAACGGCGCCGTGACCGAGGACACGAAGCCGATTTCGCCAGCACCGTCGTCGTACACGTAGCGTTCGGCGACGTCGCCGCGACGGGGTTCCGAGGCGGGCGTAACCGGCCAGCGCGCACGCACGCGCTCCAGCAATTCGGCGGACGGCACCACCTGCCGTGCTTCCCAGTGGTTGCGATTGCCGACGTCCATGTATTCGATGAGGCGCACCGACACACCGGTGCCACGGAAGCGCTCGAGCAGCGGCAGCACCGTGTGGTCGTTGATGCCGCGCTGCACGACGGCGTTCACCTTGACCGGGCTCAACCCGGATGCCAGCGCCGCATCGATGCCTGCCAGTACCTGCCCCAGCCCGCCGAAGCCCCCGCTCATGCGCGAGAAGACGGTCGCGTCGAGCGAATCGAGGCTCACCGTGACGCGATGCAACCCGTTGCCCCTCAGTTCGGCAGCATGCTGGGCCAGCAGTACCCCGTTCGTGGTCAACGCGAGATCCTCGACGCCGCCGATGGCCGACAGTTCGCCGACCAGGTCGGCGAGGCCGGTGCGCAACAAAGGCTCGCCCCCCGTCAGACGCAGCTTGCGTACGCCGAGGCCGACGCTCAAGCGCGCGATGCGCGTGATCTCGTCGAACGTCAGGCGCTCCGAGGTGCGCAGGAAGCGGTAGCT
>Ga0315283_10001438_pt1 | contig 19197 bp, 22 predicted proteins | sample YL17G09_0_MG_FD_204541 | JGI IMG/M metagenome (GOLD analysis project Ga0315283, IMG submission 204541) | Sediment microbial communities from Yellowstone Lake, YNP, Wyoming, USA - YL17G09_0 | ecosystem: Environmental > Aquatic > Freshwater > Lake > Sediment | place: USA: Wyoming | collected... | reverse complement strand
CCTGTGAGACGCGGCGTCTCTGTATCTGATCGAGGCCGAAACATATGGAGGCAAATCCCGCTCCGCAGATATTCTACCCCCTGCTCCACCCTCTCCCTCTGAAACCTCGACGATCAGCCTGTCTCCGATCTTTACACTTGATCCTCCCATGCGAAAATCTGCTGACAATGGATAAATAAACTCTGCATCTTGCGGATAGTTGCCAAGCATCATGGCAAGCTCCATGATTGCCCCCATGCCAATTCCCCCATGAGGTATCCCGACCCATCCTTCGGTGCGCAAGTCCATGAGAAGTCCGGCACGCACGCATTTGCCATCTTTATGAACATCAGAATCTCCGAAGAGGAATGTCCTGACAAAATTTCGTGAATCTCTGTCGTGCGGGGAACTGGAGACTTCCGGTGAATGTTGAGACGTCATATTTCTAAACACCTCTACATCTCTTTAAGCAAGGCATGGAAAATATATCCATTTGAACTGCACGAATTGCCAAGGCGGCTGCTCTCTTACGGCGAGCTGGAATATTCTCCTTTAGATTCACCTAAATAAAGCTTTACTTTCTCCCTTATCAGATCGGGCAGTTTGACGCCCAAGTCCGCCAGGCGGGCCTCGTATTTCATGAACGATTTAATGTGCCTGGACGTCGCCGTAAATATCCTGAAATATATCTGGAGGCTTCCTTCAATCTCCTTCCGGAATATCATGTCGAGGTTGAGCATATCTTCTAATGGAGCGATTACCCGGTAGTTTATGGGGCGGCATATGGATCTGTAAAACACAAAACGCTGGAGTGTTCCACATTCATAATTCTTTTCCCGGATACTTTCTTCAACAAGATTCAGATCAACGGTATCAATAATCTGATAGTCATATCTGCCCTTGAGTATCTCCGCAACCATCTCCTCGGCATCTTCGAGAAAGCTGCATACCTCGCTCCCACCATGGCATTTGCCATCGCATTCCCGGTAGTCACCGTCACACCGCAGATAAAGAACGATGTCTAAATCCGAATCTGAACGCGATATGCCGAAATTGACGGAGCCCAGGACATCCATTGCAATATTGGCATGCAGTTTATCTTCGATGAGAAAAGTGGCCTCCTCCAGGATGTCGAGCCTTTCCTCCGTTTCCGGGGTTTGAAATTTTCTGTAAAACTTCTTTATCTCGTTATACAATGTTATCTCAGGGATGTGAGACTCTTTAATCTCTTTTTCATCATAGTTCTTCCCCTGCTTTAAGGCGTCGTATCTCTCGGGGTCTATGATTATTTCGCTTAACTTGCCGTCCTTGACATAGTAGTCGGCGACATCATAAATCCTTCCGTTGCAGAATTTCTTGAATATGATACCCGTTACCCGCTCATGTTCCACTTTGATAGAATAGTAAAATCCTCCTTCCGCGACATTTCCTGATGTCAGGGTCACTTCTCCAAAATTGGAGGGATTAAGGTAAAGGGTATTCTCAATAAGATCGACCCCCCATCTCTGATGGATATGGCCAGTCAGGCACATCATTACCCGATTGTCCTCACAGTAGCTGCGGAGCGCCAGCGAGCCCATGGGACCATATGAAGTTACCTGGTCATGGATTCCATATGCGGGCTGATGGGTCACGATGATGTCCGGCTTTACAGCACCGAAAAACAGGTACATCTCACTGTACTTGTCTTGATACTTTGCATTTGTCTGGTAATGAATAACATATCTCTCAGGGATACCGGGTGTCCAGACGGCCGCCCCGCCATAACCGCAGATCCTCAGATCATTCAATTCATTCCAGTGCAGGTGCAGGTCATGCTCACTCAAAGCCGTAAACCTGAGGTCCATATCATAATTTCCGGGAAGAAAGAAAACCCGTGACCTCTTTTTCGTGGACGCGATGCTCGCTAAGACCTTATATTTTTGCTGCATAACTCTGCGGGCCCTTACCGTGTACTCCTGGTATTCGGTCCCGATATCCTGTACGTCGTCCGAGACATCGGGCTTTTCCAAGAGCTCATCCACAAAATCCTCAATGAGCATATCTTCCTTTGACATCTGCCTTCTCAAGCCGTGAAAGTGTGATTGCAGTTCGTGGTAGCGTATGGACGCATCCATGCTGTAGAAGGGAATGTCTATCAGGTCACCGGAGATAATATAAACGTCGGCCACCGTCTCGTTGAGGAGATCATTCAGCCTGTCAAAGCCTCCGTGGATATCAGCCAGATAAATTATTCTCATAGATCAGCTTACTCAACTATTGCTGGGGCTTTTTTTCACGCGCTCTTCTTATTGTTACAGTTTCGCCGCCGATACCCCAGTTATCCGTCTCCACTTCATCAATTACGACAACTGTAGTTTGAGGATTCTTGCCTAAAATATCCCTGAGCAGATTAGTCACACCGCGAATGATTTCTTCCTTCTGCTCCCTGGTGACCCCGTCTTTGGTCACTTTAACATTTACATAAGGCATAATGCTCCTCCTTATTATTTTCTACTGAGATGGCTTATGAACAGAATGCATCATTAGATCAGGATTTCCATAGATATTTACCGACGGGTATTCTGCAATCATCACACCGGGAAATTTATCAAGTGCAGAATTCCGTCAACAACACCCGATGACGGGAAAATGTCTGTCCACAGCCTCTTCCACTTCCTTGAGCCATGTTGTCCGCTGCTTTAGTGTGCTTGTGACGATAACGCCGAACATCCTCCGATGGAAATTCTTCACGCCACAGAGGCTAAATATACAGTTTTTCCAAAGAGCCTCAAGGGGATCGCCAAATACTTTCAACTCCCTTTCGTCTGGCGTGTTTGACGTATTGAATACAATGGCGACACTCGCTTTCAGTAATCCCCTGGGAATCCCTTCGCCGCCGTCACCTTCCTGAAACTCATAGGCCACTCCGGGCCTGAATACCCTATCAATCCATCCTTTCATGATTGCCGGCGGCTGTCCCCACCAGTTGGGATGAACTATTACAAATCCTTCTGCAGAGGCTGCCTCGGCGCAATGAGTTTCGGTAGCTGATGCCAGTGAAGCACCCAGAGGAATTTCCTCTTCCGGGAGGATAGGATCAAACCTTTCCTCATAGAGGTCGTGAAAAATTACCTCATGCCCATTTCTTCGTAACTTTCGCGCGGCCGTCTCAGCAATGGCCCGATTGAAACTCTTTATATTAGGATGCGCGACAATTACCAACACCTTCATTAATCTTACCCTTTTAAGTTTGAAATAATGCGATTCTTGCAGACCTCGTGCTGAATCACAGAACCACGACGGACATGAGGTCTATGCCCTCGTTAATTGCCGGTACTTGATCCGGTGCGGCTGATCGGCTGCAGTGCCGAGGCGCATTTTTCTGTCCGCTTCATATTCCGAGTAGTTCCCGTCAAACCAGACCGTCTTACTGTCACCCTCGAAGGCGAGGATGTGGGTGGCGATGCGGTCGAGGAACCAGCGGTCATGACTGATCACAACGGCGCAGCCGGCAAAGTTTTCCAGCGCTTCCTCCAGCGCCCTCAAGGTATTCACATCGAGATCATTTGTTGGTTCGTCCAGGAGGAGCACATTGGCCATTTCCTTCAGCATCCTGGCCAGATGGACCCGGTTTCTTTCGCCTCCGGAAAGCATGCCGACTTTTTTCTGCTGGTCCGTACCGGAAAAATTGAAACGCCCGACGTAGGCACGGGAGTTGACCTTGAGGTTGCCCAGTTCTATTTGTTCCTGGCCGTCAGTGATTACTTCCCAGATGTTTTTGCCCGGATCGAGATCATCACGGCTCTGATCCATATATGAAAGCTTGACCGTTTCCCCTATTCTGATCGTGCCGGAGTCCGGTTTTTCCTGGCCTGTAATCATTCTAAACAGAGTGGTTTTCCCCGCCCCGTTTGGGCCGATTACGCCGACAATCCCGCCGGGAGGGAGGGAAAAAGACATCCCTTCTATGAGAAGACGGTCACCGTATGCCTTGCCCACGCCCTGCGCCTCAATTACCACTTGACCCAGCCGGGGTCCGGGCGGGATATATATTTGCAGGTCTCTGACATGTTTCTCACCTTCATCTTTTAAGAGCGCCTCGTAGGAACTGATACGGGCCTTGGACTTCGCATGCCTGCCTTTTGGTGACATACGTATCCATTCCAGTTCGCGCTGCAACGTCCTCTGCCGCTCGGTTTCTTTTTTTTCCTCCACTTGCAGGCGTTTCTGTTTCTGTTCCAGCCACGATGAATAGTTGCCCTGCCAGGGAATCCCCTGCCCGCGATCCAGCTCCAGTATCCAGCCCGCCACATTATCAAGGAAATACCTGTCGTGGGTCACGGCAATGATGGTGCCGTGGTAGCGCTTCAGATGGTGCTCCAGCCACGCGACCGTTTCGGCATCGAGATGGTTCGTCGGTTCATCAAGAAGAAGTATGTCCGGTTTCTGGAGCAGCAGCCTGCAGAGGGCCACACGCCGCCTCTCTCCGCCGGAAAGGATATTCACAGGAGTATCTCCCGGCGGGCAGCGAAGGGCATCCATGGCCATTTCCAGCCTGGCATCCAGATCCCAGGCATCGAGGGCGTCGAGTTTCTCCTGAACCTCTCCCTGACGCTCGATGAGTTTGTTCATCTCCTCATCAGACATGGGTTCGCTAAATTGCTCGGTAATCGTGTTGAATTCATTTAGGAGAGCAACAGTTCCCTGCACGCCTTCCTCGACGATTGCCCGCACAGTTTTCGTCTCGTCCAGGCGGGGCTCCTGTTCAAGAAACCCGACGGTATGGTTCGGGGACAGGATTGTCTTCCCGTTGAAGTCCTGGTCAACTCCCGCAAGTATGCGCAGGAGAGAGCTCTTGCCGGAACCGTTAAGACCAAGGACACCTATTTTGGCGCCGTAGAAATAGGAGAGACAGATGTCCTTCAGCACTGGTTTCTTGTCATAATACCTGGAGACACCTATCATGGAATAAATTACTTTAGTCGTTTCATTGGACATATGGCCCGATAATCTCCTTCCAGTGAAATCCTCATTGCGGCAGCAAGATACCTATTCGAACTAAAATAGTCCACCGAAAAAAATGCGGTCAGGGAATCTTAGGCAAATCTTAAAGGCCAATGATTATGAATAACCAGAATTGTTCAATACGAGATAGTAACTATTGATTGTCAATTGCTATGCTGCGGTCGCAATCCCTGGAAGGAGCTGGCGATGGAACCCACAATCGCATAGGGAATTCCCATTCCCAAAAGCTTTGCCACGACCCATTTAATCAGTTCTTGCATTTCCATGGCACAACCTCATCCGCGCGCGCTTTTCAATCTCTTCTTGCTCCGCATCCGGGTGCATCTTTTTTTCGGAGGCGATGATCATGGCAACAGCCATATCCCACATTTCGAATACGCTTAGTAAACGCTCTCGCCCTGTCATTCGTTTATAAATCTCAATCTGTTTTTGTGCTCCTTCTTCAGGGTGCATCCTCCACTCCATTCAAGCTTTTTTTCTTAAATACGAAACAATTGCTAATACGTCAAATCATCCTGTAGATCTTTGACATTCGCTTCTCCTTTTACAGTTTCTTCATGATGCTCCAGTATTTCCAGTAGGGGAGCGCATCAACAATGCGATGACCCTTCAGGAAGATTGTCTCTGTATCCCGCGTAATCAACAGCGCACGATCCTGATTATATTTTTCCAGCCGATATTTCATAGCACAAATTCATATGCACGGTAATGCAACTGATATTTAATGTCAGGTGATTTTTATGAAATTAGAGAGCTTTGAATTTCTCCATTTTGTGTCATTCCGAGAAGCGATAGTGACGAGGAATCTTTATGATCTTAGCTCCCTCAAGATTTCTCCCTTCGGTCGAAATGACAAAAGTCGGCATTTTTCAAGGGTTTCAATTATCCTTATTAAGCTTATAATGTCTTGACATTGCAATATCATGATATTATGCTGTCAAAATAGGGGGTGACAACTATGACAAAAAGTGCCACAACAATTAGAATACCTGATGAACAGTTGAAACTCATACGGGCGATTGCCGGTTACGAGAATCGCTCCCTAGCCGACATATTTACGGAGATGGCCGAAGAGTATATCGCAAGGCATCGGGAAACGCTCGAACTTTTAAGAATACCAGGCTTTATTGATGAATGCATATCAGGTCTCGAAGAGATAGCTGCCGGCGGAGGAAAACAACTCGATGAACTGGACAGTTAAGGTGTCTTCAAAGGCCGAGCATTATTTCAATAAGTTAGATCGGGTTTTAAAAGAGCGAGTCAAAAAAGAATTATTAAAGCTGTCCGAATATGAAAATCCGCTGTCCCATGAAAACGTAAAACCTCTTACCGGCGATCTCCACGGATTTTACAGACTGAGAATCGGAAACTACCGCATCATTTTTTCCCTCATCAAGGAAACAAAAATCATCGCCGTGGTCAACATCGCCCCAAGAGGGGATGCTTACTAAAAACCGTCCAATCCATCTTTAAAATTTATCTTTTTAACTCTTGAGGAACGGTTCCAATTTCGCCTTGGCCTTGCTTTTCTTGAAATCCTTTGCCATATGTCCTTTGGACGGCCTGGGCGAATTTTCTCTTATCTTCTTCTAATGGAAGTTCCTTCAATGCATTGTCGATAGTTGAGCCCATTGCGCCCGCGTCATTTGCCTTGATGACATTTATCGCATTACTACGTATTAGTTTGGAAATTTAGAATTAGACATCGCTTGCCGGAGCAAGATAACGGTAAATTATTGCTGATGCGTTTGTAATGAGATCGGATAAATCTTTTTCATTCTTATCATCTTCTATGATGAACGGAACGGCCTGCACTTCGGCCGAAAAAACCTCCTGCAACAATCTTACTGTATCGCGTTTCCTCTGTTCAACTTTTTCCGGCGTGCTGTAGCTGTTTTCTTTCTGTTCGTTACATCCGAAATCGTCGATAAGCAAGATGTGCCTGACTTCGTCCAGGTTCAAACCATTTCTCAGGATTTCCCAGAACCGGAGATCATCCTTATGGAAACCGAGGTCCGCGGAATTGGCCACGATGACTGATGTACTGCCGGTGGTGGACATGGCTACTCTTGCCGGCACCGCCTGGATATGCAATTCCTTCAGAAATTGCAATATGTAATCTGTCGCTTCGGCATAATGATCCGTAGCAATGATGACCCTGACAGAAGGATGCCTATTAAACTTATCCAAGACGGGCTGCCAGCGGCCCTCGATCCGGGAATTGCTCAGATAGGTATCTACAAATAAAGATGCCGCATCAGAAATCTTCACGCAGGAGACGATGGACATATTCTGATAGAGAATAGCGCTTATCCTATCCTCCATAACTTTCTTGTATCCTGCTTGCGTCGTGCTCCCCTCCACCCAGGTGGGATTGACGATCTGTTCCCAGAATGTGCTGGGGCTCGTGACCCCCAGGTCCATCAAACCTCTTTCTTTGAGTTGTTTCATTAAATAGTCGGGCCGGCCGAATAACGTGGATTCCAGACTGAGGGTTCCCGAGTAGTCGAAGATGATCAGCTTTCTTGGAAGCATGTAAACGTCCCCTATGCCACCCGCTTCTTTAAGGCCGCCTGGATGATGTCATTAATTTCGCGGGAAGCGCGCAAAGGATCGGGGGCCGCACAGATGGCGGAGACAACAGCAATACAGTCGGCTCCGGCCATGACCGTCTCTTTGGCATTGGACGCATTCAGGCCGCCGATTGCAACCAGCGGGTGACGTGAATAGGCCTTGATTCTCGCGAGTCCTTCCAGTCCCCAGTTCCCTTTCGTGTCGGTCTTGGTCGGTGTCTCAAAAACGGGGCTGACACCGAGGTAATTGATATCGAGTGCCTCTGCCTCTACCACGTCATCCCATGTTTCTACAGAGAGGCCGATGATGGCCTTGGGCCCCATGAGTCTCCGTGCCTCGGCGTAAGGCATGTCGTCCTGCCCGATATGGACTCCATCTGCCCCGCTGGCAAGTGCCACGTCAATGCGGTCATTTATGATGAGAGGCACACGGAATCTGGCCGTTAGGGCCTTCATCTTCCGCGCCTCTTCCACGAAAAAACGGGTGGATACATCTTTTTCACGGAGCTGTATGCAGGCTGCTCCGCCCACGAGGGACTGGTGCGCCACACCTTCAAGTGATCGGTTGCCGCATAATCCGCGGTCTGTAACCAGGTATAATCCGTGCACGATCAACCTTCTATCTTGAGGTAATGTTTTATATCCTTTTCTGACAACCCGTAGAGGGCATCGAGAAAGCGCACCTGAAGCATTCCCGGACCCGCCGCGTTTTGTACAGCGATTTCTCCGGCTATGCCCATAACCGCCATTGCCTGAACTGCCGCCTCGGCATACGCGCGGTTGACGGCAGCGAACGCCCCGCATATTGCCGTCGCAATGCATCCCATACCGGTAACCTTCGTCATCATGGGGTGACCGTTCATGACCTTGGTGACATCGTCTCCGTAAAGAATATAGTCCGTTTCTCCGCTGACACAGACAACACTGCCATAAGTCTTGTTTAACTGGCGGGCTATGTCCACTGCGGAATGTGAGGAGGCGGTGCTCTCTACACCTTTTGTTTTTGCGTCTTCCTCCATGAGTGCCATAATTTCCGAGGCGTTGCCCCTGATGATAGCCGGCGGCACTTCCTGTATCAGCTCCCTCGCCGTACTGGTGCGGTATGCCGTTGCCCCCGCGCCAACAGGGTCCAGAATGATGGGGATGTTCATTTTCTTAGCCTGGTCAACAGCCAGAAGCATTGCTCGTATCCAATGCGGGCTCAGGGTTCCGATATTGATGACCAGAGCGCCGGCTATGTTAACCATTTCCTCCACCTCCTCTTCCGCGTGGGCCATTACCGGCGAGGCCCCGATGGCCAGCAGTGCGTTCGCGGAGTTGTTCATGACAACATAATTGGTAATATTGTGGATCACCGGCGAATTTTTTCTGATTTCCTTAACTGACGACCAGATACTGGATGCAGAAACCTTCATATGGAAACTCTCCTTGTCTCTGTAAAGTCCGTTTTCATGTTACGTCGTGTTCCCCGTCACATCAATATCATATTTTGAAATGTATCATATAACGTATATGAATGTAAACGGGATGAAGCTTTCTATGTTTTTTTATCGGGTTGTGCAATTCCCTCAAATATAGTAGCTTCTACGCGGCCATGAATTACAAGCAGGAGTGAAAGATCATTTTGAATTTTTCGCAGACGGATATCACGTATGAGTAAGATCAAAGAGATTATTGAAACGTTAAATCAGAATCAGGAGCTTGCGCAAAAATTCTTTGAGATAGAAACGAGTGTATTATCCATTCTCAATTTCAAGGACTTTCTGGAAAGACTGCTCACAGAAATCCAGGACAAAATGGAGATTCCCTATGTATGGATTGCGCTGATTGAAAAGAGCGACTTCACAGAGATGCTTCAAAAATCGGCAACGTCGGAAATCCTCAAAGAGCGCACGAGCCTGATTGAGAGAGACCTGTTTCTCAAAGTTATCAATAATAAGACAGAACCCATACTTGCTAATGATGATTTAACAGCCTTCCATGCATTGCTTCCCCGGGATAACGAGTATCATATCCAGTCCCTTGCCATCGCTCCCCTGACGCTGGATGGCGGGATCATTGGCAGCCTGAATCAAGCAGACAGTTCTAAGTTACGTTACCGCCCCGATATGGATGCGACTTTGCTGAAACGGCTTGCAACTATTGTTTCCATCTGTCTTTCCAATGTTATGGCTCATGAAAAACTCAACTTTCTGGCATCGAGAGACTCACTCACAGGACTGTTAAACAGGAGGGTTCTGGAAGATATAGTAAAGAGGGAATTTGACCGGGCCGCAAGGTACAGGACACCACTGACGGTTGTCTTTCTCGACGTGGATGACTTTAAGATGGTGAATGACCTCTACGGTCATGACGCCGGTGATGAGGTGCTGAAGTACGTGGCAACTCAATTGCTGTCCATGACTCGCGCAAGCGATGTTGTCGCAAGATTTGCGGGCGATGAGTTCATCGTCATTCTTCCCAATACACCCGTCGATGAAGCCTCTGAATTCGCAAATCGCCTGCAGACCTTTTTTATCAATCACCCCCTGGACTTTGAAGGTACTTCGATCCGGATTTCCGTAAGCTATGGATTATCGCACATGGAAGATGGCGCTTATGATGCCATATCGCTCCTGAAAAAGGCGGATAAGATGCTTTACAGAGCGAAGATGGGGAAAAATACAAGATATTCCTATCTATAAATCCGTTAACCCTTGCCGCCGCCAAGCCTTTCTCGCAACTGCTCGATAATTTTTCTGGCGGCGGAAGGCTCCTTCAGCCTCACGACGCCGATGATGTAACGGCCTGACTGCTCCACGAACACTCCCCCATACAAGGGATCGACAGCCTCAATGGAGACGTAATTTCGCTTCTCTTGCAGACGAATGTCTTTCCCTTCCGCCTCAAGATAAGAACGGTAGCCATCAAAGGCCTCTCTCGCGGCAGAGACGGAACCTTCAGTCACCAGGAATACCTGCACACGTTCGCCTGGGAGAAGTGCATCAGCGATGATACCCCGACGGAAAAAGGCATAGCCGAGGAGGCTCTTAGCTATATACCGCTCGGTCTTCGGCACAATACTCGGTATTTTCAGGGCATCAAGCTCCACGGCGGGCATTGCATTTAATGGGAGCTTCTCTGATACAGACCGAGCACATGCAAAAAATACATCTTGTCCCAGGCTGGTGGCACCCGTAACTTGAAGCCTCACAAAATACCTGTCCTGGTAGAACATCAACTGGGACGAAGATACAAATCCTTCGGCGCCTACTGTAACACTTGCGGCATCCGCCTTTCGGTAGTTGGAGTAAATTCCAAAGGCATCGAGCACGGAGGCCATTCTGTATACATCGGCCACGATCCATACTTCCGAATTCTTTCTGTTCATATACGTGGCTGAGGCAAGCATATCGAACCCGTAAGGAAAATAAAGCTCCGCTTCGCCGTTGATATGATCGAACAGCGTGTCTTTGTCGAAGAGGGCTACCTTGTCCATGAGCGCCCAGCCTTGAGCACAGCCGTAGGCAGGCAAGAGATTTTCCATAGACCCGTCCGCAGCAAAGACCGGATCCGATGCATGGATGGTCAACAAAAAAATGCACATGATGAGTGAAGAGACCAATCCAGAGTGATTCATTGATATGCCACCTGCCAGCGATAAATACTGTGCATTATTCCCTTAAGCCAGGAATCTCCTCGCCCTATCCATCTTCTTCGCAATATCAAGTCCGTTCACGCATCTGGCCACACAATCCGTACAGTCGAGGCATGCGGATGCAGAGATTGACGCGGGAATCTCACCGTATGTGGACCGTGCAAGGGCAGATTCTTTGTATCCTTCTTTGTACATGAGACAGCGGTTGATCGTGCTGATCGCTACACCCTTAGGGCAGGTACTTTCACATTCCCCGCAAAGATGGCAGTAGTAATGTTTCACAGCAGCGCCGTAACGCTTCAGGATAAGGTTGTCGAGATACCCAAATTTCATCCCCATCACCGCAATGTCTTCACGGAGCTCCGCCATGTCTCTCATGCCGGGAATGGCCGCGGTGACATGCGTATCTTGAAGAGCCCACTTTAAGGCTGCCTGGTGGGGACTGATGGGGACCAGTGCGCCCGTATCGTAACCCCCTGCCTGCGTCTTCATAGCAATAATCCCGATATTCGCCTGGGCGGCCTTTGCTATCGCTTCCTTCACATCCGCGCTGCTCTTGAAGTTGTAGCCTACGAGAGCCGTATCGAAGAACCTGTCGCGATCATCCACGAGGGCATTGAGGACATCCGCCTGACCCTTGTGTGTTGTGATCCCGAAGAATCGAACCTTGCCCTGCTCTTTCAGTTTTATGAGCGCCTCTCGCGTCTCCGGAATGAATATCCGGTCTTTGTTCTCAGCGGTAAGATTATGGAGCTGGATGACATCAATATAATCAGTTTCAAGCGCCCTGAGGCTCGTCTCAACATCTTTGAAGATGGCCTCTTTTGTATGCGAGTCAGGCTTCGTTTTCGTCGCCACATATATCTTGTCACGTCTGCCTTTCAATGCCTTCGCGACTATCTCCTCATTCTTGCCGCCCATGTAACGTCGCGCCGTATCCACATAGTTCACACCGTGATCAAAGGCGACCTTCATTACCTCCGCTTCCGGCGTCAGCATCGCTCCGAAGCTTACAATCGTGATCTTCATGCCAGTTCTGCCAAGGGTTCTATATACAGGCAGTGGAAAGACGAAGGATTCAGCCGATGCATATTCCATGGCATTGGCTAAGCCCTCCCACCCGATTAAAGCCGATGTTGTTCCTGCCAGACCAACCTTGAGAAAATCTCTCCTGTTTATTCCCGAATATCCCTTTTCTTTATGCATAGCGTCCTCCATGTTACCCAGCAATGATTACCCGCTGCCTTTGTATGCCATGAGCACACGCAGAATTTCTCCGATATCAGGAAGCTCCCTGATGGGATAGACCTTGACGAAGATGATTTTCCCCGTCTCATTGACAATCACATTGGCTCTTTCCGAAAATCCCTCCGCGCGGAGAAGGCCCACGGACTTCGCAACACCCCCGTGAGGCCAGAAATCAGCCAGAAGCCTTGTGTTCTTGATTCTCAGGCTTTTCGCCCAAGCCGCCTTGGAGGGCACACTGTCTATACTTAGACCCACAGCCACAGTATTCTGTTTATCGAATGATCTCTTGTTCTTTTCCAGAGACTGCATCTGCTTGGCACATACAGGTGTCCAGGCCAGAGGATGAAATGACAAGAGCACCTTTTTCCCTCTGTACTCCGACAGGTGGAAATCCTGACCGTTCTGATCCTTCAAGGAAAAATTGTTCGCTTTTTTGCCTTGTTGCACCCTTTTCTTGTCCGCCATAGAGAACCTCCGTTCTTTTGTATATTTCAACAAAAATATGTTTTTTTCTTCGCGAGAATATTCTCCAGCGAGATGCCGAAGTAGATGGATAGGATTCGGAATTAAGTGTGACATAAATTAACTCGCAATGTAAAGAACAGTTTGAGATACGTCACTCAAAACTCCGTCACGAAATTGAAGATCTTCGGAGTAACGAAAATCTTCCCTGCATGAGGCATATTACCGTTAGTCATTTGTCCGCTTACCCTTTCAAACTTTGTGGCTTGCATTCACTGCCGGCTTCGGGGTTTTGGGGGAGGCACATAGGGGCTATCAAGATATTTCCTTGCCTCCACCTGAGCAAAACCTTCCCCGCCTGGCTCTGCCAAGGTCCTGTTATAGTACTCTTCCGCCTGCTCCCTTTCCTTGAAAGCATCATGTATCATCCCCAAACGCACGAGAGCCCAGGCGCGAACCCGGGCATTATAGGGTTCCCTATCCTTTAGTGTCTTCTCAAGATATTCGGAAGCCCTTGCATATTCTCCCTCGTTGAAAAAGATTCTTCCCATTAACTGATTGAGACGCGGCTGGAGTTGGGGAACAAAGGGGGACGCTCCTGCTTGAATTCCTTTTTCAATCTCACGGGCTGTGGCGAAAGCCTCCTGGAATTGGTGGAGCTCGGAGAGGGCATTGGCCAAGGCAAATAAAAAATTATAATTGCGGGGAAACCTTTTCCTTAACTCGCGGGCAATAGGAAGAGCCCGGGCAGGTTGTTTTTCAAAGTTCACATACACCGACGCGAGTTCAGACTGCGCAAGTTCTTTGAGAAGATCGCCCTTCTGCGCCGCCAATTCCAGCTCCTGAAGCCCTTTTTTGCTGTCCCCGGAGGCGATCAGCAGGGAAGAAAAAAAACGGGACAAGGGAGGGAGGTGATCGAGATGGTAATGGAGCAGGCCCATGAGAAAATACGTGTCATAATTTTGTGGATCTTCTGTCTTTGCTTTTTCTAAATAATCCCAGATATTCGATGTTTCCTGCGCTACGATGCGATACTGTTTTTGCCCGATGGCCCAACGGACCTTGATAATCTTCGCCAGGGCCATGGCAAAGTATGCCTGACCGTCATTAGGATTCTTCTCAATCCTGCTCTGGCCTCTGGCCACGGCTTCGCTGACGTAACGAAGCATGGACTCCTGATATTTCTCCCGCTCCTTCTGATCGAGGCTACTCTCATAAGAGAATAATTTCTCCAGAGCAGAAAAAGCATAGCCAGCCGGGTTTTCCTGATCCAGGTCCACAGCTTTCTGCAGATGGATGCCCGCGCTCTGCGGTTCCAGGTTTAAAACTTTTTCAATTCCCTGTCTAAGATAGGAATGGAGCTGGTTCGGCCTCAATTGGGCTGCTGCTACCCCAGTTTCAGAAGCGGAGATTATAAGGGTTAAGCAAAGGGAAAGGAAAAGAATTGCCGTCTTTTTTTTGTTCATGATCGGTATTCTTCTTACACGTTCTTGGAGATGAATTTCAACATCTGCTTGAAGACCCCCTCGAGGATATCCCGCTGAATAAAATAATCTGGCATTTGTTTATAGAAATAATCAGTGATGGCTTTCCCGGCAACATCGATATCGCCGCCATACTTGCGGCATATATCCTCCATGATGGCCTTCCATTTGACGCCTTCTTTAAAGGTCAGGTCGAGGAAGCGGGATGCCTCATCCCCGGTGATGTAGCCGTAATGGTCACCGCAGAGGTAGGACACCGGCAAGGGCTTCAATTTCTCGAGGCTTGCCAGATACTGCGTCATATTTGTATTCATGGAAGGGAAGCAGAAGTCCTTGTAAGGAATCCCCGCGGCATCGGAGGCGAACATGATCTTTCTTTCTGGTTCGTAGGCAGTAATGGAACAGTTGGAATGACCGGGTGTATCCAAGACCAGCAGGCTGACACCGCCAAGCTCTATCTTGTCTCCTTCGGCCAAGGTAAGACCCGTAATGTCGTCACGCCAGTCGAGATCGTAGGCTGCGAGAGCGTTCTCGACGCCCCACCATTTCGCGCTGAGTTTGCTGTAGCTGTTCATGACCTCAATGGCTTTAGGCATGGAGAATATCTTCCAGGCCGGCGCCGAGGCATATACATCTATCCCGGGATATTTCCGCTTGAAATATGGGACGATCCCCACATGATCGAAATGCGAATGTAGGATCAGTATCTTTCCGATTTTTTTCGCGTCGATCCCAAATGTCTTCATCTGTTCCAGAACGTCAGGGAGTATGTAGCTCATCGCCCCGTTAATCAAGATTGCATCGTCTCGCCCTTCAAAAATATAGACCCCCGCTTCCTCACGGCCCAAGTACCAGAGATTCTCCGTTACCTTTCCCGCCTTTCTGAATCGCATAAACTCTACCTCCAATGTACGACCATGTCTGTGTCACTATGTATTCTTCCAAACCGTGCGTGGACTATCCTTTGGACTTTCCGGATTCTTCCAAGCGTGTGAGCCGTTCTTTAATCTCCTCAATTTCTTTGCGAGTAGGAACATTCATACTATTCAGGAGACCTGTTACCGTCTGTTCCATCTTATCTTCCAGATCCTTTTTTGCCCGCTTTGATTTCTCCACAAATTCACTGACGGCCTCTCGTGCCTCCTTCTCCGTCATCTCTCCTTTTTTGACGAGTTCATCCATAATCTCCTGGACTTTTTCCGTGGTCATTATCGCCAGCCCGGCGCCAGCCAATGTTATTCTCCTGATATAGTCAAGCATTGCCACCCCTCCTTAATATATGTGATTAAACTTTTTTATTTTAAATTCTATATTGGGAAATGTCAATGTAATGGTTCCACTTGCAATGGTTCCACTCCGATATGGTATTTGCACTCAGCGGCGACGTGTGATAAACAGCGGTCACCATGAATGAGTGGGAATGATAGGCAGGAGCATGTATGGAAGTCGCTGAACTTATAAGAAAGGCAAGAGCAAAGGGGAGAACTGCCCTGACAGAGGCGGAATCTAAAGAATTGCTCAGGAATTATGGCGTGCCTGTTGTCGATGAATGCGTTGCCACAAGCGTGGACGAGGCCGTTATAGAGGCTGAGGCTGCCGGGTTTCCAGTTGTTGTAAAAGGTCTCGGCGCCCGACTTACACACAAGACGGAACGTGGCCTTGTCAAGCTGAGTTTGAAAAGCGCGGAAGAGGTCCGAAAAGCTGCCGGAGAAATTGCCGAGGCTGCAGGTGATGACCTGGAAGGGTTTCTTATATACCACATGGTGGAGGGCAGACGGGAATTCATGGCGGGGCTGTTTCATGATGCCCAATTCGGTCCGGTTGTCATGTTCGGTTTAGGCGGTATCTTTGCTGAGGCGCTTGCTGATGTGACGTTTCGCATTGCACCCCTCGATGAAACACACGCGCATGATATGATAAAAAAAATCAGGGCCGTTGACCTGCTGGGAAAGTTTCGCGGTGAGGCGTCAGTAAAAAGTGAAGAGATCGTCAGTATCCTTCTTGGTCTATCCAGGCTTGGAATGGAACACCCGGAAGTACGAGAGGTTGATATAAATCCCCTGCTCATAGGTCCCGATGGCCGGGTGACTGCCGTAGATGCACTGGTCATTGTCGGCGGCATTCCTCAAAAACAATCTGTGCGTCCGCTCGCGGATCAGAAAGCGATGCGAGATTTCTTTCATGCCCGCTCAATTGCGTTTGTCGGCGCGTCCGCCACGTTTGGTAAATGGGGATACACTCTCTTCACCAATATAGTTGCCGGGGATTTCCAAGGTGAGGTTTATCTGGTTAATCCTAAGGGCGGTGAAATTGCGGGAAGGCCTGTCTTCAAATCTTTGGCAGACACTCCCGGGCCTGTAGCTCTTGCCGTCGTAATGGTCCCTGCAGCAAAGGTTATTGAACTCATTCCTCAGCTTAAGGCAAAAGGCATAAAGAGCGTACTCTTGGTCACGTCGGGTTTCAGTGAGGCGGGAAAAAAAGGATTGCGCCTGGAGGAGCGGCTGGTGGAAAAGGCGCGTGAGGCCGGAATTACAATTCTCGGGCCCAACACAATGGGGATATGCAATCCTCATGAAAATTTATTCTGCCTATATCAGCATGTGCGGCCAAAGCCAGGCTCGACGGCGCTGGTTGCTCAATCGGGTAATCTTGGGACACAGCTATTGATGTTTGCCGAGAGTGAGGGAATCGGGATACGGGCGTTCATCGGATCCGGAAATGAGGCGATGATCACGATTGAAGACTACATGGAATTCTTCGAAACTGATGCCTTGACAAAGACAGTCGTATTATACGTGGAAAGCCCCAAAGATGGCAGACGGTTTTTCGAGTCAACCAGGAGGGTCTCCCGAAAAAAGCCAGTTCTTATGCTTAAAGGCGGTCGCACGCGCGCGGGTAACCGCGCCGCCGCCAGTCATACAGGCGCATTAGCGTCCAATATTGAAGTCTTCACGGCCGCGTGCCACCAGGCCGGGGTTGTTCTGGGAGAGACCTCCATGGACCTCCTCGATCTCTCTGCTGCATTTTCGTCGCTGCCGTTACCACAGGGTAATAAGGTGGCAATAATGACCCTGGGTGGAGGCTGGGGGGTAGTTACAGCCGACCTGTGCGTAGAATATGGACTGGAAGTGCCGGACCTTTCATCTGATATAATATCGCGGATCGATAAAGTTCTTCCTCCATACTGGAGCCGGTCGAATCCGGTCGACCTGGTCGCAGAAATGGATCTCTCCGTTCCCATGATACTCATCGAAGAACTGCTGAAGTGGGATGGGTGTGATGCGGCAATTCACCTCGGTATCCTTGGCAGGTTAGTATTTGTAAAGCGAATGATCGAATCCTCTCATCTGGCTGATCAGACCTGTGACCGTAAGGTTTTAGTAGAAATTGTTCGTCGGGTGGCTGATTTCGAACTCAGTTACAGTAAACATGTGATTCATCTTATGGAGAAGTATGGCAAACCCGTTCTGGGGGTTTGTCTTCTTTCCGATGAAAATGCCCGTGCCATTAAAGAAATAGAGGGGAGTCAATACAAAGGAGTGTCTTTCCTGACACCGGAGCGAGCCGTAAAGGCGCTTGCCGGCATGTATTCATACAAGTGCTGGCTGGATCTTGAAGGGATTTCATTAAAGAGATGATGAATGGCTAAGCTATCTCTTTTTCGGTTGGCTTCTTCGGAAGTCGGGCACTGTGCCAGACTGTGACTATCCAGACGGTTTTCTGTTTCACGCGGTAGATAAACCGACATGGCGCAATCGCCACTTCCCGGAAGGGGAGATCAGGAAATTCCGGCAATGCCGTACCGGAGCGGGGAAACCTTTTAAGGCGCGACAAGGTCTTTTCTGCCTTCTTCCGGAATGCAACTGCCGCAGATGGACCTTCACTATCGATGAAGGTGATAGCCGCGAGAAAATGGTTACGTCCGGAAGGAGTAAAGAGAACTTTCAAACAATCCTCCTATTTCAACAAGGCGTCCGCATCTGCAAGGACATGACTTAGATCATAACCCTTGCCTGTTTCGATCTCCGTTTCACCGCGGGCGAGAAGACGCAAAATTTCCATTTCTTTTTGCGATTTTTCGTAGGCCTCCATGCTGACTACAACCGCGGCGGCTCTTCCCCTCTGCGTGATGACAACGGGTTGTCGTGAGGATTTCACGCGTTTCAGCACGGATGACGCCGCCTGGCGAAGATCGGTAATTGGTATGATGTTGGGAATCTTGGTCATTATTGTTACCCCCTGAACTACGTTTAACAGTACTGCCAAATGCAACAATAAGCAAGCTTATGATTTGCAAATAAAATGGGGTTGAACGGTTCGGCAAGAATACCCGTCAGGCTTTCTTGCGATCTTCCACCTTTAATTCGAGGACGATGCGGCCCCACCCCCCGCATGCTACACCGACATCAAAGCACCCGGCCCGCTTGAATCTCATCTCATTCGGATCAGCGCCTGCGTAAAGAAACTCGGTTGCCGTAAAAATCTGTGGCATAATCACGCTCAACGCATAGATGCATATCCTCTTCGGAGAATGTGCCGTTAGAAGGTTTCCCGCGCTGTCAAAGTAAAACCTGTCACCGACCTTGTGCTGGCTGTTGCATCCGTGCGAGTCCACCACTTCTGCAATGATTGTCTTATTCATCAGCTCCGGCACCATGGATAAGATATCTTCATTTCGCGGATTATCCCGAAATATTTTCATCTCTTCATCAGTATAGCCCAAACGTTTTTGTATCATCTGCCACTTTTGGGTCTCCCACGTTTTGTCGCCAGTGCTCATAATGTTCCTCCTCATTTCACCTGCGAA
>Ga0315283_10001437_pt1 | contig 19204 bp, 15 predicted proteins | sample YL17G09_0_MG_FD_204541 | JGI IMG/M metagenome (GOLD analysis project Ga0315283, IMG submission 204541) | Sediment microbial communities from Yellowstone Lake, YNP, Wyoming, USA - YL17G09_0 | ecosystem: Environmental > Aquatic > Freshwater > Lake > Sediment | place: USA: Wyoming | collected... | reverse complement strand
GTGGCCAGCAGTTGCTTCTCGTCCTCGACCGCGCAGGGGCCCGCGGCCACCACGATCTCGGGGCCGCCGAAGGTGACGCCCGCGACCCGGATGCGGCTGTCGGCGGGATGGTAGGCGCGTGCGGTGAGCGGGTAGGGCGGCGCGCTCATGCGGACTTCGCGCACGCCCGGCAGGGCTTCGAGCCGGGCCGCCAGCGACTCGCTGGCCTGCCCGACCACCCCCACGAGCGTCTCGTGCTCCAGCTCGCTGACCTGCGCCCGCAGGCCCTCGTTCTCGATCAGCCGGACGACCTCCGCCTTCTGGTGCATCGGGCAGCCGGGCTCCAATACGGCGATCATGTGCGCTCCTCCAGGTTCCCGAGTGACGGGGCGGCTCCGGCGCGCAGCGCGCCGAGGAACGCCGCCGGGTCGCGGCCGGCCTCGATCGTCTCGATCAGGGCGCTGCCCACGATGAAACCGTCCGCGTGGCCGCTGAGTGCTGCGACCTGCCGCGCGTCGCGGATGCCGAAGCCGGCCAGCAACGGCACGGCCGACGCTGCGCGCGCCCGGTCCAGGTAGGATGCCAGCCTGGACGATCCGTGAAACCCCTCGCTTGTCGCGGCCAGACCGCCGGTCGTTCCGGTCATGGTGACGGCGTAGGTGAAACCCTGACTGGCCGCGCCGATCCGCTGCAGGCGCTCCGGGGGCGTGACCGGCGTGACCATCCCGATCAGCGCGATGCCGGCCGGTGCGAGGACGGAACGCAGCGCCACGCTCTCCTCGAGCGGCAGGTCGGGGACGATGACGCCCGAGATGCCCGCAGCCAGGGCCGTGTCCGGGAGCCGCTCGAGGCCGAAGGCGAGCAGCGGATTCAGGTAGCTCATCAATACGAGCGGCGGCCGGGGGCGCGGCGCCAGTGCGGTGAGCGCCTCGAAGATCCAGCGCAGCGTGGTCCCGGTGGCGAGCGCTGCCCGGCTGGCCCGCTGGATCGTGGCTCCGTCGGCCATCGGGTCGCTGAACGGCACGCCGATCTCGACCACGTCCGCGGCGGCAGCGACGGCGGGGAGCAGGCCGAGGAAACGTTCGCGGTCGGGGAAGCCGGCCGTCAGGAATGCGGCGAGCGCCAGGCGTGGCGCCTGCGCGTCGCCGCGGATGGCCTCCGCGAGACGGACGCCGCCGGCCGGCATCGCGGCATCACGCGCGCTCATCGTGCGCTCCGTGCGGCCGCATCGCCATCGCCTTCGGTGGCCGCCCGCCGGGTCCGCAGCGCGTCGAGCGCCGGCAGGTCCTTGTCGCCGCGGCCCGAGAGCCCGATCAGCAGTACCGCGCCGGGGTGCGTCGCCGCGTACCGCCGAGCGCCGGCGAGGGCGTGCGCGGACTCGAGCGCGGGCAGGATGCCCTCGGCGGCGCAGCATTCGTCGAGCGCGGCCAGAGCCTCGTCGTCGGTCGCGACTCCGTAGCTGACGCGCCCCACGGCGTGGAGCAGCGCGTGCTCGGGTCCCACGCCGGGGTAGTCGAGCCCCGCCGAGATCGAGTGGGTCTCGATCACCTGGCCGTCCGCGTCCTGCAGCAGCAGCGAGTGGCTGCCGTGCAGCACGCCGGGCGTGCCGTGGGCGAGCGTGGCCGCGTGCTCGCCGAGCCCCGTGCCGCGCCCGCCGGCTTCGATGCCGACCAGACTCACCTGCGCATCGCCGAGCAGCGGGTAGAAGAGCCCGATGGCGTTCGAGCCGCCGCCCACACAGGCGAACGCCGCGTCCGGCAGCTGTCCGGCACGCTCGAGCAGTTGCGCGCGCGCCTCACGGCCGATCACCGACTGCAGTTCGCGCACGAGCCATGGATATGGGTGCGGCCCCACGGCCGAGCCCAGCAGGTAGTAGGCGTGCTCCGGGTCGGTCACCCAGTCGCGCATCGCCTCGTCGATGGCCGCGCGCAGCGTCTCATCGCCGGCTTCGACCGGCACGACCTCGGCCCCGAGGCGGTGCATCCGGTCCACGTTCGGCGCCTGGCGCGCCACGTCCACCGCGCCCATGTAGACGCGGCAGGGGAGGCCGACGCGCGCGCAGGCGGCGGCCGCGGCCACGCCGTGCTGTCCCGCGCCGGTCTCGGCGATCACCCGCTGCGCACCGAGACGGCGGGCAAGCAGTGCCTGCCCGATGGCGTTGTTGATCTTGTGCGCGCCGGTGTGCGCGAGGTCCTCGCGCTTGAGCCAGACCCGGGCGCCCCAGCGCTGCGACAGTCCGCGGGCCGGCGTCAGCGGCGTCGGCCGTCCGACCCAGTCGCGCAGTTCGCCCTGGAGCGCCGCCTGGAACTCCGGGTCCGCGAGCGCCGCAGCCGCTTCCTGCTCGAGCCGCGTCAGCGCGGGCATCAGGGTCTCGGGCACGAAGCGCCCGCCGAAGGGGCCGAAGCGTCCGCGCGAGTCGGGCAGGTCGCCCCGGATGAGGGCGGCGAGCAGCGCTGCGGGGTCGAGTGCTTCCGGTCGCGACTCCAGGCTCATGTCTGTTCCCCTTCGCTCCCGGGCAACCGTTCCTCCGCCTCGCGCACCGCCATGATGAAGGCGCGGATGCGGCGCTCGTCCTTCACTCCGGGCGCCGACTCTACACCGCTCGAGACGTCCACCATCGCCGGGCGGACCGCGAGGATCGCGGCGCCCACGTTCCCGGGGGTGAGCCCGCCGGCGAGCACGAGCCGCGTGCGCCGGGCCACCCGCTCGGCGCGGTCCCAGCTGGGCAGGACACCCTGCCCGCTGACGCTTCCTTCGAAGAGGAGCAGCGGTCTCTCGCCCGGGCTGCGCCCGAGGAACTCCTCGAGCAGCGGCGCTGCGGCGGGCGTGTCGTGGAACACCGGGAGCCGCTGCAAGGCGGGCACGAGACCGTCCAGCCGGTCGCAGGCCTCCGCGTCGGCCTGCACCAGGTCCAGTGCGAGGAGTTTCATGAGCTCGAGCGCACCGCCCGGGACCACCGAGCCGAAGACGCCGACCCGCAGCAGCGTGGGAGGCACCCCGCGCGCCAGCCTGGCGGCCTGGTGCGGTGTCAGCCGTCGCGGCGAGGGCGCGAAGACGAAGCCCACGGCATCCGCGCCCGCCCGGGCCGCGGCCTCGATCGCGCCGGGAGAGGTGACGCCGCAGATCTTCACGCCGATCCTCACGACGCCCCCGCCTCGGCGCGACCCGCCGCGACCAACTCTGCCACCATCGCTGCCGGATCCGCTGCGCGCATCAACGCCCCGCCCATCAGGGCGAGCCCGTAGCCGTCACGCACGGCCCGGCGCACGTCCGCCGCATCCGCGATACCGCTCTCGGCGACCCGCGGCCGTCCCGGTGGGATCGCCTGCGCCAGCCGCGCGTGGCGCGCGTCATCGTTCGTGAGGTCGGCGAGGTCGCGCGCGTTCACGCCGAACAGGATCGTGCCCGGCGCGTCCGCCGGGACGAGCGCCGCCGCGCGGTGCAGGTCATCCTCGTCGAACGCCTCGAGCAGCACGAACAGGCCCAACTCGCTCGCGGCCTCGATCAGCTCTCTCGCGCGCGCATCGTTCAGGATGCGCAGGACCAGCAGGACCCCGCCCGCGCCCGCCGCGCGCGCCTCGATCACCTGGTAGGGGTCCACGAGGAAGTCCTTGCGCAGGGCTGGCACCGGGAGGTCGCGGGTGGCCGCCTCGAGGTGCTCGAGCGCTCCGCCGAAGGCGTCAGGCTCGGTGAGGACCGAGACCGCGGCGGCGCCGCCGCGCACGTAGGCCGCGGCGCGCGCGGCGATGTCCGCCGGTGTCGAGCGGAGCGCGAGACGTCCGGCCGAGGGCGAGCGGTGCTTGATCTCGGCGATGAGATCGAACCCCGCGGAGTGGAGTCGCAACGGTGGCGCGGGTGCGGCAGCCAGTGCTCGCCGCCGCAACGCCGCCTCGGGCTCGCGGCTCCGAGCCTCGGCCGCGCGCTCGGCGCTCGACTTCGCCATCGCCTGGAGGAAGTCACGCATCGGGGGCTCTGAGCAGCCGGGCGAGCAGGTCCGCCGCACGTCCGTCGGCGATCGCGTCCGTCGCTGCCCGGGCTGCGGGTCGCGGCCCCGGCACCGTGCCGGTTAGCTCCAGCACCAGCGCGGCGCCGAGCACGAGCGCGTCGGCGTGCGCACCGGACTCGCCGGAGAGCGCAGCGGTGAGCGCGGCGGCGTTCTCCACGGGCCCATCGCCCCGCAGATCACCGGGGCGGCAGCGCCTGAGCCCGTAGTCGGCCGGGTCGCGCACGCTGCGGGTGACAGACCCCGGGCGCACCTCGAAGAGCAGGAACGGACCAGCCGGCGTGGCTTCGTCCCAGCCGTCGCTGCCGTGCACCACGAACGCGCGTTCGACCGCCAGGCCCGAGAGCGACTCCGCGATCAACTCCGCCGCCCGGGGCGAGAACGCGCCCACCAGCTGGAACGGTGGCTCCGCGGGGTTGGTCAGCGGGCCCAGCAGGTTGAAGACGGTGCGAATGCCGAGCGAGCGCCGTACGGGAGCAAGTGATTTCATGGCCGGATGGTAGTGCGGAGCGAAGAGGAAGGTGAAGCCGGTGCGCGCGAGCAGGGCGCCCGCGGCGCCGTCCTCGAGCGGGAGCGGCAGCCCGAGCGCCTCCAGCACGTCGGCGCTCCCGGTGCGGCTCGAGACCGAGCGGTTGCCGTGCTTGGCGACGCGCAGTCCGCACGCGGCCGCGAGCAGTGCGACGCCGGTCGAGAGGTTGAGGCTGCCGGAGTCGTCGCCGCCGGTGCCGCAGGTGTCCACCAGCGGCGTTCCGGCCGGCAACAGGGGACGGCGCGCCAGCCGGCGCATGGCCAGCGCAAAGCCGCGCAGTTCCTCCGCGGTTTCCCCCTTGGCGCGCAGTGCGGCGAGCACTGCTCCCGCCAGGGCCGGCGGGTAGTCCTCGGCCGTGAGCGCGGTGAGCAGGTCGGAGGCCTCCTGCTCGGCGAGATCCTGCCCCGAGACCAGCCGCTCGAGCACGGCCTTCATGACATGCGCTCCCCGGGCTCCAGCTCGAGGAAGTTCGCGAGCAACTGTGCGCCCTGTGGCGTGAGCACGCTCTCGGGGTGGAACTGCACGCCCTCGCAGGGGAAGCGCCGGTGCCTCAGGCCCATGATCTCGCCGTCGGAGGTGTAGGCGCTGATGGCCAGCTCCGCGGGCAGCCCCTCCTCGGCCACGGCCAGCGAGTGGTAGCGGCCGGCGGGGAACGGGCTCGGCAGGCCCTGGTAGAGCGTGCGCGCGTCGTGATAAACCGGCGAGGCCTTGCCGTGGCAGAGCTGCCGCGCCGGGCCGACCTTGCCGCCCAGCACCGCGGCCAGGGCCTGGTGACCGAGGCAGACGCCGAGCACGGGAACGAGCGGCAGCAGGTCCTCGATCAGCGCCATCGAGACGCCGGCGTCCTCGGGCCGACCCGGACCGGGAGAGATGACCAGGTGCGTCGGCTCGAGCGCCCGCGCGGCGGCGACCCTGATCTCGTCGTTGCGCCGCACCGTCACCACGGCTCCCAGCATGCGCAGGGCCTGGACCAGGTTGAAGGTGAAGGAGTCGTAGTTGTCGATCAGCAGCACGTGCCGGTTCACAGTCCCTCCTGCGCGAGGTCGAGAGCCGCGACGAGTGCCGCCCCCTTGGCGAGCACCTCGGCATGTTCCCGCTCCGGCACGCTGTCGGCGACGATGCCGGCGCCGGCCTGGAACGCGTAGCGGCCCGGGCTGAAGACCAGCGTGCGGATGGCGATGGCCTGGTCCATCGAGCCGCCGAGCCCGAAATACCCGACCGTTCCGGCGTAGAGCCCGCGCCGCACCGGCTCGAGCTCGTCGATCAACTGCATGGCGCGGACCTTGGGCGCGCCCGTGACCGTGCCGGCCGGGAACGCGGCGGCGAACAGGTCGAAGGCATCGAACTCGGGTGCGAGCACCCCTGTGACGCCGCTCACCAGGTGCATGACGTGGCTGTAGCGCTCGACCGCGCGAAAGGGCTCGACCCTGATCGAGCCGGTCGTGGCGACGCGCCCGAGGTCGTTGCGCGCGAGGTCCACGAGCATGACGTGCTCCGCCGCCTCCTTGGGATCGGCCAGCAACTCGGCCGCGAGCCGCTGGTCGGCTGCGTCGCCCGCGCCCCGCGGGCGCGTTCCCGCGATGGGCCGCAGTGCGGCGCTGCGGCCCTCGAGCCGCACGAGGGCCTCGGGCGAGGAGCCCACGAGGCGCACGTCGCCCAGGTCGAGGTAGTACATATAGGGTGAAGGATTCGTCAGGCGAAGCGCCCGGTAGACCGTGAAGGGGTCGAGATCGCTCTCGCCCGCGAAACGCGTCGCGAGCACCAACTGGAACACGTCGCCCGCCCGGATGTGCTCCTGCGCCCGGCCGACGGCGGTGTGGAACTCCGCCGCGTTCAGGCTCGGCACGGCCGGGCCGCGCGCGCCCCCGTGCGGGAGCGCGGGCAGCGAGCCGCGCAGTGCCAGGATGACCTCGCGGCGCAGGGCCTGGCGCTCCGTCTCGTCGCCAGCGTGGAGCAGCGCGACGCGCCGCGTCGCGTGATCGAAGACCAGCAGCGAGCGCGGCGCGACGAAAGCGGCCAGTGGATCCTCCGCGCGCGCGGCCACTTTCGGCGTGAGACGCTCGAAGTGGCGCACCAGGTCGTAGGCCGCCACGCCGACGAGCCCGCCCTGGAAGGGCAGGCCCGGGACGGCGGGGCCCGGGCGCGGCGCGCCGGCGAGCGCCGCGCGGAACGCGGTCAGCAGTTCCGCGCGGCCCTGCGGCGCGGGCTGTATGCGTCCGTCCACGCGCAACTCGCGCTCGCCGAGCACGACGTCGGTGCCGCCATTGAAGCCGATGAAGGAGTAGCGGCCGAGCGCCTCACCGCGCTCCACGCTCTCCAGCAACAGGCGGGGCTGGAAGGGTCGCAACTTGATGAACGCCGAGACCGGCGTGTCGAGATCGGCGGCGATGTCGAAGGGAGGCTTCATTCATTCCTCGGTCGTTGAGGTTGAGGTTCACCGAGGACGGGAATGAAAAACCCACCCCCGGTCATCCCGGAAGTGGGTTGGGTCGGTTCCGTCAGCCTGCGCTAACGCCGCCGCCGCCGCACCTCCGAGGAGGTCGGCCACCACCACCAACCCTGGGTCAGGGTCGTGGACACGGGCATCGCGAAGCAGGCGCAAGTCTTCATGGACACAAGTATCGGGGCTGGCGTGGCCCGGAGTCAATCGAGATTCCTGTGAACTTTCGCAAGCGGGTTCCGCAGCAGCTGTTTGCCGCGCCAGGCAGGCAGCCTGCCGCGGCCCGAACGGGTCGGCAGGGCACGATGCCGATGCGACTAACGGACCAGTTGCGGACCGCCGCGCCGCTCGCCCGGCGGCCCGGGAATCGCGTAGACTGCCCCCGACGTCGCCTGTCGCTCGTGGGCGCGTCGCGCCTGAGGCCGACGGCGCACCGCACCGAACGATCCGCGCCCGGCGTCTGCCGCTCGACCCACGCTTCGGACCCACGCGAAGCGCCTGGCTTACCAACACGAGGGAGAACCTGCTGTGAAGCATCTGGACCTGTTCCTGACCGACGCCCAGCTGGCCTGCGAGATCGCGCGCTGCGTCTACTGCGAGGAGAAGCCCTGCACCGAGGCCTGCCCGGCCGACTGCTCGCCGGCGGACTTCATCATGGCGGCGAAGGGTGGCACGCCCGCGGACTTCGCGCGCTCGGCGGCGCTCATCATGACCAAGAATCCGCTGGGCGGGGTCTGCGGCGCGGTCTGCCCCGACACGCACTGCCAGGCGGCCTGCTCGCGCAAGCTCTTCGACCACTCGATCGAGATCCCCTACGTGCAGGCGGCGATCGTAGCGCGCGCGAAGGCGCTGGGCGTGATGCCGCGCCTCGAGGTGACACCGGCCAACGGGAAGAAGGTCGCCATCGTGGGCTCAGGCGCTGCGGGGCTCGCGGCGGCGCTGGTGCTGGCGCAGATGGGCTACGAGGTGGACCTCCTCGACCGGCAGGGGAAGCCCGGCGGCGCGGTCCGCTATATCCCGGCGCATCGCATGGATCCGGGCGTGCTCGACACCGACATCGCCTGGCTGCTCGAGCACCCGCGCGTGCACCTGCACGCGAACCGCCCGGTGGACGACGCCGGCGCGCTGCTCGCGCAGGGCTACGCCGCGGTGCTGCTGGCCGGCGGGCTGCACGAGCCCATCACGCTGGGCATCGAGGGCGAGGCGCTGGCCGTGTCCGGGAATGCGTACCTCGCGGACCCCGCGCGCTGGCCAGCACCCACCTTCGGCGGGTACCCGGGCCGCGTGGCCGTGATCGGCGGCGGTGCGATCGCCTGCGATTGCGCCACCACCGCACTCGCCCACGGCGCCACCGGTGTGGAGATGATCACGCTGGAGCAGTGGAGCGAATTGCCGCTCACGCCCAAGGAGCGCGGGGAACTGCTCGAGCATCCGGTGAACCTGGTGGGCCGCACGCGCGTCATGGCCGTGCTGGCCACGGGCGGCAAGGTGAGCGGCGTGCGCGTGCAGCGCGTGGCCCTCGCCGCGGGCGAGGAGTTCCACCCGTCGAAGATGGTCCCGGTCGCCGGCACGGAACAGATGCTGCCGGGGATCACGCAGGTCATCGTCGCCATCGGCAACCGCGCCGGGCTCAAGAGCGATGGCCGCGCCGGCGTGTTTGTGGCGGGTGATGGAGCCTGGGGCCCCTCGACCGTGGTCGAGGCCTCGGCCTCCGGCAAGAACGCCGCGCTCCAATTGGACGCCTGGATCCGCAAGCAGCCGGCGCCGAAGATCGACAAGCCGACGAAGGGCCGCGTGCGCGTGCCGGGCTACGCCGACGTGCCGGTGTCGCTCGCGACCGACTTCTTCGGGCGCACCATCCTCTCTCCGTTCCTGCTCTCGGCCGCACCGCCGACCGACGGCTACGAGCAGATGAAGAAGGCGCTCGATGCGGGCTGGGCCGGCGGTATCATGAAGACCGCCTTCGACGGCCTGGACATCCACATCCCGGCCGACTACATGCACGCCTTCGACGCCGAGACCTACGGCAACGCCGACAACGTCTCGGACCACACGCTCGACCGCGTCTGCCGCGAGATCGACAAGCTGGTGAAGGAGTACCCGGACCGCCTGATCGGCGCTTCGACCGGTGGCCCGGTGAGTGGCCACGACGCCGAGGACAAGTTGGTCTGGCAGGCCAACAGCCGCAAGCTCGAGCGCGCCGGCGCCCAGTTGGTCGAGTTCAGCCTCTCGTGTCCGCAGGGCGGCGATGGCACCGAGGGCGCGATCGTCTCGCAGTCGGCCAACCTGACTGCCAAGGTCATCGACTGGATCATGGAGACCAGTGATCCGCAGGTGCCCAAGCTCTTCAAGCTCACCGGTGCCGTGACCTCGATCGAGGTCATCCTGCGGGCCGCGAAGCAGGTGCTGGACAAGTACCCGGACAAGAAAGCCGGGGTGACGCTCGCGAATTCATTCCCGACGCTGTTCTTCCGGCCGGGGAAGAAGCAGGAGTGGGACGAGGGCATCGTGGTCGGCATGAGCGGCGCCGGCGTCGCACCCATCTCGAACCTGTCGCTGGCTTCGGTCGGCAATCTCGGCGTCACGGTCTCGGGCAACGGCGGGCCGATGGACTACCGCTCGGCCGCGCACTTCCTCGCACTCGGCGCGCGCACGGTCCAGTTCTGCACGGTGGCGATGAAGTACGGCGTCGGCATTGTCGGCGAGCTGCATTCGGGGCTCTCGCACCTGATGCAGGCGCGCGGCATCGGCTCAGTCGAGGAGTTGATCGGCCGCGCGCTGCCGAACCCGGTCACCGACTTCATGGCGCTGTCGCCCACGCTGCGCATCCCCACGCTCACGAAGGAGCTGTGCGTCTCGTGCGGCAACTGCACGCGCTGCGGCTACCTGGCTGTGAGCCTGGACACCGACCGGCTGCCGCGCTTCGATGCCGCGAAGTGCATCGGCTGCAGCCTGTGCGCGCAGAAGTGCTTCACCGGCGCGCTGGCGATGCGCGACCGCACGCCGGAGGAGCTGGCGGCGAAGGTGGCGGGGGTGTAGCGGGCGCTGGGCGCGACGGGCGCGGCGCGCCCCGGGTACGAGCGCGTGCTCCGGAAGCAGGACCTCCGGGGCCCGTGGCGCTTTCCAACCCTCCCGGCCGTCGCCCTGTCCAAGCCGGTGAAGCCCTCAGACCGGCGTGTCCGCGTCCGCGGTCGCCGCTCGCGCTCGTGCAGCCGCTTCACCGGAGGCATCCATGAAGACTCCCGCTCGTTCCTTCGCGTTCGTCCGCCGCCAGGCCGCCCTCGTGGCCCTGTCGGTCCTGGCGATCATCGTCGTCCCCGTCGTCGCCCGGGCCGCCTGCCACGCTGATACGCCCCGGAACGTGTTCGTCGGGCTCCATCAGCCGTTCGTTCACGTTACGCACTCGTTCGCGCATGCTTTCCGCGGGCGGCACGCGCACGACCAGCATGCCGACGTCCATGAACACTCCTGGAGCAAAGACCGCTTCCGTTGGAGCCTGCGCGACGGCGAGTTCCGCTCCAACTGCGGGGCCTCCACCGAGGAGTTGCGGGATGTCAGCGAGGCCCAGGACGGCCGCGGGAGCTTCCTCTGGATCTCGCAGGACGGCGACGAGTGGGTCATCCGGGACCGCGCCCTGATCCAGCGGGCCCGGGGCAGCGTCGAGCCGATGCAGCGGCTCGGGAAGGAGATGGGGCGGCTCGGTGGCGAGATGGGCCGGCTCGGCGCGCAGCAGGGCCGCTTCGGGGCCGAGATGGGGCGCCTCGGCGCCCGCCAGGGTGTGCTTGCGGCCCGGCTCGCCCGGCTGGAGCTCCGCGATGAAGATGATGACCCGGCTGTCGAGCGCGAGGCCGCTGCGATTGAGCGCGACATGGATGAACTCTCCGGCCAGCAGGAGGAATTCGAGGGGCGGCAGGACTCGTCCGTCGACGGGCGGATGGACGATCTCGGTGAACAGATGGACGAGCTCGGGAGTCAGATGGATCAGCTCTCCCAGCGCGCGGAACGGGAGTTGCGGGCGCTGGCGAAGGAGGCCATCGCCTCGCGCAAGGCGGAGCGCGTCGGCGGCCGCGCCGGTCTGTAGCCAGCCCGGCCTATTCATGAAGCGCCGCCTGCGAGCACGATCTGGAGCACGGCTACTGCGTTGCGCGACCGGGGTGCTCCTCAGCGTGTCCTATGACACGCTTGCGGTGCAGCCCGCTCGCGCGCCTTGTAGCCGCGCCCCATCTCGCACTCTCGGCTGGCGCTTCATGAATAGGCCGGGCTCGACCCCTCACGCCACGGGGCGCCGCGACACGAGAGTCGGGGCGCCCCGTCCTGCTTTCTACTGCCCGGGCGCTACGCCTTCACTGCCGCCGTCGCGGCCGGCTCGGGGTGCTGCTCGAGCCAGCGGTTGAAGAGCCACATGGCCAGCGCCGAGGCGAAGCCGATCGCCATCAGGATGATCCACCCCGTGGCGTTGTTCCGCGGGACCAGTTCGAGCAGTCCGTCGGGCCGCACGGTCGCGTCTTTGGCCATGATCTCGTTGAAGATGAGGGCGCCCACCGGGCCGCCGGTCAGCGAACCCACGGCCACCGGCAGGCTGGCATAGCCGAGGAACAGTCCCTCCTGGCCCTTGGGCGAGAGCGCCCCGATGTACTCGTACATGCGCGCCGAGGTGAACAGTTCGCCGAACGCGATCATCGCCACGGTCAGGATCAGGAACACCGAGCCGATCGGCAGCCAGTTGGCCGCGAGCAGGCGCACCCCCCCAGCGGAGTAGATCGGGAACAGGTTGATCGCCATGGACAGGCCGATGATCACCGTGCCGATGACCATCGAGCGGATCGCCCGGACCTTGCCGAAGAGCGCGGTGACCAGCAACTGGAAGGCGACGATGACGAAGGGATTCGCCGCGGTGTAGAGGTCCATCGCCGGGCTGGTCTCGACCACGCGCTTCGCATAGAGCGGCAGCACGTTGTAGACCTGGGTGTAGAGGAACCAGAAGCCGCTCATCACGATCAGGAACATGCTGAAGCGCCCGTTGCGGAGCACCAGCACCATGTCGAGCAGGACGCGGCCCATCGAGCGCCGCGGCTTGGCGGGCGTGCCGGCGGCGACTGCGGGCTCGCGGTAGAAGAAGAGCACCACGAAGAACGCCACGATCGAGGCCGCGGCCGCCACCGCGAAGATGTACGAGAGCCCGGCCCCGGTCTTGACCCCCGGCGCGGAATGGCGCAGCAGCCACGCGATGGCGAACCCGCCGGCGACGATCAGCGCGGCGAACGGCAGCGCCATGGCGGCGCGGCCCGCCTGCGACTTCAGCGACTCCACCGAGCGGTAGACCAGCCAGATGATCAGCCCGGCGACCAGGGCGCAGATGCCGACCACGGCCAGGGTGGTTGGCAGGCTCGAGCCGGTGCGCACCACGAACGCCACGCCGCGCCCGACCAGCGAGCCGATGTTGATGATCATGTAGAAGATGGCGAACCCGAGCGTGACGCGCGTGCCGGCGCTCTTCTGCATGGTGCCGGAGATGCAGGGCTTGATCACCGAGCCGCCCAGGCCGATCAGCAGGATGGCGGCGAGAACCGTGGCGATCAGGCCCGGCGAGGCGGTGAACTCCTGATGAATGACGGGGGAGAGGGCCGCTCCGCCGAACCACACCGGGGCGCCCATCAGCGTGTACCCGGCGGCGAGCAGCACGAAGGCCACCAGCAGCGAGCGGCGGAAGCCGACTTGATCGGCGACGGTGCCGGAGAGGATCGGCAGGAAGTAGACGATGGTCCACAGCACGCTGTTCAGGTTCGAGGGCCAGTACGCCCCGAGTCCGAGCTGGCCGAGATAGATGACCACGAAGCTGGCCATCGAGTAGTACGCGGCGCGCTCGAACAACTCGGTGACGTTGGCGCTCCAGAACACGTTGGGGAATTTCGCAGTGTCTTCGGCCATCAGGGTCTCCTGGACGCGCGGGTCGGATCCCGGGTGAGCGTGTACGACGATGACGCCCCGACCAGGCTGCGCCGGGCGGCAGCATAGCATCCGCATGGAGCGCCGCGGCAACTGGCATTGCGGCGCCGCGGTCGCGGGCCGCTCAGATGGCCAGCAGTGCCACCAGCGCGAGTGCCGCCGCCAGCGCCGCGGTCGCGGGCAGGCCCAGCATCGGGATCGCGACCAGGCCCGCGACGAGCGCGCCGGCGCAGCCGCCAAGCAGGTCGGCGGCATAGACGGGGCCGATGACGGCGCCGCCGTCCGGGGCGCCGCGTAGCACGGCCCAGGCGAACGCGGCGGCGACCAGGAAGCCGCAGGCGAAGAGCAGCGCCGCGCTGCCCGCGAGCCCGCCGCCGCCGCCCGCGCGGAGCAGTGCAGCGCACGCGAGCCCGAGTGCTGCGAGCGCGGCGAACGTGAGCGCGCCGATGAAGCGCCCGTTGCGAGTCCCACGCGTCAGCCGCTCCAGCGTCCACGCGCCCAGCGCGAGCCCGCCCATGAACGCCATGAGCAGCACGCCGAGATCCTGGTAGAGCACGCCCGAGCGCGTCTGGTAGTCGAGCAGGAGCGCCGACTCGAGCAGCATGCCCGCGCAGCCCGCGGACGCGGCGAGCAGCATGCGACGCGGCGTGGCGCGCCGCCGACTTGCCAGGAAGATGAGCCCGAGCGCGACCGCCGCGGCCCACGCCCAGGGCGCGCGCGCGAGGGCGGCGGCGCTCGCATCCTGCATATCGAGGCGCGCCAGGTCCGGGAAGAAGCGCGAGAGCCAGAGCATCATCGTGGTCTGGTAGCAGATGGGCCGCGCGTCGCGGTTGGCGAACGCGGGTGTCTCCGCCAGCCGCCGCGCGATCTCCGCGAAGCGGTCGTTGGTGTAGAGGTAGCGCACATATGCCGGAGTGACGAGGCGCGTGCCGGGATCGCGTGCGCGCAGGCGTTCACCCAGCACTGCGTGGTCGCGCTCGAGTGGCGCGCTCGAGGCGAGCAGGAGGTTCGTGGTCCCGGGCAGCACCACCGTCGCGGGGAAGACCTCGCGCAGCGCCCGGTGGATGTTCGCGGTGCGGCGCGCGAGCACCGGCGTCCAGAGGTTCTCGGCGCTCTTCAGGCGCAGCGCCAGCACTCCGCCCGGCGCGAGGTGTGCGGCGCAGGCGGCGAAGAACTCGCGCGTGTAGAAGCGGTTCGTGCGTCCCGACTCGGGCTCGGGCAGGCCGATCAGGATGAGGTCGTAGACCGGCGCGCGTTCGAGGAAGCGGCGCGGATCGGCGAACGCGACGTGCACGCGCGGGTCCGCGAGTGCACGCCGCTGCGCTTCCGGCAACAGTGGCGCGACGAGCGCCAGGAGCCTTGCGTCCAGCTCGACGTCGTCCACGCGCGCGGGGTGACGGCGGAGCAACTCGGCGACCAACCCCTGCGCTGCTCCTCCCAGGACCAGCACCCGGTCCACCGTGTCGCGCTGGATGGCGGCGAGTTGGACGAACTCCTCGGCCGCGGTGCCCTCGCTCTCGCAGGCGAGCGCGTCGTTCTCGAACACCGCGATCTGGCCGAGCGCGCCGGTCACGGTGACGCGGCCGTAGGGCGTGTCGCGCGTGGCGAGCAGGTCCGGATGGTTCCAGCGCGTCATGCTGCGGTCGAGCGCGGGTGCGGCGACCAGCAGGGCGAACGCGAGGAGGAGGCCCGCGGCGGCTGCCTCGCGGCCTGCCCGTGCGCCGGGCCAAGCCGCGGCGAAGGCGGCGATTCCGCAGAGCAGCGCGGTGTCCGAGTTCTGCAGCCCTGCGGCGGGCAGGAGCGTGGCGAGCAGGCCGCCGAGCAGGCCGCCAGCGCTCTCGATGGCATAGGCGGATGCGGGCGAGCGGCCGGTCGCGATGAAGCGCCGTGCCGTCCACTGGAAGAGCAGGCCGAGCAGGAGCGAGACGGGGACCAGGCAGATCGCCAGGGCGAGCAACTGCCGCCCGAACGGCAGGTAGGCGCCGGGCACGCCACCGAAGAGGATGCGCACGCCGCGCGTGAACACGATCGCGAGCGGCAGCAGGAGCCCGAGCGCGACGAAGAGCCGCCGCACCGCGCGCTCGCCGGGGGGCAGTGCGGCGCGGCCCGGAGCGGCGCCGGCGGCGCTGCCGAGCAGCCAGGCGCCCAGCCCCAGCACGAGCACCAGTTCGCTGCCGAAGAACGCGACCTCGCACTCGCGCAACAGGACGACCTGCGCGAGCAGCGCGATCGCGCCGACGGCGAAGAGCTGGAGCCTCATGCGGGAGCCGGGCGGTTCATGGATCGCCCGGGCCGGGCCCCGTGCTCCGGCCGGCGCGACTGCACCGGCTGACACAAGCGCTCCGGCCAACGCGGGCGCACTGGCCGGCACAGGCGCTCCAACCGGTGCGGCCGCCGCGCGCGGCCGCGACTCACCGGAGTTGCGATTCCCGGAAATGGCTGCTGCGGAAGGTCCAGAACTCGGCGCCACTCTTCCATGCGTCCTTCGCGAATCCCGCCTTGAGGCAGAGGTTCTCCAGTAGCGCATCGCGGTCCCAGCCCTGTTCGGTCGCCACCTGCGGCAGGAACACGGCCGTGCGGCCGTCCTTGCGGATCCGGACTCCGTCGCGGCCGACCACGACCGCTTCGGCGCCGGCGACGCGGACGAGCGGGGTGAGCACCGAGATCTCGATCTCGATGTCCCCGAGCTCCGCGGGCTTGAGCGGCGGGAAGCGCGGGTCCTCGGTCGCGGCTGCGAGCGCCATGGCTCCGACGTTCTGCGGGAGCGGCCGGTCCTCGGCCATGTGACCGATGCAGCCGCGCAGCTCGCCGCGCGCATAGAGGGTCACGAACGCGCCCTGCTTGCGCCGCGCGGCCGGGGAGAATCCGCGCGGCAGCGGCACCGTGCCGGTCGCGAACCAGCGCTCGAGCGTGCGGCGCGCCAGCCGCAACAGCGCCTTCTGGTCGGCGGGCTCGAGTGTCGCGTCCGCCGCCGCAGCGGCCGGCGGGTCGAGCGCCGCGGTGTCCATCTCGCCGCGACCGGCGACGAACATCACCGCGCCGTAGCCCACGACGCGCGCGGGATCGCCCACCGGCACGTCGCCGCTGTTCGCCCGCGACAACACGATGCCGCGCCGGGCACCCAGCGCCCGCGCCGCCTCCATCGCCGACATGATCGCCCCCTCTCCGCAGGCGCAGGTCTCGAGACCGCGGTGGCCGGCTCGCAGTTGCGCCGCTGCGACCTGCTGCATTCCGGCCGCGTCCATCCGCGCCATGGCATTGAGCACGGCGCGGTCCGCGGCGATACTACCTTCGTCGTCGGGATAGTGCGACAGGTCGCTGCTCGCGACGATCAGGGCGTGGCGAGCGGCGAGCACGCGCGCCAGCGCCTGGACGAAGCGCGCCAGGGCCAGCGGGTCCTCGATGCCGACGATCACGGGCAGGATCTTGACACCTGGCAGCACGACCTGCGCGAACGGCACCTGCACCTCGATCGAGTGCTCGCGCTCGTGGACGCGCACGTCCGAGTTGATGGCCCCGCCCATGGCCAGCAGTGCGGCCGCGGTTGCGGTGTCCACCTCCGCCACTCCCAGCGGTGTGCGGAAGCCCGCGCCCGGGTAGACGGAGACGCCCGAGAAACCCGGCGTCGTGTGGTTGGTGCCGAGGATGACCACCAGGTCGTAGGCCTGGCCCGCCGCCTGGAGCCAGCCGTCGGCTGCAATCTGTCCCGAGTAGACATAGCCCGCGTGGGGCAGGACCAGCGCGATCGGGCGCTCGCCCCGCGCCGGCACGGCGTCGGCGAGGAACGCCTTCACCGCGGCTTCGAGCTTCGCGGGCTCCTGCGGGTAGAACGTCCCCGCGACCGCAGGTGGGCGCACGGCCGCCTTCGGTGTCGTGGCCGCGGGGGAGGAGCAGGTCGCGCTGCTGAAGACGACCGCAGTGGCGAGCAGGACCGGCAGTGCGATCCATGGGCCAGGGCGCTTCACGAGACTGTAGAACGGGGAAGCGCTCATGGGCGGCTCCGGGGTGCGGGATGCAGCACGTGCGCGGGCTCGTCGAGCGCGGCCAGGTCGGTGCCGGGCTCGCCCGCCGTGAACAGGACGGCGCCATAGCCCACGACGCGCGCGCGATCGCCCGGCGGCGTATCGCCGCTGCTGGCGTGCGAGAGCACCGTGCCGCGCGTGGCGCCGAGTGTGCGCGCGGCCGCCAGCGCCGCGAGCACCGGCGCCAGGCCGCAGGTGCAGGTGTCGAGCCCGCGCCGCCGGGCGCCCTGCTCGCGGGCGATGGTCTCGAGCAGGCCGTCCGGGTCCAGCCCGGCCATCGCGGTGAGCACTGCGCGATCCGCGGCGGCGGCGTCCTCGTAGGACGGGAAGTGCGAAAGGTCGGTGCTCGCCACGATCAGCGCGCGGCGGCCGGCGAGCACGTTCGCCAGCGCCACGCCCAGGCGGGCGCACAGGTGCGGGTCTTCGTCGCTGACGATCACGGGCAGGATGGGCACGCCGGGCAGCACGGTCTGCACGAACGGCAACTGCACCTCGATCGAGTGCTCGCGCTCGTGCGGCGCCGGGTCGGAGGAACAGTCGTGGTCGGCGGCGAGCAGGATGGAGGCGGCGCGCTCGTCCACCTGCACGACGCCGAGCGGCGTGCGGAAGCCGCTGCCGAGGAAGACCGAGATGCCGGTGAAGAAACCGGCGGTGTGGTTCGTCCCGAGCAGGACCACGAGATCGTAGTGGTGGCCCTGGGTCTGCCGCCAGGCGTCGGCGGCGATCAGTCCCGAGAAGGCGAACCCCGCGTGAGGGACCACGAGCGCGATGGGGCGCGCGCCGAGCGGCGGCAGCGCCTGTTCGAGCAGGGTCTTCAGCTCGGCTGCAAGGCGCCGCGGCTCCTGCGGGTAGAACGAGCCCGCCACCGCAGGCGGGCGTACCGGTTGTCTCATCGCGTCAGCTCCACACGCCCGGGATCGCGCGGGCGCAATACTCACAGTGTCCGTCCTTCAGGTGCAGGCCGGTCACGAACAGCCCATCACGTTCGATCACCGCCCGGCCACACTTCGGACAGTAGGTGTTGTTTCCCGGGTGCCCCGGCAGGTTGCCAACATACGCGAAACGGAGGCCCTGCTGCATGCCGATCTCCCGCGCGCGCTCGAGCGCGGCCACGGGCGTGTCCGGGAGGTTGGGCAGCTGGTAGTCGGGATGGAAGCGCGTGAAGTGGACGGGCACATCGGGCCCGACCTCGCCCACGACCCACTTCGCGAGTTCGGTCAGCATCCGCGGCGAGTCGTTGAGCGTGGGCACGACCAGGTTCACGATCTCGAGGTGCGCGCGGCTCTTCGCCACCTGCCGGATGCTGCGCAGCACGGGCTTCAGCTCCGCCCCGCAGACGTCGCGGTAGAAGCCCTCGCTGAACCCCTTGAGATCCACCTTGATGGCATCGAGCACCTCGCACAGCTCCGCCAGTGGCGCCTCGTTCATGTAGCCGCACGAGATCAGCACCGAGCGCCGGCCGAGCGGCCGGCCAGCCCGCGCGACGTCGGTCAGGTACTCGGTGAAGACCGTCGGCTCGTTGTAGGTGAAGGCGATGACCGGTGCCCTCCGCTCGACCGCGGCGCGCGCGATGGTCGCGGGGGGCAGAGGCGCCTGAGCATAGTCCTCGGGGCGGGCCTGGGAGATCGCCCAGTTCTGGCAGAACTTGCAGCGCAGCGGACAACCACTGGTCGCCAGCGAGTAGGCGGCGGCGCCCGGCAGGAAATGGAAGAAAGGCTTCTTCTCGATCGGATCCACGTGGATGGCCATGGGGCGCCCGTAGACCAGGCTGCGCAGCTCACCGTTCACGTGGATGCGCGCGCGGCACATGCCGCGCTCGCCCTCGGCCAGCGTGCAGTTCCGCGCGCAGAGCTGGCAGCGGATGAGCGTGCGCCGGTGCGCGGGCTTCGCGCCCGCGGCGAGCGAGCCGGGCGCGTGGCAGGCGGCGCAATCGGCCCCGTTCGCGGACGCGGTCGAGACCCAGTAGCGCGCCCGCGGCGCGGTGCGGAGGAGTTCGGCGAGCGAGTCGCCCGCGGCGCAGGCGGGCCCGAGCGGGAGCGGGAAGCCCCCGGGTGGCGCGGAGAGCAAGGTGCCCCCCGCCAGCAGGGCCCCGCAGGCCGCGCAGGTCCTCAGCAGGAAATCACGGCGGGAGGATGTGGATGTGGACATGGGCCGCGCCTCGCTCGGCTGCGAGCGTAGCGCAGCGGGCGGGCCCGGTCCACGGGGGGACCGGCGCAGAGCGGACGCTGAGGTAGCGGGCGCCGGGAGTGGCGGTGGGCGAGCGCATGGTGCCTCTGCTCGCCCAC
>Ga0315283_10001435_pt1 | contig 19223 bp, 13 predicted proteins | sample YL17G09_0_MG_FD_204541 | JGI IMG/M metagenome (GOLD analysis project Ga0315283, IMG submission 204541) | Sediment microbial communities from Yellowstone Lake, YNP, Wyoming, USA - YL17G09_0 | ecosystem: Environmental > Aquatic > Freshwater > Lake > Sediment | place: USA: Wyoming | collected... | reverse complement strand
ATTCCGGCAGCACAATAAACCCGGCGAATGGAACGATCCGGATTACATACAAATAGGTTGGATTGGTAACGCCAGCAAAATGGGCATTCCTGAGCTAACTCCGATGCCTGCTGCCATGCAATATGCCTATATGTCTTTGTGGAGCCTTTTGGCAGCTCCTTTAATCTACAGCGGGGATATGTCGAAACTGGATGAATTTACACTTAATGTTCTTAGTAATCCTGAAGTTATAGGTGTTAACCAGGATCCCCAGGGCGAATGTGGATTCGTAATTAAACAATCGAATGACTGTTTTTTAATGATAAAAAACCTGGTTGACGGATCTAAGGCTGTTGGTCTCTTTAACCAGGGAAAGGAACCGACAGATGTAACCATTAACTGGTCTGATTTGCAATTATCAGGCAGCCATTCAGTGCGTGATCTTTGGAGGCAAAAAGATTTAGGCAATCAAAAACAGGAATTTAGTGCTAAAGTTCCGGCGCAAGGAGTTGTGATGGTGAAAATAAGTAAACCGTAATTAAAGATTGAAGTAAAACTCAATGCTTTTCGCAAAGATAAATTGTTATCAAAAATGTCAGTAAAGGCCTGGTACGAAAAAGTGATTATCCCGACTTATGGGATCGGGAAACCGGAAAAAAATCCTATTTTCCTTGAGAAACGTGTATACCAGGGAAGCAGCGGCGTTGTATATCCGCACGCGGTTATCGAAAAAATACTTGACGAAAAGATAGACCAGGAATGGAATGCCGTTTTCCTCGAAAACCAGTACCTCAAAATCATGATCCTTCCCGAACTGGGTGGACGCATCCAGATGGCATTTGATAAAACAAAGCAACGTCATTTTATTTATTATAACCAGGTAATCAAACCTGCACTTGTAGGTTTAACGGGTCCGTGGATTTCGGGTGGCCTGGAATTTAACTGGCCGCAGCATCACCGTCCAAGCACGTATCAATCAACAAGTAGTAGTATCGAAGAAAACAAGGATGGCAGTATCACGGTCTGGTGCAGTGAGGTAGAGCGTATGTTCCGCACCAAAGGAATGGCCGGGTTTACGCTTTATTCTGATACCGCTTATCTCGAAATAAAAGTTAAACTATACAACCGCACTGCCCAGCCTCAAACATTCCTCTGGTGGGCCAATCCTGCCGTTAGGGTGAACGATGCTTACCAGAGCGTATTTCCGCCAGATGTGCATGCCGTGTACGATCATGGACGGCGCGATGTTTCCACTTTCCCGATTGCTACCGGCACGTATTACAAAGTTGATTATTCAGCAGGCGTTGATATATCACTGTATAAAAATATCCCTGTTCCTACCTCCTATATGGCGGTTGAATCAAAATACAATTTCGTAGGCGGATATGAGAATGACACAAAAGGTGGCTTACTCCATATTGCCAATCATCATGTTTCTCCGGGTAAAAAGCAATGGACATGGGGCCATGGTGATTTCGGCCAGGCCTGGGACCGTAACCTTACCGATGAAGATGGGCCTTACATCGAGCTGATGTGCGGCGTATATACAGATAACCAACCTGATTTTTCGTGGCTGATGCCTTACGAAGAAAGAGATTTCAAACAATACTTTATGCCTTACCGCGACCTGGGTATGGTGAAGAATGCCACCAAGGAGGCTATGGTAAATCTTGAATTTTTTAATAGGAACATCATTGTAAAAGTTTATACTACAGCAATCTACAATGATGCAACCATCCGCCTCGAAACCAGGGATCAGGTTTATTTGAATGAATTGGTGGACTTGTCACCTTCAATGTCTTTTGAGAAATGTATAACTGAAGATTCAGATTCAAAAGCCGAAGATTTTTATCTCTCTGTTAAAACGAGTGACGGCAAGCTGCTGGTGGATTATCAACCTGAAAAACCTGAGGGAAAACCTCTCCCTGAACCTGCCAAAGCAGCCAAAGAACCGGAGGACATCAGCTCAATTGAGCAACTCTATCTCAGGGGTTTACACCTGGAACAGTATCGTCACGCCACCTATAAACCAACCGATTATTACCTGGAAGCGCTCCGCCGCGAGCCCGGAGATGTCCGTAATAATAATGCCATGGGTTTATGGCTCATGCGCCGGGGTCAGTTTGCTCAGGCTGAGACTTATTTCCGGCAAGCCATCGGAACATTGATGGAGCGGAATCCAAATCCTTATGATGGGGAACCTTTATTCAACCTGGGGCTGTGTTTGAGGTTCCTGGGCAGGAATGATGAATCTTTTGATAAATTCTATAAAGCTGCCTGGAATGCAGCCATGCAGGATGCCGCCTACTTTAATCTGGCTCAACTATCATCCATCAAGTGTGATTGGGAAGAAGCCCTTGATACCGTTAACCGCTCGCTGATCAGGAACTGGCATAACCACAAAGCACGTCATCTGAAAGTTGCGATCTTACGTAAAATGAACCAAAAAGAAGAGGCGTTGAAATTGGTTGACGAATCACTAAAAATAGATGGATTTAACCTTGGTGTTCTCTTTGAAAAATACTTGCTGCTGAATAATGAGGATGTGTTGAATTTGCTTCTTAAACTGGCAAAAAATAACATACACGACAATATCGAATTTTCGCTGGATTATGCAATGGCCGGTATGTTCGACGAGGCTCAGCGGTTGCTGCTTGCCGGTATCGGACAATCTGAAGAAGTTTACCCTATGGCATGGTATTTTATGGGGTGGTTTGCTTTAAAGGCTCCGTTCCCCGGCATACAGTCCACAAATATCTCAAATAGCAGTGAAGTGGGATTGAAATTCTTTCAGAAAGCTGCTCATATGAATCCTGCTTTTTGTTTTCCCAACCGCTTGGAAGAAGTTATAGCTCTGCAGTGTGCAATGAGAATCAATCCAACTGATGCCAAAGCACCATATTATCTTGGCAACTTCTGGTATAATGCCATGCAATATGAGGAAGCAATCATGTTTTGGGAACTTTCGCGAAACCTGGATTCGAGTTTTCCCACAGCACGACGGAACCTGGCCCTGGCCTATTATAATAAAACCAACGAACCCGTCAAGGCGCTTTCAGAGCTGGAAACAGCTTTTGAGCTTGATACTAAGGATGCCCGTGTATTGATGGAACTCGATCAACTATATAAAAAACTGAACCGGCTACACGCTGAACGACTTGCGTTGCTGGAAAAGTATCTGGATTGTGTTGAATACCGCGATGACCTTTATCTTGAAAGAGCAACACTCTACAACCAGCTTGGTTTTTATAATAAAGCCCTGGAACTCCTCACTTCAAGGAATTTCCATCCATGGGAAGGAGGCGAAGGGAAAGTTACCGGACAATTTCTGTATGCACATATTGAGCTCGCTAAAAAAGCCATGCTGGATAAAGAATATGATAATGCCATTTCACATCTGAAAGCAACAGAATCGTATCCACACAATCTGGGAGAAGGCAAGCTAACAGCTGCCCGGGAAAATGATATCCATTATTGGCTGGGATGTATCTACGAATCCGCCGGAGATATTGAAACTGCCAGTTTTTATTGGGAAAAGGCCGCTCATGGCATTTCTGAACCCACTACAGCAATTTTCTATAATGATCAGCACCCCGATAAAATCTTTTATCAGGGCCTGGCTTTATTGAAACTTAAACGAAAAGAGGAAGCCAGTGACCGTTTTAACCGGTTAAAGACTTACGGTGAGACCCATCTGAACGATCATATTAAAGTTGATTACTTCGCGGTGTCACTTCCCGATCTCCTGATATGGGACGAAGACCTCGACCGGCGCAACGAAATCAGTTCACGTTACCTCATTGGATTAGGACTTCTTGGCCTGGGACAAACAGAAAAAGCAAAAGAACAGTTCAAACTGTTGCTTGAAATGGATGTTAACCATCAGGGAGCAATGCAGCAAATGAATTCAAACCTTAATAAATAACAATTTGAATTATTCTATAAATGTGTTATCAGTATTGATTATTTTGTAATGCATATTTTTATATTTTAAATCAACCCTTTTCCTGTTTTTTGTTACTATTATTGTATCGAATATGAAACGTAAAATTTTTACTATGAAATCCAAAATCATCATCATATCTTTCCTTCTCCTGACAGGATTAATACACAATATCCATGCTCAACAACCAGGGACTGCCGGTCCTTCTGATACCCTCGTAGTTGTATGGTCGAGCGGAGACCCGGAGGTTGCCGAAAAAGCCTGCCTTATGTACGCCCATGCTGCAAAAAAATACAAGTGGTTTAATGAGGTGATACTTATTGTTTGGGGACCGTCAGAGAAGCTGCTTGCTGAGAACGCAATGCTTAAGGAAAAAATAGCTGCCATGAGAAAAGATGGAATTATTGTTGAGGCATGCGTTGCCTGCTCCAATATGTATGGAGTTACAAATGAGCTTAAGGCCTGCGAGGTTGATGTGAAGGGAATGGGACTTCCGCTTACAAGGTATCTGAAGAGGGGGTATAAAGTGATCTCTTATTAAACCATTATTTCTTAAGCATACTTAACCTTTATTACAGTGCATATGCTTTTCTAATAGAAAATTTTATTATGGAGTAAATATCATAATAGTCCCGCCATTCGCTCCTACGCAACATTAGTTCTACTTTCATTGCCCCAAGAGAATCAAGGTCAGCTGCTTTAATATTATTCAGGATAGGAATTAAATTAAAATTTCCCTTAAGGATTTAGATTATAGCAAATTAGCTGCTGAAGATAGCGGAGATACAATTTGCCATTGGCTACTACCGGGACAGTCCAGGCAGGATTTTTTACATCCTCAATGGCAGAGTCAATCCCTCCAACCTTTTTAAAACCAGAAGGATCAGGTTTTAAAAGAAAGAGGTCTCCTTTTATATCCTGACAAATAAGGTACCCATCAACAAAGGTAGTTGTTCCCTGACCTACAAGCGCAGTAACCCACATCTCTTTACCGGTTGACAATTCAAGGCATTTAAACTGACCGTCATTTCGGGAACTTTCACCGGAATATCCATAAATATAGCCATTAATAAGTATTGGATCAGAATGCTGAGCCCCCATTAAATTGTTTTTCCATAGAATTGAATATCCGTTCTTCGTAACTTTAAGCGCTTCACAACCCATTTGGTACCCAGATGTATGAAATATAATATCGTTATTAACGATTGGTGTAGTTGCATTTACGCCAAAATCTGTTGGCCACGGAACAGTCCATAGCGATTTTCCATCCGAAGTATTAAGGCATGAAAGGCCCTTAGCATGGTAGATAAGGAGCTTAACTTCATTCTCAATATTCATTGTAATAGCAGCAGCGTATCCAGCTTCACCCTCCATAGATTTCCAGCGTATATCACCAGTTACCTTATCGTATGCGATAACCAATGCACTACCACCACCCTGAACAATTACCATGTTATCCAAAACAATTGGTGTTGTTGAATAGCCCCATGAAGGTTCAACACCACCTGCGTCCTTCACATTTTTTCTCCAAAGGAGTTTCCCATCAACAAGTTGCCAGCACACCAGATCACCGCTACGTCCAAAAGTGTAAACTCTATCTTCGTTAATAAATGGTGTTGCACGCGAACCAGGTCCATGGCTGGTTTCTGCCTTAGCTTCGTAAGAACCTAACCATATCAGTTCACCATTATCAGCGTTGATACAAAATACTAAATCATTCTTTTCGTCCCTGCCCGGAACTATTAATCTGTTACCCTGAACAACAGGGGCTGACCATGAAGCAGTGGACCTGTCCTGACACAAATAGTTAACATGCCATAGTTTTTCCAGGCCTTTCGACCAATCTGTTTTAATACCTTTCGTTTCGCTTTTCCCTTCAAAGTTAGCTCCTCTCCAATTTGGCCAATCAGCTATCCCTTTTGTGATTGATGGTATTGTAGTCATTGTTGTTGGAATATTTTCCTGTTTCCCGGATAATGGCTCGCTTCCCGCTGTCATTTTATAGATCTGATACCCATAATAAATCCCAGGTATCAACAAAACTGCAACGATTACTAGAATAATCTTAACATATCTTTTCATATGGTTAACTTAAAACAGTTGATAATGAATATAACCTGGATTTCTAAAAATAATCTTCCGCGTCGGATAAAATGCTTATTATTAAAGTGTTACTATAAAAACAAATACTCGCCTGGCAGAAGCAGGACAAAAATAATAATACCATTGAATTTAGCGACGGGAAAGCAGATAAAAAATTCACTGAATTGAAGAATTATGTAAAATATTCAATTTAGAATTTCAGGTAAAATATTTTCGTAAATTGCAGTCAGTTTTTTAAAAACAGATTACCACAAGTTATGACCACTTTTTTATATTAATTTCCAAAAATTTTATTTTATGAAAGGTAAAAATGAGATATCACGTCGTGATTTTGTCACTACAGTTGGATTGGCTACTGCCGGGTTTACATTCATCCCCGGCCATGTCATCAGTGGCTTCGGGCATATTGCTCCAAGCGACAAATTAAATATTGCAGTTGTTGGAATTGGAGGAGTGGGCAATTCAAACCTTAAAGCCGTCCGGGATACAGAGAATATAGTAGCATTATGCGATGTAGACTGGAAATATGCAGCAAAGGTATTTGAGGAAAATCCCAAAGCTAAGCGTTATAAGGATTGGCGCAAAATGTTTGACGAAATGGGCAAGGAAATCGATGCTGTTATTATCGCCACTGCTGATCATACCCATGCAATAATAGCCGCCCATGCCATTACTTTGGGGAAACATGTTTACCTGCAGAAACCTCTTACACATTCGGTATATGAATCCAGGCTTTTAACCAACCTGGCTGCTAAGTACAAAGTTGCAACCCAAATGGGAAACCAGGGCAGTTCAGGCCAGGGTATCCGTAACACTTGTGCCTGGCTTTGGAACAATGAAATAGGGCAGGTTAAGAAAGTAGAAGCATTTACTGACAGGCCAATCTGGCCGCAGGGATTAAATGCCCCTGACATGGTTGACCCCATCCCTGATACACTTGATTGGGACCTTTTTATCGGGCCGGCAAAGATGAAACCGTTTAATGCAATTTATACTCCCTGGAACTGGCGCGGTTGGTGGGATTATGGTACAGGGGCATTGGGCGATATGGCATGCCATATTATGCAACCTGTTTTTAAAGGGTTAAAGCTTGGGTATCCGATCAAAGTTCAGGGTAGTTCGACACTCCTTCTGGAGGAGTGCGCACCAAATGCTGAAATGGTCAGGCTGGTATTCCCAAAACGTGAATCAATCAAATCAATTAAAATGAAACTGCCTGAGGTTGAAGTGTTCTGGTACGATGGAGGCCTACAACCGGTGAAACCAAAAGGTTGGCCAGATGGTAAAGACATGAACGATGATGGTGGTGGTGTTATTTTTCATGGTACAAAGGATACGCTCATATGTGGATGTTACGGGAAAGACCCCTGGCTGTTGAGTGGAAGGGTACCAACTGTTGAACCTTCGTTGCGTAAAGTTACTTTAACACATGAGATGGATTGGGTGCGTGCATGCAAGGAGAGCCCCGAAAATCGTATTGAACCCGCATCGCCGTTCAGCGAAGCAGGGCCTTTTAACGAAATGGTAGTTATGGGTGTTGTGGCTGTCAGGTTGCAAAGTCTTAATAAAGAATTATTGTGGGATGGTCCGAATATGAAGTTTACCAATATATCAGATAGTGAAATGATTGAAGTTTGCACACTCGATAAGTTCTCGATAACTGATGGACATCCAACCTTTGACAGGCAGTTTACAAAACCGGTATCGGCAGTCCAGTTTGCAAATGAGTTGATCAAACATACTTATCGCAGCCCATGGAGCCTGCCTCCAATGCCTTAAAAGCCAGCTAACTTTCAATATCAATATAATTTTATCCAAACAATTATAATACAATTATTTATGAAAAAGATAAGTTTAATCGTAGTATGCCTTGTTGCAATCATTTCAATTTATTCATGTGGTATGAAAAATAAAAAAAGCGCCACAGTTGCCGATAATACATTGACAGAACAGGATGTAAAAGACGGCTTTGTGCTGCTATTTGATGGTAAGTCAACAGCCAACTGGCATGGTTATAATCTGAAAGAATTCCCTGTAAAAGGTTGGGAAGTTAAAGATGGAATGTTGCATTGTATAGCCACAGGGACAGGTGAAGCCGGTGGCGGAGGCGATATTGCTACAAATGAAAAGTATGGAAATTTTGAACTGCACCTCGAGTGGAAAATTTCTGAAGGAGGCAACAGTGGTATCTTTATCCTGGCACAGGAAAAACCCGATCAACCCATCTGGAAATCGTCGCCGGAGATGCAGATCTTAGACAATGAGAAGCATCCGGATGCAAAACTTGGTAAAGATGGCAACCGGATGGCAGGTTCGCTCTACGATCTGATTCCTGCAAAACCACAAAATACCAAACCTGCAGGCCAATGGAACAAAGTTGTAATTAAAAGCTATCAGGGTACTGTAGTATTTAATATGAATGACGAAAATGTAGTTGAATTCCACCTTTGGACCGATGATTGGAAAAACATGTGTGCAAACAGTAAGTTCAAAGAATTTACTGACTTTATAAATACTGCAAAAGAAGGTGTAATCGGATTGCAGGATCATGGTAATGACGTTTGGTTTAAGAACATCTGGATAAAAAAATTGTAGCTATATGAAAAAGATTAAAATATCACTATTCATAATAATAACTCTCCTGGGAATGAATGTTTCGGGGCAGAATAAGCTGAAAGTTTCATTGGCTGAGTGGTCGTTACACAATACCTTAAACGAGGGCAAAATGACCAATCTCGATTTCCCGCGTATCTCGAAAACATTATATAATATTGATGCCGTAGAATATGTAAACAGTTTCTTTATCGATAAAGCTGAAGATATGACCTACCTGGCAAATCTGAATGCCGAGTGTAAAAAATATGGTGTCAAAAGTCTGCTGATAATGATTGACGGAGAGGGAGCCCTGGCAGATACATCTGCAATTGTTCGTACTAAAACTATCCAAAATCATTATAAGTGGGTGAAAGCCGCGCAATTTCTTGGTTGTCATTCCATAAGGGTTAATGTTTACGGGCAAGGAACTATGGAGCAGGTAAAAACAGCGGCTGTTGATGGCCTGACCCGTTTATGCGATTTCTCCCTGCCGTTTAAAATCAATATCATAGTCGAAAATCATGGAGGATATTCGTCAAACGGGGCCTGGCTTTCCGATGTAATTAAAACAGTTAACAAGCCAAACTGCGGAACGCTTCCCGATTTTGGCAACTTTCAGGAGTACGACAGATATAAAGGTATTGAAGAGATGATGCCATTTGCAAAAGGAGTAAGTGGAAAATCCTATGATTTTGATGCTCAGGGTAATGAAACCAAGATTGATTATGCCCGGATGATTAAAATTGTAAAAGCAGCCAATTACAAAGGTTATATTGATGTTGAATACGAAGGAAGCCGCCTTAGCGAAGATGAAGGAATAAAAGCGACAAAAGCATTGCTCAACCGTCTGATTTCAAAGTAAGTCGTAATACCCCCGATTCTTGTCTGCATTTTGGAATGTATGAAGTTCGTATAGTCCAAAGTTCTCTGTATCCCTATAAGTTGTGATTCATGTTTTTGAATGAATTCTATTAAATTATTTATTTTATTTTGTAATGAAAGATGAATTGGGAATTGGCATTGTTGGTACCCGATTCATGGGGAAGGCACATTCACATGCATTTATTGATGCGCCTTTATTTTTTGATTTGCCATTAAAGCCGGTGTTACAGGCAGCATGTGGCACTGATACATCAAGTTTGCAGGCATTTGCTACCCGTTTCGGATGGAAGACACGTGATACATCTTTCGGGAAATTAGTTAGCCGTTCCGATATCGGTTTGGTTGATGTTTGTACGCCTAACCACTTGCACCTGCCAGTGGTACTTGCTGCTGCCAAAGCAGGGAAACACATCATTTGTGAAAAGCCGATTGCCAATACAGTTGCCGAGGCCCGCAAAATGGTTGAAGCAGTTGAAACCGCCGGGGTGAAGCACATGATGATGTTCAATTACCGCCGTGTGCCGGCAATTGCCCTGGCCAAAAAGCTGGTCGGTGAGGGTAAACTTGGACGCATCTTTCATTTCAATGCAGTCTATTACCAGGATTGGCTGGTCGACCCTGATTTTCCATTTACCTGGAGGCACCGGAAGGAGTTAGCTGGTTCGGGAGCCCATGGCGACCTCAATGCCCATATTATTGACCTTGCACGCTATCTTATTGGCGAATTTGAAGCAGTTAGCGGTGCCGAAAAGACATTTATTAACGAAAGAGTAAACAGCTCCGGAATGAAAGAAAGAGTTACGGTTGATGATGCTGTTTCTTTCGTGGCGCGTTTTCGCGATGGAGCTTTAGGTACATTTACTGCCACACGTTTTGCTACCGGTCGGAAAAACTTTCAACGTATCGAAATTTTCGGTAGCGGGGGAAGCCTTGTTTTTAACCTTGAACGCCTTAACGAACTCGAATATTTTAATCGCAACGATGACTCGAATGAACAAGGCTTTCGCTCCATCATGGTTACCGAACCCACACATCCTTATTTAAAGGCCTGGTGGCCACCAGGGCATATCATTGGCTGGGAGCATACTTTTGTACATCAAATAGTCGATATGATCATCGCCATTGCCGGCAATACACCAGTTTATCCCGATTTTTATGATGGCTTAAAATGCCAGGTTGTACTCGATGCAGTTAAGGAATCTATTAAAAAGGAGAAATGGGTAGCAATAACCCCTGAATAAGTAACTCAGCAAGATAAATCTTATTCAACGTATAATCTAACGAAAGGATAAAATAATGATAAACAAACAATTGCCTGCAAGGATTTCAGTAGCTTTAATTGCTATCATGATAATCGCTTCAATAACCGGGAGAAGTTTCGCGCAACTACCTAAAGAATCCGAAGTGCAAAAAATTCAACGCATGAAATGGTGGACAGACGACCGCTTCGGGATGTTTATCCACTGGGGCCTTTATGCATTGCCTTCGCGCCACGAATGGGTAAAAAAGAATGAAGAGCTGACCAACGAGCAGTATCAAAAGTACTTTGAACTGTTTAACCCTGATCTGTACAATCCCAAAGCGTGGGCTCGCATGGCCAAAGAAGCCGGCATGAAGTATGCGGTTATCACCAGCAAGCATCATGAAGGATTCTGTTTGTTCGATTCGAAATATACCGATTACAAATCAACGAATACTCCTTATGGAAAGGACCTGTTGCGGGAATGGGTTGATGCCTTCCGTGCCGAGGGAATTAAAATCGGGTTCTATTATTCATTGCTCGACTGGCATCATCCTGATTACACCATCGACCGTAATCATCCCCAAAGCCAATCATCCGATACAGCTTACGATCGCATGAACAAAGGTCGCGATATGAACAAATACCGCGAGTATGTCAAGAACCAGGTGACCGAGTTATTGACCAATTATGGTGAGATAAACGTTATCTGGCTTGATTTTTCATTCCCGGGTGACAAACATGGGAAAGGGCGTAGCGACTGGGATTCGGAAAATCTACTGAAATTAGTCAGAAAATTACAACCCGGTATTTTGGTCAATGACAGGCTCGATCTTCTTGATGTTGAAGGAGGTTGGGATTTCACTACCCCGGAACAATATAAAGTATCGAAATGGCCTGAAGTCAACGGGAAAAGAGCACCTTGGGAAACCTGCCAGACATTTTCGGGATCATGGGGTTACTATCGTGACGAAAATACCTGGAAAGATAATAAGCAACTGCTTGTCCTGCTGATTGAATCGGTGAGCAAAGGCGGTAACCTCCTGCTGAACGTTGGTCCTACCAGCCGTGGAACAATTGATTACCGGGCACAGGAACGGCTCAAAGCAATAGGAGAATGGATGAAATGCAACAGCCGGTCCATTTATGGCTGTAGTGAAGCGCCCGCGGAATTCCAGGCTCCCGATAATTGCCTTTTAACTTACAACCCGATAACAAAGCGAATTTATATTCACTGTCTCGACTGGCCTTTGGAAGTGCTTCATCTGAAAGGATTCAAAGGCAAAGTTAAATACGCCCAGATGCTGCACGATGGTTCAGAAGTACAATTCTCGCAAAGTGAAGGTTACTGGAATCCCGAGAAAAAAGCCGATGATGTTTTGAGTTTAAATCTTCCGGTCCTAAAACCAAATGTGGAAATTCCTGTGATAGAGGTATTCCTGAAATAAGCAGACAAAACCCCTGGAATTTATTTTAAGCGATTTATGCATCCAAAAATAAATGCTGGCTATTGCTATAAGCAACAACTAAAAATTAATATTACTTTTTTTAATTAAAACTTATATTCAAACTTTAAATTTATCTGGAAATGGACCTAAATAAAAAAGCAATAGAATTAATATCTCTGGAAGATAAAGTCGCCATTGTATCCGGAGGAGCATCAGGCATTGGCTTGGGTACAGCAAAACGATTGGCTGAATTTGGAGCAAGAGTTGCTATCCTGGATATTAATGAAGAAAACGGAGCTGCAGCTGTAAAAGAAATTGAAACAACTGGCGGAACAGCAATGTTTATAAAATGCGATGTTCGCTCACCTCAGGATTGTAAAAATGCTGCGGATAAAACTGCCCAGACATTTGGCCGTATTGATATCCTGTTCAATAACGCTGGTATAGCAATCAGAAAAAATGCGGTTGACCTTGAACCTGAAGAATGGGATCTGGCCCTTGATGTTTCCTTAAAAGGGCAATACCTGCTTTCTAAATATACAATTCCTTATATGAAAAAAGCCGGAGGTGGAAGTATTATAAATACCGGATCAGGATGGTCGTTAAAAGGTGGAGAAAATGCAGTTGCTTACTGTGCAATGAAAGGTGGTACATTAAATATGACCCGTGCAATGTGTATCGATCATGGCAAAGACAATATCAGAGTTAATACTGTTTGTCCTGGTGATGTAGACACTCCAATGCTACGAAGTGAATGTGAACAACTTGGTGGTGAATACAATGAAAAATACAAAGCGGAGTGTGGTGATAGGCCAATTGCCCGTTTGGGGACACCCCAGGATGTGGCAAATGTTGTACTTTTTTTAGCAGGTAACATGTCGACCTGGATTTCAGGGGCTCACATTGTTGTTGATGGCGGAGGAATAGCATAAAAAAGCTAAGTTGTAAATGTGCCAACGTACGATTGGACACAAGCAGCAAGTACTTCTATCAGAATGGCTGGAAGACTCACTAAAAGAAACGAAGTTCTTGTTTCTGAAATAGTTTCACCAGATAGATTTGATGCTATCAAAAATTACGTTGAGCCTGTCATGAAAATCACAAAAGTAAATCATAATTGGACAACAGGATTGATGGATATGGAAGATTTGAAGCGAAAATTCAACCCGGAAATTGCTGCAATATATTTCGAAAACCCTTGGTATTTTGGAATTATCGAAACCCAAGGCGAAATAATTTCTGAAATTGCCCATAAAAATGGGTCTTTAAGTATTGTTGGAACCGACCCACTTTCATTGGGACTTCTCAGACCACCCAGTCAATATGGCGCGAACAATCATTAAATCCTGGTGCAGTTAAAGTTGATGTAAAAACGGACAGTCTGGGATTAGTAATTTCTGTTGACCAGCAATTTAAAGATATTGCAATAGTTAAAAGCCTTTACCATGTTGGCATCGAAGAAAGATCTTCCTGAACTCCCGCGACTCGGAATGCAATTCACCTTGCCTGCCGGATTTGATAGCATTGCAAGGTATGGACGCGGACCACACGAAAGCTACAGCGATCGCAATTCCAGTGCGTTTGTTGACTTATATAAAGGAAGTGTCTGGGAACAGTTTCATCCTTATGTAAGGTCACAGGAAACAGGCAACAAAACCGGTGTCAGATGGATGACTATTACCAACAATACAGGAATCGGGTGGTTCATCGCAGGTAATCCAGTAACTGATGCCAGTGCATGTGCCTTCAACCCGGCAGCAATTGAATATGTGTCATCGACGATTAAACAGAAACATGGTGCAGCTGTCAAAAAATCGGATCTTATTACCGCTAATGTTGACTATGGCCAGCGTGGCCTGGGAGGCGATAACAGTTGGGGAGCATTGCCACACTAGGAATACCGGATTAATCCGGCTGAACTAACCTGGACATTTTTCCTGAAACCGATAACACTTTCACAGGACAGTCCTTTTGAAGTCTATTTCAATATTCATCCATAGAAATCTATTAAAAACATTGAAATTCAACCTTTAAGACCATCAATAATGAAACTATTCAGATTTTTATTTTTCTTATTAGCGTTTTTTGGAGCAGCAATAATCTATGCGCAAAAAACTGCACCTCAACCTTTTGGACGAATTCCTACCAACCGCCAGTTGAAATGGCACGAAATGGAACGTTATTGTTTCCTTCATTTTACAGTGAATACCTTTACCGATCTTGAATGGGGCTTGGGTGGCGAGAAAGAGAGTATATTTAATCCGACCGATTTCGATGCCGATCAAATTGTGTCAACTATCGCCAAAAACGGTTTTAGAGGAGCAATTTTAACATGTAAACACCATGATGGATTTTGCCTGTGGCCTTCAAAATATACCGGACACTCTGTAAAAAACAGCACATGGAAGAATGGCAAAGGCGATGTGGTGAAAGAAATTTCGGATGCCTGTAAAAAACACGGGATCAAATTCGGTATTTATCTTTCGCCATGGGATAGAAACAGCGCTATGTACGGCAAGCCTGAATACACTATATATTACCGCAATCAGCTCAGGGAATTGCTCACCAACTACGGCGATATTTTTGAAGTGTGGCTCGATGGCGCCAATGGGGGCGATGGATATTATGGAGGCGCCAACGAAAGACGCCAAATCGATCGTAACACATACTACGACTGGGAGAACACATGGTCACTCATCCGCACATTGCAGCCAGATGCCTGCATCTTCAGCGATATTGGCCCCGATGCCAGATGGTGTGGCAACGAAAGTGGTTATACAAATGATTCATGTTGGTCAACATACACCGCTCATGGACCCAACGGAGATAAACCCGGCATTGGATATACAAATTACAAAGAAGGTGAAACAGGCACAATAAACGGTGAAGCATGGATACCTGCGGAGGTTGACGTTTCAATCCGTCCGGGCTGGTTCTATCACGAAAAAGAAGATAACAGGGTCAGGAATATGGAAAGTTTAAAGAAAATCTATTTTAAATCTGTGGGAAACGGTGCATGCTGGAACCTCAACCTGCCTCCCGATCGTACCGGACAAATCAACGCTTATGATATAAAAGCATTGGCCGAATTTCACGAATATCTGACGAAGTCATTTTCGAATAACTTACTCAAAGGGGCAAAGATTATTGCTTCCGAAACCCGCGGTAATTCAAAGCAATTTGTGGCTTCCAATGTACTGGATAACAATAAAAACACTTACTGGGCAGTGAATGATGCAACCAGAACTGCTTCGCTCACTTTCACCTTGCCGGCTGAAAACACTTTCAATTGTTTCGAGATAAAAGAATTTATACAGATGGGGCAACGGGTCCAGTCGTTTGTAATTGAAGTTGACAAGAATGGTAAGTGGCAACAAGTTTTTAAAGGAAGTACAGTTGGTTCAAAAAAATTAGCGAAATTCGATGATGAAAACGCCTCGAAAGTGAGGATTATCTTTGCTAATTGCCTTGCATGCCCTGTAATTGAGTCAGTAAAACTTTACAAGGTTTTGTAGCTTTTAAAAAAAAATGATAAATCAATGAAATGCCGCCTGCGGTTTCCATAAGAAAATCCTAATTCAAATTTATAAAAGTGCTCTTACTTAACTTAATCTTATTTTTTCAATTTTTAACGCTTTCGGCACAACAAATATGCCTAAAGTCAGCTGATTTAAACCTGATCATTGCCCGCACTGGTCAAATAACCGCTATGATGAATCCTGCTACGGGTAAAAATTATCTGGCGGTTGGAGAAAAAGCACCATTATTAAAGATTCGTGTCGGCAACGAATGGGAAGAACCTGCTCAGGCTGTTTTTAACAGTAAATCGGATACGATCAGCCTCTATTTCGCGACGTCCAAAGTCAAAGCTGAAATCAAGGTTGGCCAAAATAAAATCTTTCTGACTCTAGAACTGGTTCGCCTTAGTGTAAAAGATAAAGTAAATGCAGTTTGCTGGGGTCCATATCCTACCATTATTGGCCAAACCATTGGCGAAGTGGTCGGGGTGGTACGCGATGGCGAATATGCTATCGGGCTTCAATCGTTAAATTCAAAAACTATTGGCGGTATTCTTACTAACGATGGAGGAGCTGACGATTCGAGGGGTTCGGTTGCCGTAAGTCAACCTTATGGCAGTAGTTTACAGGCGTTCAGTCTCGATCGCTCGATGGCCCGTAGATATACAGTCTGGGGTCAGAAATATCCGGACATGCCTGTTGATGCTATCGCCAACGAAACAACCATTGGGTCAAAAATTGCACTCTTTGCAGGCCCTGAGAATCAGGTTCTGCCGCGCATTGGTGCAATTGAACTTGCCGAAGGCCTTCCGCATCCAATGATCAAAGGCATTTGGCATAAGCAGTCGCCCGAAACCGGAAAGGCATATCTCATTTCTGATTTTGATGAAAAGAACATTGACAAGATGTTGGATTACACCCATCAGGCAGGACTCGCCTCCTTGTACCATGAAGGCCCGTTTCAGTCGTGGGGGCATTTTATACTCGATCCTGTAAGTTTTCCGAATGGAAATGCCGGAATGAAAAACTGTGTTGACAAAGCTTCAAGAAAAGGAATCCGCATCGGTGTACACACACTCAGCACATTTATTAATACAAACGATCCGTATGTTACGCCAATACCCGATAAGAGGCTTGCTCAAACAGGTTCATCAGTATTAACGGAAAGTATTGCTTCGTCAGCAACTGATATTCCGGTTGAATCCGATCAGTATTTTAATAACATTCAACAAAGCACACTCCATGCTGTGCTTATTGGAGAAGAAATTATCCGGTTCAGGGAAGTAACTTCAGAAAAACCATACAGATTACTCGATTGCCAGCGTGGAGCTTACAGTACCAAAGCATCTGATCATGCAAAAGGCGAATCCGCGGGTATGTTGATGGATTATCCATACAACACACTTTTCCCAAATTTCGAGCTGCAACAGGAAATCGCAGGAAACCTGGGCCGTTTTTTTAATGAAACAGGCGTTTCGCATATGGATTTTGATGGTCACGAAGGATGCATGTCATCAGGAGAAGGTGAATATGGTATGCAAGCTTTTGCCGGAAAGGTTTTTAAGGATACGAAACACACATTGGTTAACGGCACCAGCCGTTCAAGCCATTACTACTGGCATATCTGCCATTACTGGAACTGGGGCGAACCGTGGTATGGAGGCTTTCGTGAATCACAGAGCGATTACCGGTTAGAAAATCAACCTTTTCTGGAACGCAATTACATGCCCAATATGTTGGGATGGTTTTTACTTTCAGCAACAACAACTGCTGAAGACATTGAGTGGATGATGGCACGCGCTGCAGGCTATAACGCCGGTTTTGCATTGGTTGCCCGGTATCAAAGTCTTCAGAAGAATCCCAATACCAGCCAGTTGCTCGGCCTTATCAATCAATGGCAGGAAGCCGGTAAAGAGAAAATTTTCTCTGCCGATCAATTGGCCCGGTTAAAAAACCCGGAGAATGATTTTCACCTGGAAAAAGAAGAGCAGGGATGGAAACTCTATCCGTATAAGAAATATAAATTCGAACACATCAAAAAGGCGCTGCAATCCGGCCAGCCAACTTTTTCGGAATGGCAATTTGAAAACAAAGATACCGCGCAACCACTAAACTTTACGCTGACTTTTATGGGAAAGGAAGGAGCTATCAGCAACCCGGCGATTGAATTAGATGGCTATTTCAGGCTTGAATTATCAGGCGAATATGAAGCAGGAAATTCAATCGTTTGCGATGGAACAACGATTAAAATATATGACAATAAAGGTAGTTTCAAGAAGGAAATTACATTAAAACAAGTCATACCAAGCTTAAAAACGGGAAAGCACACCATCAGATTTGATTGCAAATTTCCTGATGAAAACGAATTAACAAACAGATTTATCATTAAAACGATAAGCACACCCGAAATAATACAGAAATAACAACTTGCAATGAAGATAAAATGAAAGATATTAGACAAATAGACTCCATGCATCAATCAAAAACCTGTATTGAGCAATAAATCATGACACCTAAAGACCGTTTTTTAATTGCATTAAATGGTGGCACACCCGATAGGGTTCCAATTGCAGAGCATCTTTTTAGTTTAAAACTACAGAAAGAGGTATTGGGTTACACTACAATTCTTTATGATGGAACTGCACAGGCTGAGTTAGCTGCCAAACTTGGAATCGACATGGTATGGGTACCTGTAAACGGGTTTTGTGGTATTGAAGAAACTCCGCATCTGGAAAATGAAGTTTATCAGGATGAGTGGGGCGTAACATATAAGAAAAACGGATGGCCTATTATCGCTCAGATTGCTTGTCCGATCAAAGATAGAGAAGATTGGATTAAGTATAAATTGCCGGAGGTAAATACCCCTTACAGAACCAAAATTATTACGGATGCCATCAAAGAAAATGATGGTAATCTGGCCATTGTTGTTGGTATCCTAGGGCCTTTTACCATGGCGTCGTGGTATTTCTCTGACTTCGAAAACTTCTCATTTAATTTATTCATGGATCCTGATTTAATTCATGAAATGAATGAAGCCTATGTAAGTTGGGCTATTGAAGCGGCTAAGCTGGCCTATAGCTTTGGAGGTATCGATGCGTTTCAAATTTCCGATGATTGGGGTGGATCAGATTCCCTGCTGATTTCGCCCGGGCAGTTCAGGGAGTTTTTTATTGCCCCATTTAAAAGACTTGTAAAGGGCCTCTCTGATCTTGGTGTTCCTGTTATAATGCATAACGATGGTAACATCTGGGATGTTCTGGAGGATCTGGTAGATACCGGAATAAAAGGATATCACCCGGTTGAAAAATCAGCAGGAATGGATTTGCAGTTAGTTAAAACGAAATTCAAAGGGAAATTATGCCCGATTGGAAATGTTAACAATAAAACAACCATGGTTACAGGCACACCAGAAATGATAAGAGCCGAAGTTAAAGAATGTATGAGTATCGGAGCATCAGGTGGTGGATATATTATTGCAACCGATCATAGCATTCACGACGATATATCTGTTGAAA
>Ga0315283_10001432_pt1 | contig 19243 bp, 14 predicted proteins | sample YL17G09_0_MG_FD_204541 | JGI IMG/M metagenome (GOLD analysis project Ga0315283, IMG submission 204541) | Sediment microbial communities from Yellowstone Lake, YNP, Wyoming, USA - YL17G09_0 | ecosystem: Environmental > Aquatic > Freshwater > Lake > Sediment | place: USA: Wyoming | collected... | reverse complement strand
GACTGCGGGACGAGGTCTTCGGCGCCGAGGCTTTCGCCGAGGCATTCGGGCAATACGTCCCGTTGATTGGACACCGGCTGTTCTACGAATGCCGGGAGGTGGTGGCGCTGATGGTGAAGGAAGAAGAGCCAAAGGAGGTATTTTGGGAATACGTGCTTTCGATGTCTTGCGCTGGGGACTACAGCGAGCTCTTCGACGTGGTCACAAAGTATTCGGCCGACCCGCGTACTCACTGGGTTGTCCGCGCTGATAATGATTTCCCCTATTCCGAAGGAAATATTCTGCTGGTCGCCGATGCGGCACGACGCACGGGGCACGCGGCGGATGCGAAGGTCTGGCGGGACGTCGCGGAACGGATGATCTCGGGCGCGGCCCGGGTCGGGTATCGGAACTTCTTCCACCAGGCGATGCTGTATGCCTACGATGGTCGCGACGACGAGGCGGCGCAGAAGTTGATCGCTGTGCTTCCTTACCAGAACTACTGGCGGGCCGCCGCCGCAATCCCATTGCTGTCGCCGCTCACGAAGCGTCCGGACTACCAGGCGGCGATGAAGAAGGAGCGCGCGGTCCTCGATCGCCAGCGCGCCGAGGTGCTCGAGATGCTCTGCGGTCCAAATCCGGTGTCGAAGACGTACAAGCCGGCGCCCGCGACCTGCGCAAAGCGAAGTACGCCGTGAACCTGGTTGCCTCCGCAGCGCAGATCCTCGCGGCCCTTCGCGCAGGTGAGGCGACGGCCGCCGACATGGTGGCAACTGATCACCGCACCACCGTGCACGTCCGTTGGTGACGCAATAGACTCAAACGGACGGAGCCAAGGCAGTGAACGACGCGCCGACAGAGCGTGAGAGCGAGAGTCCGTGGGCGAGGCTGCGCCGCCGCAAGGTGGTGCAGTGGGGTCTCGCTTATGCCGCTGCGGCATGGACGCTGCTGCAGGTCATCGAGTATTTCGGCGAGACCTATGCCTGGCCACCGGCGATCCGCCAAATTGCCGCGCTCGCCTTGCCGCTCTGCCTTCTCTTCGTGCTGGTGGTCGCCTGGTACCACGGCGACAAGGGCGAGCAGAAGGTCTCGCGGCCCGAAGTGGCCATTCTCGCAGTCCTGGTCCTCGGTGTCGGGGCTACCGTGTGGAATTACGTTTCGCGGCTGGACGAGCGCGCGTGGGAACCAGCGGACGGCCTTGCGAACATCAGGCATGTCGTCCCCAAGGACGCAGCCTCGGTCGCGGTGCTGCCGTTCGTCAACATGAGCGCCGATCCGGAGCAGGAATATTTCTCCGACGGCTTGTCGGAAGAGATTCTCAACGACCTCGCGGCAATCCCCGGCCTCTACGTCCCGGCGCGCACGTCGTCGTTCCAGTTCAAGGGCCGGGCCGGCGACGTCGCGGAGTTCGCGGCGCTGCTTGGTGTCGCCGCGATCCTCGAGGGCAGCGTGCGCAAGTCCGGCAATCGCGTGCGCATCACGGCGCAGCTGGTGAACGCGAAGGACGGCTACCACCTCTGGTCGCAGACCTTCGACCGGGAGCTCACGGACATCTTCGCGATCCAGGAGGAGATCTCGCATGCGATCGCCGACGCGCTCAAGGTGAAGCTCACTGCGAAGCAGAAGCTCGCTGTGGCGCGGACGCCGCCAACCGAGAGCCTCGACGCATACGAGGAGTATCTCCTCGGGCGCTACAAGCTCAACAAGCGTGGTCAGAAAGATATCCGGGAATCGCTCCTGCATTTCGAGAAGGCGATCGCGCTCGACCCGAAGTTCGCCATGGCCTACGCGGACCTGGCGGTCGCGGTGAAAATGGGCCAGAGATCGGAGTGGGACAGGCTGCCCGGCGATGTGTACCGCCAGCGCTGGACGGAAGAACCGCGCTCGCTCGTCGAGCGCGCGCTGGCGCTCGATCCGAACCGTCCCGAGGTGCTGGCTGCCGCCGGATACGTCGACTTCAAGGAAGGCTGGGCCGATTGGAAGAAAGCGCTGCTCGAGCGGGCGCTCGACTATCTCGACCGGTCGCTCGCGCTCTGGCCGAACAGCGGCGAGGCCCTGACCTGGAAGCAGGTCACACTCTTTGCACTGAGCCGCTACGAGGAAGCGGCGCGCGTGACCAAGGAGGCGGCGAAGCGCGATCCGCTCAACTTCATCCCTGTGGGCAACTACGCTGACTACCTGTACTCGATGGGTCGGACGTCGGAAGCGGCCGCGGTCGTCGAGCGCCTGCGCGCACTGCGTCCGACCGTCGCACAAGACATAGCTGTACGTGGAGAGATGGAGGCTGGCGATCGGGCGAAAGCTGTCCGTCTGGCGCTCGAGGGCACGAATCTGAATCAGGAGGACCGTGTAGTTTATGGTTTCGGCGGCGATCTTGACCAGCTGGCCACGCTGCTCGCGAGCCTGGACCTGCGGGACGAGGTCTTCGGCGCCGAGGCTTTCGCCGAGGCATTCGGAAAATTCGGCTGGTGGCGAGGACACATGGCGTTCTACGAGTGCCGGGAGGCGCTCGCGCTGATGGAGAAGGAAGAAGAGTCAAAGGCGGAATTGTGGGACTACGTGCTTCCGATGTCTTGCGCCGGGGACTACGGCGAGCTCTTCGAATGGGTCAAAAAGGAATCGGCCGACCCGCGACCTCTCTGGGTTGTCGACTTCTCAGGGGCGTCGTTCCCCGGATGGGATGGAATTCTGCTGCTGATCGCCGATGCGGCGCGACGCACGGGGCACGAGGCGGATGCGAAGATCTACCGGGACGTCGCGGACCGGATGATCTCGGGCAAGGCGCGGGCCGGGTATCGGAACTTCTTCCAGCAGGCGATGCTGTTCGCCTACGACGGCCGCGACGACGAGGCGGTGCAGAAGTTGATCGCCACGATTCCTTACCAGAACTACTGGCGGGCCGCCGCGGCCATCCCGCTCCTGTCACCGCTCACGAAGCGGCCGGAGTACCAGGAGGCGATGAAGAAGGAACGCGCGGTCCTCGATCGCCAGCGCGCCGAGGTGCTCGAGATGCTCTGCGGCCCGAATCCGGTGTCGAAGACCTACAAGCCGGCGCCCGCGACTTGCGCGAAGCGAACTATTCCGTGAGTCCATCTGCCTCCGATGCGCAGGTCCTCGCGGAGTGCAAGCGGCGTGTCGGCTTCCACGAAGCGCGACAGGGTGCAACGGGTCGAGAGCAGACGCGCGGGGAGTGCGGTAACGTAGGGTTGAATCCGCACTTGACGTGACTTGGCGAGATACAGCGGAACGCAGGGTGGGGGCGGGCCATTTAACTTGTTGAATTGAAAGAACCTGCAGGATCCAAAGCGCCCTACGAACCAGAAGGTCGGGAGTTCGAATCTCTCCGGGCGCACCAATTAATGGCGAAAAAACAAGCGGTTAGCGTTCACGCGCTAGCCGCTTTTTCGTCTGAGCCAGGTGATTGCGGGAATTGCGCGTGACTCCAGCGTGCTCGCCTTCTCCGCCGCTGCGATAAGGCTCGCCGGCTCCTGTGCTCCGCAATTGCCCGATCACGCCAACGCGGGCGCCTGGACCTTTTCGCAATGCATGCCACCCAGCACCGAGCTGGCGCGCACCCCAAGTCGCTCGCCGATCCGATGGCGGGTAAGTGGTGTCGCAGACGGCACACCGAGGCCGGCCCGGTTGGCAAGTACCCACAGGAAGATTCGAACCAGCGCGACCACGCTACGCTCATTCCACAGCTTGACGACGCCCCGCAACGCGGTCAGTGCGTCTCGGATCCAATACTTGCGGAGCACAGGCATCAGGCGACCACGTCGAGCACGCCCATCATCCCCGTGCTCTCGTGCTCGAGAATGTGGCAGTGATACATGCGCTTGCCGAGGTGATGCTGGACCACATTGAAGACCAACGTCTCGAACGCCGCGACGTTGACGGTGTCGCGCCATGCAAGATATGGCTCGGTCGCCGTCACGCCGCTTCGCGTGCGACTCACCACCTGGAACTGCGTGCCGTGCAGGTGGAACGGGTGGTCCATGCTGGAACGGTTGTCGATCGTCCATTGCTCGACCTCGTTGACGCGGCTCGTGAGGTCGATCCGTGCCGGGTCGAACGATTTGCCATCGATGAGGAAGCTCATCATGTCGCCGCTCATTCCGCCCATCCCCGTGCCCCATGAGAACACCAGTCGTTTGGCCTTCGTCGGTGCCCCGAGATCCGCAATCGAGTTGAGCGCGGTTGGCAGCGCGACGGCGGTCGTGGCCGCGGTCGAATGGTTGAGCGCCAGCAGTGAAATCGTCGTGGTGGAGGCTCCCATCATGCCAATGCCACGGTCGTAGGGCAGGCTCTGCAGAACGGCCGACGCAGGCGACGGCAGGCTGGCCGTCACGATGACCTCGACCCGCTCGGCCGGTGCCAGCAGGATTTCATCGAGTCCCGGTACCGGTGAGCGCAGCAGGCCTCCGTCCGTACCGATCAGCGTCATGGTGTGTCCGGTCAACGCCAGGCGCAGGTAGCGGGCGTTGGTCGCATTCAGAATCCGCCAGCGTTGACTCTGGCCGGGATTGATCGTCAACACGGGTTGGTACTGGCCGTTGACCAGCACGTAGTTGCCTTCACGTCCGGCCTGCCAATCCATGGTCGTGTTCGCCGGGATCGTTCCGTCCGCGGCGAGACGCAGGTCGGAGATGACGAGCAGCTTCTCCTCGATGGCAGTGGGCACAGGATCCGTGCGCGAGCGGACAATGAGAAGACCTGCCATGCCGCGAAACACCTGCTCAGCCGTGAACTCATGCGGGTGGGGGTGGTACCAGTACGTGCCGGCGCTGCCGACGGGCAACGTGAACTCGTAGGTGCGACTTGCGCCCGAAGCGATCGGGTCCATCGGGTTGCCATCCTGCGCGGGCGGCACCGGCAATCCGTGCCAGTGCACGGTCGTCTCCTGCGACAGCTGGTTCTCCATGCGGATGCGGACAGTGTCGCCCTCGAAGACGTCAATGAGCGGTCCGGGCACCATCGAGTTGTACGTCCAGAACTCGGTTGATGTGCCCGGCAGCATTACCTTGCTCGCGCGCCGTGCCACGAGCGTCGCAGCGAATTCGTTCGGTGTCGTACTGGTGTTTGCGAGTCGTACCAGGTCGGTCAGGGGCTGACCCACCGTCAGCGGCGACACCGGGGTCGCCGGCGGCGGGTTCGATACGGGTGGGCTTGCGGGAGGCGGTGTCGTCCCCGTCGGAGGCGTCGCGACCCCTCCGCCGCTGCCGCCGCAGCCGGTAAGAACCGCGACGGATCCGGCGGTGCCGAGCAAGATAAAATGACGACGATCCATTAGGCTGTCTCCCGCGAGCGTCGATCAGCGTGCCAGGGCGTCCATGATCGTGTTGTGATCGTTCGCCATCGAGAACAGGAACAGATTGCGCTGACCAGTGGACACGATGCTATCGGTGCTGACAACTTAGCTGCAAGCATTCCCCGTTACGGAGCAGAATCGCCCCCGAACTGAGGAATGCGCATGCAGGTCTCCCTCAGGCGCCACAGATTTCCTCCGGACGTCATCCGGCTGGCCATCTGGCTCTACTTCCGGTTCACCCTCAGCTTGCGGGATGTCGAGGAGATGCTGGCGCAGCGCGGGATCGAAGTCAGCTATGAGACCGTCCGCTGTTGGACCCTGAAATTCGGCCGGGTCTTCGCACAGAACCTACGAAGATCCAGACCCAAGCCGACCGGCCGCTGGCACCTGGATGAAATGGTCGTGAAGATCCGCGGTCAGCGCATGTGGCTGTGGCGTGCGGTCGACGACGAGGGCGAGGCCTTGGACATGCTCGTTCAGAAGCGCCGCAACACCGGCGGCGCTTTGCGATTGCTACGCAAATTGCTGAAGCGAAATGGCATTCATCCCGAGAGCTTCACAACGGACAAACTAGCCTCCTACCGAGCCGCGTTCCGGGAGCTTCACTGCAACGATCGACATCGAGCGGGACGCATGCTCGACAACAATCGGGCGGAGAACTCGCATCTGGTCATTCGACGACGGGAGCGCAAACAACAGCGGTTCAAATCTCAACGATCCGCCCAGAGGTTTCTCGCGACTCACGCCGCCGTCTACAACAACTTCAATGTTCAAAGACACCTGATCCGCCGATCGGCCCTGCGCCTGTTTCGGGCCAAGGCCGATCGCACCTGGGCAGCGGCGACCGCGGCCGCCTGAGCGATCACCCCCTCCCCGCTCATTGCGCCTTTAGCAACTTAACCTGACAGCACCCCGGGATGAGCTTTTCGAGGTCCTATGCGTCGCGGCACGATGCCGATGGGGCGGAGCGCTCGCGGGACGGTATCAACCGTCGAGCAGCGCGCGGACTGCAGCGACCGCCTCGTCCGGATGTCGCCCGCGTCGCAGTTCGAAGGCCGGCACCCCGCGCAGGTTCTTCGTCAGCGCGCCCCAGGTCGGCTGCCGCGCAGCATAGAGCTGCTCGCGGGTCAGCCGTTCGATTGCCTGCCCGGAAGTAATGGGCTTGAGGAGCGCGCCGGGTCGCGCGGTGCGCCGGGAAAGGAACACGAGGGCGCCGATCGACAGCGGCGCGGGCGCCATTCGGAAAGCGCCCACTCTGAGGTCGACCTCGTACTTGGCGACGCCGCTGCGGCGGCGGATAACCGGCGACTCACGGATCTGCCGGCGCAGCGCCGCCGACGCCACGAACCGGAGCGAGTCGTCGCGTACGTGCACGAAGGCGGCGAGCCCGGTCGCGTCCAGCGTTCGTGGCGCGACGAGCGTGGAGTCTTCGCTGAGGAAGGCCAGGCCGCTCATGGCGGCCTGGAGCGCGAACGTCGACTTGCCAGCCCCGCTGCTGCCAACGATCAGCACGCCGCGCTGCCCGAGGCCGACACACGCCGCGTGCAGCGGCGCGAGCTCGAGTGCCTGGGTCGCGAGCGTGTAGACGGCAAACTCGAGGAGCTCGTACCGCGCATAGTAGGCGTCGCGGAGCAGTCGCGGGCTGATGCAGACCAGGGCCTCGCCGGCGTCCGGGTGGACCAGCGCCAGATTCGAAGCATCCATCGCGCCGCCCACGAATCCCGCACCGGAGAAATACCGCATCGGCGGGGGCTCGCCGATCCACGGGGGTTGCGAGTCGGCGGTCAGCTTCAGGCGCACCCGCAGGCGGGGCGTCGAGCCGGCGCCCCGGCGGCCCGGCAGACCTGCAAATGCGGCGTGGACCAGCCGCGCCAGGTCCGGATGGTCGCTGGCGAACGCGAGTACGCCCCCGAGGACCCGATAGCGATCCCGGTGCCGGGCTGCTACGCTGCTGCCGAACACGTCGGCCCTCGGCTCGAGCTTGCTGTTTCGCGTCATCAATCGTTGACCTCATCGATCTCTAAGGAGGCCTGCGCGCAGGAAAGTGGAACGCCATCGAGGAGTAAGGAAACCTGCCGCGTCGAAGGCTCGCCCACAATTGGAGTGCGGATCGCCACGCCGGAACACCAACTAATAATTGACGGAACCCCGATCTTCGTAGCACTACGCCAAGTAGAGAAACCTTGGCCAAACAAGGCACCGCCATGTTGTCGATTCTAGCGGGACACAGCTACTTCCAGATCTTCGATCGCAAGCAACGCGAACGCGCCAAGCCATATCCGCCGCTCGCTACCCTGCAGGTGGCCGCGGGACTCAGGCTTGCCGGGCACGCCGTCGTCGTCTTCGATGCGATGCTCGCAGACGGCGTCCAGGACTACGAGCGCAAGCTCCTCCGGGTCAGGCCGCAGCTCGCCCTGTTCTACGAGGACAACTACAACTTCCTCAGCAAGATGTGCCTTGGCGCGGTGCGCGAGGCCGCCTGCGCGATGATCGCGGCGGCACGACGCTCAGGTGCCCGGGTGATCGTCGCCGGCTCCGATGCGTCCGACGCGCCTGGAGTGTACCTGGCCGCGGGCGCGGAGCTCGTGCTGATCGGCGAAGGGCTCGCGACGCTGCGCGCGCTGGTCGATCGGCTGGACGCAGACCCGACTGTCGCCACAGCGGACTGGATCGACGGCCTCCTGGGCGTCGCGTCGACCGTAACGGGCAAGGTCGTCCACACGAAGTTCGGCGTTCACCCGCCCGATCCGCGCCCGCCGCCGCTGGCGGCCTGGGACCTCGTTGACATCGAGCACTATCGGTCTGTGTGGCGCGCGGCACACGGCTACTTCAGCCTGAACATGGCAGCCTCACGCGGCTGCTCCTTTCGCTGCAACTGGTGCAGCAAGCCGATCTGGGGCAACCGATACCTGCAGCGCGACGCGGGTGAGGTCGCGACGGAGATGGCGCACTTGAAGAGCGCCTTCGCGGTCGACCACATCTGGTTCTCGGACGACATCTTCGGCCTCCGGGTCGACTGGGTGAATGCATTCGCGCAGGCGGTCCGCGCGGCGGAAGGAGCGGTGCCATTCACGATCCAGACGCGCGCGGACCTGGTTACCGAAGCAATGGCGAGCGCGCTCAAGGAAGCCCAGTGCGTCGAGGCCTGGATCGGCGCGGAGAGCGGCAGTCAGCGGATCCTCGACGCAATGAACAAGGGCACGACCGTCGCAGAGATTGAAACGGCGCGCCGCCGGCTGAAGGTTGAGGGTGTCCGCGCCGGGTTTTTCATCCAGCTCGGCTATCTTGGCGAACAGCTCGACGACCTGCTGGCGACCCGCGCGCTGATCGAGACCCTGCAGCCCGACGACATCGGCGTCAGTGTCGCCTATCCGCTGCCAGGCACGAAGTTCTACGACACGGTCAAGGCACAGCTGCAGGGCAAGTCGCACTGGCAGGAGAGCAATGACCTCGAGATGATGTTCGAGGGTACGTACCGCTCCGAATTCTATCGTGCCGTCCGCAACTTGTTGCACGATCAGGTCGGGATTGCTTCGTTGGGTGCGGCTGCGCGCAGCGACGCGCAGCAGCGTGTCGATCGCCAGTGGGAATCGTTGCTCGCCAAGGAGCATCAGTACCGTAGCGCTCGGATCGAGGCCATCGGCTGATCGCCATGTCCGACATCCTCCTCACGCATGGCTACTTCTTGTGTGACGACGAGAAGGAGCAGCAGATCATGAAGCCCTACCCGCCGCTGGGGCTGCTGTCGCTGTCGGCCTACCTGAAGTCGCGCGGGTTCACGGTCGACGTGTACGACAGCACGTTCGGCAGCAAGGCGCAGCTGCTCGTGCGCCTCGGCCAGACGCCCGGCGGCGTGCTTGGTCTCTATACGAACCTGATGACGCGGCGCGCGATCCTCGACATCGTCGGCGCGGCGCGACAGCACGGCTGGAAGATCGTGCTCGGCGGACCCGAGAGCGCCAACTACCCGGCGGAGTACCTCGCGGCTGGCGCCGATGCGATCGTGATCGGCGAAGGCGAAACGGCGCTCGAGGAGCTGCTGCCGGCGCTCGCCGCCTTTGGCCCGCATCGCCTGGGAAACGTGCGCGGGATCGTCTTCCGGGACGAGACTGGCAAGGTCGTGCGTACTCCTGAGCGTCCCAAGATCCCGGACCTCGACGCGCTACCTTTCCCCGACCGCGAGGCCATTGATCACCAGCCCTACCTGCAGGCCTGGAAGAAGCACCACGGCAGCAGCAGCATCAACCTGATCACGGCGCGCGGCTGCCCTTATCACTGCACGTGGTGCTCGCACGCGGTGTACGGGTTCTCGCACCGGCGCCGGAGCCCCGCGAACGTAGCCGACGAGATGGCGGCGATCGTCGAGCGCTACGACCCGGACCAGGTCTGGTACGCGGATGACGTCTTCACGATCAGTCACCCGTGGCTCAGGAATTATGCGGCGGAGCTGAAGGAGCGCGGCATCCACCGACCCTTTGAAACCATCACGCGCGCTGACCGCCTGCAGAACGAAGATGCGGTACGCGCGCTCGTGGAGCTTGGCTGCTACCGGATCTGGATCGGCTCGGAAAGCGGCAGCCAGCGGATTCTCGACGCCATGCAGCGTGGCGTTACCGTCGAGCAGGTACGGCGCTCGGTCGCCCTGCTGCAGAAGCACGGGATTGAGGTCGGCATGTTCCTTATGTGGGGCTTCGAAGGCGAGGAGCTCGAGGACATCGCCGCGACTGTCGAGCACGTCAAGCTCGCCAATCCCGACATCTTCTTCACGACGATTTCCTACCCGATCAAGGGCACCACGTATTTCGACGACGTCCGTGACAAGGTCGAACTGCCACTGGCCTGGGCAAATGCCTCGGACCGCGACTATGTGATTCGCGGGCGTCGCAGCCGTGACTACTATCGGCTCGCGGACCAGTGGCTCCGCGGTGAAGTGGCGGCGCATCGGTTGGCAGCGTCGGATCCCGCCGCGGCGGCGGTGCTGTCGCACGAGGCGGCGCTTGCCCGCGAGCAGATGTATGCGCTCACCCCGACGTCGGCCGATGCCGCAACCTGATCGCTGGCCTTCTTTCGATGTCATCGAGGCCGCGCTCCGTACCGCCACGGAGTACCTCGCGCGGCAGCCGACCGCTCCCGCGACCGCAGCGCCGGACTGGAACGATACGGAGTGGCGCATCGCGAAGGCCGTCGTGGCCATCCAGGGGATGGCGGTGCAGCTTGCTGCCACTGCGCGGTGGCAGGGTCCGGACCACTGGCAGTGGTTCCTGCGCGAACAGCAGCGCCAGACTCTGCTTCGACACGAACTGATCCGAGAACGGCTCGCTAGCCTGCATGCCGGTGCGATGGCGATCGGCCTGCCGCTCGTCGCCCTGAAGGGCGCGGCGCTTTACCGCGCCGGGATTTACGACGCCGGCGAACGACCTATGGGCGACATCGACCTGCTCACGCGTCCGGGCGACCTGCCGACTGCGAAACGCCTGCTCGTCGATCAGGGTTACGGGGAGGTGCTCGACAGTTCGCGGCACGTCACTTTCGAGCCATGCGGCGCGGACGGCTATGTGGGCTACGGCGAGCACATCGCCAGCCCGATCAAGGTCGAACTGCACTCGCAGATCGCGGAAGCCCTGCCAGTCGCCAAGGTCGACATTACCCGCCACGTGTTCCCGACGCGCGTCACGCCGGGCCTCAATGACTATCCCTCGCATGCGGCCCTGATGCTGCACCTGCTGCTGCACGCGGCGGGCAACATCCGTGCGCGGGCGCTGCGCCAGATCCAGCTGCATGACATCGCATTGCTCGCGCCGAGGCTTGGGGCGCACGACTGGTCCGAACTGGAGGCGGCGACCGGCCCGCGTGGACTCTGGTGGGCACTGCCGCCGCTCGCGCTGACCATGCGCTACTACCCGGGCGTGATTTCGGACGGGGCGCTCGCGATGACGCGGCGTGGGTGCCCGCGGTTGCTCGCTCGCGCGTCGCGCGGGCACACGCTCGCGGACGTCTCGTGGTCGCGATTCCGGATCCAGGCCTTCCCGGGCATCGAGTGGGCCGCGACGCCGCTCGAAGCGACTCGCTTCGCGATGAGCCGGCTGTGGCCGACATCCGAGGCCCTCGGGCAGCTCAGGTTCGCTGCCGAAAGGTACTCCTGGGCGAGGGAGATTCCCTGGTACGGCCAGTCGCAGCTCACGCGCATCGTGCGCTGGCTGGTGTCGCGGCCACCGCGGGTGCAGACCCTCTACGCGGTGCGCGCGGCCCTCGCGGACCGGTAAAGCCGTTCGAAGGAGGCCGCGGTGTACGCCGCGTCCTGTTCGCATGCACGTCGCTGTGCCTCGTGCGCGAGACTCCGCCGAAGTGTTTCATCGTCAAGCAGGCGTCCGACGGCTGCGGCGAGGGCTGCCGAATCGCCCACTGGCACTGCGAGCGCCGCGTCGGGCGACCATTCTGTGAGGTGACCGACAGCCGTCCCGACGGTAGGCACGCCGGCGACGGCGGCCTCGAGGAGGACCAACGGCCCCGCCTCGTGACGTGAGCTCAGGAGGTTGACGTGCGCGCGCGACATCAGCGGGTGCAGCCGGCGCTGAGTCATGAATCCATGAAACACGACCTTCGATGCCAGGCCAAGTTCGCGTGCCAGCGACTGGACGGCGCCGCCCAGGGTGTCGTCGCCTACGACATCGAGCCGGAAGTCGACTCCCGTCGCCGCGAGCGTCGCCATCGCTCGCAGCAGCGTAGCCTGGTCCTTCACGCGATTGAGGCTCGCGACATGGATCAGCCTGGCCGGCTCACCGGCTGACCGCACGGCCGGCGGTCTAACCGGCCAGGCGGCAAGGTCGACGCCCAGAGATATCCGTGACGCAGTGACGCCCAGGGCCGCGATCTGCGTCAGGATCGGTGCGCTGGTGGCTGTCACAGCGCTCGCACGACGCAACGTCCAGCGTTCCCGCTGGCGCGTCACCAGCCGGCGTGCGCCGCCGTAGCCGATCTCGTCGAGCGCCGTCAGTTCGCCACCCGTCACGTGCACGATACTCGGCGCGCCGATCCACCGCGCAGCGGCGACGGCGGCGAACCCGCAACTGCCGCCAAAGATCGCGTGCACGATGTCGAACGGCCGCGAGCGATGTTCACGGACGACATGGCTCACACACCGCAGCTGCGGGAGGGGGTCGCCGACGTTGTGCACGCGCGCGCCGTGGAGAAGCCATTCGCCCGGCGCTGCCTCCTGGCGAAGCGCGAATACCTCCAGGTCGTGCCGCGACGCGAGCTGCTTTACGAGTGCGATTACTGCCGGGATCGTCCGGTACTCACCCGAACGGTCGACGCCGCCGGGAACGATCAGGGCGACCCTCATTCCGGCGTCCTCTCGGCGGTCCCGCGCGCGCTCTCGCGGCCCACGACTCGCCCACCGTCCAGCTCGAACGACAGATCGATATCGGCGAGCGTGCCCGGTCGATGAGCGATCAGAATCACGGTGCAACTGCCGCGCAACGCGCCAAGGAGCGCCAGGATCTCCGCCTCCGCCGGCGCATCGAGCGCGCTGGTGGCCTCGTCCATTACGAGCAGCGACGGGCGCCGGTAGAGTGCGCGCGCGATTCCAAGACATTGACGTTGTCCGCCGCTCAGCTGCAGGCCATTTTCCCCGATCACCGTAGCCAGGCCTTCGGGCAGCGCGGCAATGACGGGTCCCAATTGCGCGCGGCTCGTAGCCTCGTGGACGCGCTCGAGGTCGACGTCGTCAGGACAGATGCCAAAAGCCACGTTCTCCGCGATGGTGGCATCCATGAGCACGATCTGCTGCGGGACGTGCGCGACAGCATCGAGCCACGAGTCCCGGTTTCCATCGTCGAGCGTTTCGCCGTCGATCTCGACGTATCCCGTGTCGGGTTGAAGCAGTCCGAGAATGATTCCCGCAAGCGTGGTCTTGCCGGCGCCGTTCGGCCCCACGAGACCGACCAGAGTGCCGGCCGGAATCTCCAGCGAGACGCCGCTGACACCGCCGGCACGCCCCGCTGAATGCCGGTAAGAAATGTCGACGAGGCGGATCGACCGTCGCGGCCGTCCTCGCCACGCGCCACCGGCAACCGCAGGCCGCAGCCCTGCGGCCCGTAGTCGCGCGCGATCTAGGTCGTCGGCGATATTGTCGAAGCCGGCTCGATCCGCCCGGATGCGCGCGTACGCTGCAAACACTCTCTGGAAAGCGGGCAGCAGCCGGTAGGCTGCCAGGCCGAGAAACGCGAGCTGCGGCAGCCAGTCACCGGCGCCGGTCCCGCCGTGGATCCATAGTGCCGCCGTCACTAACCCGGCTCCGGTCACGCACTCGAGCACGTACTTGGGGCTGGCTGCGATGGCCGGCGTGCCGGCCTGGGCTACCGCGAGGGCCTCTGAATGACGGGTCACGCGGGCCGTCAGATCGCGCTGGCCGCGGAACAGGATGACGTCCTCGATGGCGGCGAAACTCTCGGCAATGACTTTCGCGCGCATGCGCGAGTGCCGCGTGACGATGGCGCCGTTGCGGATCAGTCTGCGGCGTACGAGCACATAGATGAGCGTGTAGCTCGCGCCGAGCAGCAGGGCCGCGACCAGGGCGATGACGGGACTGACGACGACGACGGCGCCCAGGATCAACACGATGCTGACGATGCCGCCGATGATCGTGAGCCCGCCTTGAATGACGCCGCTGACCGTGCGATTGACGTCCAGCACCACGCGCGTCGTCAGTGCCGCGCTGTTGCTGCGCCGGTGGTAGGCGAGGTCCCGATGGAGATATTCATCAAACAGCAGCGTGTGCAGCCGGGCGCCGACACCTTCGTAGAACCGCCCGATCGATCGCAGCGCCACGTAGTCGGTGACATTGGTGAGCAGCAGCAACGCCATGAACGCGACGCCGAGGCAGACGAGCATGCCGTGTGGCGTCTCGATCGCGAGCGCCTGCTGAAGCCAGGCCAGCGCCGGGCTCTGGTCGATCACGGTCGGATTCGCGAGAACGGCAAAGAACGGCGCGATCCCGGCAATCCCGGCCAGCGTGACGCAGGCCGAGATGACCGAGATCAGCACGACGAACAGGCATTCGCGCTTCTGCGCGGCGTCGAACAGGCGCCAGATCCGCCGCGCCAGATCGAGCGCCGAGCCCGTCGCGCCGCCGCTGCGGCTCACGGCGGCACCACGCCCGCTGCGGCACGCGGCCGCTGCTCGACGATTGAGCGGTAGGCCGCAAGTAATTTTCGCCCGAGCGCCGCGCTGGAGAGCTCCCGGTCGAAGTGGGCACGGACCCGCACCCGCGGACGCGAGGCCAGCTCCGCGGCGCCGCGCCGCAGCGCGCTGCACAGCGACTGCGGATCTCCGCAGCGCCACAAGGTGCCGATGGCGTTATTGCCGATTAAAGCCCGCGACGCGGGAATGTCTGTGACGATTGGCGTAAGCCCCGTCGCCATCGCCTCGAGCAGCGCAAAGCTGCAGCCTTCGCGATGACTGGCGAGCACGAAGAGATCGGCTGCCTGCATGAGGCGCTCGACGCGCTCGTGCGGCACTCGTCCCAGCAAGTGCACGCGCTCGCGGAGCAGCGGATCGCCGGCCACGCGAGCCTCCACGGCCGACAGCAGCGGAGCGGAGGCGAAACAGCACCAGAGCCGAAGACCCGGCAGGTCGCGCGCGGCGGCGCTCACGCCTTCGAGTACCGTGAAGGGGTCCTTGTTGGCGTTCAGATGGCCGACCCAGAGCACTGCCGGAGAGCCGTCTATTCCTGTCTCGACGCGGGCTGCAATGGCGTCTCCGGGGACGAAGTTACTCGTCGATTCGGGGATCTCGAAGATTCCGACGCCAGGCGCCAGCAGCCGCGCACGCTGGAAAGGCTCGGCCTGTGCGCGGGCGCAGAATGAGACGCCGCTTGCGGCCGCGGCGCCTCGGCGCCAGATCGCGCGGCGCCAGAACCTCGGCATGCGATCGGCATGATCCTGGATCAGGATCGGCACGCTCGGTGCGATCTTGCGCAGTTCGAGCACGTCGCGCGGGAAGCCGAGGCCGTGTACGTGGAACAGGTCGGGCGCGAGGTCGCGTACGAGCGCGCGAAACGCGCCGGCGCGCGCAAGCGGAGCACCCGTGACGGACGGTGCGACGAAGTGAAACGCAATGCCGGACTGCACGGTCTCGTCCGGGACCAGGCTAGCCTGGACGACCGTGACTCGTGCGCCCGCAGAAGTCGCCGCCGCTGCGACGTCGACGAGCGAGTGCCATTCGCGCAGCAGCGCTGCGGGAGGCCGGCACTTCGGATCGGCGAAAAAGTTTATCTGTACGACGTGCACCTCGGGAACCCGGGAGCTCAAATGCTCGTATCACGCGGATCGAGCAAGCCGATGAGGTTTTGCGACACTGTGAGCTCCCACGGCCGCTCGTAGCGGTGCAGCGCGTAGCGCCAGCTCGCAAGCCCGCGTAACGTTGCCTTGGCCCAGTTCGGCGATCGCGTGTCCTGCACGGTCGGGAAGCGGCACCGCAGCACGGTGCGGAAATCGCGAATGCGCCGCCGCAGCCGGTCGCTGAGCCACGGAGCATCGGCATGGCAGGCATAATCGACCCACTGGCGCTCGGTCCACTCCTCGGGCGTCTTCGGAAACTCTACAGGCGCGCCGTGCACGTCGCGCAGCGGGGTGAGCTTCAGCCGCTGCGCGTCCGGAACGCTGCCCTCAGGCAGCGGCGTGTGGATGTAGATGATGATCTCCGCGTCCGGATTCACGCGCTTGACTCGGCGAATGAAGTCGAACGTGCGCTCGGTTTCGCCCTCCGGGTCTTCTGGTGGCGCCACCATGAACGAAAGCTCCGGAATCACGCCGTTGGCGCGACACACCTCTACCACTTCGAGCGTCTGCTCGGACCGGGTTCCCTTGCGGATCGACTTGAGGAGCCGATCGTTCGGCGTCTCGGCGCCGATGTACGCCATGCGCAGGCGGCTCCGGCGGACCAGGCGCCACGACGCGGGCGAGAGGTTCACGAGCGCATCAGCGCGCGCATAGCACCACCATGGCAGCCCGTGATGAGCGAGCACCTCGAGCAGCGGCACCATGTCCTCCTCGCGGTCGAAGAAATTGTGATCGTAGAACTGGATCGAGTCAGCGCCCATCTGCGTGAGCAAGGCGAGATCGCTGTCGAGCCGTGCTGCCGGCGGCACCGCGGTCGCGCCCTCGAACATCGCCGCGACGCCGCAAAAAGTGCATCGAAATCGACAGCCGAGCGCTGCCTGGTGCCCCGCCGTGCGTTGGCCGAGAAACGTCTTGACGAGGTACGACCTGGCGTCCGGCAGCCGGTCGTACCGCAGCGCGGGCGCAATGTGCCGACGCGCGAACGCGCGCTGGCGGTTGTGGATGGCGACGCCGTTCCTCCGCCAGCTCAAGCCCTCGACCTGCGCTAGCCTCTCGCGATCACCACTGGCGAGAGTGCCCAACAGCTCCGGGAACGTGTCCTCGCCCTGACCTCGCACGACGAAGTCGACGTAGCTGCTATTGAGCGCCACACCAGGATACAACGTCGGAAAGTAGCCGCCCCAGACGATCGGTAAGTCGGGCCTCGCCGTGCGCAAGGCGCGCGAGATCTCGATGGCCGTCGCCACCTGGGGCCCGCCCATCACGCTGACGCCGGCCGCGGCGTACGGCAGCGCCTGCACGGCTTCGCAGGCGGCACGCACGGCGGCAGCATCGACGTTGCCGTCGATCAGGGTCGAGTCATAGCGGTCCTCGAGCGCCGCTGCCATCGACATGATCGACAGCGGGAAGCGTGCGTGCCGCCGCGCCGTGATTTTCGGGTTGACCAACAGCACCCGACCGCGGTCCTCGTTACGCACGGCTCGGCGCCTCCGCGAGATCGCGCGCGGCGTCGAGCGTCGCGCGCACAATCGTCAGGGTCTCGTTGATGAATCGCCGGCGGGCAAAGACCGTGAGCAGAAACCCGTGCGCACGCAACTCCGCCTCGTAAAGCGCGCAGGCATTGCCAAACGAAGACAGCAAAATCAGCGCTGTACCGTTCGGCGCGAGATGCTCGGTGAGCCCGGCCGCGAAGCGCGCGGCCGCGTCATTCGAGCGCCAGGCCGCGTCGCGAGCGTCTTTCGGCACGCCGAGCAAAAACGGCGGGTTGAACAACACGAGGTCGAACCGCTCGCCCGCCACAGGTGCGAACAAGTCGCCCTGGCGAATATCGATGCGCTCATCGAGGCCATTCATCAACGCGTTGATGGCCGTGCAACGCACGGCGGACGGGTTGATGTCCATGGCCACGACCCGGCGGGCGTGGCGGGCCGCGAACAGCGCGCAAACGCCGGAGCCCGTGCCCAAGTCGAGGACCCTGGCAGCGGCGGGGATGAGACGACCGTCGAGCTGCGACGCGAAAAACGCACCCGTACGCAGCACCTTCGGATTGGCGACGGTCGGCAGCACGAGGATCGGCATGTCACCGACGTGCTCGAGCCGGAAGTGGTCGTAGCGGTGCTTGCCCGAGAGCCTGTAGGCACTGCCGAGCAACCTGCCGAGCAATTGACCCAACGGGCCCGGCCGGTGCTCGGCGAGCAGCGACGGGAGCGGTCGCGTGTCAACCATCGCCCGCCGGCAGTCGCCGGGCCTCCAGGATGTAGTGATCAGCGAGCGCAGCCAGCGGCTGCCAGCGTTGCGCCGCGCGCTCGACGTGTGTGAGCGCGGCCAGGAGACGCGGCGAGCCCTCGAGCGAGCCTGCGGCATAGCTCGGCGGCAGCACGAGACCAAGCGAGCGACGGCGCAGCGGCGCGAAATACGGGATGAGCATCCGCTCCAACTCTGCCGGCGTCGGATAAGTAACCTGCAGCCCTTTCCAGCTCACACCGCCCTTGCGCCAGCGACGGAAGGCTTTTTGTCGGTCGCCGCGCGCTAGAAACCAGGCCCACTCCCAGGGGACATGCCGCCCCATGACGACCCAGGCCAGGCGCGCGCCTGGGTCGAGCAAAGACGCGACCTCCGCAACGACGACATCCAACCTGGGCGCGCAATTGATCGCGCCGAAGTTCGAGTACACCCCGTCGAAGCGCTCGCCGGACAACTCGGCGCCGAGCCTTTCCATGGGCACACAACGAAACACGATGCGCTCCGCGCAGCCGGCGCGTTCCGCTTTCTCGGCTGCCACACGCAGCATCGGCATCGACGAGTCCGTCGCGAGCACACGGACGCCTCGACTGGCGAGGTGCACGGCATCCTCGCCCGTACCGCAGCCGATCTCGAGAACGTGCTGCGACGTCCCGAATGCCGCGTCCAGGCGCTCCCAGACCAATGCACGCAGGCGCTTGCCGTACGCCGTCGTCGTGAACGACGCGTCGTAGGCCGCAGCCATGTCGTCGAACGGGCCGGTTTGCAGTCGCTCGGGTTCGTCCAAGTCGTTCAGCGCCTTGTCCCTCGTCACAGGGGATCTCACCAGGCTGCCGAGAACGATCGTGGATCACGCCACATCGAGCAGACGCAGGTCACGCACTCGGCGCGGCGTTGATCGCGAATGTCAGCACGCAAGCTCGTCATCGCCCCGTCGTTAACTGCTTGCTGCAGATCGTCGCCGGCCGTCAGCCCGGACCCGGGAATGAAGAAGCACGGCCTCAGCCGCCCGCCTGCCTCGATCACCGCAGAGAACTCCGGCGCATTGCACTTCACCGGGGGAAAAGCGCCACGGCCGCAGATCGCCGTATAGTAATCCAGGATGCGGCGCAGCTTTTGAGGGCTCTCGGCGATGAATCCGGAGCGAAAATCCTCCGCTTGCTCGTGCTCCATTGTGTCGAGAATATGTTCGAGCTCGGGTAAGTCAATCGCTTGCAGTGCAATGTCGCCCGCGAATCCATCGGGCAAATTTCGACCGAAGGCATGCGGATTGCTCACGTCGGCGGCGAGAAAGGACACCCGGCGCGCGCCGTTATCGCGCGCCAACTCGACGAACCGCGGCAACTCTCGGTAGTTGGCTCGCTGAACCGTTACG